>Ga0306921_10007820_pt1 | contig 11265 bp, 5 predicted proteins | sample sta12Cox44000080_FD_203760 | JGI IMG/M metagenome (GOLD analysis project Ga0306921, IMG submission 203760) | Lab enrichment of tropical soil microbial communities from Luquillo Experimental Forest, Puerto Rico - statoxic.12C.oxic.44.000.080 (v2)... | ecosystem: Environmental > Terrestrial > Soil... | reverse complement strand
GCCGGTCTCGCCCGAAGCCGTCGACGAGACCTATCTGGGGAGGATGCAGCGATACCTGCTCAAGGCAATTAAGGAAGCCAAGGTTAACAGCAGCTGGATCCAGCCGAATGAAGAATGGGAAAATGCGGTAACCAGCTTCATCGCAGAAATAATGGAGCCGAATCACTCATTCCGCGCTCAGTTTGAGCCTGCCGCAAAAAGAATCGCCTGGCATGGGATGTTGAATTCCGTGACCCAAACGATTCTGAAACTTACCGCGCCCGGAGTCCCTGACATCTACCAGGGAACCGAACTATGGGATCTCAGCCTGGTTGATCCCGACAATCGCCGTCCAGTTGACTACGTTTACAGGGCAAAGATCCTCGAGGAAATCGAAAAGGAGAAGGTGGAATCCCTGTTTGGATCCTGGGAAGACGGTCGAATCAAAATGTTTGTCATGACGCGTCTTTTGCGCTTGCGGCGTGCCACGCCATCGCTGTTCCAAAAGGGCAGTTATGCTTCTTTCTACGCGGACGGTGAGTTTGCGGATTGCTGTATCTCATTCTCACGGGAACTAGGTTCGCAAAGAATTCTTGTGATAGCGCCCCGATTTACGACGCGGCTCAGGACGAAGGATCAGCACCTGGACTGGAAAGAGACGGAGCTTCTATTCGACGCGGGCGCTGGCGCCATGAAAGATCTCTTTACCGAGCGGACGATTGCGGCGGGATCAGATTCATTTCCGCTCCAGAATCTCCATGGATTTCCGTTCGCTGTATTTCACAATCTTAATCTTCAATGATCGTGAATGACTTGCGCAAGGAACTTTTTTGTTGGTTCGCATACACTATCTTCGGCAACGCGACATAGGCTGCGGTAGGACGGCGGTACGGTCCGATCTCCGAGCGGACCGTCAGCATTGGTAACCATTATTTTTTCAAGTTCGCCACTAAGCGCCTAATGATTAATGTGCAGATACAGGAAAAAGATTTGGCTCATCTGCAACCAGTTTTGCTTTTGAAGGATTCCAAGCGCTTCCCGTGGATTGAGAGCGTCAGGAATGCCCTTGCACCTTATCCAAAGAGCGCGCTCGCGCTGATCGGGGTTTCCGGCGGAATCGATTCGTGTGTGCTTCTGCATCTGCTGAGAATGATCGGCTTCGACAAGCTGATCGTGTGCCACCTGAATCACAACCTGAGAGGAATCGAAAGCGAGCACGACCTTGATTTTGTCGTAGGCATCTGCCGCAAACTCGATCTTCAGTTCTACGCGGAGACCTTGAAGGAGCTGAGACACACCGGGTCCCCTGAAACGGCCGCCCGCATCGCGCGGTTCGAATTCTTCGCCCGCGCGGCGGCGAAGTTCGGGACAACCACTCTGTTTCTTGCCCACCATGCAGATGATCAGGTCGAAACATTTCTCTTCAATCTCTTTCGAGGAACGGGTTCTTTCGAGAATGCAATCATCAAGTCAGAATCAGTCACCGTTATCGGGGAGCAGAAGTTGATACTCATCCGGCCCCTGCTTCATGTCTGGAAGCAGCAGCTTCGCGAGTTCGCGTCAGCGCATCATATTGAAAGCCGCGAGGATCATACCAATTCCGATCGGCAAATGACGCGAAATCGGATCAGAAACGAGCTCATCCCAGAGATCGAACGGATTGTTGATCGCCCCATTAAAGCGGCGCTCCTGAGAACGATTGAAGTGGCAGAAACGGAGGGAGAATTTGTCCGATCACATGTTCCGCAGCTTCATACGGCAAAAGAACTTTCGGTCCGTGAACTCGTCCAATTGCCGGTCGCCATTCAGCGCCGCGTCATTCATGGATGGCTGCTGTTCCACCAAATTGCGGATTTCGGCTTTGCGGAAGTCGAAGCGGCGCGATCGCTGCTTAAATGTGAAAGAGTCGCCAAGATAAATCTGCCGCGAAATGTCTTTTGCCGAAGGCGCGCTGGCCGGTTATTTCTTCAATTTCCCGGGTAACCAATCTGTATGGACAGTGAAGCAAAACAGTTCCTTTTCCGAATTCTTAACACACCCAGTCCGAGCGGCTTTGAGTCTGAAGGTCAGAAGGTCTGGATGAACTATGTCGGGCGGTTCGCGGACTCGGTTGAAAATGATGCGTATGGGACTGCCTGGGCCACCCTGAACGGTCGAGATCCGGGCATCCGAGTGATGCTTGAGGCTCATGCCGATGAAATCGGCTTCATGATTCAGAACATTACTGATGAAGGCATTCTCTTTTTGAACCGGATCGGAGGTAGCGATCGGGCGCTTGCACGTGGCAAACGCCTCAAGATCCTGGGGGATCAAGGCCCCGTCCTTGGTGTGATCGGAAATACAGCGATCCACCTCCGCGACAAAGAGCAAGATAAGCTCCCAGAGGTGCACGAATTGTTTGTCGACATCGGTGCAAATTCGAAGGCCGAGGTTGAACGCCGCGGAATTCGTGTCGGCCATCCGGCTGTTTACACGGACACCCCGGAGGAAATCGTTCCAGGTCGGATCGTGGGAAGAGCGATAGATAACCGGATCGGCGGTTTCGTTTTGTCGCAGGTTCTCGCCAGCCTCTCGGACCAGCAGGAACGACCGGCTGCAACCACTTTCACCGTCAACTCCGTTCATGAAGAGATAGGAGGTTTCGGAGCAAGGATGATCGCCTATCGCCTGGAACCAAGCGTTGCTATTATTCTTGACGTTACACACGCAACCGATTCACCCGGAATTGACCGAAATAAGCACGGTTCGGTTAAACTTGGGGCAGGTCCAACAGTCTCACATGGCACGGCAAATCACCCGCTCGTCGTGGAAAAGATTATAACGCTCGCCAAGGAATTGGAGATACCTCTTCAGCACGAGGCGACCTCGCGAACAACCGGCACGGACGCGGACGGCATCTATCGGACGAAACGCGGCATTCCGAGTGCGCTGGTGTCGATCCCGATGCGGTACATGCATTCGACCGTCGAAATGATAGACTTTGTCGATGTTGAACGATGCATCTCCCTGCTGACGAAATTTGTGGGTGCCGCGTCGAGCGCAAATGAATTCATCCCGAAGCTGCTGTAGGAGGAAGGGGTTTGGGGTTTGGGGTTCGGAGTTTGGGGTTCGGGGGTCGGAGTTTGGAGTTCGGAGTTTGGAGTTCGGAGTTCGGAGTTTGGGGTTCGGAGTTTGGGGTTCGGAGTTCGGAGTTTGGGGTTCGGAGTTCGGGGTTCGGGGTTCGAGTTTGGAGTTCGGGGTTCAGAAGGCGCAGTCAGAACTTAGGTAACGCTTTTGGTTCAATACATGGGTAACACTTATTGATTTCAAGGTTGCGCGTTTCGGGGTTTATTTTTTGTTTGCCCATGTTCTGAATCTTCACAAAACTCCGAACTCCAAACTCCGAACCCCGAACTCCAAACTCCATGCCGAGTTGGATCGCCGAGATCGCGCTTGCCGAAGGGGGCAGAATCTCTTTCGAACGATTCATGGAGTTAGCCCTCTCCCACCCAAGGCACGGTTACTACACGCGCCATATATCGGCCGTTGGGTCCTCAGGCGATTTCGCGACCGCGCTTACGATCGGTGATGCACTTGTCCGGAGTATTGCGAACTGGGTCCGTGTTGAGGCGCGACATTTGGCGCTTCCAAAATTGAACATTATTGAAATGGGCGGCGGCGGCGGACATCTGGCACGCGGCATTTTCCGTACACTTCGCCCTTGGGATCGAGTTCGGTACCAGATTGTTGAAATTTCACAATCCCTTCAGAAAAGCCAGGAGAGAGCGCTCCACGGCCGGAAGATTCGTTGGCAGACAACAATTGAAGCCGCACTTGATGCTGCTGACGGCCAGGCAATCGTCCTGGCGAATGAATTTGTTGACGCATTCCCGTGCAGGCGCTTTGAACGCGCAACTGACGGATGGCGAGAAATCATATTAAGCTTGGAGGGAGATGTGTGGCGCGAGCAATTGGATCCAGGAAGTTCGGAAATGGTCGAGAGCTCCACATTTTCGATTTGCTGCCCGATCGGTCAACGAATCGAAACGCATGGCTCGTATCGTCGTTGGCTGGAGAATTTGACGCGCCATCTGGTTCGAGGCGCGCTTCTGGCAATCGATTACGGCGGTTGGCCGGCGGAGATCTATCATGGCAAGCCGCGTGGAACCGTGCGCGCATTTTTTCGTCATGAACGATTGGAGGGAATGCAGGTCTATTTGCGCCCCGGTCACCAGGATCTTACAGCCGATGTCAATTTTCTGGACCTGCGCAATTGGGGTGAAGCCCTGGGATTGATAACCGTGGACTTTGTCAATCAGGCGGAGTTCATCCGCCGCTGGGATCACCCCAGGCGGAAACGGCGCAGCTCGGCGGATATTTACCTTTTGGACGAAAGCGCGATGGGAAGCGCAATCAAGGTGCTACATCAACGTAAAACTATTTGAAAAATTGTTGTTAACAGACGGCGGTTTTTAACCTGGAGGGCTGCCGTCCCTAGCAGCCGTGGCGTGCGGCATTTGTAATGTTTCAGTCCAAAAAAAAGCGGATTCAACCACAGATTACGCAGATTACACAGATAAAATAGGTTACGATTAGTGACCCCCTGAAGTTTGCCACGAGTGAGGCGCACTGAAGGAGTTCACCCCAAAAACATGATTCGTCTGCAGGTGCAGGCAACTTATGACAACGGCCAACTACCTCGCGGAGGGCATCGCCCTGCGCCAAAAACTGGTGAACAAAAGTACACATAGAGACTAGATTTAAAAGTCTGCGTCGCCCTGAGCAGGTTCGTTCTTGGCTTGTCCAGACGGACCCTTGGCTGATCAATGATCAGCCAAGGGTTGCTGGGACTGAAGGCCGGCAAGTAGCGCCGATGAACCGGGAGGGGAGGCGCCATACATCATACACGAAATTGAAATATGAAACCAAAGCCCCGAATCAGTCTTCCGATGAAGAAACCTGGCAAGGTCGACAAGCTCGAGCCGCAGTGGCGGTTTGCGATCGGGTATTTTTTATTGACGTTGCTAGTGATGTGGGTCTGGCAGGAATTGTTTACTGCGGCGTCCGTTCGCACCATTCCCTACAGCGAGTTTAAGAAGTATCTTGCCCGGCACGAGGTGGCCGAAGCGGTCGTCAAGCAGGACCAAATCGACGGCCGCATCGTGCCGCGAGCCGAAAGTGGGCCGAAAAGTGCAACCCCTGAGCCGGGAGTGTCTGTCGGGTCCAAGAACGAAGTACAACAACCGCCTACGGAAACGAACCCCTTCTTCTTCCGTACCGTGCGCATCGAGGATCCTGACCTGGTGCGAGACCTTCAAGCCGGCGGGGTCCAGTACAGTGCAGCACGCCCTGGCGTTATCTCTCAGCTTTTGTTTTCATGGGTGCTGCCGATTGCATTTATGGTCGTCCTGTGGAGGTCGTTCGCGCGCCGGCTCGGTAGCGCGGGTGAATCGCTTTTATCCATCGGCAAGAGCCGCGCCCGGCTTGTTGCCGACCGCGACACCGGTGTCACTTTTGACGATGTGGCCGGCTGCGAGGAAGCCAAGCTCGAGCTGAAGGAGGTAGTGGATTTCCTCAAAGAACCGAAACAGTTTCAGGAGATCGGCGCCCGCATCCCGAAGGGGGTACTGCTCGTAGGACCACCGGGGACCGGAAAGACGCTTCTCGCACGCGCGGTAGCAGGCGAAGCGAAAGTGCCATTCTTTTCAATCAGCGGGAGCGATTTCGTCGAAATGTTTGTGGGCGTGGGCGCCGCGCGCGTGCGAGATCTGTTCCTGCAGGCCAAAAACCACGCTCCCTGCATTATTTTCGTCGACGAACTCGACGCTATCGGACGGCAACGTGGGGTGGCTATGGGCGCCGTGAACGACGAACGCGAGCAGACGCTCAACGCGCTGTTAGTCGAGTTGGATGGCTTCGAACCTAACACCGGAGTCATCCTGCTGGCTGCCACGAATCGGCCTGAAGTTCTCGACCGCGCTCTGTTGCGTCCGGGCCGGTTCGACCGGCAAGTTATCGTAGACACGCCCGACCTTGATGGGCGCGAAGCGATTCTCAAGGTGCATTCAAAGGGCAAGCGGCTCGGCCCCGATGTTGACCTCCGACGCCTCGCCGCCGCTACCGCCGGTTTTGCGGGTGCCGATTTGGCGAACGTTCTGAACGAAGCTGCTTTGCTGGCTGCTCGCCGTCGGGTGACGGAGATAGCCCAGCGCGACCTGGAGGAAGCAATCGAGAAAGTCGTTGCCGGTCCCGAACGCAGGAGTCGCCGTTTGAGTGAGGACGAAAAGCGCCGCGTAGCCTATCATGAAACCGGCCACGCGCTGATTGCCGCGCATAGTAAGCACGCCGACCCTGTCCACAAGATCAGCATTGTGCCGCGCGGCCGGGCCGCGCTTGGCTACACAATGCAACTACCGGGTGAAGACCAGTTCCTGCTCACACGCGGTGCGCTGATGGACCGCATCCGCGGCATGCTGGGTGGTCGTGCCGCGGAGGAGGTTGTGTTCGGCGAGGTTAGTACCGGCGCACAGAACGATCTTGAACGGGCCACCGCACTTGGGCGCCAGATGGTCGCGATGTACGGAATGAGCGAGCGCCTGGGCCTGGTTCATTGCGCTCAGCGTCAGCCGACGTTCCTCAATGGCCAGGAGCTCCAAATTCAGCGTGATTGTAGCGAGCAGACGGCTCGCGAAATGGATGAGGAAGTCAAGCAGCTGCTCGGCGTCGCTTATGACCAGGCCAAGGAGACTTTGGTTTCGCATCGCGACCAGCTCGAACTCGTTGCCACGGAGTTACTCAAGTCCGAGACTATTGACGGGCCAACGTTTTATAAGCTTGTTAGCCAGGAAACGCCCTCCCTCAAGGACCCTGGGCAGCCGGCGGCAGCGGCCGCGCATTCAGAGGAGAATACGAAATCCGCGCAGCACAACTTATAGTCGCCTCATTCAACAGCGTCTCGGCGTCTCTCTTCCTAAAGTCTTCCTAAATTCCGAAATTGAAACCACAGATTCCGCCGATTTCACAGATTTTGAGGAAGTTTCCGCGGATCAGGGTACGAATCTTTTCGTGGCAAGACTTCAGGGGCATTGATAATCGGAACCTATTGTATCCGTGTAATCTGCGTAATCTGTGGTTAAATCCGTTTTCGGTTTTTGGGTTCAAGGCAGCCCGCACAACGTTGGGGGTGCGCCGACTCCGGCAGCTCGCAGGGTAGCGATGACTTGTTGGCGGACCTTTTTACCCTCCCTCACACTGTGGACGATTTGGAGGTAGCGATAGGAACCGGCGGGCTTGGTGCGAAAAAGCATGGGTGCTGTTTGACTCTACCCGCATCAAACACATCCCATGAACTAAAGTAATGAATAAGCGAAATTATGCCAAAGAAATTGCACTACATTTTTGACCCACGAGCACCTCAATCGCCCGCCAGGCCGCTCCAGGACTTGATCGTCCTAAAAAAGAATGCCGTTCACTGTAGAAGATGGGTTTGATCGGAACCTGGAGGGCGTCCTGTCCCTCGGCGCCGCGTTAGGCGTTGGAGGCTTTGTTTGGTCGGGACGAGGTTCGTGTCGAATGTCGGGGTCTTTATTAGGTCCGCGGCTGCGAGGGACCGCAGCCCTCCAGGTCAACAACGGCCGTCAAAGCTTTGACCTTGCTCCTGAGCGGCTCTACGGCTCTATAGCGCGAAAATCTCGCGTCGCTTCGGCTTCCGCGTGATTTTTGCGGGCTAGTCGAGGGCTAGTCGTCATTCCACTGCTTTTTCAAGGCCTTCTTGGAGCTATCCTTCTGATCATCCAACTGGTCCAAGCGTCGGTCTGCCTCGTCCTTTTTTGCCTTCCATTTCTCCTTGGCAGCGCCTTCAGAATGGTCGGCCTGGTAATCGTAGTAGTCCTTTTCGCGCTTCAGCGCGTCTTTTCGCGCTTCCCATTGCTCATCGAAGTGTTTGTAAGCTGCATCTTTCGCCCGATCATAGTCCTCCTTATTACGGTAGGCAGGACTCTGCTCAGGCCTCGGAGTCCTTGGGCGCACCGGCCTGGGCACAAGTTCAGTGTTTTCTCTGGCCACTCTTTCAGACCGCGATTCCAGGGTGGCTGCGACACCGGCGTTGGAGGTGAAGCTTACCGGTAAAGAGATTTTCTGACCCGTCCGGATATCGACCGTTTTGGTTTGATCCGGGAGACCTTCTGAATGAACGACGATTTGATGCTGGCCGGGTGGCAATATCGCGTCGATCGGGAGCTTTCCTAAATCTATGCCCGCGATGTAAACCTTGGAATCGACACGATCGCTTGAAATCGAAACAACACCGTAAGCATGTTTGAACTCCAGCGTCTGTTTGCCATTCCCGGCCGGAATAAATTCCTCCGTTACAGGAGCCAAAGCACCGATTCGGGAGACAAGCTGCGCCCGTTGCGGCGGCAATTCCACCGTCACCGGTGTTTTGCCAAGCTCCGAGCTGCCGAGATAGACCGTCGCTCCAGGAGGATCACTTTGGAGTGTGAGATTGACACCATTAAACGCATGCTCGACGGATAGAGGAGAGTTGGCCTGAACGTTAACCGCCTCGCTATAGTCAGGCCACCCCGCTCGCTTAACGCGTATAGTGTAATTCCCTACCGGGAGGTCGTCGATTGTCATCGGAGTTTTTCCGATCGTCGTTCTATTTTCAGAATCCAGTATCTCGACAGCAAGATTATCAGGTACCGATCTAACCGAAAGCTGACCAACATCGTGAACGAGCGGAATCTGACCGAGATTGTTGAGACTCCCTTCGCTAATCTCAACCTCCATGGACCGAGTCTGATAGCCTGGAGAGCTCAGCTCCAAGACGTGTTTTCCTTTCGGCAAGGTGTAAGATGACAGCGGAGTCCTGCCAATTTTCTTGCCATTCCACATCACGGTAGCACCCTCCGGTTTACTCGCGACTGAGACGCTTCCGGTCCCCACAGCAGTTACCGGAGTCTCTGGTTTACGCAGAAAAAAATTCGCTCCAATTACAGCCCCCAAGGCGCAAACTAAAAAAAGGCCTACTCCAGTCAATAGCATTCTCAACAAAGCGGGCGATGTTTTCGGCTGGTTATCCTCTGCATCCAGCACCGCAGAAGGCTGAGCGGATCGTTGCGAAGGCTGAGGATAGATCGATGGCGGTAATGGACCGGCCACCGGTGACACACTCGCTACGGGAGATTGATTATGAATTTCAGCCTCCTCCAGTTTGGAGAGAAAATTGGTAACCGTTGCGAACCTGTCAGGTTCGGATGCGCCGAGGCGCAAAACAGCGTTGCCTGGTTCAGACAGATTCGGAACCGGGTTTAACCTCGGTGCAGCCCCTCCAGAGAAGGGTGTTGGCTTTGCGCCACCCAATAGTTCATACACCACCCAGGCGAGTTGCTGGACGCGGTTCCTCGGAAAATTGAGCCCGACCTGATCGACGACTGTTTGCGTCGGCTCGGAAAAATACTCGGGCGTAATCTGCCCGAGACTGAGCGCATCCACTTTTATGATAAACGCGGGCCAGCTTGAAACCGGGGTTCTAAGCAGCTCATGCGATTCTTCCGCCAGATTCGGCACTTCGACAAAAGCCTGCCTCAGCGACAACCGGCCGTTCAGAATCTTACTTTCGGCGACAAAATCCAGAACTCTCGCAAGAGGCTTGGCTATGCGGAGAGTCTCTACCCACAAAAGTTCACGGCGAGCCCTCAGAAGCTCCTGGAGAGAAAATCCTTTGATCCATTCGCTGACAATAAACGGCCCGTGGTCGTAGGTTTCCAGGCCAAAGATCTCAATAAGATTCGCATGGCGAATAGCTCGGAATTGCTCAATCTCCTGCTTCAGAAGTTCAACGCACGCCGTGTCACAGCCGACGGCACGCGGAAGAGGCCGAAGCGCAACCACGCGGTTTGAATGAAAATCCCGCGCCTTGAACAGGTTCATGTCGAACGGAGATTGCCCCACAATCTGGTATCGGCTGCGAATCAGCTGCCCAGTTGCAAAGCCCGACGTGCTCGTTCCTGGAACGGTGGCCAGCCCCGGAGATCGACCGGTGGCGGCGGGATTCGGAAGCGGCGGAACCAGTGTCGGCGATTGACCTTTCAAGTCGCTCAAGATAGCGTCGAGCTCACGCTTCAAATCCGAGGGCGACTGAAAGCGCTCTTCGGGCAATTTAGACATCATCCTTCCAGCCAATTCAGCAAGCCGCGGATGCAGCTTGCCAAGAACTTCAACCGGCAGCGGCTGGCTTAAATGCTGATTGATCACGCTGGCAATTGACCCTTGAAATGGAGGGCGCCCGGTCAGCATGAACCAAAGAGTGTCGCCCAGGGAATAAATGTCTGAGCGAATGTCGATCTCTTTCTCCTCCAATTGTTCGGGACTGGCAAAATGGGGCGTACCGACAAATCCACCCATGGACAGCGTCACCGATTGCTCAAGCACAGCGCCTAGCGATTTGGCCAAGCCAAAATCGATCACCTTCACGAGCAAGTGATCTTCATCGGCGTCGAGTACAAGCATGATATTCGACGGTTTAATGTCTCGATGAACCAATTTCTGCCGATCCGCCGCGATGAGTGCGCGCGCCACTTGTCGTACGATTCTCAGCACAAGATCGGCCGCGAGCGGACCCTCACGTTGAACACGGCGTTCGACAGTTTCCCCCTCCACATACTCCATCGCATAGAAGAATCTACCCTCCGAATTGCCGAGGTGGAAAACTGTGGCAACGTTTGGATGTCGCAAGCTTGCCGCGGCCCTCGCTTCGCGCAAAAATCGCTGCCGTGCAGTTTCGCTGTTGAGATACTGCGAATTGATTACTTTGAGGGCAACATCCGACCGCAGATTGGCGTCAAAAGCCTTGTAAGTGACGCCCATAGCACCCCGCCCCAGTTCCCAGAGCGAACCGTCGGAACGACGCATGATTACGAAGTGTTCAAACTTATCGGAGTCACCCATACAGCTTTGGCTCGCTCGCGGCGCTGTTGTTCGCCTGTTCTATTGGGGCTTATCTACATATAATCGGTTTGGATCCATCGCATTTGAGTCTCTGAAAATCGAGGGAGGATGATCCGAAATGATTTTGTAACCAGTCAGGACGAATTCCGGATAAAAACCGTTCGAAGCGGGTTCATAGACTGTCTGACCCGAGAAGTATCCCTGCAGCCGATACTCGTAATTATTGTCCGAACCTATTCCATTTGCCTGGCGATCCGGAGCAAGGGTTTTCTGCTCATTCAACATTACGAGCTTAGCCGTGCTCCAGGGTTGTCGCGGTTGGCGGACATAGCCCCAAAAGAAGTAATATCTGCGAAA
>Ga0306921_10007817_pt1 | contig 11266 bp, 12 predicted proteins | sample sta12Cox44000080_FD_203760 | JGI IMG/M metagenome (GOLD analysis project Ga0306921, IMG submission 203760) | Lab enrichment of tropical soil microbial communities from Luquillo Experimental Forest, Puerto Rico - statoxic.12C.oxic.44.000.080 (v2)... | ecosystem: Environmental > Terrestrial >... | reverse complement strand
TACATAGGTCACCGCGCCCACTGTAATTGTACTGAACAGTTGGATCGGAGCATTCTCCACGCCCAATCGGAGCAAGACTTGTAGCCAACATTCAGCAACCACCGTCATCACTACACTGCACCATACTGTCGACCACAGCGATCGAACGAAAACACGTCCCGACAGTTTTATCAGCCGGAAAGGAATCAGGAACGCGGGGAACATCAGAAGCGTCCATACAATTGCGTAGCAACTCGCTACGCCAATTATGCCCCACCGCAGGCCGACTATGAAGGAAAGCACATATGCTGCACTGGCGAAGGTTGTCCAGCGGAAATTAAGGTCGGGGCGGCCCCGGACAATGTAGATCAGACTAACGGGTAAAGACTGAAGAGCTCCCAGTGGGCCGAATATTAGCAGCAGATTTGCTACTGGAAGCCATCGCGGCCCCAAAAACACTCGTACAAATGACGGAGCTGTTACAGCGAGACCTAGCATTATGGGGAACGTGACCAACGCAATTGATTGGCAAATCCGTAAATATGTTTCCCTCAACCGCTTCAGGTCATCGCGGAATGTGGACATGGCGGGATAGGAAACTTGCACCATCATCACGGTAAAGTTCATAATCGGGTAGGTCATCAGCATATAGGCCATCTGGTAATACCCTAAAGCGCTGCTGCCAAGAAACCGCCCGACAAGAACATTATCCGCGTTGCGGGAAAAATAGTTCATCCCGTTAAACCCGGTAAGATGCAGTCCGAAAGAGAGAATACGGCGCGCGTCCACACCGCTAAAAACAAATTTCAGATGAAACGGGGCGAAGATCCAGACGACAGCTGTCGTAACCAAGCTATTAACCAAGGCCGCGGTAACCAGCGCCGAAATCTTTCCGCCTGCGAGAGCAATCGCAATGGCGATCATTGAGCTCAGTACAATGCCGGATGCCTGCGCCAGCGCCAAGTGCCTGAACCTCATTGCTCGGTTCAGGAGTGCAGTTGGCACTACACCGATCGCCCCCAAAAAGAAAGACACAGAAAGGATCTGCAATACTCTTGCAACCATCGGTTCGTGAAAAAAGAGTGCCGCAGGGTAAGAGAGGGCCACAACAAGAAGTGTGACGACCAAGCCGCTCGTGCAGTTTAACCAAAATGCTGTGGATGCCAGCTCGTCTGACAGTGTCTGCTCGCGCACTAAAGCGGTTCCGGTTCCAAGATCCCGGATGGTTTCGAGAAGGTTTGTCACGAGAATCGCCATTCCCATGATGCCATACGCGCGGGGTGGGATTCGGCGCGCTAAAATCGAAACGGTCACGACGGATAGTAACTGTTTCGTAATCTGGAAGGCCAAGATCCACGCCACTCCGGCAGCCGATCTTTGCGTCAACGAGCGATTATCGCTGGTCATTTCAGTTCCGGTTACCCTGCGGGCGCAGCGCTATGTGCTATGTGCTACGTTCCGAAATAAGGCGCCCGTCCAAAGACGAACTTAATCCAGTTACGTGAATCTCTAAGACAAACGGCTCCGCACAGTTACCGTACTGGCGCGGTTGACTCATTGGGTATCGTATGCGTCGCCGCCAACCAAGGTGGAATTCCGGAGTTGATAAGTCATTGGCGGTTATCCCACCGGATAGAAGCCCCGCGTTCATGGCTCCAAGAGGTGCCAACCCGTAACATGTGAGCAACACGCGAAAGCACACAAGTGCAGCACGGTTCCCGAGATCCTCCGCCCTCCGCAATTCCCCCACACGCGATTTCTTGAGTGAGTAGCGACTGATGTTACACGTACGTCGCGCCAACGGAAAACGATACGGAAGAGACTTGCGAGATCGTGCCCAACTGCGACTCAGCATGTCATCGGAGATCTGAACGAGATGCGCACGAGACGAACCTTCAGCCCGCCGGAATTCCCAAAACTGATTCAGGAAACTCAAAGTCGGATTGACTCCTGTTGCTGCCAGACGACAGTTCGTACCCTAACCAACGCATCCACGGGCCCCAAGCAGTTTCGATCATTGCAACCGAAGCCGCGGGCAGATCTGACCGCCAGCCTCCTGATTTAGCCGACCGGATGAATGGAATGTCCTGGCGCGTCTCTCGCGTGCCACCCCATGAAAGGCTTTGAGTCTTCTCAAGTTGTCGCATGTTATCGGCGGAGCTCCGTCTGACAGCTTCAGAGATACTCTTCGGATCTCGGTTAATATCCAGAAAGGACGCAACTCTAGTTAATTCTCGTTCTGGATGAGAAATCATATCTTCGTAACGCAGGAGCAAGAAGCCTGGGCGGCCGTAGCGAGTTGCAAGCCAACTACCAACGTTGTCACCCCAAGAACCATATACCGTAAAGTCGCTGCTTAGAAAAGATTTGACCCACTCCTGTAAGGGGTAATCGTCCGCAATCAACCTCCGTTTTCGATGGAAATGAAATTGAGAGAGAGCGACGTCGCGGGGGTCACGAACAATGTTAATAATGCGAGGATACCGAGGGTCAAAATACTGATGACTCTTGATAATTCTAGGCCTAGGCATGCGTGCCATTCGCCTCTTTGACAGTGCCTCGGGGTCAGGAGTCAAGTCATTGATGTTGATGAAGTTGGCGGGAGTATCGGGATACACCAGATTTGCAATGAGGAAACGTGTCCAAGTATTTCCGGATTTCGGGTAGGAAACGATAAAAATGTCGTCGGGAAAAACTTCCACGTTTCGTTGCGGAGGATGTAATTCGAACAACAGTTTGAATCCCGCAACAATGCGTCTTCGGTTGAATATCCGCAAGACACCCCCCTTTGGCGACAGCCAACTCCGCGATCATGGAGTTCGAACCAACTCTATTGTTACATTCTACGCGAACAGCGACGACGAAAACCAGCTTGCCAAAAGCGGCAGTGGCAGGGTAGAACAACCTGGTCCGGGCCAACTCCCATTGGGCGGTTTTAGCCGAATATGGGTTGTTTCCAGAGGCACCGGTACGGGAACTTCACGAGCAGGACTGGCCACCCGTTCATAAGGATTGGTCATGTCCCGCGCTTGTATCCAGGGTGGTGGACCGAAGCGACAACGCAGACAGTCTCGCAATCCACCGTGCATCGCCCGAACATTCTGTGCCAACAGGTTCTTGGAACGTTCCGCCTCCATCGATACGAACTCGAAGCACCGCACTCCGATAACGCAGGTAACCGTGCATGAGAACGAGATACTGGTCGATAGGCCTCGTATACGCCATGCGATTGAAGGCTTCCGGATCTGCAAGATCGCCAAGGCTCGCATTCAAGATCGTGAGAGGAAAGTATCTCTTGAAATTCTGTTCTGGGATCGCCAAATATAGAAAGTTCGTGTGAGCCGTGGCATTAGAGCGATAAACTGTAAGATCAAGGAGTTTCGAATGCTAGGGAGAACGCGATTGGCTGCCCGTAACCGCTCCCTAGCTAGAGCAAAATCTTCGACCATGAATGCCCGTTTCGCTTCAAAGTACAGCGTCAATCCTTCTTGCTTTCGGATAGCCGCTTCGAGAACTTTCCTCTCATCCGCTGACAATTCGAATAACGTACGAATTTTCTCCAGAACCTTCACAGTGTGGCTGGCCATCCATAACGGGTCGGAAGAATTACTACCCTTGCGGACACGGTAGCGAAAAAGAGGGGTTTCATAAGCGATGATCCGGCTCCCGTTCTTGATGCATCGAAGCCAGAGATCGAAATCCTCGGCGCCCCAAATATTCGGATCGAACAAACCAGCCTTGATGAGTGCCTGCCGCCGCGCAACCACCGTAACACCCACCCAACAAGTTTCGTCAATAAGTGAAGTAAAGGTAATCGGGCCCCGCAAACTTTGGCCGGGGCGGCTGGCGCCCTCACCGAAAGCGGTTGAGCCGGAGTACACAATATCCGCAGACGGGTTTTCGTCGAGTTTCTGGACTTGGACTTCGAGATAGTTTGGTTCCCATAGATCGTCGGAGTCGAGGAATGCTAGCAATTCACCCTGGGAAGCCAATATGCCCTTGTTCCGCGCGGTTGAGGGGCCTTGGTTACTAATTTCGAAATACACGATCCTCTCGAGCCAGGGTGAAATTGCTTTTAACAACTCGGGTGTGTCAGGAGAGCCATCATTCACCAAGATGACTTCGAAATCTCGGTAGGTCTGAGAAAAGACAGATTCCAAAGTGTCGCCTACGTACTCAGCGGCGTTATAGTATGGAATTACAATACTTACTCTGGGCTTGTGAGATATTTGAGGCATAAGCAAGTGACCAGTGGATTCGTGACGCTATGCAGACCTGCACTTCCCGTAATACATTCGAACAACAGCGATGTCGGTTGATGATATCCTCGGCTAGAGGAAACGACTAGAAGCGCTTTCGCCTCTCCCTCGAGGTTAGAACATACACTTGGAGACTGTGAGTCTGTCTGACTTTCTGAGTTGGGGCCCGCCGAATTCAGCGAATCTTCTCTGGTTGAGCCCGAGCGGTGCTCTCTTTGGCCAAAAGGGAGCCTGCTCAGATGGTCTTCTACTCGCGATTCGACTACCAACCCCAACGAATTCACATTCGTCTCACGAGGCGCTCTCATAGAGGCTCGCATTAAGAAATTTCGTTACGACTTCCGATCATACCGTCGTCGAGCCCAAGCCATCCTGTGGCTCCGGCAAACATTTCTGACGGACGCAACCAATTGTAGACTGAATCTATAGCACCCTTCCACAAAAGTCAAAAACGGATCGGTGCGGCTCTTTTGCATTTGATGCTAGAGCGCGAACTTGCAACAGGATAGATCGCTGAGCCGCGGAGGGGCATACGGGCAGCTTGGAACGTATCTTCGGCACAGTACAGAGGTAACACGCACCGGGTATGGCGCGGAAGGAAAGCCAAGTCTGCATCCGCTCGATGGTGCACTCAATCTGCCAGCAGAGAAGTACTCGTTGGAGGTGCGGCGCCGAGTGGCAATCGAAGCGGCCAAGGGTGCATTTGAGGAAGGGGTCAAGGCGCTGGAGGTGTTTACCGGCGCACCCGTTCCCAAGCGGCAATTCAAGAACTGGTGATCCGTGTGGCGCAGGACTTTGAGACTTTTTACGCCGAGCGCCAGAGTGCGCTCGCGCGGATCCGCACACTGCGTCCATCTTGGCGCTTACCGTGTGGATGGCAAGGTTTTCTATCGGGAGTTTCATGAGGACCAGGAATACAAACGCAACCACGCCTTGCCGCCGCGGTTGGTGACATAGTGATACTTCATGTTCATGTCGGCTGCAAGCTGGAAATCGCCAAAATTTAAGCAAATTCCTAGTGACCTTCCAGCAGTTGCGGACGGGCACGAAGCAAGCGCCGACGAGCTTCGGCAAAGTAGATGGCGGCGGCGTGCAGCTCCTCACTTGCCACACGAGAGACATCTCCGATAGACCTTTGCCTGTTCGTGCCCATTTGCTTAACCCAGTCAGAAGGCATGGATGCCATGCGTCCGGGCTTCCTGTTCAGATGTAGCGCGCTGCCAACAGAGGGGGCGGGGTCACAAGCGTGTATCTCGATGGGCTGATTTTGTACCGGCAGGGTGGGACAAACTCAACTAAGACTGATACTGAAGATTACTCCGCTTTCGTTACGTCCAGAGCACGACCGTCCCACCTAGCCACTTCACGACGGGAAGGCGCAAGAATCTCTCATCGAACACAGCGAACATCGCCGCCTTCGGCGAAAAACGATACAGTCGGGACAACAACAGGAAGTACCGGCTCTGCATGCCCGGAAAGTACGATTGCACAAGCAGCACCTCCTTGAGGTTCAGCGGACGCTCACCCGGCGTGCCGTTCGCCGGAATCGGCAGGGCCATTCGCACGCGCCGCAGAATGCTGAGAGCAAACGGCTCCAAAATCACTACTCGGCCACGAGGTCCGGCTAGGCTCTTCAACTGTCCCAGCACAAAATCCAAATTGGATAGAACGTGGTGCAGAAACGCCTCCACCCAGATCAAGTCAAAGCTCTCTCGCGAGCGCAGCTCCTCCAGCGGCGTACAGATGGTTTCAATTTGTCCTGACAGCCCGCTCAACTCTGCCCGCTTCTGCAATACCTCCAGTGAGCGGGGGGAGATATCAACCGCTGTTACCTTGGCCCCAAGCGCTGCGAGCACCAGCGAGTTTTCGCCGGTCCCCGCTCCGACATCCAGAACTCGCTTGCCGTGCAGATTGCCTGCCACTCGAAACTGGAAATCGCCCGCCCAGTGCTGCGTATGACTCGCATACCGCTCCACAATCTTGGGAGACAGTGGAGTAATCGTCCGCGTATCCGCCTCGCGATCGAAGAATTCAGTTTCCGCAGCCCACTGGGAGCTGTCGATTCCCGCCACCTGCTGCGCAACGGGCGCCGGTTGTCGAGACGCATCCATGTCAAATAAAAGGGGATTTCCATTTTGGCATCCCGAGTCCACAAAAGTGTACACCCAATCGTATCTCGCATTATGGTCGGAGCTTAAAAGGAATTGCTATTGGGGGAAGTGTTTCGGGCGGCGGAGGAGCGGGCGGGCTTTCGTCAGCTTACAGACGCCCAACTTCTTCAGGCGTTCGATGAGATTGGGGAGGAGACTGCCAAAACAGCCTTGGGTGCCGAGGAGTGGGAATCGCTATCCAAAAGTCTTGCCGAAGCAAGAGAGCGTCAAGAAAGCTTGGCGCAGAACCCAGCAGAAGGCGACAAGCCGGACGCTTGATCTCATGCTCGCCAAAGGCCGAGCGTCCTGCTTCATACCGTGCGGAAATCAGGTAACCATGCCCGGTGGTGCCAGCGGTGAATGATCTTCTTGCACAGCGGCGGGCACTGAAAGTTGCGAATGGCTTCCATCTCGCCTGCGCCGGGAAAGTCGCGTGTTTAACCTGAACCAGGACAATGTCAGTGGGCCAAATGCCGATAACGTCGAAGACGCCGCCACGCAATTTTGACCTCTTGGACAAGCTACGCAGAGAGGCAAGACCCCTCCCCTGGGACTTATCTCGGATGCCAAAAGCACAAAAGATCCGCCGAAGGTGATCTCCGCTTCGGCGCAGGTTCATAGTGCAAGTGACCACAACGTGAGCGATTGTGCGCAACTGCAAGGCATCCCTTGCACTATTCTTAGCCGCGCAGGAAGGCTACCGCGGGCTGCGGGAGTGGCGTTCAGCCAAAGACGGGCTACGGAGCTTCCAGACTCAATCTTGCGGCGTGTCGCACCGCTTTAGGAGGTTAGTGGCGCCGGCCAACACCGACTGCGGAAAGGATCCGTGGGTTGGACGCAATTTGGCGGACACGCCAAGCCAGTAGATCGGCACTGGTTAGCTCATATCAGGACGAAAACTCGAGAACTTTGGAAAGTGCCGCCAGCGGCATTCAGCCTGCCTAACCACCTGGAGGTAGGACTCCCACATGTCGGAGCAGACGAACTGGATTTTGGAGGTGAGTTCTTCGCCCAGCATCATGAAGAATCCCTGGAAAGTTTCTACGGTTCGTTCCTTGCCCACCCAGAGCACCCGGGTGGCACCAGCGTCGATCTTATAGACCAGGGCGAGGTATTTGTGGCCCTTGGCATACTGGATTTCGTCCACCCCGATGGCGGAGATCCGGAGATCGGGGGCTAGGGTGCGATGCTGCAAGCCCATTCCACGACGTACGCCAAGGCATGGCAAACCTGATCACAGGAGGTACGGAAGGACTGGGCGGTTTCCTTCCAGGAGAGTTTGCGCGCCCAGCGCGCCAGAAACAGCATGTAGGCCTTGGTCAGTTGGTGTTTGCCGTCGGCCCAGGGCACTTCCTCGACGATTACGCCGCAGGTTTTCCAGTCGACGCGGCGCATGCGATACAGGAGAAAGATCAGGTAGCCCTAGACCGGAATGAACTCTAACTGGCGATCGGCGAGATGGTCGTAACCGGATGCCGGGCTGTGGCAGCCCGAACAGATGGCTCGCGAACCGACTCTGGGCCGGATGCGGACTTCCAGACTACGGTGATCTGGAGTGAGGCGGAGGTGTCGATAGACGAAGCCGGGGAAACGATAGCACTGGTTGAGAAGCGTGATAATCTGCATGATTGAGGCAAAAGGATCTACGCTACAATCGGTGACCGGCATCGAGCTACTGCAAAGACCTGGCCGGGTGGCCCAGAAGCTGGATGGTGGAGACTCTGGTGTTTAACGTAATTCAGGATGGTGGTCCGATCCTCTATCACAACGACTCGGAACAACAGCGGTCCTTTGAATCCACGTGCAGCAAGTTTCGCAGATTCCTGCAAGGGGAAAAGCGCACCGCAATCACCAAGCGGCGGTGGAAATGGGAAGCCGGATGGGAAAAGCGTTGGAAGCAATAACTGCTGCAACGACCATGATTATGCAAGCCCATACACGCTTGCAAAATATCGAATGGCCAACTGTCGATCGTCCAAGATGAGGAAAGGAACCTTAATCATCGTTGTGACCGTGCTGCTGGAAATCAGTTCCCTTGCAGTCGGGAACTGCGATGGTGCCGGGAATTGCTATGTATCGATTATAGCCACTGGCACAGGTACGGGAGCGGATTGGGCAAACGCCTGCACAGACTTTACGGGTGCTTGCGACGTGACTTCCGCCTCCATGCGGGGAACCACTATATGGGTTGGCGGGTCACCGGGGAATTATCTTGGGCCCTCTTATACGGTTAAAACCTTTTCTGCACCAGACAGCGGCACAACACCCATTACCATAATCGGTGCATCAGCGGAAAATCATGGTACGGATACGGGATGGCGTCGTCAGTCCGCTACAGCAATAGTTCCCTTTACGGGTCCGATTACCATTTCCACTGATAATTGGATATTCAATGGCCAGTTTAGATCACCCGGCGGCGGCGACTATCATGATCAACACTTTGGTTATCACATGCAAGTTGCGAATACCACCGGGACTGCCAACGGAGCGATACAAGTTTCTGGCAGTCATGTTACGCTCGAATATATTGCAGTCTTTGGAAGCAACGGCAAATATAGCGACGAAGCCACAGACAACGGCATCTATTATAGCCCGGGCGTAACTAATGAGTATGTGGGATACTCTCGCATCAGTACTACTGGGGCTGACTTAATCAGTGCGTCGTCTGGGTCTAACTTTACCTTTGAACATAATCTGTTTTGGCGAAATCACCAAGGACTCAGTACGCAAGCTTCCTCGGCCATCAATGTTGGAGACATCACAAACCTGATTATTCGCTATAACCACTTCGGAGACATCACCTCGACTGCAATTCTGACGGACGGCCACGCGGACGCAACCGCCTTTACGCCCAATTGGTACTTTTACGGCAACGACATTTTCTGGACAACTACCTTGCATTCAGCCGCAAACTATGGTCTATCCGCAGGTATAGTGAATCTGGTGGGCGAGACTCTGAACGGTGGTGTAATTCAGGTTTATAACAACACCATAGCCGGAGTCAATACCGCTGCTTGCGTTAGCACGATGCCCTGCAATTCCACTGCCCTAAATCTCAACGGAACAACAGGGGGAAGCTGCGCGGCGCACACGCAAAACTGTATTGGCGCAACTGCTCCTCTTGGCACAGTCTATAACAACCTGTGGTGGAATCCTTACAAGGCGTCGAACATTGCCGTTAACTTAGCGGCCAATCCTAAGTGGACTCCTACAGGTGACTATGGAGAAGGAATTTGCGCTACTACTGGCTGTACCAACAGTGGCAGCCTCACAGTAGTAGGAGCTAACGACACTACCGCAAACACAGGCAACCCATTTGTCAGTTTTAACGCTGTGATGGGCAGTCCTGTGTGGTACAATTTTAATTTCCAACTAACAGCGGATACCGCCTCGGGTGTTTCTATTCCCGGCTGGTCTACTACTCCCTCGGGCTGTACCAGCGGTATTAATTGTGAAGATACCGACCCACTTTCAATAACCCGTGGCTCCCATGGGACGATTGATAGGGGAGCATTTCAAAGAGCCGCTCGCGCCTTACTCACGGTAGGAACTACAAATACTGCATTTGGTGTGCACGTGGGCCAGACCTTTCAGCAAACGCCCGTCTGCACATGGTCGTCAGCACCAACCAGAGACGCTTGTCCTGACGGAGCCGCACCTTTTATCAAGCGGTGGGCATCGTTGGATAAAACCGTTGCCACGGTTGACAGCACCGGCCTTGTAACTGGAGTATCACCCCACAATGCGTTTCTGCGACTTTATTATGGGGGAATGTCTAGCAAAAATAATACCGTGGTTGTCGTAACGGACGGTCTTGGTGCTGAACCCCTCGCAACGCTGCCAACGGGCATTGTCCGTACAGGGTCGCCTCTTGCATTCTCAGGCTACGACACTACGGCCTTTGACGCCAACTTTCCAACCACGTATTCCCTTCCTACTGGTGGAAAAACATGGACACCACTTACCTCGACTGACTTTATTAAAGCACTTAAAGATTCCGCACCCGGTGATGTAATCATACTTCAGGCAGGGACAACATATTCGACCAACGGCGCTTTTACTATGCCAGCGAAATCAAATCCATCGCATAAATGGATTTACATTATTTCCTCGAACATGGCCCAGCTTCCTGCACAGGGAACTCGCGTAAGCCCAAACGATGCAGTAAACATGCCAAAGCTGGTAGAAACTGGCGGCAGTGGTTTAATGATTGCCGACGTGAGTGCGGATCATTGGTGGTTAGCTGGGCTTGAACTGATCGGCGCAGCTACAGGCGGAACTCACCCAGCTTCTGGCTCGATGGTAAACACGAATGCCCCTAATCCGGCTACAGCAACTGCGCTTATGCCGGACTCGATTACCGTGGATCGCTGTTATTTACATGCCGCCAGCGGTTCCGATATGCGACACACCATAGTGTTGAATGCCAGCCACTTTGCCGTGCTGGACAGCTACATTGGCCCCGGTCTGGCTTATCAGACTCAAGCCAATGGGGGCGCATCTTACTTTTCTCCCGGCCCCTATAAAATTATCAACAACTTCTTTTCCGCCTTTGGTCAAGATCTTATTCTTGGAGGTGCTGGTGGTTTTTCTAACATGTGGGTAACACGAGATGTATATATCTCTCACAATCTATTCTGGAATAACCCAGAATGGAGAGTTGTGGGACTTACAGTATATCCCCATATCACATATGGGATTGCTAATAATTTTGAATTAAAGATTTGTCAACGCTGTCTGATTGATGGCAACGTGATACAGAACAGTTGGGCTAGCGCGCAGGGTGGCGCTAATGTTGTGTTCAATACTGGCACAGGGGTGAATGGGCCGAACGCCCTTATTAGTGACATTACGTTCTCCAACAACATTATGTCTGGG
>Ga0306921_10007815_pt1 | contig 11267 bp, 7 predicted proteins | sample sta12Cox44000080_FD_203760 | JGI IMG/M metagenome (GOLD analysis project Ga0306921, IMG submission 203760) | Lab enrichment of tropical soil microbial communities from Luquillo Experimental Forest, Puerto Rico - statoxic.12C.oxic.44.000.080 (v2)... | ecosystem: Environmental > Terrestrial > Soil... | reverse complement strand
ACCCCGCCATTGACGATGTTCATCATCGGCACCGGCAGGGTACGGGCGAAAACGCCGCCGACATAGCGGTACAGCGGCGCGCCGATTTCGGCGGCGGCCGCCTTGGCGCAGGCGAGGCTGACCCCGAGGATCGCGTTGGCACCGAGCCGACCCTTGTTTGGCGTCCCGTCGAGCTCGACCAGCACGCGGTCGATCGCCAGCTGATCCTCGGCATCGAAGCCCGAGAGGGCGTCGAAAATCTCGCCGTTTGCCGCCTCGACGGCCTGCCGGACTCCTCTGCCGCCAAAGCGCGGCCCACCGTCGCGCAGCTCGACCGCCTCGTGCGCACCAGTCGATGCACCGGACGGCACCGCGGCGCGGCCGATCGTTCCGCTCTCGAGCGTAACATCGACCTCGACGGTCGGGTTGCCGCGACTGTCAAGGATCTCGCGCGCATGAATGTCGACAATCGCAGTCACCACAATCTCCTCAAGAGACCATCTGCGTCGGCCGCGCCTTGGCGAGACGGTCGAACGCGACCAAGGCTTCGAGCAGCGCCGGCAGCGCCCTCAGCGGCAGCATCGTCTGACCCTCGCAAGGCGCGCGGTCGGGGTCTTGATGCGTCTCGATGAAGACCGCGGCGATGCCGACGGCCACCGCGGCTCGGGCGAGCACCGGGCCGAACTCGCGCTCCCCGCCGGAGCGGTCGCCGCGGCCGCCCGGTTGCGCCACCGCATGGGTGGCGTCGAACACAACCGGATAGCCGGTTTGCGCCATGATCGGCAGTGCGCGCATATCGACCACCAGCGTGTTGTAGCCAAAGCTGGTGCCGCGCTCGCACAGCAGGATCTGCTCGTTGCCAGTCGAGGCGATCTTGGCGGCGGCGTTCCGCATTTCCCATGGCGCGAGAAACTGGCCCTTTTTGACATTGACCGGCTTCCCGGTCGCACCGGCGGCCAGCAGCAGATCGGTCTGACGGCACAGAAACGCCGGGATCTGCAAGATATCGGCGACCTTGGCGACCGGCGCGCATTGCTGCGGCTCGTGAATGTCAGTCAGCACCGCGAGGCCGGTCCTCTCGCGGATTTCGGCGAGGACCGGCAATCCCGCTTTGAGCCCGATGCCGCGCTCGGAGACGACCGAGGAGCGGTTCGCCTTGTCGAACGAGGTTTTATAGATCAGGTCGATACCCAGCTGCTTTGCGAGCTCGGCCAAAGCGGCGCTGGTTTCCAGCGCGTGCGCGCGCGATTCGAGCGTGTTCGGTCCGACGATGAACACCAGCGGCAGATCGTTGCCGATCGTGATGTCGCCGACCGTTACGTGACGCGGGGCTCCGACTGTCATTGCGAGGAACCGTAGGTGACGAAGCAATCCCGGCGAGATTGCTTCCCCTCGGAACGGCGCGCAAGCGCCGGCCGTCCGAGGGTCGCGATGACAATGGCCTCACACAAGGCGCGATTGGTCGAGTGCAGCCCGGACAAACGAGGTGAACAACGGGTGAGGCTCGAATGGCTTCGACTTCAGCTCGGGATGGAATTGCACGCCGATGAACCAGGGGTGGTCGAGGAGCTCGACAATTTCCGGCAGCACGCCGTCCGGCGACATCCCGGAAAAACGCAGGCCGACGGCTTCCAAGCACTTCCGGTAGCCGATATTGATCTCGTAGCGATGGCGATGGCGCTCGCTGATTTGGGTGGTTCCGTAGATCTGCGCAACCTTGCTGTCCGGGGCGAGCTCCGCCTCGTAGGCGCCGAGCCGCATCGTCCCGCCGAGATCGTCGGTCGAGTTGCGTCTTTCGATCGTGTTGCCGCGCACCCACTCGGTCATCAGCCCGACGACCGGATGCTCGCATGGCCCGAATTCGGTCGATCCCGCATCCGGTAGCCGCGCCAGATCGCGGGCCGCTTCGATGACCGCCATGTGCATGCCGAAACAAATGCCGAAATAGGGCACGCGGCGCTCGCGAGCGAAGCGCACCGCCTCGATCATGCCTTCGGTGCCGCGCTCGCCAAACCCGCCGGGCACGAGAATGCCGTGAACATCGTCGAGCTGGCGGACCGCCTCGGCCTCGGTCTCGAAGACCTCCGAATCGATCCAGTCGAGATTGACCGCGACATTGTTGGCAATCCCGCCGTGGCTCATCGCCTCGTTGAGCGATTTGTAGCTGTCCGGGAGGTGGGTGTACTTGCCGACGATCGCGATCGTCACCTGCCCTTCGGGCTTATGGATGCGGTTGACGATCGCCCGCCAGCGATCGAGGTCGGGCTCGGGCGCATCCAGGCTGAAATGCCGGCATACCTCCCGGTCGAACCCTTCCAAATGGTAGGCGACGGGAACGCCATAGATCGTGTCGATATCGAGCGCCGGGATGACCCGGCTGTCGTGCAGATTGCAGAACTGCGCGATCTTCTTGCGCGCGGCCGGCGGAATCGGGCGCTCGCAGCGGCACAATAGGATGTCGGGCTGGATGCCGAGGCCGAGCAGCTCCTTGGTCGAGTGCTGAGTCGGCTTGGTCTTCAGCTCCCCCGCCGAGGAGATCCACGGCACCAGGGTCAGATGCACGAACAGCACGCGCTCGCGTCCGAGCTCGTTGCCGAGCTGACGGATCGCTTCGAGGAAAGGGAGGCTCTCGATGTCGCCGACCGTGCCGCCGATCTCGCAGAGAACAAAATCCTCGCCGTTGAGATCGGCCTGGATAAATTCCTTGATCGCGTCGGTGACGTGCGGGATGACCTGCACCGTCGCCCCGAGATACTCGCCACGTCGTTCGCGGGTGATCACCGTCGAGTAGATCCGCCCGGTGGTCACCGAGTCGCTGCGCCGCGCGGCAACGCCGACGTAGCGCTCGTAATGGCCGAGATCGAGATCAGTCTCGGCACCGTCGTCGGTGACGAACACCTCGCCGTGCTGGTAGGGGCTCATCGTGCCGGGGTCGACATTCAGATAGGGGTCGAGCTTGCGCAGCCTGACCCGAAACCCGCGCGCCTGCAGCAGCGCGCCGAGCGCCGCCGTCGTCAGACCCTTGCCGAGAGAGGAAACCACGCCGCCGGTGATAAAGATAAACCGCGTCATGGAATCTCAGTCTACAGCATCAGCGCCGTGCCTCCTATCAAAATGCCCGACCCGTCCGGAACCCCTGGCGGCCGGCCCGAACCTCGTGTCGAGGGATCGACGGGGGCCGCGAATCGCCAACTCAGCGCGAGAGCGGCGGGCTCGGTTGCGACGGCGGGGCAGCGGGAGCGGCCGGCGCCGATGGGGCAGCCGGCGCTGCCGGCGGCGACGGGGCAACCGGAACGGCCGGCGCTGCCGGCGCCCCCTGCTCGATGATCGATCGCGGCGCCCGATCGCGATTGCTGAACCAAACCAGCGATAAGCTGGTCGCAAAGAACAGGAGGGCGAGAATCGCGGTCGTGCGGGTCAGCAAATTCGCCGTCGAACGGCCGGTCATGAACCCCGACATGCCGCCGCCTCCCATGCCGAGCGCACCACCCTCGCTCTTCTGCAGCAGAATGACGCCGACCAGCGCTATCGCGATCAGGATATGGATGACGAGAAGCAGAATGATCATGCGGAACTTTTAGCCGCTGTCGCGGCGGCTCGCCAGGGTCGATCGAGCCGGTTCAAGCGCAGCATCGGGCGATCGTCCAGAAACTCTCGGCATCGAGGCTCGCGCCGCCGACGAGCGCTCCGTCGACCTCGGCGAGCCCGAGGATCCCGGCGGCATTTTGCGGGTTGACCGAGCCGCCGTAGAGGATCCGGGCGCCCGCCGGAATACGCGGGCGAACGGCGGCGTGCATTGTCGCGATATCGTCGAGCGTCGCGGTCAGCCCGGTGCCAATCGCCCAGATGGGCTCATAGGCGACGACGAGGTTGTCGGCCGCGGCGCCGTTCGGAACCGATCCGGCGAGCTGGGCCGCGACGATGTCGGCGGCCTGTCCGGCCTGGCGCTGCGCCTGCGTCTCGCCGACGCAGAGAATCGCCACCAGCCCCGCCCGCCACGCGCCGAGCACCTTCTCGCGCACCGCCGCATCGCCTTCACCGTGGCCGTGGCGGCGCTCGGAGTGACCGAGAATGACATGGCTGCAACCGGCGTCGGCCAGCATCTCGGGGCTGATATCACCGGTGTAGGCACCTTTGGGTGCAGCATGGCAATCCTGACCGCCGAGGGTAATGCCGCTGCCGGCAAGCGCGCCGGCCACCGCCGCCAGCAGGGTCGCCGGCGGGCAGACGAGAAGCTCGCAGCGTGGACCGGCTTGTGCGACCGCGATCGCCCGCTCCGCGAGGCCGCGCGCCAGCGCCGTGCCGTCCGCGCGCAATCCGTTCATCTTCCAATTGCCGGCGACGAGTTTTGTCCGAACCGCCATGTTGCGACCCCATGGGCCCGTCTCTATCTCTGGTCCAACATCACACCGGTGCGGCGGGCGGGTCAACCGGCCTCGCCCCCAACACAGCGGCCATCTGTCCCTATGCTCCAGGCGATTCGTTCCAAGGCTGGGTCTTTCATCGTCAAAGGCCTGTTCGCTCTCCTGATTCTGACCTTCGGGATCTGGGGCGTCGGCGACATCTTCCGCAACCGTCCGACCGACACGGTGATCGCCACGGTCGGCGACCGCAGCATTCGCGCGGAGGATTTGCAGACGGCCGTGCGTCGCGAGGTCGAACGGATGAGCGCGCGTGTCGGCACTCCGATCGATCTTCAGCAGGCCAAGAAGCTCGGGATCGTCGACTATGTCCTCGACGACCTGATCAATCGCAAACTGCTCGGTCAGGAGGCGGCGCGACTGCGGCTCGAGGTTTCGGACGACGTGATCCGCACCGCCATCACCGACAATCCGAGCTTTAGAACCGCGGACGGCCAGTTCGATCGGGTTCTGTTCAACGCCGTGCTCGCGCAAAACCACCTGACTGAAGACCAGTACGTGACGATGATGCGGCAAGACCTGCCGCCGGACGACCTCGCCCAGGCGGTGGCTCTGGGAGCGACGGCGCCACAATCGATGGCGGAGGTGCTGTTGCGGTACCGCAACGAGAAGCGGGTCGCGGATATCGTCGCGATCTCGATCGCCGATTCCGGCGATGTCGGACAGCCGAGCGAGGCCGAGCTGACTGCCTTCTACGACGGACATCAGGACCTGTTCCGTGCCCCCGAATACCGAGGCTTCACCCTGGCGAGCCTCAGCCCGTCCGATCTCGCCCAGGGCATCGAGATCCCGGAGGCCAAGCTGAAAGAGGAGTTCGACCAGCGGCAGGACGAGTTTCAGGTGCCCGAGCAACGCGAGGTCCAGCAGATCCTGGCGACCTCCGAAGACAAGGTGAAGGAAGCGGCAGCCGCGCTCGCCGCCGGCAAGGATTGGAAGGAAGTGGCGACAGGGATCGCCGGCCAGGACCCCGAAACGATCGACCTCGGTCTGATGAAGCGCGAGGAATTGCCGCGGATGCTTGGAGACATCGCCTTCGAGCTGCCGGTGAACAAGCCGAGCGAGCCCGTGAAGACGCCGCTCGGCTGGCATATCCTGCGGGTCGTCAAGATCGAGCCGGCGGCGACGGAGACTTTCGAGCAGGCCAAGCCCAAACTCGAAGCCGAGCTGACCCACGACGAGGCGGTCGACAGAATCTACAAAATCGCCAATCGGGTCGACGATGCGCTGGCCGGCGGCATGACCATCGAGGATGCCGCCGCGAAATTCGCACTCAAGAAGACCGAGATCGCCGCCGCCGATGTCGGCGGCCACGATCGCGAGGGCAAGCTCGTGTCATTGCCGGTCCCCGCCAACGACGTCATGAAGCTCGTCTTTGCGACGGACGAGGGGCAGACGAGCCGGGTGACCGAGAGCCCTGATGGCGGGATTTTCATGGTGCAGGTCAGCAAGGTGACCCAGCCCTCCGTCAAGCCGCTCGCTGAAGTCAAGGACCAGGCCGTCGCGGCGTGGCAGGACGACAAACGGCGCGAGAAGGTCGCCGACACCGCCAAAGATCTCGCCGCCGCGGTCGGGCCGGGTGCGCGCCTGGCGGCGGTGGCCGCTGAAAAGGGTCTCAAGGTCGCCAGCTCGTCGCCCCTCCTGCGTCGGCCGAGCCCGGGCGAGACGACACCGCCGGCGCTCGTCGCCAAGTTGTTCGCCGCCAAGCCGGGCGAGGTCGTCACCGCCACCGATGCGGCCGGGTCCTATGTCGCCCAGCTCGATGAGGTGCAAGCCCCGGAGGCGCCGTCGCCGAGTGCGGTGGCCGAGAGCTCCGGCGACCTGAGCCGAGGCATGCGTGCCGATCTCGCGACCGAGTTCACGGCGGCGCTACGCGCGCGCTACCCCGTCGAGATCCGGCGCGAGGCGGTCGACAAGCTCTTTTGACCCGAGGCCGCAGCTTTAGACCGGACGTCCGAGGGTCGACAGGACGGCGCTGATGACGGGCATGCCGATTTCGTCCTGCGAGGTCATGACCGATTCGGGGTGAAATTGGACGGCGCTGATCGGCAGGCAGGCATGCTCGATCGCCATGATCACGCGATCCTCGGTTTCTGCGGTGACTGTGAGCGCGGCGGGCAGGCTGCGGCGTCGGGCGTGGAGCGAATGGTACCGGCCGACCGTGAATTGGCGCGGCAGACCGCTCAGCATTCTGCCTCCCAGGACCTGCACCAGCGACGGCTTGCCGTGCATCGGGAGATCCAGCACATCGAGCGACCCGCCGAAATATTCGACGATCCCTTGTAGGCCGAGACATACCCCGAAAACCGGGAGACGGCGCTCGACCAGGAGCCCGATCGTTTCGGCCATCTCGAAGTCGGCGGGCCGCCCCGGTCCGGGGGACAGCACGACAAGGTCGGGCTCGGCCCCCCGCCGCAATTCGCTCCGCGCGAGCTCCGGGCGCATCGTGACGACCTCCGCGCCAGTAGTGCGAATGTAGTTGGCCAGCGTGTGGACGAACGAATCCTCGTGATCGATCAGCAGCACCTTGCGACCGCTGCCGACTGCGGTCGCGAACTGCGCGCGGGCGGCTGCCGCCACCGGTCCGCGGATCGCGCTGAACATGGCGGAAGCCTTCAGCCGGGTCTCGGCTTCCTCGGCCTGCGGGTCGCTGTCATAGAGCAGGGTGGCGCCGGCGCGCACCTCCGCCACCCCGTCCTGCATGCGGATCGTCCGCAATGTCAGACCGGTGTTCATGTTGCCGTCGAAGGTGATCCGCCCGATGGCACCGCCGTACCACCGGCGGGACGAGCGTTCATGCTCTTCGATAAAGCGGATCGCCCAGAGTTTCGGCGCCCCCGTCACGGTCACCGCCCAGGCGTGGCTGAGAAAGCCGTCGAGGGCATCGAACGGCTCGGCCAACACGCCTTCGACATGGTCGACCGTATGGATCAACCGCGAATAGAGCTCGATCTGGCGGCGCCCGATGACGCGCACGCTGCCCGGGACCGCCACCCGCGATTTGTCGTTCCGGTCGACATCGGTGCACATCGTCAACTCGCTCTCGTCCTTTGTCGAGTTGAGCAGCTCGCGGATCCGCTCGGCGTCCTCGACCGGGTCGCGGCCGCGGGCGATGGTGCCGCTGATCGGGCAGGTCTCGATCCGCCGGCCCTCGACCCGGACATACATTTCGGGTGAGGCGGCGACCAGGAATTCGCCCTGGCCGAGATTGATCAGCGCACCGTAAGGCGCGGGGTTGGCTCGGCGCAGCCGCTGGAAGACGGCGCTCGGCGGATCTCCGCAGGCATCTGCAAAGAGCTGTCCGACCACGACCTCGAACAGATCGCCGCGGGCAAAGGCCGCCCTCGCCCGCTCTACCAATGCCGCGTATTCGCCCGGCCCGTGGTCGCTCTCGCTGGGCCGGGCGGTCGCCGGCCGGTCGAGACGGTAGGGATCGAGCGCGGTCGTGCGCCGCAGGCCGCTCGTCGTCGCTCCGGCGACGTCGAACTCGTACCGATGAACCGCCGCCGATTGGCGCATATGATCGACGATCAGGATCTCGTCGGGCAGATAGAGGACGAGATCCCGCTGATCCTCGGGGCGCGGCAGCCGCAGCTGCATCGGCTCGAACTGAAAGACCAGATCATAGCCGAACGCCCCGTAAAACCCGAGATGCTGGTCCTCGGCGCTCGCAAACAAACCGATCAGCGCGCGCAGCACCGAGAACACCGAAGGCTGCCGGCTGCGGCGCTCCTCCGGGAAGCGCTCCTCGCTGTGGCGGATTTCTCCGGCGAGGCGCTCGGCCGATGTTCTCTCGACGGTCGTCGCTGCGAGCGCGCCGGCGGTCTCGGCGATCGGATCCAGCAGAATGCGGCCGCGTTCGTTGAGCGCCTCAACCGCAAACTGCCGTCCGCGCGCGGTGACGACCAGCGGCGGGTCGACAAACCCCATGTCCCAGCGCGTATAGCGGCCGGGAAACTCGAAGCTCGAGGAAAACAGCACGCCCCGCCGCGTGTCGAGCGCTCCGGCGAGCGCGTTGTCGGCAGGGCGGTAGGGTTGGGTGCTGATCTCTCTCTGGATGCGGATGCCGCCCTCGGTGCGGTAGTTGATGAGCTGCATATGGTTCCCCGTTGGCCGGTGGCGGCCGCGGGAGATCCGGGAGGGTCCGCTCTAGAACTGCGAAGGCCGCCCGGTGCTTCCGCGGCGGCCTCTATCGGAAAAGACGAAAGCGATGGCCGCCGGTTTCAGACCGGCCACCACCAAGCTGCTGATTGCGCAAAACGAGCCATCACACAAAGATTAGCAGATCACGATCGCGACCGCAATCGGGTAGTGGCTCAGTTCTCGGGTTCCTCTCCGGTTGCGATCCCCATGACCTTGACGGCAGTGCCAATCACGTCGGCAGGGCGCTTCTGGCCTTGTGGACCTTTAGGCATGGGCGCTTCGCCCCTCACCCAGGGGGCTGAACATCAACGGCTGGCGGCACTGGTGAAGCGCCCGTGTCCGTCGATAGATGATGGGACGGCCGGCGCGAGATCGCGCGCCCGGTAATGATTGCCTTGCCAACCCATATGATGCCGAGAGACACCACGGCGGCGACAATCACCGTTTCGATAAAGGGAGCCATGCGTTCCCGCTCCACTGCCTTCCGCTAAGTATATGGGAAGCGGAGCAGGGCGCGATAGGCCGCGTCAAGGGCCGTTACATTGAAACTCGGACACTACCCGCAATCGCGCTCTGGCTCGTCGCTGTGAACAGGTGTTGGCTGGCAAATGGGAGCACTGGATCCCGCTCATGGAGCAAAACCGAGATCGGCAAGACAACCGTCGTCGAGGAATTCGCGGAATCGGGCGAAGCCTTTCCGTCAGATTGTTAATCGCCGCTTTCGGTCTCCCTCTGGCCAGCTTTGTGGCGGCCGCAGTGCCCCCGCGTGACGCAATCGCTGTGCCGTCTGAAGAATTTTGCGCGGCTAGAGGGCCGGGTCGGGTGGTCCACGCGGATCCGTCCAACTACCAGCAACTGGTGGCGGCGCTGCAGGCCGGCGATACGTTGTTGCTTGCCCCGGGGCGATATCCCCCGCTGTCCATAACCAACCTTAACGGCGCACCCGGCCGATGCATAACCGTCGCTGGCCCGGCGGCGGACGCCCGAGCCGTGATCGCGGGCGAGTACCGGCGCAATACCGTCGAGATCGTCGATTCCAGCTACATCGTCGTCCGCAATCTCGTCATCGACAGCCTGGGCATAGGTGGCGACGGGGTCAAGGCTCCGCGGACAACGCATCAAGCGACGCATCACATCATCCTCGACGGAAACCTGATAACCGGTGTCGGCGCCGGCCAGCAGGAGGACGGGATCTCCACCAAGACACCGACCTGGAATTGGATCATCCGGCGCAACACGATCATCGGTGCCGGCACCGGGATCTATCTTGGGGATAGCGACGGCAGCAGCCCTTTCATCGCCGGGATTATCGAAAACAATCTTGTCGTCGATCCCGTTGGGTATTGCATGGAGATCAAATACCAGCTGGCTCGCCCTGCCATCGCCGGCATACCGCAAGGACCGCAATCGACGATCATCCGGAACAACGTCTTCATCAAGAATGACCGTCCGTCGCCCAATGGCGACAGGCCAAATTTGCTGGTCGGAGGCTTCCCTGACACCGGGCCGGGTTCCCACGACCTTTATCAGATCTACGGTAACCTGCTTGTGCACAATCCGCGTGAGGCGCTGTTCCAGGGCTCGGGCCGGATCAGCCTTCACGACAATATCCTGGTCGGCGGGCAATGGGCCGGCGCGGTTTTTCGCGATCAGGACTTGCCGCTGAAGCTCGCCTACGTCTTCAACAACACGATCTACTCGCCACAGTTTGGCATCAAATTTGGCAGCCCGGCGCGCGAAGGCCATGCGGTGCTCGGCAACCTGATCTTTGCCGAGACCCCGATAACCGGTGTCGACGTCGCCGCACAGGACAATCTCACGCCCCGACTGGCCGACGCCGGCAAATATGTCAGGGCGCCGTCATTTCGGCTGGGCGCCCTCGATTTTTATCCGCTGCCGGGGCGGGTGGCTGGAGCGCCGCTCGATTTGTCCCCATTTTCCGGCGAGCTCGACTTTGATCGTGATTTCAACGGGGTCGGCAAGAACGGTCGCCGTTTCCACGGCGCCTACGCCGGCGAAGGAACCAACCCGGGGTGGCGGCTGCGCGCTGAGATCAAGACCAACCGGTAATCCGCGCGCGGTGCCGCCACGGCTGAGCGGCCGTCACCGCCTCGCTTGTTCTTCTCCAGACATTTGGTGCTGCACGACGGCGCTGACCGGGACGAGGGCCAGTCCCTTCGCGGCAAGCATCGGTAGCCAAATCTCGAGGGCGGCGATCGTTGCATCGTGCGGATGACCGATGGCGATGGCGCTGCCGTGCTGCCGTGCCAGCTGTTCGACCCGGCCGAGCTGGTTGGCGATCGCCGCCGGCGCCAGGTCGTCGTCGAGGAACACGTCGCGCTGGGCGTGCGGGACTCCGTAGCCGACTGCCAGGCGGATCCCCACACTCGCTGTTGTGGTGCGCGAATCGAGAAACACCAGACCGCGGGCGCGGAGCTCCTCCATGACCGGCGCCATGCCGCGCTCGTCCGCGGTGAATTTGCTGCCCATGTGATTGTTGATCCCGACAAAGCCGTCGAACCGGCCGAGCCCCCAGCGCAGCCGCTCGATGATCTCGGCGCGCGACAGCGCGGTGTAGAGCCCGTGCGGGCCAGGGTCTGCTTGCCGGTCGATCGCCTCCATCGGCACGTGCAGCAAGAGCTCGTGGCCGGCGCGGCGGGCCGCCTGCGTCTGTGCCGGCAGCTCGCTGGCATAGGTCATGAAGGACAGTGTGAGCGGCGCGTGCAG
>Ga0306921_10007811_pt1 | contig 11271 bp, 10 predicted proteins | sample sta12Cox44000080_FD_203760 | JGI IMG/M metagenome (GOLD analysis project Ga0306921, IMG submission 203760) | Lab enrichment of tropical soil microbial communities from Luquillo Experimental Forest, Puerto Rico - statoxic.12C.oxic.44.000.080 (v2)... | ecosystem: Environmental > Terrestrial >... | reverse complement strand
GGCGCCGGGGAGCATGCCCGGGATGCCGCCCGGCATGGGCGCCCCGGGCGGCCCCATGGGCGCGCCGGGCGGGCCGGGGATGATGCCGCCGGCCGGCACGCCGGTCCCGAGGCCGGTGCCGCAAGGGAAGCAGTAAATGCAGAGACAGGGACGCTCCCGCTCCGTCTCTCCGTCCGGATCGCTCCGCTCGCTCGCGCCGAGGCCGCTCGGCCTCGCGGCGGCGGCGCTGGCCCTCGTCCTCGGCGCTCAGCGCGCAGAGGCGCGCGTGGTCGAGAAGATCGCCGCCGTGGTCGGCGAGGCGGTCGTGCTCGCCAGCGAGGTGGAGGAGAAGGCCGCCCCCATGATGGGGGACGTCACCCGCATGCCCGATCCCGACAAGCGCGCCGCGCGGGCGGCGGCGCTGCGCCACGAGGTGCTCGACCGCCTGATCGACGACGAGCTCATCCTGCAGCAGGCGGCCGAGCTCAAGCTCAGCATCAGCAGCGAGCAGATCGACGCCTCGATCGAGGAGATCAAGAAGCAGAACAACATCGACGACGATCAGCTGCGCGAGGCGCTCAAGGGGCAGGGGATGACCATGGGGTCGTACCGCGCCGACCTCAAGCGCCAGCTGCTCCGTTTCCGGGTGCTCAACGTCGCCGTCGGCTCGCGCGTCAACATCTCCGACGACGAGGTCAAGGCCTACTACGACCGGCACATGAAGGACATGGCCAACGTCCAGGTACGCGCCAGCCACGTCTTCATCGCCATCCCGGCCGGCGCTGACGCCACCGTCGTCGCCGAGAAGCAGGCCCAGGCCCAGAAGATCCTCGACCGCGCCAAGGCCGGCGAGGACTTCGCCAAGCTGGCGCGCGAAGTGAGCGACGACGCCGCCACGCGCGCCGAGGGCGGCGACCTCGGCTACTTCGGCAAGGACATGCTCCCCAAGGCCATCGAGGAGATGGTGTTCGCCATGAAGCCCGGCGACGTGCGCGGCCCCGTGCGCGCCGATCGCGGCTTCCACGTCATCAAGCTCGTCGACCGCAAGACCACCGACCCCAAGCCCCTCGACGAGGTCAAGGACGACATCCGCATGCAGCTCCGACAGAAGGACATGGAGCGCCAGACCAAGATCTACCTCGCCGAGCTCCGCAAGAAGACGCTGGTCGACATCCGGTACTAGCGCCGCGGTTCGCGCGGCAGGGCCAGCTACCCGGGCGGCCAGGCGAGGGCGCGGCCGGCGAGGAGGTGGAGGTGGACGTGGAAGACGGACTGGCCGGCGTCGGGGCCGGCGTTCATGACCACGCGGAAGCCGCCGGCGGCGAGGCCGCTGTCCTTGGCGCGCTTGGCGGCGACGACCATGAGGTGGCCGTAGAGCGCGGCCTCGGCGTCGGTGGCGTCGGCGAGGGTGGTGTGATGGTCGAGGGGAATAACCAGCTCGTGCAAGGGCGCTTTGGGGCCGACGTCCTTGAACGCGAGCGCACGGTCGTCGCGGTAGGTGATGGTGGCGGGGATCTTCCCATCGCGGATCTTGCAGAACAGGCAGTCGCTGGCGGTTTCGGGCATGGTCGTCCTCTCGCGTGGAGGCTAGCTCAGCCAAGCTCAGGTGACGAGCGCGCGCAACTGGGCCACGGTCTCTTCGAAGGGCGCCGCTTCGTCGGTGAGCTGGCCGAGGAAGGCGTTGATGCGGCCCATGCGAGCGATGGCCTCGTCGGTGACGGGGTCGCTGCCTCGCTGGTAGGCGCCGAGGAGGATGAGATCGCGCTGGCGCTCGTACGCGGCGAGCAGCTCGCGTAGCCGGCCCGCGGCCGCGCGGTGCTCGGGGGCGGCGACCGCGGACATGAGGCGTGACAGCGACGGCAGCACGTCGACGGCCGGCCACTGATTGCGGGCGGCGATGTCGCGCGACAGGATGACGTGCCCGTCGAGGATGCCGCGCACCTCGTCGGCGATCGGCTCTTCCATGTCGCCGCCGGCGACCAGCACTGTGTAGAGCGCGGTGATCGAGCCGCGCGCGCTCGTGCCGGTGCGCTCGAGCAGGCGCGGTAAGAGCGCGAAGACGCTGGGCGGGTAACCCTGGCGGGCAGGAGGCTCGCCGGCGGCGAGGCCCACCTCGCGCTGCGCGCGCGCGACACGCGTCACCGAGTCGAGCATGAACAGCACGCGGCGCCCCTGGTCGCGGAAGTACTCGGCGACGGCGGTGGCGACGAACGCCGCTTTGAGGCGGACGAGGCTCGGGGCGTCGCTGGTGGCGCACACGACGACCGACCGGGCGCGCCCGGCGGCGCCGAGCGACTCATCGAGGAAGTCGACCAGCTCGCGGCCGCGCTCGCCGACGAGCGCGATGACGGCCACGTCGGCCTCGGTCTGGCGCGCGATCTGGCCCATGAGCGTCGACTTGCCGACGCCCGAGCCAGCGAACAGCCCCACACGCTGCCCCTCGCCGACGGTGAGGAGCGCGTCCAGCACGCGGACGCCGAGCGGCAGCGGGCGGGTGACCCGCCGGCGCGACAGCGGCTCGGGGGCCGGACGATCGACGGCGAAGGGGACCGCCCCCGCGATCGGGCCGCCGCCGTCCATCGGGCGGCCGAGGCCATCGAGGACCCGGCCGAGCAGCCGATCCGACGCGCCGATCTCGAACGGGCGTCCCGTCGGCGTCACCAGCGAATCGGCGCCAATCCCGGCGGGCTCGCCGAGCGGCATCAGCACCGCCTCGTCGCCGCGGAAGCCGACCACCTCCGCCTGCAGGGCGGGGGCATCTCGATGCGGGGGCTCGATCTCGACCAGCTCGCCGACGCGCAGGCCGGGGACCAGGGCGCGGATGACGAGGCCGGTCACCTCGGTGACCCGCCCGGACTCGCGCCGGGGCGACGCCCCCTCGAGCCGGGCGAGCGCCTGCCCGAGGTCGAAGTCAGGCACGTGGCCCTCCACCTAGCGCGCGCTCGAGGGCGCCGAGCTGCGTCTCGAGGCGCGCGTCGACGCGCCCGACGGGCGTCTCGATCACGCAGCCGAAGCGACCGACGCCGTCGTCGGCCACGAGCTCGATCGCGGTCGCGCTCGGGGCCCGCGCGGCGAGCGCTTCGCGGCGGGCTTCGGCGGCCGGCAGGTCGTCCGGGTGGAGGCGGAGGCGCACCACGCCGCCCCGTGGCCGGCAGGCCTCGAGCGCCGCTCCCGCGATGTCGGCGATCACCTCGGGCGCGAGCGCCACCGCGCGCCCGACGATCTTCTCGGCCATCTTGACGGCGAGCGTGATGGCGTCCGGCGCCGCGCCCGCGAGCCGGCCGGCCGCCTCCTCCCGCGCGGCGGTCACCGCGGCGGCCAGCTCGGCCAGCCCCTCCGCGCGCCCCTGCTCGCGTCCGGTGCGACGCGCCTCCTCGAGCGCGGCGGCCGTGCGGGAACCGAGATCGCCGGCCTGGTCGCGGGCGTCGGCGAGCAGCGCCTCGGCGTCGGCGCGGGCGGCGGCGAGGAGCGCGTCGGCCTCGGCACGCGCGTCGAGCACTGGCTTGGCAACGACGCGGCCGAACCCCTTGACGACCCGGCCCACGCTAGAGCGCCCCCTCGAGGTTCGCCGCTTCGAGCAGCCGGCGGCCGAGCTCCGGCACGAGCCGCTGGGCGACGGCGACGACGGCGCTCACCCCCTCCCGGGCGAGCTCGTCGGAGAGCGCGCGGCACCCGAGCGCCCAGGCCGTCTCGCCACCCGCGTGCGGGCTGGTCGCCGCCACCACCCTCCGCGCCACCTCTCGGGCTTCGGTCGTCCCCTCCCGGGCGGCTGCCCGGACCACCGTGCTCCCGAGGCGGTCGCCGACGGCGGCCGCCGCGCGCGCGACGACCTCCCCGGGCGCACCGCGCAGCGACACCCCCAGGGCCTCGGCGCCGCGCGCTTCGATCGCCTCCTCGAGCGCCCGCGGCGTGAGGGCGAGCAGCGCCCGCACGACCGGCCCGGCCGGCGCCCCTGGGCCGGCCAGCGGGACGAAGCCGGCGAAGACCAGCCGCTGCAGCTCGGCCACGCCGCCCGGGGTGAGGTCGGCGCCGCGCGCCGCGCCGCCGTCCCCGCGCTCGGCCAGCACCTCGATGGCGACGCGCCCGACCTCTTCCGGGAGGCCGGCGCTGACGGCGCGCACGACTTCGCTCGGCTCGCGCGCGAGCCGGTCGCGCAGCCATCCCGGGTTCATCCGCTCGATGCCGGCGGGGACGGGCGTCCGGACGAGCGCCAGCAGAGCCGCCAGCGCCGCCGCCCGCTCGGATTTGGGCGCTGCGGCCAGCGCCTCGACCGCCGCGCCGCAACGCGCCGCCGCGTCTCCTGCCACGGTGCGGGCGAGGGTGGCCGCCGGGATCCGGCCGAGCAGAGCCCCGAGGACGAGCCCCTTTTCCTCGGGCGAAAGCGCCGCCACCGCCGCGTGCACGGCCGCATCATCGGCCCCCCGCCGGCTGGGTTGCAAGCCCCGGGGGGCGCCTAACGCGCGTCGGCGCTTGCGCCCGGGCCCGCGGCCGAGTACACCTTGCCGCCCCATGCCCGGTCGGGACGTCCGCAACATCGCCATCATCGCCCACGTCGATCACGGAAAGACGACGCTGGTCGACGGCTTCCTGCGCCAGGCAGGCCAGTTCCGCGCCGGCGAGGTGATCGCCGACTGCGCGATGGACTCGAACGACCTCGAGCGCGAGCGTGGCATCACCATCCTCTCCAAGTTCACCGCCATCACCTGGAAGGGGACGCGCATCAACATCGTCGACACCCCCGGCCACGCCGACTTCGGCGGCGAGGTCGAGCGCGTGCTCAAGATGGTCGACTCTGTCTGCCTGCTGGTCGACGCCTTCGAGGGGCCGATGCCGCAGACGCGGTTCGTGACCCGCAAGGCGCTGGCGCTCGGGCTGCGCCCGATCCTCGTCGTCAACAAGGTCGACCGGCCGGGCTGCGATCCGGAGGGGTCGGTCGACGCGACCTTCGATCTGTTCTGCGCGCTCGGCGCCTCCGACGCGCAGCTCGACTTCCCGATCGTCTACGCCTCGGGGCGCGAGGGCTGGGCGGTCAAGAGCCTCGGCGACGAGCGCAAGGACCTGGGGCCGCTGCTCGACCTGATCGTCGACTTCGTCCCGCCCCCGGCCACCGACGTCGAGGCGCCGCTCGCGATGCACGTGACGACGCTCGACTACGACGACTACCTCGGCTACGTCGCCATCGGCCGGCTCGAGTCCGGGCGCATCCACCCGGGCGACCGCGTGCTCTGCGTCCACCGGGACGGCAAGCGCGAGGAGTTCCGCGTCGCCAAGCTGCTCGGCTACCAGTCGCTCAAGCGCTTCGAGCTGGGCGAGGCCGTGGCCGGCGACATCTGCGCCGTCACCGGGATGCAGGATCTGACGGTCGGCGAGACCATCACCGAGATCGCCCGCCCGGTCGTGCTGCCGCTGCTCGAGATCGAAGAGCCGACGGTCAAGATGCAGTTCATGTCCAACAACGGCCCCTTCGCCGGCAAGGAGGGGAAGTACGTCACCTCGCGCAACCTGCGCGACCGCCTGCTCAAGGAGATCAAGTCCAACGTCGCGTTGCGCGTCAACGAGACGCCGTCGCCCGACACCTTCGACGTGCTCGGCCGCGGCGAGCTCCACCTCTCGGTCCTGATCGAGACCATGCGCCGCGAGGGCTACGAGCTGATGGTGTCGCAGCCGCAGGTCATCTTCAAAGACGGCGAAGGCGGCGAGCGCCTCGAGCCTTACGAGGAGGTGGTCATCGACCTCGATGAGGCCTACTCCGGCGCCGTCATCGAAGAGCTCGGGCGGCGCGGCGGCCGCATGCAAGAGATGGGGCCGGCCGGCGAGGGGCGCATGCGCCTCGAGTACCTCTGCCCGGCGCGCGGCCTCATCGGCTACCGCTCGCAGTTCCTGACCGACACGCGCGGCACCGGCATCCTGCACCACAACTTCAAGAACTACGGCCCCTACGCCGGCGCGCTCCGCTCGCGCCCGAACGGCGTCCTCATCTCGCAGGACGACGGCGAGACCAACACCTACGGCCTCTTCTACCTGCAGGAGCGCGGCCAGCTGTTCCTCGGCCCCGGCATCAAGGTGTACGGCGGCCAGATCATCGGCCTGCACTCGCGCGACAACGACCTCATCGTCAACCCGTCGAAGGCCAAGAAGCTGACCAACATCCGCACGACGGCCGCCGACGAGAAGCTCTTTCTCACCCCGGCCCGCGTCTTCACCCTCGAGTCGGCGCTGGAGTTCATCAACGACGACGAGCTCGTCGAGGTGACGCCCCAGGCGATCCGCCTCCGCAAACGGGCCCTCGACCACAACGAGCGCAAGCGCCTCGAGAAGATCCGCGACGCGGGCGCTACGGCCTGACGGCGGCGACGCTTTCCCTTCGGTCCGCTCGCTCGTCGCTGCGAGCGCTGGTACGCTCCGATCGTGGCTCGCTTGCTGCTGATCGCGCTCGCGCTTCAAACGGGCGCTCTCGGGTGCACCGTCCAGGCCTATCCGGGCCCCAGGCGCTCGCTCGGGCGACGAGACGGCGTTCATCGACACGACCCGCGGCATATGGGTCGAGCGGATCGATCACATGCGGTTCCAGCGCCTTGACCAGAGGGGCCACCGCTTCGAGGTCCTTCCCGGGAACCACGTCATCGAGGTCTGGCACACGGCGCAGACCGGGATCGGAGACGTGCGCATCAGCCACCCCCACGCGCTCCAACGCGTCTGCTTCGAAGCGAAGCCCAGAGGCCTCTATGTCATCGAACCCCGCGACGATGGTGACGACGACTGGGTGCCCGTCGTTCGCGACGGCGTCACGATGGCCCGCGTTCATCCGTGCGACTCCGCCGAGGACGCCGCCAAAGCGGACTAAGTGGGGACGTCCTAGTCCGACGCGCCCGCGTCGACGATGAGGCGGCCGGGGCCGGTATAGAGCTCTGCGATCTCGCTCGCGCTGAGCGCCCGACGGAAGAGCATGATCTCGTCGAGGCTGCCTGGGAAGAGCTCGGTGGGGACGCCGCTCGTGTCGTTGTCGTTGCCGCCGATGATGAGCGGCGTCGTGTCCGTCTCGAAGTCGCCGGTGAGGGGCATGGCCATGTTGGAGATCTCGGCGCCGTTGACGTACAGGCGGACGGTCGCGCCGTCGTAGGTGCCGGCCATCTGCGTCCAGGTCCGCTGGGGGACGCTGTTCGGCGCGCCGAGGATGTCGGTGCCATTGACGGTGCGGATGAAGAGGTGCGGCTTGCCGTCCGTGCCCTGGCCGAACAGCGACAGGTGGTAGTGCTGCTCGAGCACCGAGCTCCCCACCTGGCGGGAGATCGCCGTCCCGTACATGTTCGCGTCGATCGAGCCGTCGAAGTAGACCCAGGCGCTGACGGTGATCTGAGTCTTGATCGAGTCGATGGAAGGCGAATCGGCGACGCCCACCCAGCCGCCCGCGTAGATGCCGATGCCGCCCCCTGACCCGTTCCCCGGAACCCACGCCGTCGTCGGCATGAGCCTCTGGAGCGTGCCGGTGTTCATGTTCCCGGACGAATCGGCGGCGGTCATGCTCCCGGTCCCGTCGTCGAAGCGCCAGTAGCCGACGAGGCCCTGGAGCAGGCTGGGTGGGAAGCAGCCGCCGTCCGCGCAGGGGTCGATGTTGCAGCCGCCATCCGCGCAGGGGTCGGGATCGACGGCCACGAGCACGTGGGGGGAACAGCCCGCGCCGATGGCGACGAGCGCCGCCAGCGTCGCAAATGCGGCGAGGCGCGAGGCCGGTCGAATCGAATCAGAAGGTCGCAAGCAGCCCCAGATCGCTGAAGAGAATCGGCCGGTCGATCCTGACTACCTCCGCGTCGCTGACCCGCACGGAGACGGCCGGCCAGATGAGCATACCCTCGACCTCCGCCGTCAGGGCGACGTGGGGAGCGAGCGTGATGGCCACCCCTCCGCCCAAGGTCGCCAAGCCCGACCAGTACGAGACGTCATGCTCGAGGCCGGGGTTCGTCGCCCCCATCCCGTCGGCGGCCAGGTAGTGGGCGCCCAGGGCGGCGCTCAGCAGCGGCTGCACGGTCCGGCCGGAGCGGAAGCCGAGCACGAGGCCGAGCGTCGCGGCCGCCCGTTGCAGACGGGCTCCCAGGCCGGCGCTCGTCTCCGCTTCGGTGCTCGGGCCGAGCCCGACGAGCCTCAGCCGAAGGGCCAGCTCGTCCGCGACGCCGAGGGAAGCCGTGAGGCTCGGCTCCCAAAACATCGGGGCGGTGCCGAAATCCTTGAACAGCCCGACGCCGACCCCGACCGCGAGGTGGCGGGATGGGGGCGGCGGTGGTGGGGGCGGGGGCTCGGGCGGCGCGGGCTTGCGTGGTGACGGCCAGAGGCCCGCCAGGCTCGCCCTCACGAACTCGACCGCCTCGACGGCGAGGTGGGCAGCGGCGCCGTCGACGTCGCCGCCGCGGACCATCACCCGGTGGACCGTGGTGGTCTCCGTGATCCGGTTCGAGACCCAGACCGCGACCGTGCCTGGCCGTTCGCCCCCCTCGCGGACGATGGCGAAGGCGGCCACGGGCAAGCGGTCGCGGCCCACGCTCTCGACCTCCGTCATGATGTCCGCCGACGGGTTGGCGGGGGTCATCTCGACCTGGAACGGCGCCGCGGCGAGCTCGCCCGTGATCCGGGCCATCGCGTTGCGGGTCAGCTCGTCCTCGGCCGCGGGGGAGATCACGACGACCAGACCGCGCGACGGCGCCTGGCCGGAGGGCGGAGTCGCCGGAGGCGTGCCGGTCGCGTGCAAGGCGAGGAGCAGGGCCGGGGCGATCATCCCCGTCGGCGCGGCGTCGGTCCGGTCACCTGCTCACCGCACCACAGACACGGGCAATTGGCAATGATCCGCCGGCAGTCCGTACCGGGACGTGATAGGGAAGGGGGCCGATGAAGGGTTTGGTACCGCGCCTCGTGGCCGGCGTCGCCGCCGGGGTGGCGATCTACGTGGGGTTTTCGATCTGGGCCGACGTGGGCCGGGTCGGAGAGGCGCTGCGTTCGTTCCACTGGGCGTACCTGGTCGCCGCCTGCCTGCTGGCCGCGGGGAACTACGCGGTCCGGTTCGGCCGCTGGCAGTACTACCTCGGCGTGCTCGGGGTGCGGGAGAAGATCCGGACGGGGGACAGCCTGCTGGTGTTTCTGGCGGGCTTTTCGCTGACCGTCACGCCGGGCAAGCTCGGCGAGGCGATCAAGGCCGTGCTGCTGCGCGCGTCCCACGGGATCCCGGCGTCGCGCACGGCGCCCATCGTGATCGCGGAGCGCGTGACCGACCTGGTCGCGCTCTTGCTGCTCGCCCTCGTGGGCGTGTTCAGCTTCGACGTCGACCGGCGGTTCCTGATCGTCGGCGCGGTGCTGGTGGTGGGCGGCGTGCTCGTCGTGTCGATCGATCCGCTGGCCAAGGCGGCGATCGCGGTCGTGGCCAAGCTCCCCGTGCTGCGCCGCTTCGCCCACCGGCTGTCCGACTTCCACGCCCACACGGCGGTGCTGCTCGCTCCCGGGCCGCTCGCGCTGTCGACCGTGATCGCGACGGGGTCTTGGTTCCTCGAATGCCTCGCGTTCTGGACGGTGGTCCACGGCTTCCCGGGGGCGGGCGTGGGGCTGCGGGCGGCCACCTTCATCTACGCGACGATGACGGTGGCGGGCGCGCTCTCCTTCCTGCCCGGCGGTCTGGGGGTCACCGAGGCCGGCATGCTCGCGCTGTTGGTCAAATTCGGATTCGGGGTCGACCGGGGGACGGCGGCCGCCGCCACCTTCGTGACGCGGGCGGCCACACTGTGGTTCGCCGTCGCGCTCGGGATCCCTGCGTTGGTGGCTTACGCCCGGCGCAAGCACGTCAGTGTTGACGCAGATGTTTCTCGCGAGTCACCCGAGAACGCATTACCGTAACCGAAGATGAGGATCGCGGCCCTCGACGTAGGCTCGAACTCGTTTCACCTCATCGTGGCGGACGTCGAGACGGGCGGGCACATCCATGTGCTCGACCGGTCCAAGGAGATGGTGCGGCTCGGCGACTCGACCCTGCACAAGGGGGTCATCCCGCCCGAGGTGTTCCGGCGCGGCCTCGACGCCCTGCGGTCGTTGCGCCGGATCGCCGACCGCCACAAGGTCGACGCCCTCGCGGCGGTGGCCACCAGCGCCGTGCGCGAGGCCCAGAACGGCGGCGAGTTCGTGCGCGCCGCGCGCGACGAGGCGGGGATCGACATCCGGGTCATCCGCGGCGACGAGGAGGCGCGGCTCATCTACCTCGGAGCCAGGAGCTCCCTCGACCTCGGCAAGCGGCGAGTGGCGCTGTTCGATCTCGGCGGCGGGTCGCTGGAGATCATCCTCGCCGACGCGCAGGAGCTCTACTTCACCGCCTCGCTCAAGGCCGGCGTCATCCGCCTCGCCGAGAGCTGCCCGTGCTCGGACCCGCCCACCTCGCGCGAGCGCGCCCACCTCGTCGAGCGCGCGCGCACGCTCCTCGACCCGGTGATCTCGCGGGTCCGCGCCATGGGGTTCGACTTCGTGGCCTTCACCTCCGGGACCGCCTCGGCGCTGGCCAGCGTCGTGCGCGCCGATCCCGACGCCGGCAACGCGAAGACGGCGCTGGCGCTGCGCGACCTCGCGGCGCTCGAGCAGCGGCTCGGCACGATGAGCCTGGCGGCGCGGGCGCGCCTCCCGGGCCTCGACGCCCGGCGCGCGGACACCATCTACGCCGGTTCGGTCGTCTTCCGCACCGCCCTCGAGCTCGCCGGCGCCGACGAGGCGACGCTGTGCGAGACCGCGCTGCGCGAAGGGATCATCGCCGAGTACGTCGCCAGCAACCGGCCGGGGATCCTGCTCGTCGACGAGTTCCCCGACCTCCGCCGCCGCACGGTGATGGAGCTGGCGCGCCGCTGCCAGTTCCGCGAGGACCACGGCACGCACGTGGCTCGCCTGGCGCTGTCGATCTTCGATCAGACGCGCCGGTTGCACGAGCTCCCCGAGGGGGACGCCGAGCTGCTCGAGTACGCCGCCCTGCTGCACGACGTCGGCCATCACATCGATCACCAGAACCACCACCGCCACTCGTCCTATCTCATTCGCAGCCACGCCATGACCGGCTTTTCGCCCGAGGAGGTGCGGATCATCGCCCTGGTCGCCCGCCACCACCGCAAGGTGGAGCCCCGCCGCGGCCGCGGGGCCATGAAGGGGCTCTCCAAGCGGGACGCGCACCGGGTGCGCTACCTGGCGGCCATCCTCCGCATCGCCGACGCCCTCGACCGCACCCACGCGCGGCTCGTGCGTTCCGTCCGCTGCTCGATCGCCGCGCGCACCGTCGAGGTC
>Ga0306921_10007810_pt1 | contig 11272 bp, 12 predicted proteins | sample sta12Cox44000080_FD_203760 | JGI IMG/M metagenome (GOLD analysis project Ga0306921, IMG submission 203760) | Lab enrichment of tropical soil microbial communities from Luquillo Experimental Forest, Puerto Rico - statoxic.12C.oxic.44.000.080 (v2)... | ecosystem: Environmental > Terrestrial >... | reverse complement strand
GACCACCGAGCATTCGGCGACCGCGGGATGGAGGTTCAGCACATCCTCGATCTCGCGCGGATAGATGTTGGAGCCGCCCGAGATGATCATGTCCTTGGAGCGGTCCTTCAGCGTCAGGAACCCGTCCTCGTCGAACGCCCCGACATCGCCGGTCCACAGCCAGCCCTGGCGCAGCGACCGGGCGGTGGCCTCCGGATTGTTCCAGTAGCCCGCCATCACCGTGTCGCCCTTGACGACGATCTCACCGACCTCGCCCACCGGCACCGGACAGCCGTCCTCGTCGACCACGCGCACCTCGACGCAAGTGTCTGCGACCCCCGCCGAGGCAAGCCGCTGCTCCCAGCGCGGATGGCTCTTGGCGGCGTGCACTTCGCGGCTGAGATGCGTGATGGTCATCGGGCTCTCGCCCTGGCCGTAGAGCTGGCAGAGCGCGCCATCGCCCAGCGTCGCCATGGCGTGCTTGAGGTCGCTGACATACATCGGCGCGCCGCCGTAGCTGATCAGCCTCAGCGCGCCAGGTTTGAGGTCGGCGACGCTCGCATGCTCGATCAGCCGCTTCACCATGGTCGGCGCCAGAAAGATCGAACAGTCGGGCCAGCGGTTCATCAGCGCGACTGTCTCGGGCACCTCGTACTTGCCGCTCTCGGGAAAGACCTGAGTGACGCCACGCGCCACCATAGAGAAATTCCACAAGCCCGAGCCGTGGCTGATCGGGGCGGCATGCACCATCGAGCTGCCGCTCGGCGGCCGGTCGACGTCGGCATAGTAGTTCAGCGCCATGGTGAGCAGGTTGCGATGGCTGAGCATCGCGCCCTTGGGCCGTCCCGTGGTGCCCGAGGTGTAGAACAGCCACGCGAGGTCCGTCGGCTCGCAATCAGCGATCCGGCTGGGATCAGGGATCTCCATCCGCCGGTAGGTACTGGTCGAGACGTCGATGATCTCCTTCAGCGCCGGTGCCTCCTTGGCCGCCTCGGCGATCGTGGTCGCAAGATCGTCGGTCACGAAGCACAGCTTGGCGCCGGAGTTTTCCAGGATGAAGGCGAACTCCTTGGTATGCAGCTTGGCGTTCATCGGCACCGCGCCCAGGCCCGCGTGCCAGATCGCATACATCACCTCGAGCGATTCGACGCAGTTAGTCATGGCTATCGCGACGCGGTCGCCCTTGGCGAGACCGAAGCGCGCGCTGAGGCTCGTGCTCATCACCGAGACCTTGCGCCAGAACTCGCGATAGCTGAGATACGCCGCCTCGCCGCGGGCGAGCGCGGGCACGTCGCGGAATTCCCGGGCCGCGCCCAGCAGCAGATGGGCGATGTTCATGGTGGGGATTTACCCCCGTCGTCGCCGCGACGCCAATCCTCCTCGAAGGCGCTGAGCGCGCGGGTTCGGAAGTTGAAGCGCAGCGCCAGCAGCCGGACCGTGAACGCGGTCAACGCCGCGGCGGCGCCGGCCCATGATGCCGGAACGCCGAGCTTCAGCAGCACGGCGAACAGCAGGCAGCCCATGACCGAGGACAGCCCCATCAGCACGCTGGGCTGCAGCAGCTCGAGCTTCTGGCCCATCAGCAGATCGCGTAGCGCGCCGCCGCCGACCGCGTTGACCACGCCGATCAGGATCGAGCCTGCCAGCGGGATGCCCGCTTCCACCGCGAGATGCATGCCGACGGCGCCATAGGCGCCGATGCCGGCCGCGTCAGCAAGCGTGAGCACGCGTGGCAACCAGCTCCGGCGCCTCAGCCAACCTCCGAACACGACGACGATCGCCACCACGATGACGACGATGATGAGGTAGTTGGGAGTCTGGATGACCTTGGGCGCCGCCATTCCCGGCAGGAACAGGCAGTCGCGCAGCATGCCGCCGCCGGTCGAGGACACGAACGCGATGATGAACACGCCCATGATGTCGTAGCCCTTGCGGGCAGAGAGCATGGCGCCGCTCAGCGCCCAGAAGAACGTTGCTCCGAGGTCGTACCAGCCGAAGATCGCGTCGGGAAAAGGAAACACGGCCGCAGGATATTGCCGACGCCTTCAGCCGCCTGCAATCTAGCCGGCATGCAGGAATTCGACTTCGCCATCGTCGGCGCCGGCATCGCCGGGGTTGCCGCCGCCTACCATCTTGCGCCCCAGGCCAAGGTGGTCTTGCTCGAGCGCGAGCATGTCGCGGCCTATCACACCACCGGTCGCTCGGCGGCGCTGCATTCAGAGACCTATGGCAGCCCGGAGATCCGCGCCATCACCGTGGCGAGCGGCCGCTTCTATCGCCAGCCGCCGGCGGGCTTTACCGACCATCCCCTGCTGACGCCGCGCGGCGCGCTGATCGTGGGCCGCGCCGACGAGCAGGCGGCGGCTCAGCGGGCCGCCGGCGAATTCGCCAAGCTCGTGCCCTCGGTGCGCTGGCTCGAGCCCGCCGAGGTTCTGCGGCGGCAACCGCTGCTCAAGCCCGAGGCGTGCGCCGGTGGCGCGGTGTTCGAGGAAGCCGAGGACATGGACGTGGCGGCGATCCATAGCGGCTTCCTTAAAGGTGCTCGTGCGGCAGGCGGCGCGCTGCGGCTCAATGCCGAGGTGACGGCACTCGAGCGGCGGGACGGACGCTGGACGATTCGTCTGGCCGACGACGAGACGATGGCGGCCGCCAACCTGATCAATGCCTCGGGTGCGTGGGCGGACGTCGTCGCGAGCCTCGCCGGCGCCAAGTCGGTCGGCCTGGTGCCCAAGCGGCGCACCGCGTTCACATTCGATGCACCGGCAGAGCTGGCGCTGGAGCGGATGCCGATGGTGATCGATTTCGGCGAGACCTGGTACATCAAGCCTGAGGTCGGCCAGTTCCTCGGCTCGCCGGCCGACGAGACGCCCTCGCCGCCGACCGACGCGCAGCCGGAAGAGATCGACATCGCCCTCGCCGTTGAGCGCATTCAGATGGCGACGACACTGCAAATACATCGCATCAAGAATAAATGGGCCGGGCTCAGGAGCTTCGTCGCTGACAAGAACCTGGTGGTGGGCTACGACGGCGCGATCGAAGGCTTCTTCTGGCTGGTCGGCCAAGGCGGCTACGGCATCCAGACCGCGGCTGCTGCCGGACGGCTGGCTGCAGCGCTGGCCTTGGGCAAAGCCTTGCCAGGCGATATTGCCGAACTCGGCGTCAGCGAAGCGACACTGTCGCCAAAGCGCTTCACGTCGAGGTGATCGAAAGATCACGCCTCGTCGCCAAGCGATGACTTCCTGTTGACGGCATCCCGAGTCATGCTCGCGATAGTCGATGTCCAGGAGTTTCCGATGACCAAGCGTGCCCGTCTCGTCGCCTCGGCCGCGACCTTGTTCGCGATCGGCGCGGTGGCGGCGACGGCCGGCGCCGAGGGCACGATCAAGTGCAGCGGCATCAATTCCTGCAAGGGCACCAGCTCCTGCAAGACGGCATCCTCGTCGTGCAAGGGGCAGAACTCCTGCAAGGGCATGGGCTGGACCCAGACCTCGAGCGCGAGCGAGTGCACCGCCAAGGGTGGCAAGGTCATTTGATCTGCAGCTGAACTTCAATGTACGAGCGGCAGGCCGGACGGATCACCGCCGGCTCTCACGCGGGCCTCAATAAAGTTTGAGCCGCGGTGTTGATCGTTGACTGGCGCATCCACGTAGATCGGGCGCAGGGTTCTCCTGCCGCATCGATTTGCGATGCGACATCTTCAGGGAGCACATCATGACCAAGCGCACCATCATCGCCACGGCCGTCTCGATCTTCGCGGCCGGCACTTTCGCCACGGCGGCGCACGCCGACGGCGTGAAGTGCGGCGGCGTCAATGCCTGCAAGGGCCAGAGCGCCTGCAAGGGCGCCGCCAACTCGTGCAAGGGCCAGAATGCCTGCAAGGGCCAGGGCTGGTCGCAGGCGGGCAACTCGCTGGAATGCAGCCAGAAGGGCGGCAAGGTTCTCTAACGTACCGTACCGTTCTCGAGCGCGGGCGCCGCAGGTCCCCGGCGGCGCCCGCCCACCTTCCTTCCCGATTCATGGGTTGTGCGATTCCGCAGGGCGGCCGATACTTTTGCCGCCGTGCCGGCAGCCGCCGGCATGCGCACAACAAACGGGAGAGGAAACAAGATGAAGTCCAAGACTATCGTCGCAACGGCAGCCGCATTATTCGCCGCCAGCACCATCGTGGCCGCCCACGCGCAGCAAAAGAGCCCGGGCACGATCAAGTGCGCAGGCATCAACGCCTGCAAGGGACAGAGTTCCTGCAAGTCGCAACTTTCGTCGTCGTGCAAGGGCCAGAACGCCTGCAAGGGCCAAGGCTGGGTGCCGGCCAAGACTTCGCTTGAATGCACGGCCGCCAACGGCCGCGTCGTGCTGTAGAGTTTCGCGCCCGACAGGGCATTGATCGACACGGGCGTCCCGGGAGACCGGCGGCGCCCGTGCTCTTCTCGGAGTAGAATGAAGACATGTCGTCCGACATCGACTTCGGGCTGGGCCTCAGGCCCGAGCACTACGAAGAAATCGTCGCCAGCCCCGGCAAGGTGAACTGGTTCGAGGCGCTGTCGGAGAATTACATGGTGAAGGGCGGCATGCCGCTCTACTGGCTCGACCGCATCCGGCGCGACTATCCGATGGCGCTGCATGGTGTGTCGCTGTCGATCGGCACGACCGCTCCCCTCGATACGGCCTATCTCGACGAGCTGAAGGCGCTGGCCGATCGCGTGCAGCCGCTGTGGGTGTCCGACCATCTGTGCTTTACCGGGCTCGGCGGCCTCAACATGCACGACCTGCTGCCGCTGCCCTACACCGAGGAGGCGCTGGACCATGTCGCCGAGCGCGTCAAACGCGTGCAGGACCATCTCGGCCGGCGCCTCGTGCTCGAGAATGTGTCGAGCTACGTCACCTACGCGGCCTCCGAGATGACGGAATGGGATTTCATCGCAGCCCTCTCCCAACGGGCCGACTGCGACATCCTGCTCGACGTCAACAACGTCTATGTCAGCGCCTTCAACCACGAGTTCGACGCCATGGCGTTCCTGCGCGCCATGCCGCGGGCCCGCGTGCGCCAGTTCCACCTCGCCGGCCACACCCACAAGGGCAGCCACATCATCGACACCCACGATCATCCGATCGTGCCCGATGTCTGGGATCTCTATGCCGAGGCGGTGAAGCTCTTCCCCGGCGTGCCGACCATGATCGAGCGCGACGCCGACATCCCGCCCTACGCCGAGCTCTTGGCTGAGCTCGATCAGGCGCGCGGCATCGCCGCTCGCGTCGCCCGGCAGGTGGCCGCGTGACTCTGGCGAATTCCGGCTCGCTCGCCGACCTGCAGCGCGCCTTCCAGGACTACCTGCTGGCGTCGAGCGACGGCTTCGCCACCGCGGTGCGCGACACGCGCAAGGCCGACCGCACCACCTTGCTCGACGTCTATCGCGACGGCTACGCGCTGCGCCTGATCGAGGTGCTGACCAACGACTATCCCGGGCTGATGGCCATGGCCGGGCCGGCCGATTTCGACCATCTGGCGCGCGCCTATATCGCCGCCCATCCGTCGCGCTATGCCTCGGTGCGCTGGTTCGGCCAGCACCTCGCCGACTTCATGGCCCGCACCCCGCCTTACAATGGATCGACCGCGGCCATCGAGATGGCCCGCTTCGAATGGCTGCTGGGCGAGGCGTTCGATGCGCCCGACCTCGAGCCGGTCGCGGCCGGCCGGTTGATGGCGCTGCCGCCGGAGGCCTGGGAGACGCTGAGCTTTGCGCCGCTGCCCTCCTTGCGCCGCTCGGTTTTCGCCTTCGAAGCGCCGCAGGCATGGCAACGCCGCGAGGAAGTCGAGGCCGGCAATCTCGAGGTGGCGCCGGCCGCGGCCGAGGTCTCGTGGATGATCTGGCGGCCCGAGCGCGTTTCCAAGTTCCGCTCGCTCGAGACCGACGAAGCTGCGATGCTCGACGTTCTGGCCGACGGCCGGCCGTTTCCCGAGCTTTGCGAGGCAGTTGTGAGTCATGTCGGTGAGGACCAGGCGGCCACCCGCGCCGCCGGTTTGTTACGGGCCTGGGTCGAGGAAGGATTGATCGGCTCCTTCAGTCACTAGTCCGACCTGCCCGCTTGATGGAATTGGTAGACATACGCGACTTAAAATCGCGAGGCCTCGAAAGAGGCCGTGCTGGTTCGAGTCCAGCAGCGGGCACCATCGGACGCAACCCTGGCCGGCGATCGACGTTTCTCCCCTAGCGTCCCCGCGTTATGGGAGGAGCAGCCATGGCCAGCATTTTCCATTCCCGGCGCCACCTGCTGGTGGGCGCGGCGGGATCGTTGCTGCTTTCCGCCTCGGCTTTGGCCGATTCGCACCGGCAGGCGGCGCCCGGCAAGACGACTAAGAAGACCGCCGAGTCCGTGCCGGTCACGCCGACCGAGGACCTGATGCGCGAGCACGGCGTCCTGCAGCGGATCCTGCTGATCTACGAGGCGGGCGCACGCCGCATCGGAGGGGGCGAGGACATCGATCCCGTCGTGTTCACCCAGGCGGCCGAGACGATGCGCGACTTCATACACGACTATCATGAGAAGTCGGAGGAGGAGCTCGTCTTCCCGCGCTTCAAGAAGGCCGGCCGCATGGTCGAGCTGGTCGAGGTCCTGCAGGTCCAGCACACGGCGGGCCGCAAGCTGACCGACCGCATCCTGCAGACCGCCGAGACCTCGCGCGGCAACAAGGAGCAGCGCACGGCGATGATCGACGCCATGCAGGCCACGATCACGCTCTACCGTCCGCACGCCGCGCGCGAGGACACCAACATCTTCCCGACCTTGCGCAGCCTGATGACGCCCAACGAGTTCGAGGAGCTGGGCGAAACCCTGGAGAAGTCGGAAGTCGCCAAGTTCGGCAACGACGGTTTCGAGAAGGTCGCCAAGCGCGTCGAGCAGCTCGAGAAGCGGATCGGCACCGACGATCTCGCGCAGGCGACGCCGAAGAACTGAGCTTAGCCTCTGTAGTGGCAGGCCACCCAGTGGCCCGGCCGGCTTTCGCGCAGCTCGGGATCGCGCTGCGAGCAATCCGGCCGCGCGATCGGGCAGCGCGTGTGGAAATGGCAACCCGAGGGCGGCCGGATCGGGTTGGGCACGTCGCCCTGCAGCATGATGCGCTTGCGCTTGATAGTCGGGTCGGGGATCGGCACCGCCGACAGCAGCGCCTCGGTATAGGGATGGAGCGGCGCGTCGTAGAGGTCGCGCGACGGCGCGATCTCGACAACCCGGCCGAGGTACATGACGGCGACGCGCGTAGAAATGTGCTCGACCACCGAGAGATCGTGGGCAATAAAGAGATAGGTGAGCCCGAACTTGTCCTGAAGGTCCTCCAGCAGGTTGATCACCTGCGCCTGGATCGAGACATCGAGCGCCGACACCGGCTCGTCGCAGATCACCAGCTTGGGTTCGACCGCGAGCGCGCGGGCGATACCGATGCGCTGGCGCTGGCCGCCGGAGAATTCGTGCGGGAAGCGCCGCATGTGGTCGGGCTGCAGGCCGACCGTCTCGAGGAGCTGCACGACGCGCTCCTCGAGCTCGCGCCGCGACTTGGCGAGGCCGTGGATCTGCAGCGCCTCGCCGATGATCGCCGCCACGGTGAGCCGCGGATTGAGCGAGGCATAGGGATCCTGGAAGATGATCTGCATGTCGCGGCGCAGCGCGCGCAGCGCCTCGCCGCCGAGCCGCGTCACATCGGCGCCCTTGAACCAGATCTCGCCGGAGCTGGGCTCGATCAGCCGCAGGATGCAGCGACCGGTCGTCGACTTGCCGCAGCCGGACTCGCCCACCAGCCCCAGCGTCTCGCCGGGGGCGATGTCGAAGCTGACGCCGTCGACGGCATGGACGCGCTCGACCTCACGCGAGAGCACCCCGCCCTTCACTGCGAAGTGCTTGCGCAGGTCGCGCACCGACAGGAGCGTATCGGCGCTCACAGCACGCACCGCACGAAATGGCCGGGCGCCACCTCCTTCAGGGGCGGCATGGCCTGCCGGCACACGTCCATCGCGTACTTGCAGCGGGCGGCGAAGCGGCAGCCGGGCGGCGGCTCGAGCAGGCTCGGCACCGTGCCGGGGATGGCCTCCAGCCGCTGCTTATGATCGGCTCCGGCGGCGCGATCGACGCGCGGGATCGAGCGGATCAGGCCCTGGGTGTAGGGATGCCGCGGGTTGCCGAACAGCGCCTCGACCGGCGCCTCCTCGACCACCTTGCCGGCATACATGACGACGACGCGCTGGCAGGTCTCGGCCACCACGCCCATGGCGTGGGTGATCAGCATGATCGCCATGCCGAGCCGCTGCTTCATCTCCTGCATCAGCTCGAGGATCTGCGCCTGGATGGTGACGTCGAGCGCCGTCGTCGGTTCGTCGGCGATCAGGAGCTTGGGCCGGCACGACATCGCCATGGCGATCATCACGCGCTGGCGCATGCCGCCGGAGAACTGGTGCGGATAGTCATGCGCACGCTTGGCGGGATTGGGGATGTTGACCAGCCGCAGCATCTCGATCGCACCGTCGATCGCCTGCTTACGGCCGAGATTCTGATGCTGGCGCAGCACCTCGGCGATCTGGTCGCCGACCGTATAGACCGGATTGAGCGAGGTCATCGGCTCCTGGAAGATGATGGCGATCTCGCGGGCGCGGATCTTGTCCATGTCCTCGTTGGGCAGCGGTATCAGATCACGGCCCTGCCACAGGATCTGGCCGCCTTCGAAGCGGCCCGGCGGCATGTCGATCAGCTTCAGCACCGAACGAGCGGTGACGGTTTTGCCGCAGCCCGATTCGCCCACCACGCCGACCGTCTCGCCGCGGTCGATGCGCAGGTCGACGCCGTCGACGGCGCGCACCAGGCCATCGTCGGTCTTGAACCAGGTTTTGAGGCCGCGGATATCGAGGAGGGTATCTGCCATTCGGACGCCTAGAGCACGCGCCGCGGATCGAGCGCGTCACGCAGCCCGTCGCCGATGAAATTGATCGTCAGCACCGTCAGGAAGATGGCGGCGCCGGCGAACAGCGCCCAGTGCGGTGCGATGTCGATTGTGTCCTTGGCGTCGAACAGTACGCGCCCCCAGGTCGGGATGTCGGGCGGGAAGCCCAGTCCCAGGAACGACAACGTCGATTCGGCGATGATGGCCGCAGCCACGTCGATGGTTGCCGCGACGATCACCGGACCCAGCGCATTGGGCAGAATGTGGCGCACGACCTGACGCAGCGGCGAGGCGCCGAGCGCGCGCGCCGCTTCGATGAATTCCTTCTCGCGAATCGACAGGATCTGGGCGCGCACCAGTCGCGCCACCTGCATCCAGCGCAAGCCGCCGATCACCGCCACGATCATGACAAAGACACCGCCCTCGGGGCCAAGCACGCTCTTAAGGCTCTCGCGGAACAGATAGATGATCAGCAGCAGGAGCGGCAGTGCCGGCAGCGACAGGAAGAGGTCGGCCAGCCACATCAGGAAGGCATCGACGGCACCGCGCGACATGCCGGCGATGGCGCCGACGAACACGCCCACGACAGCCGCCACCAGCATGGCGCAGAGCCCGACCGCGAGCGATACGCGTCCGCCATAGAGCAGGCGCGCCAGCACGTCCTGGCCGAGATCGTCGGTGCCGAAGGGATGCGCCCACGACGGTCCCTCGAGCTTGGCGGCGAAATCGATCTCGTTGATCGGCACCCGCCACACCAGCGGTCCCAACAGGACCGCGACCACGATGACCGACAGCACGACCGAGCTCACCATGGCGAGGCGATGGCGGCGGAAGCGGCGCAAGGCTTCGCGGGCCGGCGAGAAGCGCGCTTTGGGCCGCGCCGCCGCACCGGACGCAACCACTGCGGCCCCGCTGGTCTGCGGCTCAGCGGTAAGAGATACGGGGGTCGAGCCAGCCATAGATGATATCGGCGAACAGGTTGAAAATGACGACCAGGCAGGAAATCACGAAGGTGATGGCCATCACCACCGGCGTGTCGTTGGCCAGCATGGCGGAGATCAGCAACGAACCGATGCCCGGCACACGGAAGATCTGCTCGGTGACGATGGCGCCGCCGAACACGACAGGCAACTGCAGCGCGATCAGCGTCACCACCGGGATGAGCGCCGTGCGCACCACGTGCTTGATGACCACCGCGCGCTCGCCGATGCCCTTGGAGCGCGCCGTGGTGATGTAGTCGAGCCGCACGACGTCGAGCACGGCTGAGCGCACGTAGCGCACCAGAGAGGCGCCCTGGAACAGGCCGAGCACCGCGACCGGCATGATCGACTGCTTGAACTGCTCCCACCACCACTGCCCACCGGTAGCGCCCAGGTCGGCGCGGTAGACCATCGGCAGCCAGTCGAGCTGCACGCTGAACACCAGGATCAGCAGCAGGCCGGTGAAGAAGGTGGGCAGCGAGAAGCCGATGAAGGCCAGCGTGTTGGCGATCTGGTCGAAGATCGAATAGGGCCGTGTGCCCGCCAGCACACCGACCGGCAGGGCGACGGCGATGGCCAGCAGCTGGGCCGCGCCGATCACGATCAGCGTGGTCGGCAGCCGCTGCATGATCAGCGTGTCGACGTTGATGCGGCTGGCGAAGGAAAAGCCCCAGTCGCCCTGCAGCATGGCGACAAGCCAGTGCCAGTAACGCGTCCACACCGGATCATCGAGGCCGAACTTGGCGCGCAGCGCCGCCGCCACTTCCGGCGGGATGGCGGGATTGGCCGCCAGCTCGCTGAACGGGTCGCCGGGCGCCAGCGCCAATACGGAGAACAGAACAACGCTGATCCCGAAAATGCTCGGGATCGCGATCAGGATGCGTCGGAGGACATATTGGCGGGACACGGGGCGCCTAAAGCAAGAACCGTGTCACGCGTCCTTGTACCAGTCCTGAATGTCCCAAGTATTATTGTCCCAGCCGCTCATGTTGGCCTTGAGCTTGAGGGTCATGGCCTGAACCGCCGGCCGCGCGACCACCGGAATCACGACCTGGTTGTTGATCACTAGATCGTTGGCCTTGATGAAGATCGCGGCACGTTTGACCGGATCGAGCTCGCTTTGGCCGGCCTTGAAGTTGTCGTCGTATTCCTTGCTCGACCACCGCGTGATGTTGCGGCCCTGCCACTTGTTGGCCTTGGTCGCCTGCTCCTCGGTCAGGAACTGCTTCATGAACAGCTCGGGGTCGGGCTGGGTCATGGTCGTGGTGTACATCTGCAGGTCGCAATAGAACTTGGTGTAGGTGTCCGGGTTGGCGACGTCGGACGAGAAGAACACCGACGCCGTCACCGCCTTGACCTCGATGTCGATGCCGGCCTTCTGGCAGGCCTG
>Ga0306921_10007807_pt1 | contig 11273 bp, 10 predicted proteins | sample sta12Cox44000080_FD_203760 | JGI IMG/M metagenome (GOLD analysis project Ga0306921, IMG submission 203760) | Lab enrichment of tropical soil microbial communities from Luquillo Experimental Forest, Puerto Rico - statoxic.12C.oxic.44.000.080 (v2)... | ecosystem: Environmental > Terrestrial >... | reverse complement strand
TGGGCCAGTTCTTGCTCTAAAGATTGCTCGCGGTCGAATTGATTTTGTGTTGCGCAAGAACATCCGCAACGATCCAGGCGGCTCCGGTTATCGCTAAATTCTGCGCATTGCCCGCCCAATTGAAAAGCGTATGCGGGTCGGAAAATAGAGTCGGCAGCCACACCAGCAATCCGAAACCGATCAGCATCAGTGTAAGTAGCCGAGAGGCGAGAAGCGCAGTATGTCCAGAAAGCAAGGCAATAGCCGCCAACGTAAGAGCAATCGTTGTCGTTATGGCCCAGAACCTTTGTCCCGGAGGAATCCACTTGGGAACAAACGAAGCCGTTGCTGATAGATAAAAGAGTTGTTCGAGCATGAACGAGACTACACAGATTCCAAAAAATATATACGCCATCCGAGTGATCTTGGCCCGGCGTCCCGAATCGTCCCTTGTCGCCAGAGCGTAAACCATCATTGCCCCCGAAACGATCGACAGCTGTTCAAAGAAGTTTCCCCACCGATCGTACACAAGCGGCTCCCTGACAATACGCGGCACCCACGACAACGCAAAAACCGTGTAGAGGGCACCCAGGGCGATCGCGCCCGCCCGTGCCCCTTTGGGCCATTGAATCGCCAGACCCCCAAAAAGTTCCAACGCCACTACCAGGCACACAACCATTGGGGCGCGAGGAATATTCTGCTGCCAGGTCGTGAAATCACGCCAGATTAAAGTGACGATGGCAAAAATGATTGCAGCCAACCCATAGACGTGCCGCCCGAGATAGATTCTCATGACCACATCCCAATCCGCTTCAGTTGGCAAGCGCGTCGCGATTTTGCTTTGCCCAATCGCTGTCCGCCGGCACCCCCTTCATCGGTGGACTCCCTTCGCTGCCGCACGCGCAAGGACCTGCGGACATGGCTTCGGTCATGCACGGGCAGGATTTCGTCTTCAGGCACGCACAAACGTAAACCATCTTGCTCTTTTTTTCATTGTGCAGCGGTGGATAGTCTGGCTGAACTCCCAATGCAGGCAAGAACGCTAGCACCGATAGAGCCAAAAAAACGGCGATTATTTTCTTTCGATTGGTCATGGCTTATCCTCTGACGCAACAAGGAGACGAGAGAGATGCAGGAGCATAAGCGACAGACTGGTACTCTTCAATAACCATTCTGGTGTCGATTGATATAGCCACTTTGGGCGCCTGAAAAGGAGGGACAAGGAAGAAAGGGTCGACTCCGTTCACCGCGAGTTTAGAACCTGTCCAAGCTTGCGCACCGCGCTCGGTATGGCTTCTGCGCCAACGCTGCCGAAACCCAGTACCAGGCCTTGACATGGGGCTCCGAGATAGGACGACGATAGCGGCACCAACCACAAGTTTCGTTTGCCCGCCCGCTCCACGACCTTGGCATCCTCAATGCCATTCAAAATCAGAGACAAGTGCGTACCCGCTTGTTCGCCGCTGATCTGAATCTTTGGCCCAAGCTCTTCGCGGAGGCTATCAACGAGTGCGGCTCGCCTCGCACTGTACAGCGCTCGCATTCTCCGCAGATGTCGTGAAAAATGCCCTTCGCGGATAAAATCCGCCAGCACGCTCTGGAAGAAAACCGGCGGAGTGATGTCCATCGCAAACCGGATCGAGACGAAATGCTCGACCAGATCCGAGGGGATCACCAGGTAACCCAGTCTCAAGGACGGAAACAGGACCTTGCTGAATGTTCCGATGTAGATGACGCGCGAATTCCAATCCAGACCCTGCAGTGAGGTGATGGGTGTTGTTCCGTAGCGGTATTCGCTGTCGTAGTCGTCCTCGATGATCCACGAACCCGCCCGCTGTGCCCACTCGATTAGCTGCAGGCGGCGTGAAGCGCTCATCGTCGAACCAAGCGGATATTGGTGCGATGGAGAAACCATCGCGACCCGCGCGGTGGCGCATCGCCGGATGCCTTCGCGAACATCCAGGCCTTCATCGTCGACCGGAACGGGCACGACACGGCAACCACTGAACCGAAAGACCCTGCGCGCAAAACCGTACCCCGGTTCTTCCATCCACACGCTGCAGTTTGGATCAAGCAGAGCACGAGTCGTGATTTCCAGCGCTTGCTGCGACCCGTTGACAATCATGACCTGGTCGGCTTGACAGCGTACTGCACGTGCCGCCCGAACGTATGCCGCGATGACCTGGCGCAGTTCTTCGAGCCCCAAGGGATCACCGTAATCGAGCGACCTTTCCGTGACCTTCCGGCAGTGGCGTGCCACCAACGCGTTCCATATCCGGAACGGAAAATGCTCAAAAGCAACTTGTCCTACACTGAAGGCACCCAGGCCGCGCTGCACGAAAATCTTGCGAACTGGTTGAAGCGAGGCCTCGAAAGTAGCCGAAAGCGGCCGGGGTCCCAAGCGAGGTCGGCCACGATCCACCTGCGTCTGTCGCGGAACGTGAATTGGATTTGGTAGCGCGCGAGAGATAACGGTGCCTGAGCCGGTGCGGCTCTCGAAATAGCCTTCGGCTAGCAGTTGGGCGTAGGCATTCAGGACGGGAATGCGGGAGACACCGAGCTCGAGTGCGAGCGAGCGCGTTGATGGAATTCTTTCGCCGGCACGCAGCCTCCCATCCATGATCGCGCTGCGGAAAGCCTCGTACACCTGGCGGTATAGGGGAGTCTCCGCTTTTCTATTGATCGTGACGACGGGCGATATTCCAGACGGAACTCTCATCGTGGCTCAGCTTGGTTATACCTGAGATACCTGCCTTTTCAAAAAGGGATGTGCCACCGGTCCCGAGCAGCGCAAAGCGACCCTGGGATTGGCGCGAGAGGCGCGCCGTGCTTGTCTTCCCGTGTACAGATCGATGTACGGATCGATGTACGGATCGATTGACTCTTCACGGATTGCTTCACTAAGATGCGACCACAATCCGTCGTTCGTTTCTACATTTTGCTCCCCGGCAACCTCGTCAGAAGGAGTTTGAGATGGCACACAGCTACGACATCATTACCGTCGGAGGCGGCATCGCCGCTTCCGCATTGGCCAGAGCGATGGCCGAGCGAGGAGCCAAGGTCCTGGTGTTGGAGCGCGAGACGCAGTTTAAGGACCGCGTGCGCGGAGAGGGAGTCACACCTTGGGGTGTGGCCGAAGCCAACGAACTGGGCATCCGCAACTTGCTCAAGGAGAAGTGCGCACATGATGTGCCTTACGTCGAAGCGGGTTCCGGCTTGCGAGACCTCCGAACGACAACTCCGCAGCGGTTGCCTGTTCTTTCCTTCCCTCACCAGATCATGCAGGAAATCCTTCTGAACGCTGCGGGAAAGGCGGGAGCGGAAGTGCGCCGTGGGGTTAGTGTTGAACACATCGAAAGCGGGCCCGAACCTGCGGTGGTGATAAATGGGCATAGCCACGAACGGGCCTCGGCCCGCCTGGTGGTTGTCGCGGACGGTCGCGGCTCTCCGGCAAGAAAATGGGCAGGCTTCCCAGTATGCGAACAGGTGAATGGCTACTTCATGGCCGGCGTGCTGCTGGCGAACGTTCACGCGTCGCGGGAGACGCTTTGTTTCGTATTCAACCCTGAGCTTGGCACATGTGTCGGTTTGATCCCCCTGATCGGCGACCGATTCCGCGCCTATTTTATGTATCCGAAGACGAGGCGTTACCGTTTGCAGGGCGAATCCATGCTCCCTTTATTCGTCAGTGAGTCCGCCAAAACGTATCCCCCCCTGGCCGATTACTACGCCGATGCGCACTCTGTCGGGCCGCTGGCCAGCTTTGATGTAAGCGACTACTGGGTCGAGCACCCTTATCGCGATGGCGTGGTGCTCGTCGGCGACGCGGCAGCCACCAGCGATCCGACCTACGGTCAGGGTCTTTCCTTTGCCCTCCACGCTGCGCGAGTGCTTCGCGACGAACTTACAAATAATTCCGATTGGGACGTGGCGGGACACCGCTACGCCGAACAACAGCAGCGCAATTTTCGTACGTGCCACACGGTGGAGGGGTGGTCGCGCACGCTCTTTCAGGATCCCTCGCCGGAATCGGCGGCGCTGCGCGCAAGAGCCATGCCGCGCATCGCCGAGGATCCCACCCGCGTTCCTGACCACATTTTCAGTGGTCCCGGCTTGCCGCTCAGCGAGCAGGTGCGCGCACGTTTTTTTGGCGAATGCTGATTCCCAGCAGGTCGTAAAACGCAATCATGCTGCTGGGAGCGGGAAGCGTCCCGGCTTCTCTGAGAAGCGTTCCAGATTAGCGCTTGCCGCACATCTGGCGGTCACGAACAACTGCCGCTTACCTCTGACTCGCTTACCGCGCACCTTGCGGTCTGCCCTGTCGCGAGCGACAGTTGCCGCCCCCGGCCCGCCCGATAGACTCCACAATGGCCACAATTCCCGACCATTCAACCGGCAGGTTGTGGACAAACAGGCAGTCCCAACGTCCTAGAGCGACTGAAACGAACAGATAGACCGAGGAGCGACATGAAAAGACTCGCCGCGTTCTTTGCGATTCCCTTGGCATTGATTGTTTCCGTAGCATGGCCCGCGTCCGGACAGCAACAGCCCAATATCCTGATTCTCTGGGGCGATGACATCGGCTACTGGAATGTCAGCGCCTACAACCAGGGGATGATGGGCTACAAGACCCCCAACATCGACCGCATCGCGCATGAAGGCGCGCTGTTCACCGATTGGTATGGACAGCAGAGCTGTACTGCGGGCCGCGCCGCGTTTATCACCGGCCAGTCTCCGATCCGCACCGGGCTCACGAAGGTCGGCCTGCCGGGCGCGCCGGAAGGCTTGCAGCAGAAAGACCCGACGATTGCCGAACTGCTCAAACCGCTTGGCTATGCCACCGGACAATTCGGCAAGAACCACCTCGGCGACCGAAATGATTTTCTTCCGACCGTGCATGGCTTCGACGTATTTTTCGGGAACCTTTACCACTTGAACGCCGAACAGGAACCCGAGGATCCCGACTATCCGAAGAATCCGCAATTCAAGGAGAGATTCGGACCCCGTGGGGTGTTGCGTTGCTCCGCCACGGCAACCGTCAACACCGCTCCTCCCGACCCGCGCTTCGGCCCCTGGGGCAAACAGTCGTGCGTCGATACCGGCCCGCTCACCATGAAGCGCATGGAGACCATCGACGAAGAAATTACCAGCAGCACGCTCGACTTTATGGCAAAGGCGCACAAGGATAACCAGCCCTTCTTCATCTGGTGGAGCACCACGCGCATGCACATCTGGACCCACCTGAAGCCCGCCAGCCAGGGCGTGACCGGCCTCGGCATCTACCCGGACGGCATGGTCGAACATGACGGAATGGTCGGCGAAATCCTCAAGAAGCTCGATGAACTCGGTATCGCCGAGAACACCATCATCATGTATTCGACCGACAACGGCGCGGAGACGATGAGTTGGCCCGACGGCGGCACCACCATATTCCGCGGCGAGAAGAATACCAACTGGGAAGGCGGCTATCGCGTTCCCTGCTTTATTCGTTGGCCGGGAGTAATCAAGCCGGGCACGGTCATTAACGACATTGCTTCGCACGAAGACATGTTCCCGACCTTGCTGGCTGCCGCCGGCGATGCCACGGCGAAAGAGGACCTTTTGAAAGGCAGGAAAGTCGGTGACATGACCTTCAAAGTGCACATCGACGGATACAACTTGCTTCCCACATTCAAAGGCGGAGTCGACTGGCCCCGGCACGAGTTCCTTTACTGGACCGATGACGGCAACGTTGCCGCGCTGCGCTATGACCAGTGGAAGATCACCTTCTTAAAACAGGAGGCCCACGGCCTGGAGGTCTGGCGCGAGCCTTTCGTCGAACTGCGGGCTCCCCTGATCGCCAACCTGCGGAGCGACCCCTTTGAACGCGGCGAGTATGAAGGCATCGATTATGGCCGGTGGTTTATCGACCATGTCTTCGTGATTGCTCCTGCGGCGACCTACATAGGGCAGTGGCTGCAAAGCTTCCGGGAATTTCCACCGAGCCAGAAGCCTGGCAGCTTCAATCTCAATCGCGTCATGGAGGCTGTCACCAACGGCGCCATCATCGGCAACAACTGATACGTGCAATAAAGGGCTTTCCCCATGACGTACCCGACGGTCTCGGCGCCCGCCTTCACTGTCCGCATTCTCGTCGTTCCTAAAGAACCGGCCGCTCTTCAACTCGGTGTTTGCAAGTTGCGGGAAATACGCCGACCCTTCGCGATGCGTGGTGGCAAACTCCACAATCGAGAACAGAAGGAAGCCAACAACCCATGCGGTTTGATTGCTCGTGTGTCCACTTCCAGGTAGCGCTGGGACGGCTTTTTACTACCATTCGGAATTAAGGCCTACAAACATCAATCTGCGGCTTCCAGCTCCAGCTTCCACGTCTTGCTGGACTCGCGGCAGTTGAATCAACCCGTACTTTGGGCTACATATAACCCTGCATTATGGCTAACCCAGCCCGCCGAATTACAACTCGCCGGTACCTCGCGTTAACCTCCATCGCTCTGGTAACGCTCACCGCAGGCCTAACTTGGCTGATCTTTGCTGTGTTCAGCCCGACGCCTCCCCGCTCGGTGTCCATGGCGGTCAACCCGGAAGGTACTTATAGCGCCGAAGTTGCTCAGCACTACCAAGATCTTCTTGCCAAGGATGGGATCGACCTCAAGTTGGTACCCTCGGTCGGTTCCCGTCAGAGTTTGGCTCTTTTGCAGGACGCCAAGTCGGGCGTCAGTATCGCGATAATCTCCAGTGGCATCACCAACGAGCGGGAATCACCGGAGCTGACCTCTCTTGGTACGCTTTTCTACGAACCCCTTTGGTGCTTCTCCAAAAATAAGGTCATCCGAACCTACGAGGAACTCCGCGGGCTGAGCATCTCCATCGGTCCCGAGGGTAGCGGTGGCCATGCGCTGTCTGAAGAATTTCTCGCCCGCGTGGGGATCGTCGACGGGAAGTCTGCCAGGTTGTTTTCGTGGCCCGCGGGAAGAGCCGCCGCGGCAGTGGTCAACGGGGAGATCGACGCTGCCATCCTCTTGGATACCTCCGACGCCCCGGTTGTGCATCAGCTTCTCACCGCTAAAGACGTCACCCTGAACAGCGTGGCCAGGGCTGATGCCTTCGTTGCCTTGTACCCCTTTCTGAACAAATTGACCTTGCCCGCTGGTGTGGCGGATATGAAGAATAACCGCCCGCCGAACAATGTCACTCTGCTAGCGACCGAAGCCAATCTCGTGGTGCGCAGCGATCTTCACCCCGCGATCCAGTACCGCTTGCTGGAAGCGGCGTCGCATCTCCATTCCCGCGCGGGTTTATTCCAAACCGCCGGCCGATTTCCGGCCCCTGAGGCAAATGACCTGCCGCTCAGCGTTCATGCACGCCAGTTCTACAAAACCGGGCCACCTTTCCTGCAGCGCCATTTGCCTTTCTGGCTGGCGGTGCTCGCGCAACAACTTCTCGTGCTGCTTATTCCCATTGTCGGTGTGGCCTACCCAATACTCCAATTCTCCCCGCGTCTCTACAGCTGGATACAGCAGCGCCGCATCTACCTGCTGTATTCCGAATTGACGCGCATCGAAGCAGAGATGGCCGTCGCGTTGCCTCAATCCGACGGGAAGGGTTTGATCGAACGCCTCGATCAGCTCGAAGAGCGTGCAAACCGCCTTTCCTTGCCGCATCCGTACCTGCCGCTTCTGTACTCCTTGAAGTTGCACATCAGCATGGTCCGTCAACAGATCGGTGAGCTACCGCACATACAACAGACCCTAAAAGTAACCGAACGGGCTTAATCGCTCGCGAGCAGAAAACTCCGTGGCGTTGGACGGCGATGTCGCGCAGAGCAAGTCGTGTTCGGTGAACGTACACGTCTGTGGCCCACGCCACTACATTCAAACGCGCTTTCTCCTTGGTCCCAAGCAGCAGAGACTTTGGAGATTGTGCCTCGCCGAAATTCAATCGGCTAACGGATAAGTAGTATGTCCCGTATTTCGCTTCCGCCGGCCGCAACTCCGGCGGTTCTTCCGGTGAATGGCGATTTTCGCAGGGAAGCTGTCGGCTATCGGGTCGGGCATCGCCATGATTAGGAAAGCCCTGGAATGGTGTTGTGGGTGTTTTCGAGCGTCGCGCTCGCGGAATGACCATGGTTCGAGCTCTGACTCTGCCCTATGCGCAGCACCACTTAGGAGAAGTGCCCGCCCGGTTCCTGGTTGCCAATGTGGTCGCGGCTCTTATCCTTCGTGGTGCCAACACCACGCTGGCGTCCGCATGACATGCGGTGGACGATGTCTTCCCCTATTCCTTTGCATGCGCCAAGGGAATCTGCGAAAACAATTGCAAATCGACCATCAGGCACAGCCGCCGTTCCAATTGAAAGAAGGTCGCCGCCTTCCTTCCCGGCAAGATCTGGTTCATTACCGGCACGTACTTCAAGCGCAACGCCTGCGCCTCCGCGTCCGCCTCCATCGAGCGCCGCACGTAAATCAGCGCATCCTGATCCGTCATCGTTGCCCACGTCTCCGCGTACTGCTTGAACAACGCATACTTAGCATTGTGCACGTCATGCAAATCGTCCGCGTAGTGTTTGTAAACGGGCCAGAACTTCTGCGCCTCGGTATCCGACAGCGACATATTTTCCCCAATCACCTGCATTTTCATTGCCCGTATATCTTTCCTCAGTAATGCAATGTCTGCGTCCGTGACTGTCGGGCTCATGACACTCTGCACGCTGACTTGCTGCCCCTGCGGCTCTGCCCCCCGCGTTTTCGCTCCTGCCGCAGCCATACCTCCACCCAACATGGTTGCCACCGCCATCCCTGCAACAAACGCCGCAGCCATTCCCGCCGCTGTCGTCATTTTGCTTTTCATAATCTTTCTCCTTGGCCAGCACTCCGCAATCTCCGTCGCTCCCAAACACTTCATCCCTTCGGCGTTCTGGCGCGGGTCGGCCCGGGTATCCCATATCGATGCGACCGAAGCTATGCGCTGGGCTTCATCGCGATTTCCTCGTTGCCACAATTCGGTCGCTGTTCGTGACAGCAAATTTTTTCGATGGTAGCGCTAAGGCCCTCCTGGACCACTGTCATAAGTGACAGTCCTCAATCGAATGTGCTCCCGATAACGACATAGTCCGCTTATCGGCGAGCAAGAAGAGTATGAGTTTCCGCATGGTTGTGCGTCACACCCCCTGGCACCGATTCGCCATAGCTTTTTCAAACCCTTCACCTGCGACCGTTTGGGGGGCGGAATGGGTGCACAACGATGGGGTCCGCGCCAGAGCACGCCGGGGTCGGGACTGTCGATCACTATTCCTGATTGGCTGGAGCAGGGTTCCGGCGTTAAACATTCGATCCCCTGCGGCAACCCGATGGAGGTTCGCCAGCGCCCGGATGTTCCTGGAACCCGGCCATGCCCGCGCCGCATCAGTACTGCTAGAATGGTTTTTGCGAACGGGGAACCATTCCATCATGACACCTGTATCAAAGCTCCTTTTCTGCCTTTTGATTAGCGTGCTGTTCGTTGCGCCATGTCTGTCAGCCCAAAAGACCACCACCACATTCGATGACAGCTACAATTTCTCCCAGCACAAAAAATACAAGTGGCGCGAGAATCGCTTAATGACCCGTCAGCATCCCGACACCAACCAGGTGATGGATCTCAAGATCGTCAAGGCTGTTAACCAACTCCTCAGTTCCAAAGGCTTCGTCGAGGTTCAGGACCATCCTGATTTCTACATCTATTACGATGCCGGGAGTGATATACGCTTGAACGCTGGTGGTGCCACCCAGGCTGGCTCGGGTCCTTCCACCTCGGCTGACATTGTCCCGGATTATGGATTGGGCAATGGCCCTGCTCTCGCCCCTACCACTTGGTTGAAAGTGAATGGCCAGATCGAGTTCCACTTGATCAATGCGGCTTCTCAAAAATCCATATGGGAGTCCACTTACCGCAAAACCTTCCGCGATCCCGACAAAGCTCTGCAGAATATCGACAAGGAAGTGAACGCTCTCGTCTCAAAGTCCTTCAAGGATTTTCCGCCCAAGTCGAAAAACTAAATCACGCACACATCGTTTCGGGCCAGCCCGTCACTCGCCACTCTCCGCCTTCTTCTTCGCCTCCGCCTCCACCGCCACCTCCTTCACCTCATTCGCTCGCACCTCCACCACCTGCCCTTTCTCCCGGTAAGGCGCCAGCGCTCCCGCCTCCCTCCAATCCAACTCCCATCCATCCTCGATCGCCATCAACACATATCTCCCCGGCAAAATCCGCCCCAGCGTGAACGTTCCGTCGCTGTCGGTCTGGTCCATCCGCGCATCACGCTCCAGATTCTCCTCCGACGACGGCACCAGCAGTACCATCACTCCCGCTTCCACCTTCCCCCCGCCCTTTACCACGCCCTTCACCTGTCCCCATCCTCTCCCCATGCGAATCACCAGCCGCACTTCCCCCGCCTCATCAATGGTCAACTCCGTGCTGCTCACCTTGGCTCCCGTCGCCGTCATCCGCTCCACATAATCTTCATCTCCGCCGCCCAGGTTCACCGACACTTCGTACCTGCCTGCTTCTACCCCTTGAAAGGTGAACGTCCCATCTTTCTGCAAACGTCTCGCCACCGTTTGCCGCTCCTTGTTGATCAACACCACCTGCCCCTGCGGCCCCACCGCTCCGCTTTCCGCCAGTAGGACTCGCCCTTGCACGTTCGCGACGGCTCCCGTTCCCGCTGCGTCGATACTTTCTCCGTCGCTCACGTTCGTGTGAATCGTCCGGTTCTCCCACTCCTGCCCGTTGCGGTTTTCCGTCAGCGTCAACGTCACTTCTCCGGGTGGCAATCCCCCCACCTCATACACGCCCGGCGCTACCGGTCCCGCCACCAGCGAAAGGCCCATATTCATCGCTGAACCAAAAACCGGTTGCATCGCTCCAACCGCGAAACTCGTTCCGTTGTCCGCCGTGGCTACCGGTGCGTTGGTCAGTCGTATGTGTGTCGACAGCACCGCCTGCAACCGCACGTCCGCCGTTTGCGTTTCCCCGGCACTCACCTGCAATTCTCCCGCGCTATGATCGTCCGTCACTCCGGGATAAAACGTCGTCGCATACACCACGTCTAGCTTCGGATCGCTCTTTCTTGAAAAATGATTCGACCTCGATGCTGCCCCCTCTTCTTCGCTCGTCGCCGACCCCTCCGCGACGGCCGTTTGCGCGTACCACGGATGCGCCGTCACTGCCACGTAATACTTCCCCGCTTGCAAATGTGCGAATCGGTATGCTCCCAAATCATCCGTTTCTGTCTGCGATAACAATTGGACCGCATCCTT
>Ga0306921_10007804_pt1 | contig 11274 bp, 9 predicted proteins | sample sta12Cox44000080_FD_203760 | JGI IMG/M metagenome (GOLD analysis project Ga0306921, IMG submission 203760) | Lab enrichment of tropical soil microbial communities from Luquillo Experimental Forest, Puerto Rico - statoxic.12C.oxic.44.000.080 (v2)... | ecosystem: Environmental > Terrestrial > Soil... | reverse complement strand
TCAGCCAGTTCCCAAAAGAGATACAAACAGCCGTTGAAGACTATGCTGCTGGTCGCACAATGCCAACGGGCCGTGCCGGTATGATCCAAAACGTCCAACTGATCGCACGAACCTACGGTAGAATTCTGGGCATACCGGTCGACGATAGTTCGTTCTTCGCCCGTAAAAACCAACGTACGCAGTTCGGCGCCACCGGCGCTGGCACTGCTGGTGGGCAAATCAATTTTGCCAACACCTCGATCGGCCACCTTGCCGACATGAGCGACCAGGTGCTGAAACTTCCGAATGTCGGCACCGGCTGGATGGGATGGGCCCCAGGCTCAGCTCAAGTCGCTCACGGCATCAATCGCGCGATGGGTAGCGAAGGCCAATATTCGCCCACTGTGAATGCCTTCAACGACATTCGGGAACGCTATGTCGCTGAAATCACAAAATTCTATTCAGGCAGCCCAGGCGCCGAAGCAGAGCGGCAGCGCGCAATCGATGTCTTCGATAGTGCGAAGACCCCCCAGGAGCTCGCCGCTGCAATTGAGGCCGAGGCCCATCTTATGCGGGCGAAGATGTCGGCTCTAGACTCGCAATGGCGCGACGTACAAGGGCCAGGAACGGCGCCCTTTGTCACCTTGAAACCAGAAAGTGCTGATGCTCTCCGTCGCATTGAAACAAACGTTGCAAAAATTCGCGGGCAACCGGCACCGACTACTCCTCCTGGCGGACAGCTCAAGCCTATGCCGCAGTCAGTGATTGATGATGCCAGGAACGCTCTTAGGCAAAACAAGCCGCGCGATCTCATCATCCAGCGTCTGCAGCAGCAGGGCTACGATCCATCAGGACTTTGATTGATGGGAATGTTTGACGATATTCCCTCCGGCGCGCCAGGTGCTTCAGCCCCGCCAGCTGGTGGCATGTTCGCCGACATTCAGCCGGCCAAGCCGGACTTCGGCTCGGACGCCTACATCAGCTCGATGGCGGCCAAACACAACGTGCCGCCTGGCCTCGTGCATGGCTTGGTGCATAATCAGATGGGCCAGGCCGGTGTCACCAGCGTGCCGCTTGCGGGCGCGCTCACGACCCGCATGGGACCGGCGATGTCCGCGACCTTTGGCGGTGGGGCTCCAGGCGCGACCTGGGGCGAGCGTTACGGGCGCAACCTCGCGCTCGAGCAGGAGGTGCAATCTGACTGGGATGCGGCCCATCCGATCGGCTCGACCGCGGCGCACCTCGCTGGCGGCCTCGCCGGTACCGGCAGTATCGCTGCCAACCTCGGCACGCGCGCGGCCTCAAGCCTCGGTTCCAAACTCCTCGGCATTGTCGAGGGTGGTGCATGGAAGCAAGCGGGAGCTGGCGCGCTATCTGGAACCGCGCTGAACACACTCGATGCGTTGGCGCGCGGGGAACCGATCGGACCGGCGGCCACGACCGGTGGCCTCATCGGGTTTGGTGCTCCGTTTCTTGGGCGCGCTGTAGGCACGCTTGGCCAAGGCGCTGCTCGCTTTGCTCGTGGCGGAACACCGCCATCGGCGCCGCAGAACGTCACGCGCGTCGGTAGCGTCGATGTCCCGATCTCGGGTGGCCAAGCGAGCGGCGATGTCGTGCAGCAAATGCAAGAACAGGGCGCCCTTCGAGGCGCTTTGGGCCAAGGGCCGGCCGATGTGGCCAAGGGGTTCTTTCAGGGCGAACAAGCGCCCGCAGCTGAGCTCGCCCGCGCCAGGATCGGAGAGAGCCTCGACCCCTATCACCAGGCTGTTGCAACCTCGCCGATCGAAGCCGGCGAGATTGTGGGCCAGGACGTCGGCGCGCTCGCTCGGGCATCGAAGGCGAACTATCAAGACCTCTACAAGCAGGCGCTTGCGCTTCCTGGCGAAATCCATGCCGGCGCTTTCGAGGGCATCGGGCAGCGCATCAAGGGCGAGCTCTCGATGTCGCGTAATCCTGTCGTCATCGATGATGTGACGACACCGATCGCCTCACGCATGGTGCAACAGATCGACAACCAGATTAGCCAACTACGGGTGCAGAACCGCGCTAGTCCATTCGGCGCACCAGATCCGCAGCGCATCGTCGGCATCAATCTCGCTGGCATCGACCAGACGCGCAAACAGCTCATCGCGATGGCGCGCGGAGCTCAGGCCGGCTCAGCTGATGCCCGCGCAGTAGGTCGCGTGATCGGCGAATTCGACGGCCAGGTTGAGGACGCTATCGCGGACGGGTTGTTCACAGGCGACGATCGCGCACTCGACTTGCTGCAGGACGCGCGCGCCGCCTATTCGCAGCATCAGAACCTTTTCAAGGCACAAGGGGCTGGTGACGATGTTGGACGCGCGATGGAGCGCATCGTCGGCATGCGTAACCGCGATCCAGCCACGCCGAATGAAATCGCAAACTTTCTCTATGGCGCCGGCAAGGTGGGCAGCAGCGGTTTGTCAGTTCGGCTCGCCGATCACATGCGCGACCTCCTCGGGGCCAATTCCGAAGGATGGTCGGCGATCCGGCAAGGCCTGTGGGCACGGCTCACCCAGGCGACCGAAGGTACCACTGAGATGGGGCCGCAGAAGATAGCCGGTCGCGTCGGCGAATTTCTCAACGGTTCCGGCGCGCCGCTTGCGCAAGCGATGTTCTCGCCGGCCGAGCGCAATATGATGAACCAATATGCGGCGCTGCAGCGTCAGCTCATTCCAGCTGCGGGCGCGGTCAATTATTCAAATACTGCCGGCACATTGCGGATGATATTGGGGCACACCACACGGGCGATCGGCGCCGCGCTAGGTATGGGCATGGGCGACTTTACAGGCGCCATCTTTGGGCACTTTGCAGGACAAGGCGTAACGAAGGCAACGCAGGCGCTGGGTGAGCGCTCGCAGGCCGGTATGATTGCGCGTTCGCTCTATCGCAAGCCGGCTCAGAACGCTGCTGATGCCGCCTTCATCCAGCGGATGGGGGCCCTTGGTTCAGCGGTGGCCAGACCGTTGGCGTTGCCTCCCTCCGTTCCTGCTCTTCAGCAGCAGTAATGGGTGGAAACTTGCGCTCGAGCCACAGGACTAGGCCCATGAGCGCGGCCATAATGCCGAGGCTGATTAAGACACCGGTAGAGAGGCCGAAGCTGAGTGCCCACTTAGACACATAGTACAGAACCACCATTCCAGCCGCCTGTGCCAGAAGCTTGAACAGACGCGGATAGTGGAAGACGGGCTCGCCCCGCCGCACATCTTTGTAGAGCATGGAATTCCCCCCTAGATGAGCGACCAATCCAGCACATTCGACCTCAATGCGCAATACCCTGAATATATCGGGCGCACCGGCACGCTCGAAAGCGGCTGGAACCCGCACAACGTCACCGGCAGCAATCGTGGGCTTTTTCAGTGGGGCCCACCCGAAGAGCGGATGTATGGCATCACCAATTGGCTCGATCGCGGTCAGCAGATTTCGGCACTAAACCAGGAAGCAGGCAGAAATTACAAGGCACTCAATTCGGCACTTGGCCAACCTCCGACCGGAAGCCAGCTCTATCTAGCTCATCAGCAAGGGCTCGGCGGGGCACGGGCCCTGCTCACGGCCGCACCAGATCAGCCCGCTTGGATGGCAGTCCGGCCGTTCTATAAGTCCGATGCCGTCGCGCAGAGGGCGATCAGCGGCAATATTCCCAGCAATCATTACCTGTTCGGCAGCGATCCCAGCAAAGTCAGCGCCGCTGATTTCCGTGGCCTATGGGACGCCAGATACAATCGAACTCCCTACGAACCGAGCGTCGTCGTGGGCAATTATCCGCCCCCTGGAGGGCCCAGTGGTGGCGGGGCGGGCTTGGGTGGCCTAGTCGCGTCCAGCGCGCCTGGAGGCATCCTGGCGATGATGCGAGGCACTGGCGGCGCGCTAGCCAGCGCTGCCCCACCGGCGGCCGGCGAGCCTCCTCCCCCTGCCGCGCCGCCGGCTCCTTCTCAGCAGGGCCAGGGCAACCCCCTCGCAGGCCTCGGCGCGCAGCTCGCGCAGCAGCCCGAGCTCGAGCCGGCGCCCATGATGCAGCTCAGCCCGATGGCGCCCCCAGCGCCGATGATGATGCCTCCGACGACGCCGCCGCTCACGCCGCAGACTGCCATGGCTACTCGCCTGGCGAATATCATCGGCGCCCGCGGCGGCGGGCTTCCTGGTGGCCGGCCGATGCCGCCGACAGTCGCGCAGCGGATCGCGGCGCTGATGGGACGAGGAGTGGTCTGATGGCGAAGGTTACCGCAGCCCCAAAGCTTGAGCGGGTTCTAGCATTACTCAGATATTCTGAGGAGACTGGAGACCTACGTTGGACAGGTTTTGGGCAACAGGGCAGAGGCACACACAAACGGTCAGGCCGCGCTGGTCATGTTCACGCGCCGACGAAGGCAAAGAATAGGCCATACGTTCGGGTGACAATCGATGGCGTGCGCTACATGGCGCATACGCTAATCTGGTACATGCAAACTGGAGAATGGTTGTGGTGCGAAATAGATCATTGCGACGGCAATGGTCTCAACAACAGATGGAACAACTTAAGACGCTGTACGCCATCGCTGAATAATGGCAATCAGCATTTCCGCAGCGACAATACTTCTGGCGCAAAGGGTGTCTGTTACAAAGGCGATGCGTATAGATCACGTCCATGGGTGGCTGTTTGCGAGGGCCGCCATATTGGTTATTTCGCCACCGTCGAAGAAGCCGGTGCAGCATATGATCGCGCTGCTAAAGAAGCATTTGGCGACTTCGCTTTGACGAATAGCTAAAGGAGTACGTGTCATTGCACTCTGGTCATGGTCGAAGACGCCGGCGAACAACGCAACGGCTGACACCAGTATGAATTGGGCTGAGGGTATGGCCCCGAGCCTAATCAACGACAATATCCGCGCGATGATGGCGAGGATTGCCGAATGGCGCGACGATATGTCGGGCGTGCTGACGACCACCGGCACCGGCTTGCCTTACAATCTGACAACCAATCAAGGCCTGTCGACGCCGACGCCAATGACTGGCCAGGCGATTGCTTTTAGCGTCAATATCGCAAGCCCGCTAAATGCGACCTTGGCGGTCGATGGTGGGAGTTCGTATCCGCTCAGGGTTGGGGGCGCTGGAGTTCTCGCGGGCGATTTGGTTATCGGCTTCCCATACACTGCGGTTTTTAGCGGCACGGCTTGGCTGCTGCGTGACTTCTATTCGCTGCCGCCATCGCCGGCCTTGATCCCGATCGGCGGCCTCATCGATTGGACGAGCGCAACGCCGCCGACCAATTTTGCTTTCGCAAACGGCCAGTTTATTCCGCAATCGACTTACAACGCACTTTATGTCTTGTTCGGCCCAAATCGGTTTGCCACTGATGTCGGTGCTACGTTCGCGCTTCCAGACCTCAATGGCCGCGTCGTCGCCGGTCTCGACAACATGGGAGCCGGCGGCAGCGGTGCGGTCCGCATCAACGGCGCTGGCGGCATCAGCGGCGCCTTGGCATCAGCCGGCGGCTACAACACCCATTCACAGACGATCCCTGAAACGCCCGTGCATTATCATTGGGGCCGCAATGACGGCGGGGCGAGCCCAGGCACTATGAACAACATTAGTTCTGCATTTGCTTCGACTTCCCATATCAGCATCACAGACACCCACACACATAGCCTTCCAGGCATTGGATTTGCCGATATTTGGGCGCAGGCCGGTTTTGCAGGACAAGCCGGCACTGGGATTGGGCTGGTAGCAACACCCTGGCCAAGCGCCACTCTTGGCACAAATGCGGGTGCTGTTACTGCAGCCTTGGACAATGCTGCGCTCGCCAGCACGCTCGCCAACAACACCTACGTCGGCAACGGCACTGATTTGTCCGGAACATTCTCAGCCGGAACTGCAATGTCGTTCATGCAGCCCACCATGTGCCTCTACAAGATCATCCGGATCCTCTGATGCCTATCCGCACCGACTGGGGCGACCTGCGCGAGAGCGCGATCGAATTGCGTGCGCAGAAGCAGGGTCCGCTGATCGGCACTTCGGTGCAGCAGGACCTGCTGCAGATTGCCAGCGCCGGCTATGTCCTGGTGCCGCCTCCGATCGATGGCAACCTGTACGGCGTGACCAACGCTGCATGGGTTAGCGGCGGACAGATGATAAACCCTCTGACGATCGCACCACAAATCAGCGGCCACAACGCCACCATCACTCTCAACAAGCCGCTGCCGGCCGGCACCGCTGCCGATCAGATCATTGGTCAGAGTGGTGGCAGCAATCGGTGGGCTCTTCTCCTGGGTGATACTGCGGCAGAGACTGGGAGCAACGCAGGATCAAATTTACAACTCATAGCCTTCAACGATGCCGGCAGCCAGATCAGCAATCCTCTAGAAATCATTCGCGCGACTGGACAAACTATTGTTAATGGCAATCTGAATATTGTAGGCACAAGCAACGGTTTTGAGATCATTCCGAGCGCCTATGATGCATTCATCAATCTGCAAAAACCTGCCGCTGGTTATGCTGACATTATCTATGCTTACACCGGCGCCAATCTGCGATGGACGCTACAGCTTGGCGACCGCTCCAACGAAACCGGCAGCGATACCGGTTCTAACTTCCTGATCCAGAACTATCACGACAACGGAACGCTGATTGATACCCCACTGACGATCATCCGCGCGACCGGCGGCGCCACCTTCTCGAGCACTCTCAACGTCACCGGTGCCACGACGCTCAGCAGCACCCTCAGCGTCACCGGCGCCTCTACCTTCAATGGTACCGTCACTTTCAACAGTGGCGTCAATTTCGATGGCTCGCCGGTTACCATCTCGCCGGCATCCGGGAACAGCGCGCTCGTTCTCAACAAGCCGGCATCCGGTCAAGCCGATCAGGTCATCGGCCAGACCGCAGGCCTCAACAGGTGGGCGGTTGTGGCTGGCGATAGCTCGGCCGAAAGCACTGGCAACGCCGGCTCCAATTTCGTGATCAACAATTACACCGATGCCGGCGCGCTGATCGACACGCCATTCCAGATCAATCGCGCGACACAGGCCGCGACGTTCAAGGGCCCTAGTGTCACCATCAATGCTTTAGCGGCAGCTTCTGCTTCTATCTATCTCAACAAGGCCGTATCCGGCCAGATCAACAGGATCATGGGCGAGACGAACGGCTTGTTCCGTTGGGAGATACAGCCTGGGAATGGAGCGCCTGAGAGCACCGGCAATGCCGGCTCAGACTTCGGCATCTATCGATACAACGATGCCGGCAGCCTCATTGATGGTCCGCTTGTCATCACCCGCTCGACTGCCAATGTCGTCCTATCAAATAATCTACAGGTTGGTTCAACCGCCCTTGGCGCCGGCACTAGCGGATATGTATTTAGTACTGCCATCACCATTGCGCCTGGGAGTGGCGGCTTTCAGTTCAACAGCTATTCAAATACGTATTGGCAGAATGGTTTCGCCGCAACCACCTACCTTGATAATGCTTCAGGTGCTTGGAGCCTCGTGCTTGCTGCCAGCGGCACCGCCGGCACGACACCGGTATATAATCAGGGCTCAATTTCGCTTGCGCAGGGCGGTGCATTCTCGACCAGCGGCAGTGCCACTATCGCCGGCATCCTTCGAGACACTGGTTCCCGCATCATTAGCCAGGGTGTTGCCAATAATCCATCGATCGGTTCTTTGGACACCAATGCTGGTGGGTATGCCGCCGGCTTTTTTGCCTCGCAATCAACAACACGCATGTACTTCGCCAACCTGGATGGCAGCGGCAACTATGTTTCCACCTTGGGATTTTTCAGTTCCGGTGGAGCGTTGTATACGCAAGCTTTAATCCAATCCGGTACAGCAGGAGGCGGTGATGGCTTCTATGCCAATGGCAATTTTCCGTCCGGCGGCAACACCTACACGACATGGTTTGGCGATACCGGAAATACGGTCGGCATTGGCGGCATCTATAATCAGCCATATAACGTGCCAGGGACCGTCTATGCCATCAGATGGGTGATCAACGGACAGGCCTATGACTTCCGCCACGACGGCAACGCGGCCAAGCCTGGGGGCGGTGCGTGGATCGCAGTCTCGGATGAGCGCATTAAGACGGTGACTGGCGACTACACCGCGGGGCTGGCCGAGATCGAGCAACTCAATCCGGTCCGCTATACCTATCTCGGCAACGACACGTCGGTGCCTCCAAGCAACAGCGCGGCAATGCCGTCGCCCGATCCGCCGGAACCAATACCGGCGCCCGCTGACGAGCCTCCGCTGGTTCCGCCTTATCCAAACAGCCCTCACTACACCATGGCGACAACCGGCAAATCGTTCGTAGGACTCGTCGCCCAAGCTGTCGAAGGCGTGATGCCCGAACTGATCGCGGCCAAGCATGCTGGCTACATCAACGGCGTCAAGGTTGACGATCTGCTCCACCTCGATCCAGGGCCACTCACATTTGCGCTGATCAATGCGGTGAAGGAGCTCAGCAAGCGGGTGAAGGCGCTTGAGCTCGGGCAGGGCGGCGGCCCGCAGACGGCGCCTTAGTCCTCACCAAGGATTGCCGCGAGCCGCGCCTGCGAGCGGGCGATCTCAGCCTCGCTGTAGGGGCAGTCGGTGCGGTCGGCGCGCTCTTCGGCCTCCTCGGCCTCGCGCACCTCGAGCTCCTCGGTCGTGGCATAGTCGAGCCCCTTGAGCTCGTGCGACCAGTAGGCATCGGCGGCTGCGGGGGCGCTCGGCCAGGTCGACATCGACCAGCGGACCAGACCATCGCGCTGCAGGCAGATACGCCAGGCTCCGCTCGACATCCGGACCGCTTCGGCGCGGAGGTCCGAGCCACTGGCAATCGGCACGCTTTTGGTATATCCATCGGGCATGACGAGAACTCCACATCAGTCGCCCCGCCGCAGATACGATATCCCCATCCAGATGAGGGTCAATCGCCCCTGGCTCCAGCGCGTCGACAACTGGCGAAAGAAACAGCCAGAGCTGTGGAACCTCACCGCAGCTGTCCGCGAGTTGGTCGACCGCGGCCTCAAGGTGAAGGTCACACGAAGGACATGATCCAGAGCTAAGCGTATTGCTTCTTGACCGAGGTTAACTCAGGGCCGCCTTTCCAGACGCGGCCCTTTTTGTTTGGCTTCATCCTGGCCGCCCTTGGGGCTGATGTGGAAGGCGCGGTAGCCCTCGCTGGTCATCCTGTTAAAGGTCTCCCTCGCCACCCTGATCGAGGTCTCGTCCGCGGCATCCCAATGGACCTCGGTGTGGCCCGATCGGTCCATGATCCCCATGATGCTCATGCTAGTCCTCCCTGTTTAGCCCACCCGATTAACGGAAATCAGCAGCCGCTTGGCAACCCCCCTTATGCCGCTTTCCATCGGCCCAGCTGCACGATTTCCTTATTACGGTATCGGGTGCTCTGGGTTTCTGTTACCGTAATATGAGAAAGGCCAGCTTCCTCAAGGATTTGCTCGGCAGAACGGGCTGCTGTCGGGAAAATAGGCCCGCCGAGGATGGCACTCAGCCGCCCATAGACTGAGAATTCGTAGGGACGCCGCTTGCCGGTAGGATGCACGACAATGCTGTCGATGAGGTTCCGGAAGGCGACGCGATCCTCGCTCTCAAGGGGCTTGCTGCTGATCAAGGCCTTGTGCAGGCGAACCACATTGGCCTTGTAGACCTCGATCGCGGCTGGGTGCAGGCTCACCACATTGTCGGACTGCAAGGTGCGCAGGCGGTCCTCGAGGCCAGCCCGCTCGTCCTCGAGGGGCTTGAGACGGGCGACCAAGGCCGGAATATTCCCCCCGCCTTCAATCGCTGTCACCAAGCGGTCGATCTGCACGGTGACGCGGTTCAAACGCTTGGTCGTGCCGTCGCGATCGATGCGGGTTTTTTTCTCAGGTTCTGCCCACTCGGAATGATAGGTCTTGATGGTCTCGCTGATGCCGGCTGGGTCAATCAAGTGCTCGCGCAGGCCGGCGGACACGCCGAGCTCCAAGCGCTGCAGGTCATAGGAATGGGTGTGCTTGCAGGCACGGTACCAATGGGCGGACCGGCAGATAACGCGAGCATTCTTACGCGCCACCGCACCCGCGGAAACGCACATCGGCGATCCGCACTCGGCGCATTTGAGAAGCCCAGATAACAAATAGTCGGTTCGGCCGGCGGTGCCCTTTGGCTTGCCTGGTCGCTTCACGGCCCGCTCGGCCCGCACCCGATTGGCAGCGTCCCAAAGTTCCTGGTCGATGATGCACAGATGAGGCACCTGGGTGACTATCAGGTCGTGGGGATCGGCCGGCCGCTTGCCGCGACGTCCGGTTTCCGGATTGCGAGCGGATCGGAACTGGTTCCAAACGATCTCGCCGATATAGATGCGGTTGCTGATGATGCCGCGGGCATGACTGCCGTGCGTGAATATTTGGTTGCTCCACACCGGCTTTCCGCTGGCGTTTGGAATGCCGTCGCGGGTTAAACCAAGGGCGATGACCGATGGAGGTTTGCCGCTCGCATATTCGCTGAAGATGCGACGCACGATCTTCGCTTGTTCGGGATCGATCTCGCGTTCGCCTGGCTTATCGTGGATCGCGCGGTAGCCATAGGCAATGGCGCCAGGAATTTTGCCTTTGCGCACAAGTCCATTGAAGCCCTTGCGGACGTTATTGGCGAGGTCTGTCAAAAAAAGGGAGCCTACGAGCCCGCGGATGCCGACGTGAAGCTTCGTAACCGGTCCCTCGGTGACGGTCAGTATCTTGACGCCGTACCATTCTAGACGCTTGTGCAATCCGTCCAAATCCCCTTGGTCGCGGGCGAGACACTCAAGGTTGAATACGATCAGCACATCAAACTTCTTCGCCTTGGCGGCCTGCATGCAATCTATGAGACCGTCGCGCCCAAAGAGCGTTGCGCCGGTTTTGGCGTGATCGGAGAACTTAGCTACGACTTTCAGGTTCTCGCGTTTTGCGAGGCTTTCGTCCGCCGCGAACTGGTCCTCTATGCTTGTGTCCTTTTGAATGTCGCTCGAGTATCTGGCGTACAGTGCCGCCCTCAGTTGTTCCGTCATTACCCCCTCCATGGAGCCGCTCCCAATCGTATCGAGCCATCGCCCGTCCTCTCGCGCGGTAGAACTCCATCCATTGTTCCTTGTGGCACGGATGGTCGAGGCTCCGCGGATCGGACGCCGGCAGAGGCCTCATGATGGCGTCTGGCCCTTTACGTCGCATTAACGCGACTCCCTCTTGTATATCCATTTTCGGGGATTTGCAACCCGCAGTTATTCCCCTGACGCTCGGGGCTTTTTCGTCGCCTCATAGGTGAACTTGGCGCGTGCACGCAG
>Ga0306921_10007801_pt1 | contig 11277 bp, 10 predicted proteins | sample sta12Cox44000080_FD_203760 | JGI IMG/M metagenome (GOLD analysis project Ga0306921, IMG submission 203760) | Lab enrichment of tropical soil microbial communities from Luquillo Experimental Forest, Puerto Rico - statoxic.12C.oxic.44.000.080 (v2)... | ecosystem: Environmental > Terrestrial >... | reverse complement strand
CACCCGTGCGTGCAGCCGCGGCGATTTATCGATGTTGATGTGATCGATGCTCGGATCGGAGCTGACGTCAATATTGGACAAGGTGCCGTGGAAACCCGGCCCCTTCCGCATATAGGCATAATCGCGCTGCGTCAGGTTGAGAACGCGCGCCACGTTGTCGCTAGCGGCAAAGGATTGCGTGCCGTCGAACGGCACGACCAGCGCCACGGGGATGCCCTTGCGGCCCAGATAGGCAGCCATTTCCATGACCGCGTCGGCGCCAAGCGAATGGCCGATCAGGATGATCGGGCCCTCCTTCCCAGCCTTGAAATCGACCGCCGCTCGATCGGCGAGCGACTGCCACTCGCCATAGCCGTGCACCGTCGCGTAGACACCTCGCCGGTTTAGCTGCTCAGAGAGCGTATCCATGCCGAGCGAAAATATGTTCATCAAGCCGCGCAGCAGATAGACATGTGCTCGCGATTCCGCGGCGCTCGGATTGGTTCCGAACGCCAGCACCGTCCCAACGACCAGCAGCCCAATCGCGCTCAGTCGCCACGAACGTTTCACGCGCCCCGTCATGCGCCCCGTCATGCGCCCCGTCATGCGCCCCGTCATGCGCCCCGTCATGCGCCCCGTCATGCGCCCCGTCATGCGCCCCATGTCATGCGCCCCATGCACCGCTTGCACCCCGCCGCACCCGCCACTCCAAGGCGAGGCCTTCCGCATTCTAAGCAGTCCATATTGCACTGCCAGATTTTGCCACCGAAATCCCCCAAAATCCTCCCGGCTCCAGCACTGCGATGTAAACCTGTAGCAAAAATGCAACGCGGGGATGAACACGCCAGAGAGGAGGTCAGTAAACCCAGGGAACCACCCGCGCAGTCCGGCGCATATAGGTCCGGTACTCGTCACCAAACGCACTAATCATCATGGCTTCTTCGTGCGCCACTCGCCCGAAAAACAGCACACCAAAGCCGACGAGCCCGGCAGGCCCAGCAACCCAGTTCGGCAGCAACAGAGCCTGACCGAGCGCCATCAGCCAGAAACCGGCATACATCGGGTGTCGCACCAGGGCGTAGACGCCGGTTGTGACGAGCGTGTGGCGTTCGCGGAGATCGAGGCTGACGGACCAATTATGGCCGAGGTCGCGATGACTACGGTAGAACAACCACAGGCAGCTTATCTCGACGGCGATCCCGAGATAGGACAGCGCCGGAACCAGTGGATAATCGGCAAAACGTGGAAAATGAGCGATCACATAAACGAAAGGCACGATGCCGAGTCCGGTGAGAGAGGCAGCGAGAAGTGCGAATTCGCGCGGCCCTCGTCCTGAATAGCGCACCGGCGTCTTGCGTGAGTGCTGACGCGGTTGAAAGCGCAGAAAGAACCAGATCAAGTTGCTCGCAAGCCAAATGATCTTCGCTATCGTCGGCGTCACGGTCTAAAGCCCCGCTGCGACGGCCGGTGCGGTTGGCCTCTCAGCCGCGACCTCGGTCAGGTTCGCTTGCAGCGCGCCGTCGGCGGCAAATACCGCCACCGCCCAATCCGGTTGCTCGACCCGATCCCGCAAGGCGACCGGCCCGCAGCACAGCATGTAATAGTCGTAAAAATAACGCCGCTCGTTGCCCATCACCGCCTGACGGTGAATGCGCAAGAAATTGAGATGGAAACGCCGGTAGGTGTGTTCCTCCACCATCATGCGGATGCGGAAAATCTTCACGATCGGCTTGCCAGCGGGCGGCAGCTCGAGCGCGGCTACGGGATCCACTTTGTAGACGTTAATGATGTCCACCAACGCTTGATATTCGACCCAATAAATAGCAGGCGTATGGGCGACGCGTTGAACGGCCTCGCGTAACCATCCGGCCGCCGGGTGCAGCGCGACCTTCAAGAGCGACGAACCGGTCGAGACAACGTGCAGCGTTTTCGCGCCCGTGCCGAGCTGAGGCTCAAGCTGCAGCGCGCGATCGAGCACGACGAGCGATAGCGGCGCGCCGAGACTGTGGCCATCGATAATGATTTCGTCGGCGTCGCTGTCGCGAATAAGCCGCACGAGTTCGCGCGCCAGTACATCAAGACGCTCCTCAAGCTTGGGCCGCACCCGATGAATAAAATCGCGCGCGAAGTACCAATCGTCGAGCGCGTAGCCGATATGGACCATGCGGCCGAAGGTCCAACGCAAGCCAGCGAAAATCGCCAACCACAGCAGCGGCGCGAGAACCATGTGAAACGGTAGTCCGACATGGATCACCGCGAAACGGGTCGCGGCAATGGACAGCCACATCATTCCGGCGACATAGACCAGCGGGGAGAGAAAAAATGCACCGTATCGCCAGGCCAGGACGAAATAGCGGATCACGGTTCCCGTCAGCACAAATTCCATCAACGCGGCGATGCCAAGCGGAAAACGCCACCAATCGCTCATCGCCACATCGGCGGTGACGAAATCATCCCAACGAAACCAGTGGAAATCGGTGCTCACGCGCCAATTCGGACCCCAGGTTTCGACGGTCCAATTGGCCACCGCGCCCTCCGCCGAGAGCCGCGGTGGCGATACCTGGCCTTGCACGTTCCAGGTCTTTTGGAACCGGGCCATTTCCCGAATAAAGCGGCGATGCTGGTGTTCCGGCCCGACCGGCTCGTAGCCGGTCATTTGCACGAAGCACCGCTTGCGTACGAACGCGTTCAGCATTGGCCCCTCTCCGGCCGCTCCCTTAGGCAACCTGGCACTCGCAATCAAGCATGTCGGGCGTCGCCCGCCTCCCGCGCGGGCGCGCTAAACTCGTGCGCTACAGCAACAAAATACGGCTTTTTGCGGCGTCCACGCGCGGCCGCAAATAGGGCAGCCGCCGTTGAACTTACCGGCGTCCTTCGCTATACGGGGCGTTCACAAATGAGGGGGCCCGACGCGACCGGGCTTGCTCGCGCCGGGCTGGGCCGGCGCTTCTTCTTCGATCGACCAAAGAGCACGCCTGATGTCCACCACGTTCGATAAAGTGGCCGAAATCATTGCTGAGACTTGCGATATTCCGCGCGAGAACATCAAGCCGGAAAGCCATGCGATCAACGACCTGGAGATCGACAGCCTCGACTTTCTCGACATCGCCTTCGCCATCGACAAGGCATTCGGCATAAAGCTGCCGCTTGAACAGTGGACGCAAGAAGTCAACGACGGCAAGGCGACGACCGACCAGTACTTCGTCTTGAAGAACCTGTGCGAGCGAATCGACGAGTTGATCGCTGCCAAGGGCGCCTGAACGCCCCATGCGTCTTGAGTATTTCCAAATGATCGACCGCTTCGTCGCCGTCGACGTCGGCGGCCGCGTAGCGCGGGCGATCTGTAAAGTGCCGTTGCAAAGCACGGTGTTCGAAGGTCATTTTCCAGGCTATCCGTTGATGCCTGGCGTCCTGCTCATCGAATGCATGGCGCAAACCACCGGCTGGCTGGTAAGCGCGCTGACCGGTTTCACCGGTCTGCCGGCGCTTGCCGGCGTGAAGGAAGGCAAGATCCGCAACGCGGTCTTTCCTGGCGACGAGCTTGAATTCGAAGGTAAGGTCATCCACGAGGGTTCCGGCTACGCGATCGGCGAAGCCAAAGGGTGGTGCAAGGGCGCCGCGATTTGCGACGCCACTCTGACCTACCGCATCATCCCTTATCCAAGCCCTGAACTTCGAGCCGGATTGTGGGACTGGGCCGAGCGCATCAACTTTCCGGCCAAGGAGTTCGCGAAGTGACCGAACGGCGCGAGGTGTGGATCACCGGCGTCGGCCTCCTCACCTGTCTAGGCGAGGGGGTGGAAAAAGCCTGGGAGCATCTCGAGCGCGGCGATCCGCCGCCCTACGACGACAAAAGCTTTGCGCCTTACATCGTGCATCAGTTGCCGCCGATGAGCTTCGACAAGCAGATCCCCAAGAAGAGCGACCAGCGGCAGATGGAGATGTGGCAGCGCGTCGGCGTATTTTCCGCAGGACTTGCGCTGACCGACGCCGCCATCGCCGGCAACGCGGAATTGCTCGACCATACCGACATGATCGTCGCCGCCGGCGGCGGCGAACGCGATATCGCCGTCGACACCGCGATCATGGCGGGCGTCCGCAAGACCAATCAGCCCGGCGCCTTTCTCAACGAACGGCTGATGAGCGATCTGCGGCCGACCCTGTTCCTGGCTCAGCTGCCGAATCTGCTGGCCGGCAATATTTCCTTGGTTCACGGCGTGGTCGGCTCGTCGCGCACCTTCATGGGCGAGGAGTCCGCAGGCGTCGACGCCGTGCGCGTAGCACAGGCGCGCATTGCCGCCGGACAAAGCGAACTGACGCTCGTCGGCGGCGCCTACCACGGCACACGCTGGGATGTGCTGTTGGCTTTCGAACTCGGCGGGGTCGTGCTCAAGGACAAGTTTGCCCCGGTTTGGGATCGCGGGCCGCAAGGCGGCATCGCGTTTGCCACAATGGGCGCGTTTCTGGTGCTGGAAAGCAAAGAGCATGCGATCGCGCGCGGCGCACGCCCTCGAGCGCGAATTTCGCAGGTGCTTTCCGACCGCAACGTAAGAAATCCCGGCGATGCGGAGGTATCCTTTCGCCGTCAGTTGGACGCCTTAGGCGCACAGCTCGACCGCGCGCATAGTGCAGTCATCTCCGGCGCAGCCGGGCTCGAACCGGCCACTTCGGCTGAACTTACGGTGCTCAAGGAAATCGGACTGCCGGTCCGCAATACTGGCACCTATATCGGGCATGGCGTCGATACCCAGTTCGTGGCTAATCTGGGCATCGGCTCCGCCGCGATTGAGCACGGCAAATTGTTCGCCCCGACCGGATCAGGGGACAACGGTTCAAGTCCGCCAGGTTTGCGCCAGATCGTCGTCACCAGCATCGGTAATTGGCGCGGTGAAGGCCTGGCCCTGCTCGAGAAGGTGAACTGAGGGAGAGGCATCATGGCTTTGAGTAAACCGACGGCCAGTGCGCATCGTGACAAAGCGGGCCGGCCGGTCATCGCCGTCACCGGCATGGGCATCGTCACCTCCCTCGGGATCGGCAAGACCGACAATTGGGCCAAGCTGACGGCGGGGAAGTCGGGCATCCGCCGCATTTCGCGCTTTCCGCTTGACAGTTTGCGCACCACGATCGCCGGCACGGTGAACGATGTTTACAAAGATTACATGCCGCCTGCCGAACTTTCAGAACGCACTGCGCTGTTGGCCGGCGAGGAGGCGATCGCGCAATCGGGAATCGGCGGCAAAGGCAATTTTCCGGGACCGCTATTTCTCGCGCTGCCGCCGCTCGAAATCGAATGGCCATATCGGATCCAGATGGCCGAACAAGCCGTTCCCAATGGCGATGCCGGTTATCCCGACCTGATGCGCGTCGCCCGCGAGCCGCAGTTCGCGCCGGTCTATGAAACGCTGAAGTATGGAATTATCGGCGAGCATCTTGCCGATCATTTCGGCACCGAAGGCTCGCCGATTTCGCTGACCACGGCGTGCGCCTCCGGCGCGACCGCGATCCAACTCGGGGTCGAGGCGATCCGCCGCGGCGAATGTCAGGCCGCGCTCGCCGTCGGAGCCGATGGCTCATTGACGCCTGAATCGCTCGTTCGTTTTTCCTTGCTTTCCGCGCTGTCGACCCAGAACGAGCCGCCGGACCAGGCTTCGAAGCCATTTTCCAAGAATCGTGATGGTTTTGTTCTCGCCGAAGGAGCGGCCGCGCTCGTGCTCGAAGACTACGATCATGCGGTCGCGCGCGGCGCAAAAGTCCTCGGCATTCTCGAAGGCTGCGGAGAAAAATCCGACTCTTTCCATCGCACCCGTTCAAGCCCGGACGGCAAGCCGATCATCGCTTGCATGCACAACGCTTTGGCCGATGCGGGCGTCGGGCCCGAAGACGTCGACTATATCAACGCCCATGGCACCTCGACGCCCGAGAACGACAAGATGGAACATTTGGGCGTTTCCACGGTTTTCGGCGAGCACATCCGCAACATCCCGATCTCGTCAAACAAGTCGATGATCGGGCACACCCTGACGGCGGCCGGTGCCGTGGAGGCTGTCTTCAGCTTCCTAACGCTCGAACATGGGCGTATCCCGCCGACGATCAATCACCAGGTTCCCGATCCCGCTATTCCGCTCGACGTCGTGCCGAACGTCGCTCGCGACGCGCGCGTTACGCGCGCCATTTCCAATTCCTTTGGGTTCGGCGGTCAGAATGTTTGCCTCGTTATGACGCGGGAGCCAGCGTGAGCGGAACTGCCGAAGTCGTGATTGGTGACCGCGCCGAGCGTTCTGCTGCGGCAGCCGGCGGGTCGATGCGCGCGCTCATGCTGGTCGCCGACCGCAAAATCGAACTTCGCGAGATTCCGGCGCCCCCAGAGCCCGCCAGCGGCGAAGTTCAGATCCGCATCAAAGCGATCGGATTGAACCACATCGACGTCTGGGGTTGGCGCGGCATGGCATTTGCCAAGCGCACCTTGCCGCTCATTGTCGGGGTCGAGGCAGCCGGCGAGATCGCCAGGGTCGGTCCCGGCGTAACCTCGTGCCGGCCAGGCGATCGCGTCGTCGCCTATGGGGCGCTAACTTGCGGGACCTGCAAGGCTTGCCGTGCCGGTCGCGACAATCTCTGTGAGAACGTTGCGAGCATCATGGGTTTCCATGTCGACGGTTTTGCCCGCGACTTGGTCAACATGCCGGCCCGACTGGTCGTGCCTATTCCCCACGATGTCGGCTATCGCGATGCCGCCTGCGCCCCGGTCGCCTTCGGCACGGTCCAGCACATGCTGTTCGACAATGCCAAGCTCGAGGCGGGCGAGACAATTCTGGTCCAGGCCGGCGGCTCCGGCATCGGCACCACCGCAATCAAAATGGCCAAGGCGATCGGCTGCACCGTCATGACCACAGTCGGCGACGATGCCAAAGCGGAAAAAGCCAAAGCGATCGGCGCCGATCACGTGATCAATTACCGCACCGACCGTTTTGAAGGCGCGGTGCGCAAACTGACCGGCAAAAAAGGCGTTGACGTCGCTTTTGAACACGTCGGCCCAGACACGTTCAACGGCTCGCTGCTGTGCCTCAAGCGCGGCGGCCGCCTCGTCACCTGCGGATCGACCTCGGGGCAGTCGATCACCATGAATCTGTTCCAACTCTATCTGCAGCAGTATCGCATTTTCGGGTCGTTTGGCTGTTCGCTGCGCAATATCAACGAAAGCCTTGCCAAAATGGCTTCGGGCCTTCTCCCAGTGATCGACACCGAAGTGCCGCTTGAAGAGTTTGAGCGCGGGCTCGCTCGGCTCGAGAGCCGGCAAGTGTTCGGCAAGATCATCGTCACGTTCTAGAGCGAAATGACGTGCATTTGAGTCGTCATTTCACTCTGGATGCTCACTTAAGCGTGATCTTTTTCGAAAACCGGTATCCACTTTTCGGGATCATGCTGTAATGCCCGATCGGCCGCTCAAGAATCTGTTCGACAAGACTGTCGGCGCGATCACGGTTGGCCTGCTCAACGGCATCAAACATATCGATCGCCGACGCACGGCGGATCTTGCCGGCGCGTTCATGCGAAGAATTGGCCCGCTACTTCCGGAGCACCGTATCGGCCGTGAACAATTGAACGCCGCCTTTCCGGAAAAATCCGCCGATGAGGTCGAGCGCATTCTCGCCAGCGTGTGGGAAAATCTCGGCCGCATCGCGATCGAGTTTGCGCATCTCGACGAATTCAGTGTCGAAGGCTTCGGCAAACAGACGGCCGACGTCATCACCTACCCGCCCGAATCTCAAGCCCGCTACGATTGGATCATGAAAAGCGGCAAGGCGGCGATCGGCTTTGCCGCGCATCTCGCAAACTGGGAACTGCCCGGAATCGGCGCCAAGCTCATTGGCGTAAAATCGGCGATTCTCTACAGAAAGCCAAACATCGGCGCAGTCAGCGACGCCATAGTCAAATTGAGGGCGCCGCTAATGGGTGAACTCATTCCGACCGGACTCGATGCGCCGGTGAGGTTGGCGCGGCTTCTGGAATCCGGCATCCATGTCGGCATGCTTGCCGATCAGCATTACAGCAAAGGAGTCGAGGTCATATTTTTCGGCCGACGTTGCCTCGCCAATCCGTTGATCGCGATGCTGGCGCGGCAGACCGAACTGCCGATCTACGGCATGCGTGTCGTCCGCAAAGCCGATGGCAACAGTTTTTGGGGGGAAATTTCCGAGCCAGTGCAACCGGTTCGCGACGCAGACGGTCGGATCCAAGTCACCGGCACCATGCAGGCCATCACATCCGTGATTGAAGGATGGATCCGCCAGTTTCCCGAACAATGGTTGTGGCTCCATCGGCGTTGGCGGTAGTGCAAAATTTTTCAGCGTGAATACGTGCCGCGGCGTCGCTGCCCGGACGCCGCGGACTCATGTCATGGATCATGAGCGCGTTAGATTCGTTCTGGCGCTCTTACGATGATAACGCATTATCGACGCTAAAGCGTCCCGCGCCGGTGACAAACAGCAGCACAAGACCACCGGCGATGGCGAGGTCCTTGCTAAGGAGCGCGTATTGCAGGTTTTGCGCGGCTTCAGGAAACTCCCAATATCGATGGGCCGTCGCAAAGGCGATTACCACGAAGGTAAGCCCGAGCAACGCGCCGTACCGCGCGCCGACACCGAGGATCAGCGATAGTACGACGATCCATTCGACGATGTGAGCGAGGGTGCTCATGAATTCGGGAGCGGGATAGCCGAGCGACTTGAGGTAGGCGGCGGCCGGCCCGCCTGTCGACACCGTCATCAAGAATACGAGGGCGATCAATACGCGGCCGATCAAAAGCCAGAAATCCGTCATGCCCGTGGCGATGCCATCAGTACAAGACAGCAGCGGATGCGATGATCGAGTAACCATTGTTTCCCCCATGAAATGACGAAAGTCGATAATTAGCGCGAAGGATCATTGTATGGCAATGACGTAATGTGACGTGATTGAATGCTGGGCAAATACTTTCCGAACCGTTCTGGAATATGCACGGCGGAGATAAACCAAGAATAAATTGGCGCCCGCGCGATCGCCTTACGGTTACCCGCTTAGTCGACAGGCATATCAATTGATCGACGACACGTATTTTTGTCGAGCAGGCGTCACAGCTTGCTGATTCCTGCCTGGTCAATGATTTGTTTGAACGTTGTGATTTCTTTGGTCACACGTGCCCACGCCGCATCTGCGCCTTTGGCGCGTACCAAGAAGCCGGCCTGGAACAGCTTGTCCTTCATCTGTTGCGTCGCCAGGACCTTTAACGTCGCGCTTTCGAGCCATTTGACCTCAGCCGGCGCCGTTTTGGCCGGTGCGAGCAGCACCATGTCAGTTCCGATGGAAAAGCCACTATAGCCGGCTTCTTCCATCGTTGGCACGTCCGGTAATTCCGGCCAGCGGGCGTCGCCGCAAATCGCAAGGCAGCGAAACGTGCCAGCCTTGATGTGGGGCAAAGCCGCGCCAAGCGAACCCACGCTCAATTCGACCGTCCCGGTCAGGAGCGCCTGGACGGCATCGCCGCCGCCCTTGAAAACAACATCCGCGAGCTTCGGCAAATTCTCGCGCATCTTGAACAATTCAAGCAGCAATTGCGGCGTCGTGCCGATCGGCGGCGTCGCGCAGTTGTATTTTTCTGGGTTGGCGCGCGCCAACGCCACAACATCTTTGACGTTCTTCGCGGACGATTCGGCTCTGACGACGAACGCATTCGGCGTCGTCGCAAGTTCGCTGACGCCGACAAAATCCTTGTACGGATCGTACGGGAGTTGATTGTAGAGCCCGTAATTGACCGAGAAGGCGTTGGTGGCGAGCAGGATCGTGTAGCCGTCCGGATTGGAGCGCGCGACGTATTCCATGCCGATATTGCCGCCCGCGCCGCCGCGGTTTTCGACGATAAAGGTTTTGCCAGTCGACTGATCGAGCGCCGCCGTGACGATCCGGGCGATGATATCGGAGGGCCCGCCCGGAGTGTTGGCCACGACGAATTTAACCGGACGGTCCGGATACTCGGCCTGCGCTGGACGTTCTCCGACGAGCGCCGGTGCGGCCGCTCCGGCAACGAGCGCTGCCGCCTCTGCGAGAATGCGGCGGCGCGTCCGTGGCGCAACTGCGATATTTCTCATTGCCGTTCGCTCCCCTTGTCCGAGACCGCGCATTTTCCGGCTCGGCGCGCTCGCGTCATTGGCCGGTCTTGATGCGCGTCCACAGCCGGTTGATCAGCCGCTGGGTTTTTTGATCGTGCGCAACGATCGTATACAGCTTCGCCATCGTCGCCGCGTCGGGATAGATGGTTCGGTCCACCAGAATGGATTTATCGATCAAGTCGCTCGGGACATCGCCGTTGGCGTAAGACACGTAATTGGTGTTTTTCGCCGCAATCTCGGGGCGGATCAAAAAATTGATCAGCTCATGCGCCTCTTCCGGATTGGGCGCATCCTTTGGAATCGCAAGATTGTCGAACCATAGTTGCGCGCCCTCTTTGGGAATCGCATAGCCGATTTCGACGCCGCCTTTCGCCTCGGCGGCGCGCTTTTGCGCTTGCTTAACGTCGCCGGAAAAGCCGACCACGAGGCAAATCTCGCCTGTGGCCAACGCGTTGAGGTATTCCGATGAGTGGAATTTACGAATGGCAGGCCTGATTTTGAGAAGAAGATCGGTGACCCTGTTCAGATCCGCGGGGTCGCTGGTGTTCGGATCGAGATGCAGGTAGTGCAGCCCGGCCGACATGATGTCGTCGGACGAATCGAGAAGATGAATTCCGCAGTTTTTGAATTTCGCGATCTTCTCGGGGTTGAAAATATAATCCCAGGAATCGATGTCTCCGTCCGCACCTAGGATCCGTTTCACGGCTTTGACGTTATAGCCGATCCCCGTCGTACCCCACATGTAATCGACGGCGTACTGATTACCGGGGTCGTAAAACGCGAGTTGCTTCGCAATTTCCGGCCAAACATATTTCAGATTCGATAGTTTGGATTTATCGAGTTGGCGAAAGATGCCAGCCTTGATCTGGCGCGCCAGAAAATAGGCGCTCGGAACCACGACATCATATCCAGACTTCCCGGCCAGAAGCTTGGCCTCCAGCGTATCGTTCGAATCGAAGGTGTCGTAGCGAACGGCGATGCCGGTTTCTTTTGTAAAGGTATCGAGCACCGTCGGGTCCTGATAGTCGGACCAGTTGTAATAATTGACCACGCGCTGCTTCTGCGCGCTCGCGACACCGGGAAACAGAAAAGCCGCAATGGCGAGAGCGAGCCAAACGAGGCTGCGCGGCGACCGCGCATGGGGCCCAGCTGGGCG
>Ga0306921_10007800_pt1 | contig 11278 bp, 15 predicted proteins | sample sta12Cox44000080_FD_203760 | JGI IMG/M metagenome (GOLD analysis project Ga0306921, IMG submission 203760) | Lab enrichment of tropical soil microbial communities from Luquillo Experimental Forest, Puerto Rico - statoxic.12C.oxic.44.000.080 (v2)... | ecosystem: Environmental > Terrestrial >... | reverse complement strand
CTCGCGTCCCTGAGTTTTGGCGTGAGCAGCACTGGGCCGCATCATGCATCGTGGACTGAAAAGCGCGCGAAGAGGATATGCTGCTGACGTCACTTGACGACCAGCACCGGGCAAGGCGCCAACTGCACGATGCGGTCGGCGCGGCTGCCGATCAGCCGCTCATAGAGCGCCGAATGACCGGTCGCCCCGATCACCATCAGGTCGGCGTCGAGCTTCGAGGCGAGGTCGACGATCATCCGAACCGGGTGGCCGCTCAGGATGTGGACCTTAAGATCGAGCCCGCTCGCCTTGGCGAGTCGACGTGCGCGTTCCACCACGATGTGGAACCGGCGTGCAGCGGTTCCCCTCGCCTCCCGGATCTCCTCCAGATATTCCGGCATCGGAGGGATTTCCTCGACACAGACAAGCTGCAGCGTCGCCGCGTTCTGCTTTGCGATATTGATTGCCAGGGCGAGCGCCCTGAACGCCGGCTCCGATCCATCATTGGCGTGTAGCACCGTCCTGAACATCGTGGTGTCGTTCCTTAGCTCGCCTGATCCGAGGCACCGACCGTCGTTTGCGGTTCGGTTACCCCGGCGGGCTGCGCGCCAGACCGCGGCAAGAGATGCCGCGGCAAATAGAAGGCGTTGGCGATCAAGGTTGGCACGACCGCACTGCCAATCACCGCAGCAACGAGCGCCGAATACTGCGCTTGATTGATGATGCCATGAGACAGACCGAACAGCGACGAGATCGTGCCAAAGGTCAGCCCCGTGGACATCAATAGCGTCGTGTACATTGCTTCCCGATCCGGTGCGGCAAAGAGCTTCGTGACCGGATAGACGCCGGCGATCTTGGTCGCGATCTTGACGAGGAGGAAGAACAGGAAAGCGGCCGGCGCCACAATCAGCGACGGGACCGAGACGAACGATCCGGCGCGTATGAAGTAGAACGGTGTCAACAGGCCGAATGTCAGGGTTCGCAGCCGCCGGATCAGCGCGTGATCTTTTCCGACCGTGCCGGCCAGCACCATTCCGATCAGATAGGCCGGGAGCACCGCCTCGCTGTCGGCCCATCCGGCCAATGCGCCCATCCCGAGCAGGCAAAACAGCAGATATTTGGCCTCCAGTTCGGAAGGGCGGTTGCCGTAGAACTTGAAAAAGCGCGGCGTCAGCACCGGCAGGATCAGGAATAGTGTGATCCCCACTCCGACAAAGATTGCCGTCCTGAACGTGAATGGGGCGAAGATCAGTCCCAGTGCCACCACGGTTCCGAGATCAGTGATGAAGCAGGCAGCCAGAACCGTCTTGCCGTAGTCGGTCCGGTTGAAGCCGAACTCCAGCATCACCGCATAGACCACGGCGACCGACGTCGTCGACATCGCAACCCCTGCAAGCCAGCTTGGCATCACCCCCCAACCAAGCAGGTAGTGTGCAGCCGCAGCGCAGGCCAAAAACGGACAGACGAAGCTCGCCAGGCCGACCGCGGTGGCTTCCCGCCATTTCAGCCTGAACACCGCCGGGTCGAGCTCGGCGCCGGCCAAGAACGTCAGCACGATGGCGCCGAGGCCTGAGAGGAACTTGACCCAGGATTCGTCGGTACCGAGCATGGCTTGACCGATGAGCGCGCCGATGACGAGCTGGGCGACAGTTCCGACGACGATTTCCGACAGCGCCGTCGAGATTTTGAGCCAGATCGAACAGAGGCTCGCAACCAAAGCCAGCCCGAGCCAAAGGCAAGCCAGTGCCCACACGCCTGTCATGACGTGCTCCGTAGCCGAAGCGGACAAAGACCCGCGATCGATTTGAGAGCTGCCGGTTGGTGATCGATCATCAAACTCCTCCTGCTCGCGCATCAGGCGCGTTGGCAGGAGTCATCGGCCGGGACGGCGGTTTTGGGGGACTCCATCCCCGTTTGTCTGCGATCTTAGCGCGCCGGCGAACGATAACAAGTCCGGCAGGCCGCCGTCAGCTCTTTCCGTTTGTGCCGTATTGAAGAACCTGGACTTTTTCGAGGGTGATCAGCCCGCTTGACATCATGCCGTCGAGCACGGGCAGGAACGCGTCGATCTTGTCCTCGCTGTCGACGATCTCGATCACCAGCGGCAGGTCTTCCGAGAGGCGCAGGATCTTGGCGGTATGCAGCCGCGAGGATGCGCCAAAGCCCATTGGCCCGCGCAAAACGGTGGCACCGGCGAGATGCATCTCGCGCGCCTTCAGCACGATCGCTTCGTAGAGCGGCGAGGTGCCGGCCTTGTCGTCTTCGCCGATGAAAATTCGCAGCAGCACCGCCTGTTTCGGGATTTGCATGAGATCAACTCCCGCCTTTCAGCCGGTTGGTTCGGCTTGCCAGCATATGCCCGAGCCAGACGGCGACGAGCCAGGTTATGACCGACACGGCAATATAAGAGAATGCCAGGCTTGTCATGCCGCCATGCAGCAGGCGGAACGTCTCAAGGCTGAACGCGGAGAATGTGGTGTAGCCGCCGCAAAATCCGGTCATCACGAACTGCCGCTGCCGAGTGCTTGCGAACAGCCGGCCATCGGGACTGGTCAGCGTGCCGTAGAACCCGATGATGAACGAGCCGGTGATATTGACGAACAGGGTGGGCCAGGGAAACCCAGCACCGAGCGGCATCAACAGCGCCGCGAGATAGCGTGCGATGCTGCCGAGCATGCCACCGATTGCGACGCAGACGTACAGGATGGCCGTGTTCCAGCCGCTCGGTTTTGCTGCACCCGTCATGGTGCCCAGCTCATTTCAAGACCTGGCCGGCGAAAAAGCCCAAAGCCACGGCACCAAGACATAGGCCAACGGACAAGGCCACGTAGCTAACCGCGCGAGCGGTCTGGCCGTCGCGCGTCAGCGTCAGCGTCTGCAGGCTGAAGGAGGAGACCGTGGTATAGGCGCCGAGGAAGCCCGTGACTGCGAACAGCCACGAATCCCGAGACGCCATGATCGAGGCGGTATCTTCGGCCATCGCGCCGAACAGACCGATCACGAAGGCGCCGCTGACATTGATGATGAGCGTGCCCCACGGAAACGTCTCGCCGATGCGCCGCGCTACGAAGCCGGACACGAAGTAGCGCGCGATCGCTCCCAGCAGGCTTCCCAACGCGATGCTGATCAGTCCGCTCATCACTCACACCTTCTTCCCCCATGCGACCGCCCTTTGGGGCAGCGCAAGCCGACCGGACCAATTGCTTCCGTGGAGGGGTTACGGCATGCTCCTGCTCACTCAAAGCGCCTGGCAGGAGTCATCGGCCACGTCATCAGCCTTGCGGCAGCCTTGCGGCGGTTATCGGGGACCCCATCCCCATCGCTCGAACGTTAGAGGGTGCGTCAGATGAACGCAACCGGTTTAAGTTGGCGGCCGGCACGGCCGCAGCCGTTGCAATGATTTGGTCATGCCGGACGCTGCCGACCCGCAACATCACACATTGCGCCGAACGGTGATCACGGTTGCACTGCTCAACTGCGGCTATTTCGGCATCGAGTTCGCCGTCGGGCTTGCGATCGGCTCAGTATCGCTGTTTGCCGACAGCATCGACTTTCTTGAAGACGCGTCGATCAATTTGCTGATTGCGTTCGGGCTTGGCTGGAGCCCAAGGCGGCGAGCGCAGCTTGGCATGCTGCTCGCGCTGATCCTGATCGTACCGGCATTGGCCGGGCTCTGGACGGCGTGGCAGAAGCTGATGTCGCTCGCGCCGCCTGCCCCGGTGCCGCTGACGCTGACCGGGCTTGGCGCACTTGCGGTCAATCTCTGCTGTGCGCTGCTATTGGCGAAGTTTCGCGATCACAGCGGCAGCTTGACCAAAGCAGCGTTTCTCTCGGCGCGCAACGACACCATTGCCAATATCGCGATCATCTTGGCCGGCGCGGTCACGGCGTTGCTATGGCGCTCCGCCTGGCCCGACCTGATCGTCGGGCTCGGCATCGCCGCCATGAATGCGGATGCGGCGCGCGATGTCTGGAACGCGGCACATGACGAGCGCAAGGCAGCGGTTTGGTAGATCGACGGTCTTTTGCCGGGTTCGCTTCATCCCCAATGACGGGGAGAGCTGAACGCGCCGGCCGCGCTGCCTAAGCGCGCACTGTTTAATCGGGATTCGCAATCGTCCCGTCCGTTTTTTCGATCAAGAAAACGATGCGCAGCTCGCTGTGTTCGGTGATCTCGACCTTGTCGCCGGTCTCGCGAATCAGGTTTGGGATGTCGATCACCGACAAGGGATCGGTGCACTGCACCTCGATCCGATCGCCGGGCTTAAGGGATTTCAGTGCCTTGCGTGTCTTCAAGGCAGGGAGCGGGCATTTCAGGCCAGTGAGATCGAGCTTGGTCGTGGTCATGCGCGTAACGATCAACTGCTAAATCAGGCTGGCATAGCTGAGAAAGCCAATGCTGTCGCCGGGGTCGACCCTGGTGATGGTCTCGGGGAGTTCGACCAACCCATCGGTATCGACCAGCGACGACAACAGCCCCGCGCCCTCGCGCGGAAATTTGATCGCTTCCAGCGCACCATCGCGCGCGCTGCGCAAGGTGACGCGAACATATTCGCGGCGGCCGCTTTTCTTCTTGTAGCCGAAGGCGGCGCGCACCGGCATTGGGATCAACGGAGTAGCGACTGCGCCCGACAACGCCAACACCGTCGGCCGCACCACATGCACGAAGGTGACAAAGCTCGCCACCGGATTGCCGGGTAGCCCAACAAACGGCGTGCCGCCGATGATTCCCATCGCGACGGGGCGACCGGGCTTGATCGCCATCCGCCACAACACCAGGGTTCCGATGCTTTCGACGCCGGCCTTGACGTGATCCTCCTCTCCGGTTGAGACGCCGCCGGTGGTCAGGATCAAATCGTGGCTGGCCGCAACACCCTTGAGCGCGTCGGCCAGCGGCGCGCGCGCATCGCGCAAAATGCCGAGGTCGGAGACCTCGCAGGATAGTCGCTTCAGCATCGCGATCAGCATGAAGCGGTTGGAGTCGAAGAGCTGCGCGGCCGTGCGCGCGCTGCCGGGAGGGGCGAGCTCGTCGCCGGTCGAGAACACGGCGACGCGCAGGCGGCGGACGACCTTAAGTTTGGTCAAGCCAAAGGCTGCGGCAAGCGCGACATCCTGCGGCCGCAGGCGCTGGCCAGCCTTGAGCGCGATGTGGCCCTTGGGGATGTCCTCACCGGCGCGGCGAACATTGGCGCCTGGTTTCAAGCCTGCTGGACATACGACGCGGCCGGCGTCATCGATGCGCACATCCTCCTGCATGAATACTGTGTCGGTGCCTTCAGGCATTGGCGCGCCCGTGAAGATTCGTACGGCGTGGCCGCGCGTTGCGGCCGGTGCCATCGCGCCGGCCGGCGCGCGCCCGGTAACGGGAAAGGCGTCTGCCCGATCGCGCGGCAAATCGCTCGCATGCACAGCAAAACCGTCGACGGCGGAATTCGTGAAGGGCGGCAGCGGCAGGGGTGCGGCGATATCGCCCGCGAGCACGCGGCCATCGGCCTCATCCAACGCAAGGTTCTCGGTTTCCTTCACCGCCTCAACGCGCGAGGTGATGATACCAACGGCTTCATCGACCGACATCATCGGTCCGCCGAAGGCAAAACAATCGTCGGACAGTTGCGCCATGCTCGCGCGCTCTAGCTTTCGGCTGCAGCCATCGCCGAGACATCCTCGATCGAAATCGCCAATCGCCGCATCATGGCGGCAACGCCGGCGATATCCTCGAGATGGGCGGTGGGAAGATCAGTTTCAACCGTGCCATCGCAGACAATGCCGGCAATGCCGGGGTCATCGGGGAACAGGAACGGCTTGCCATTGGCCGCGCGATGCACCTCGATCTTGCGATGCGGCTCGGACTTGTAGCCTTCGACGATGACGAGATCGACGCGCGATAGTTTTGTCAAAAGCTCCGGCAGACGCGGTTCGCGCGTTCCGCGCAGCTCGTGCATCAAGGCCCAGCGCAGGCCTGAGGACACCAGCACCTCTTCGGCGCCGGCCTGGCGGTGGCGCCAGGAATCCTTGCCCGGCACGTCGACGTCGAATCTGTGATGGGCGTGCTTGATGACGGAGACACGCAGGCCGTCTTCGCGCAGGAGCGGAATGACCCGAGTGAGCAAGGTGGTCTTCCCCGCGCCGCTCCATCCGGCAAGCCCAATCACTTTCATCTCGTGCTCCGCGCCCGCCCGGAACCGGGTCTAGGCATTCTCTAACCGTGCTTTATATCGGCTGGAAGTCAATGTCATGCTAACGTCCGCGTTATGATGAAGATCGAAAAGGCCCGGGTCCCCCTGATCGTCCCCAACCCCGACGATCCGCGCCTGACCGAGCGCGTGGTCGGGATCGACCAAAGCGGTGTTCGAGCCGAGATCAAGGTGCCGGTAGAGCGGCCGCTGACGCTCTATCTCAACGCGCAGGAGATCGTCACCATGATGACGATCGGCGACTATCCGGAATATCTCGCGCTTGGCTATCTGCTCAATCAGAACATGCTGAAATATGACGACGTTGTCACTGAGGTCGTGTACGACGATGATCTGCAGGTCGTCGTGGTGCGCACCGAGCATCACACCAATTTTGAGCAAAAATTGAAGAAGCGCACGCAAACCTCCGGCTGCGCGCAAGGCACGGCGTTCGGAGATCTGATGGAGGCGGTGGAAAGCGTTGCGCTGCCGAAGGCGGAATTGCGCACCTCCTGGCTCTACCAGATGACGCACGCGATCAACACCATGCGCTCGCTCTACCTCGAGGCCGGAGCGATCCATGGCTGCGTGCTGTGCAAGCAAGGCACACCGGTCTGCTATACCGAAGACGTCGGCCGCCACAACGCCGTCGACAAGATCGCGGGCTGGATGTTCCGGCATAGCGTCGACCCGGCCGACAAGATCATGTACACCACGGGACGGCTCACCTCGGAGATGGTGATTAAGACGGTGCGGATGGGGATTCCCATTCTGGTCTCGCGCTCCGGCTTCACGGCCTGGGGCGTCGAACTCTCGCGGCAAGTTGGCCTGACGCTCGTCGGCCGCACGCGGGGAAAGCGCTTCATCGCGCTGTCGGGCGAAGAGCGCATCGTCTACGACCAGGATCTAGCCTACGTCGAAGAGGAATCGGCCAAGCATAAGCGCAAGGGCGAAGCGCGTGACGATTAAATCGCGCGAAATTCCCGGCGTGCTGCTTGCCGGCGGGCTGGCGCGGCGGATGGGCGGCGGCGACAAGCCGATGCGCACGATTTTGGGCCGCACCATTCTGCAGCGCATCATCGCGCGCCTTGCGCCGCAATGCGATGGGTTAATCCTCAATGCCAATGGCGATCCGGCGCGCTTTGCTGCATTCGGCCTGCCGGTCGTGGGCGACGATATTGCCGATTTTCCGGGGCCGCTCGCCGGCATTCTGGCAGCACTCGACTGGATGGCGGCGCATCGGCCAAAGGTGACGTTTCTGCTGAGCGCCGCGGCGGATTGTCCGTTCCTGCCGCGCGATCTGGTGGCGCGGCTCGAGGAGGCGCGCGAGCAACGGCATGCCGAGCTTGCGGTTGCAACGTCAGGCGGACAGACGCATCCGGTGATCGGACTATGGAGCGTGCGGCTGCGCGACGAGCTCCGCCATGCGCTGGTGCAGGAAGACGTCCGCAAGATCGACCGCTGGACTGCGCGCTACAGACTCGCGACCGTAGACTGGCCGACTGTGCCGCTCGATCCCTTCTTCAATGCCAACACGGTTGAGGATATTGCGGAAGCGGAGCGGCTTGCGGCGCTTGACGGGGGCTAGGCGGGGGCCAGGACCAATGGAGGGATAGCCAAATGATCAACGTGCCCGATCTGCAGGACAAGGTCGCGGTGGTGACCGGCGCCTCGCGCGGGATTGGCGCTGCGATCGCAGTAGCGCTGGCTGAAGCGGGTGCGGCCGTCGCCCTCAACTACCGCGAACGCGCCGATGCCGCCAACGCCCTCGCTGCTGACATCAATGCTGCCAACGGCCGGGCGGTTGCGGTCGCAGCTGATGTGTCGAGAGCTGCCGATGTCGAGAAAATGGTTGCGTATGTCACCTCACAGCTTGGCGCAATCGACATCCTTGTCAACAATGCCGGAATTGCGATCGTGCGCGGCGTCGACGACCTCACGGAAGATGATTTCGACCGCACAATCAGCGTGAATTTGAAGTCGGCGTTTCTCTGCACGCAAGCGGTGTTGCCGGTGATGCGTGACAAGAAATGGGGCCGCATTGTCAACATCTCCTCAGGCGCGGCGCGTGGCGCCGGCGCGATCGGCCCGCACTACAACGCCTCGAAGGCCGCCATGGAGGGCTTGACGCGTGGCTATGCGGCGCGGCTGGTGAAAGACGGCATCACTGTGAACGCGGTCGCGCCGTCCTTGATCGAGACCGACATGATGCGCGCGCGAAGCGAGCTCGCGGCCCGCATTCCGCTCGGGCGCCTCGGCCATCCCGAGGAGGTGGCGCAGGCGGTGATGATGGTGCTCGGCAACGACTACATGACCGGCCAGACGATCGTGCTCAACGGCGGCATGGCCTTTATCTGACGACCGCGCTCAGGACGGGCCGTTCGCCGCATCGGGAAAGAACAGCTGCTGGCCGTCGATCTTGTAGCCGGCGATCGCGGCCTGCCCCTCTTTCGAGATCAGCCAATCCACGAATGCCTGGCCGAGTTCTTTCTTCACATGCGGAAACCTTTGCGGGTTCACCAGCATGACGCCATACTGGTTGAACAGCCGCTTGTCGCCTTCCACCATGATCGCAAGATCGCCTTTGTTCTTGAACGAAATCCAGGTCCCGCGGTCGGACAGCACATAGGCACCCATCGCGTTCGCGGTGTTGAGCGCCGCGCCCATACCCTGCCCGATCGCGCGGTACCAGACGCCCTTGGCGGCGGCCAGATCAATGCCCGCCTCCTTCCACAGTGCAAGCTCGGCCTGATGCGTGCCGGAGCGGTCGCCGCGCGATACGAAGGGCAAGCCCTTGGCCGAGATAGTCCGCAGCGCAGTTTTGATATCGTCACCGCTAATGCCGGCTGGATCGCGGTTCGGGCCGATCAGCACAAAATCGTTGTACATCACATCAAACCGCTTCACACCGAAGCCTTCGGCGAGGAATTTTTCCTCTTCCGCCCTGGCGTGAACAAAGACGACGTCGGCATCGCCGCGTCGCGCGGTGTCGAGCGCCTGTCCAGAGCCTTGCGCCACCACCTTCACCTCGATGCCGGTTTTCTCTCTGAAGATCGGCAAGAGATATCCGAACAGGCCGGAATCTTGCGTTGATGTGGTCGACGCCACGACGATGGACTTCTCCTCTGCGCATGCGCCGCTCATGCCCGTGAGGAGGACAAACACTCCCGTAAGCGCAACCGACCAAGACCGCGACAGCATTGAAAACTCCCTAAGGGCCCGTCGATTGATAACTAACTCAATTTAATCCGCGACATCAAGCTCACCCCGCCACGCCGTGGGGCACGCTTGCATCGCGACCAAGCGCCGGAGGCTCTGTTCGTTCAGAACAGGCGCCATCTTTCGAAAACGCTTGCTTGCATCGCGCGCTTGGACCGCTCGCGGAAGGTCGTTAGATCACAAGATCACCGCGCAGGAAGGCTGCGGTCTCCGGCATCAGGGGATGGTCGAAAAGCTCGGCCATCGGCCGCCGCTCGCACACAGTTCCGCGCACCAGGAAGATCACGTCGCCGGCCAGTCTGCGCACCTGGCCGAGATCGTGGGTTGTCATCATGATCTTGATGCCGGATTGCGCGGCGCTCAGCACGATGTCCTCGACGGCACGCGTCGCCGCGGGATCGAGATTGGCCGTAGGCTCGTCGAGCAGCAGCAATTCGGGATCGCGCGCCAGTGCACGGGCGAGCGCGAGCCGCTGCTGCTCGCCGCTGGAGAGGCGGCGGGCCGGCCGGCCAGCGAGATCGAGCAGACCGACGCGATCGAGCAGCGCCAAAGCTCTTGCGGCGTGCTCACGACGCGGCACGCCGGCCTGCGCCAACGCAAACCGCACATTGGCGGCGACGCTGCGACGCAACATCACCGGACGCTGGAAGACGATTGCGCGGCGGGAGCGTCCTGCCGCGAGGCGGCTGCCCCAGCTCACGCGTCCGCTGGTCGGCACCACAAGTCCCATGCACAGACGCAGCAGGCTGGTCTTACCTGCGCCGTTCGGCCCGACGATCAAGGTCGGTGCACCCGGCGAAATCGTGAGATCGACGCGATCGATCAATCGCGCGCCGCCGACGTCGAGCGAGACGTTATCGAGCACAAGCGGAAGATCAGCCATCAGCGCGTGCATTTCTATCCCATCTGCCGGTCGGCCCAGAGGCGCGTGCCCCAAAGCGCGGCGTTGATTGCAATGACGATCGCGACCAGGATGAGCCCAAGCCCCATGGCCAACGGCAAATTGCCCTTGCTGGTCTCAAGCGCAATCGCCGTCGTCATGGTGCGGGTGAAGCCATCGATATTGCCGCCGACGATCATGACCGCGCCGACCTCTGCCGCGGCGCGGCCAAATCCTGCGAGCAGCGCAGTAATGAGGCTGAAGCGCGCATCCCACAACAGCGTCGTCATGCGGCGCATCGGCCCGACATCCATCGCGGTAAGCTCGTCGCGATATTCGTGCCAGAGATCTTCGATCGTCTGCCGCGTCAGCGCCGCGATGATCGGCGCGATCAAGATAGTCTGGGCGATCACCATTGCACCTGGCGTGAACAAAATTCCGATCCCCCCGAGCGGCCCGGAGCGGGAGAGCAAGAGATAGACTAAAAGCCCAACGACGACCGGCGGCAATCCCATCAGCGCGTTGAGCAGCACCACCAAAACCGGCCGCCCGGGAAAGCGGGTCAGCGCCAGCAGCGCGCCGAGCGGCATGCCGAAGAAGGCGGCAAGCGCAACCGCCGACAGGCTGACGAGCAGTGACAGCCACACAATCGCAAACAGCGTGGCATCGCCGCTCAGGATCAATTGCAGGGCATTTTGGTCTGCCATCGCAGCATTCCTCCGGTCCTGTCCGGCCAAGATTCCGCGCTTTGTCAAATAGTTGAGAGCGCGCAGAAAAGAAATATGCATAATATGCAGGATGGGGTTTCTGCCCACCGGCAAACCCGCCGATGAGCTTCGGATCGGTGGGGCGCAAGCTTGATGCGGTCGCGATCCCCAGAGCGAGCTGACCGGCAATGGCTGTTTCCGCGACACGAGCCGGATCCCCTGGTCTACGCCCCAATCGGGCTCCGGTCTCGCCTCGCTCGAGGGAGGCACAAGGGCGCGCACCAAGGTCGCAGGCGATGTCGATCTCGCTGCTTGTGCAA
>Ga0306921_10007797_pt1 | contig 11279 bp, 11 predicted proteins | sample sta12Cox44000080_FD_203760 | JGI IMG/M metagenome (GOLD analysis project Ga0306921, IMG submission 203760) | Lab enrichment of tropical soil microbial communities from Luquillo Experimental Forest, Puerto Rico - statoxic.12C.oxic.44.000.080 (v2)... | ecosystem: Environmental > Terrestrial >... | reverse complement strand
GGCCCATAGGAATTCATACGGCGCGCCGAAGGCACCGCGCAAGATGAAGGAGTCGTGCATGAGCCAGCCCTGGAGATACTGGTTTTCCTCGGCGTTGTTGTCATAGGCAACCATCGAGAGCTCGGCGGCACGAGACAGCGCGGCGCGTTCGAGGTCAGGGTCACCCGGTTGGGTCGTAGCGCCGATGCGAAAGTCGTTGTCCTCGCCCGGAAAGACGGCCGGGTAATAGCTCATGAGGTGCTCGATCGGGAATTCCTTGAAAAATTTCCTGGAGGACTCGCGAAGATCGAGATTGGTGTTGTCCCGAATCGCGTGGAGCAGCTCCCACAGCGCGTAGGCGTCCTCGCGGGGAACCACTTCACGGCCCTGATTCAGCGCGGGCGCCATTTTGCCTTCCCACCAGGTGTGAACCACGCGCTCCAATTCGCGGTTGGGAACCTTCGCCACGTGGTCGAACAGTGCCACGGCGGCCAGCGTGCGCGAGCGCACGCCGGGGATGCTTTCGTCGCCGGCAATTTTGGCCATGCCTTGTTGGAGGCGGGCGATTAGCGCGCGGCGGTCATTGTCGGCGAGCAGTTCCTGGCACCAGTCAAACACCAGCGCGAGCTGCCGGAGGTCGGCCCCGGGGCCTAGGGCCCAGGCGATGGCACGCCGGCCGGCGGCGGCATTACCGGAAACCTGATAGTAGAGGGCCTGCGCCCACCCACTTTCCGGCATCGGAGCGTTGGCCGCGAGAAAGCCATCGAACCGCTGCCAACGGACCGAGGCGCGCTCCCGCTCGCGGCGGAGCAGACGGAGACGCGCGGGCCGCAAAAATAGCCGCGGATGTTGGGTAAATACGGTAACCGGTTCGTCGGCCGCGGTCTGATCCAACGACGCCTTGGGCGCCAATGCGGCCGGTTCTTGAGCTCTCAAACAAGCCGGCAGCAGCGCCGCCAGCAACGCTGCGGCAGAGGCCAGTCGTCTCATCACTCGTCATTGTGTCATAGCGACACACCCTGTGGCCCCGCGTCCGACGCCACTCCGGGAATTCGACGGAGCGTTTGATTCTCAAGGGCTTAACCAAATGGAAATCTGGACGTCGATTGCTAATTATGATTCTGAATTGGCGAAGTAACCTCAAGCCTGCCCTCTGCCCGAACATTTCAGGCTAAGGAAGAGTGGGCCAAACAGGACGACATGACGGTTGGACACTCTCGCCGGTTCCAAGAACCTGATTACGAAGCATTCAGAGGCGAGCGAACAGCGGGCAATTCGATTTCCACTTCAAGCCCGGGGTCGGCATTTCGCGCTCGAATGTTTCCCTTCGTCAATTCGATGGCGCGGCGGGCGATCGAGAGGCCGAGACCGATGCCGCCCGTCGAACGGGCGCGGTCGGTCTCCACCCGATAGAAGGGATCGAAGATCTTCGGCAGCGCCTCTTCGGGCACGCCCGGACCCCGGTCGCGCACGTCGACCACGACCTTCCCATTCTGACGCGCCAGCGAAATTTCGACAGCCGTCTGACGCGGCGCGTAGCGGATGGCGTTGCGAATGACGTTCTCAACGGCGCGCCGCAGCAGCTCCGGATCGCCCTCCACAGTAGCCGGCTCCCGGCGCTCGTACTTAAGCTCGCAGCCGCGCGCGGAGGCCTCGATGGACGAGTCGTCGACCAGTTGCTCGACCAGCTCATCGAGACGCACGGGCTCGCGTCGCAGGGACGAAGAGTCCCCTTCGGCACGCGTCACTTGTAGCAGCTGAAGAACCAGCGCGTTGAGGCGGTCCGATTCCTTTTGAATCCGGTTCAGCGCTCGATCGAGATTCTCGCCGGAGCGCGCGAGCTCGACGGCCACACCCAGCCGCGCCAGCGGAGATCGCAGCTCGTGGGAAATATCGAGCAGCAGACGGCGCTCGGCGGTGAGCAGAGTCTGGATGCGGCCGGCCATACGGTCGAAGGTGCGGGCCAACTGACCAAGCTCGTCGCGCCGGGTGGATCCGGAGCGGGCCGAAAGGTCTCCGCGGCCAAATCGCTCCACCGCCCTCTGGAGCTTGCGCACCGGACGGGTCAGATGCCACGCCAGCCAGTAGCACAGCAGCACGCCGGCGGCGATCTCGAAGATGTGTTCGGGGAGCAGAAACCACGAGCCCACACTGCCGCGCGGTTCGAGGAAGAAGAACCAATACTTCCCATCAGCAGCGGCGCGTCCTACCATGGCGTTGCCCACCCGGAAATAGGGAAAGGGCCGGCGGCGCCGCGCCCGCAACACCAGCTCGGAGCGATCCAGGCCAGTCAGCAGGTCGCGTCCGTTCTCGTCGGTCAGCACGCCTTTGGCGTCGTACGCGCGCGCGAGCGCTTCCATAAAAGCTTCGAGGCCCTCCCGGCCGCCAGTCTCGTAAGCCGACCGTGCGAGCTCGAGTTGAAACTCCACCATCCGCGCGGCCGGTGCCCGCCAGTCGGAATCATTCCGGTTCACGTTCAATGCCGACAGAAAGGCCGAACCCACCACCGTAATCGCCAGCGAGCAGCCGAACCAGATCAAGATCTTGGCGAACAGCGAGTTCATTCAGTATGCAGGTCCTCCGGGGTGTGGCAGAACTGGTAACCGACCCCGCGTATGGTCTTGATCAACGTGGCGCCCTGCTCGATCTTCTTGCGTAGGTGGCTGATGTGCATGTCGATGGAACGGTCAAACGGGGTCGCCTTGCGGTTATAGAAGTTTTCCATCAGGCGGTCCCGGGAGAGCACATGGCCGGCCGAACGCATGAGCATCTCCAGAATGTCGAACTCGAACGTGGTGAGTTCGACGCGTTTTCCGTACGCGAATACCTCGCGGGTTCCCGGGTCGAGCTTCACGCCGTTGACTTCGACCAGCGCCAGCGCGGCCTGCGGTCGTTGCTCGTAGCGCCGGAGGACGGCGCGGATGCGGGCGGCTAACTCGCGCGGGTTGAAGGGCTTGGGCAAATAATCGTCGGCGCCCAGTTCCAGGCCTACAATGCGGTCGACGTCTTCGCCGCGGGCCGTCAGCATGATCACCGGGACTTTGCTCTGCTGGCGGAGGCGGCGGAGAATCTCAAAGCCATCCATGCCGGGCAGCATGACATCGAGCACCACGAGATCGCAGCCGCCGGCCAGGACCTTTTCCAGCCCACTTCGCCCGTCATGCTCCCAGGAGACGGCAAAGCCTTCGCGTTTCAAAAACTCGCCCAGCAGACCGCACAGCTCGGCATCGTCGTCAACCAGCAGGACCCGCACGGCTCGAATGTAGCACGGCTAAATCCGAGCTTGCGTAACGGTTGTGTCGCCGACGGTAAGGATTCGTAAAGGCAGGCGGCGCCGGGGTAAAGGTGCGGTACGTCCATCCTTTTGAGGACGGCTGCGGCTACGGACAATCCCACTTCTCAACCGCACCACCCGGAGCCTTTGTTACAATACTTACCAAACGGCAACGGTGCAGGGAAATTCATTTTTTCGATCCCACCGATACATAATTTGACTTAGACGGCCGTTTCTATCGCCTAGGCGAAACGGCAGCTTATGGATTTCGACCAAATCCACACGTTTCTCGAAATTGTCCGGCTGAAGAGTTTTTCCAAGGCCGCGCAGACGTGCTATCGTACGCAGCCGGCGATCAGCGCTCAAGTACGGCAACTCGAGCAGGAGTTGCGGACGGAACTGTTCGAGCGCTTTGGCAGCCGCATTTCGCTTACTACGGCCGGGCGTATCTTCGCCGAATACGCCGAGCAGATGCGTGAGCTGCGCAAGCGCGCCCAGGATGCCATTGCGGAGCTAGAGCATAACCCTCGCGGGGAGGTGGTGATCGCAGCCAACGAGGCCACCTGTATTTACGTGCTGCCGAAAGTCTTTTCGCAATACCGGCAGCTGTTTCCTCAGGTGCAGCTGCAGGTCGACCGCTCCTACGGCGCGCGCGTGGTGGACGCAGTGATGGAAAACACCGCTGATTTCGGCCTGACGCAGCTGCCGGTCGAAGAAAAACGCCTCCAGGTGGTCAGCATTCACCACGACGAAATCCGGCTGATCGTGCCCGCCCGTCATCGCCTGGCTGAGAAGAAGAGCGTCACCCCGCAGGACTTGGTGGAAGACTTCCTGCTGCTCCCTAAACAAGGCAAGACGCGCACCCGGCTGAACGAATGGCTGGAAATCGTGGAAGACCAGATTCTGATCTCCATGGAGCTGGATTCGACCGAGATGATGAAGCGGTTCGTCATGGCCGGCCTCGGGCTGTCATTCCTGGCTGTCTCAAATTGCCGGGAAGAAGTGGCGGCCGGGAAGCTGAAGGGGATCCCGCTCGCACCCGAACCGATGATGCGGCGCCTGGGTTTGATCTACCGGAAAGACAAGGCCCTGTCCAAGGCGGCCTTGGGGTTCATCCAGGTCGTGTTGGAGAATGTAAGCAATGAGGCGGGCATCGAAATGCCCAAGCTGCCTCGTGTGGTCACAGGATGACCTGCAACCGCTGCCGGAAGGATTTCGACGAGGACGAGCCGAAGTGTCCGCACTGCGGAGAGCCCCGACCCGACGGCGGCTCGGGAGTCTTCCAGAGCTCGACGGTGCTGATCTCGGCGGACGGCGCGGAACGCATCTACCGGTCGGTGGAGGAAATTCCGGGCCCGCTCCGCAACCGCCTGCTGAAGTCCACCAACAGTTCCAATTCCGCCACCATCCTCATCGCCGACCGAAGGGGCCGTCAGGAGATCGCCAAGGCGATGCGCAACCTGCCCGGTTCTGGACAGAAACGTCTCATGCAGTCGCTGCTGGACTCCAACGGGATCGCCCGGAAGGGGCGATTGGCGCCGGCTTCAAAGCGCCTCATCGCCGCAGTCTTTTTAGCGCTGACGGTAGCGGTCGTTGCCTTTGTGTTCGGACACCATTGGTAGGGCGGTTGTCTTAGTGCTAGGGTGAGCCGCGGCGCCGCGAACAGGTGTACCTAGAAAGGCAGGGTGCCCAGGCCGTGCCATACGGACACGGTTAGGACCATCAGCAGCCCCCAAAAAAGCACAATGGCGGCTCCTTGGGCGATCGGTCCGCGCATGAGATTCCGGTGCAAAACCCTCATCATAATCACGCACCCTCCAAATCTCTCGTGGTTAGGATAACGCGGGCGCCTCGCCGCACGTTACACAGTAACGCCGGACGCCTGTGGTGAAGAGTACGCCAATAGGGTCCGCTGACAGGCCGGTTCCATGTGCGTTATGCTGTGCCCCATGAGGCGGCAAGCGGTAGTGTTCGGAGCCTCCGGACAACTCGGCGTAGAGCTGGTGCGCGAACTCCGGTCGCGGGGGTACTCGGTGGCCGCCTGGACGCGTTCGATGGTGGATATTACCGATTTCGGCGCGGTGGAACGGGCGCTCGCGCGTTCCGATGCGGAAGTAGTTTTCAATTCTGCGGCTTACAACCATGTAGACGTCGCCGAAAACGAGCCCCGGGCGGCCTGGGAGGTGAATGCGCTGGCGGTTCGGAACCTGGCGCTGGTCTGCCGCCAGATCGATGCCCGCTTCGTCCACTTTTCGACCGACTACGTGTTTGATGGACAAGCCGGACGGCAGTATGTCGAAGAAGATCCCACGCACCCTTTGGGGGCTTATGCCGTTTCCAAGCTGACGGGTGAATTGTATGCCGGCGCCTACCTGGAACAACCGCTGATCGTGCGCACTTCCGGGGTATTTGGACCGGCTGGGCGTAACACCGGGCGGGGCAACTTCGTGGAACTCATGCTGCGGTTGGCGGCGTCTGGCCAGCCGATCCGCGTGGTCGAGGATCACAGCGCCTGTCCCACCTTTGCGCCTTGGCTCGCGGCCCGCACCCTCGACCTGGTGGAACGCAAGCTCTGGGGTGTTTTTCACGTGGGTGGGGGTACGCCGATTTCCTGGTTCGAGTTCGCTCGCATGATCTTCGAGGTCGCCAAGATGACGCCTCCGCTCCAGGCCACCAACGAGCGAGAGTTTCGTACCGTTGCGCGCCGACCCAAGGCTTCGGCGCTATCCAACGCCAAAATGGAGCAGGCCGGGATAGCCCCCTTTCCGCCCCTTCGCCAGGCCGTGGAAACCTATTTCATCGAGCGGAGTCTCCCTGCTACCGAGACTCGGGCTTGATGGCGAAGTAGCCCTTGCGTGCTTGGGCCTTCAGATCCTTGCTGGCGAGGCGGATTTCCAGGCGCCGATAAGTACCGTCCTTGGTGTCGTTGGTCGGCGTGTACCCGATGGCATACTGGCTGCGCATCTCCTCCTGCAGTTCCTGAAAGACCTGGTCGAGCGGGTGCTTGCGGTCTACCTTGTAAACCCGGCCCCCACTTTCATCCGACATGCGGCGGAGTTCGCCTTCCCCGTTGCCGCCGAACCCGCCGAAGTGGCTGTAGAAAGCGGGGTCCTCGTAGTCAATGCTGTAGATGACGGCATCGGCTTTCTGCGCGGCTTCGATGGCTTGGCCGCGCGTCAGGCGGCTGCCCTGATCCACACCGTCGGTGATGACCACAATCACCTTGCGTCCCACCTCCGTTTTGAGCTTTTCCGACGCCGCCAGGTAAATCGCGTCGTACAGGACGGTGCCGCGCGGATCGCCGGCCCCGGGGACCGGACCCGGGTGCAGGCCGGTGACACCGGAGCTGACCCGGAGTTGCTTCAACGCGGCCTCGAGCAGGCGTGGGCTGCCGGTGTAATCCTGTAACAGCTCGGCTTCCTCGCCAAAACTGATCAGGAACGCCTCGTCTTTCTTGCGCAGGACCTTGGAGAAGAACTGCGAGGCGGCGTCGCGCTCGATGCCGATCAGGTTTTCCTGGCTGCGGCTGACATCGACTAGCAGGCCAATGGTGAGGGGCAGGTCCGTTTCCCGCGTGAAGTACTTGATAATCTGCGGCTTGCCGTCTTCGAGAATGGTGAAGTCATTCTTTTCGAGGTTGGCTACCAGGCCGCCGTGCTTGTTACGGACCGAGGCCAGAATGCTGACGACGTCTACGTCTACGGTGATGGGCGCGGGCACCTCTTGGGCAGGAGCCGGTGCCGGGGGGTTTTTGGATGGAGGGCTCTTGGATGGGGCCTGCGCCAGTAAAGTCCCAGCCAGTGCCAATGTCATCGGAAGTCTCATAATCCCGTAAAATAAGGGGGACGTGTCCCCACCATCCATTGTTTCACGATGAAGGAAGCGATTGTCCACCTGCGCAAGGCCGATCCGGTGATGCGGGCGATTATCGACCAGGTCGGAGCGTACCAGATCCAGTTCCGGGATCCCGATTTTGAAACACTGGTGAAGTCGATCGTTTACCAGCAATTGAGCGGGCGGGTTGCCGGCGTCATCTTCGGCCGTGTCACGGACGCGGCGGGCGGGAGACTGACGCCAGAAGGCATTTTGAAGCTTCGTCCCGTACGGATGCGTACGTTAGGGTTGTCGGGCCAGAAGACGGCCTATATCCGGGATCTGGCGCGTCACACGCGCGATGGCCGCCTGGCGTTCGAGGAACTGGCCAGGCTTCCCGATGAGGCGGTGATCGAGCGGCTGACCGAGGTGAAGGGCATCGGGGTGTGGACGGCCCACATGTTCCTGATCTTCGCCCTGCGCCGGCCGAACGTGCTGCCCACCGGCGACTTGGGAATTCGCAACGCGATTCGCAAGGCGTATGGCCTCCTAGAGCTGCCCAAACCGGCTGAAATGGAGACGCTGTCGGAGCCGTGGCGCCCCTACCGCACGGTGGCGAGCTGGTATCTCTGGCGCAGCCTCGAGCCCGACGCGAACCTCTAAAGGGCTTGGATGAGAGACCCGTGGGCACCTTGGGGCTGGTCCTGGGCGTGCGTTGGTTACCGGCACCCCACCGAACCCCCAGCTAGCGAGTCGCTCAAAACGTTCGAGAAACGAGCCGATCGGGGCGACGCTCGGGCTGAGTATACGCTGGGCAAGATGTATTTGGAAGGCCGGGGTGTTCGCTAGGACGAGGGCGAGGCCGTACGCTGGTACCGCAAGGCCGCCGAGCGAGGATACGCAGCCGCCGAAAACGCCCTTGGCTTTCTCTACGACAGCGGACAAGCAGTGCCCGAGGACCATGTCGAAGCGGCCCGCTGGTACCGCAAGGCGGCCCGCCAGGGCGATCTGGAAGCGGAGTTCAACTTGGGCGCGCTCGACGACATCGGCCAGGGCGTACCGCTCGACCATGCCCAAGCCGCTCGATGGTATCGCAAAGCCGCCCGGCGCGGGATTATCGATGCTCAATTTCAACCTGGGCGTGATGTACGAAGAAGGGCAGGGCGTCGCCCGCGATACCGCCGAGGCGGCGCGCTGGTATCGCCAGGCGGCCGAGCGCGGCCTGCCTATGGCGCAGATGGCCCTGGCCGATCTGTACGCGAACCACCGCGGCCCGCCCAAGATCTTGTTGAAGCCCTTCGATGGTACCCGAAGGCCGCCGAGCGGGCTTACGCGCCGGCTCTTCACGAACTCGCCCAAGCCTATGCCACTGGGCGGGGTGTACCGGCAGACGATGTGGAGGCCTACCTGTGGATGGACCTGGCTGCTTTTCGCGCACGGGGTGCGCTGCGGGAGCAATGTTTGGCCGAGCGGGATGGCTTCGCCCGAACGATGAGCCCTGAGCAGGTCGCCCAAGCCGAGCGCCGGGAGCTCGAGTGGAAAAAGAAATGGGCGCCGTAGCCAAACTGTGTGTGTACGACTACAGACGCCGGCAGACGCCGGGGCTCATGCCTGAATGTTTGTGATACAAGGGTATACTGGCGTGAGTGAGGCCGGACGGATTCCGGCCCCGTTACCTGGACTAACCGCAAGTTTTGGAGGAGAGCAGCAATGGCATCCAACCGTGGAGTTGCGTATATGAGCCCCGGCAAAGTCGAGGTTCAATCCATCGACTTTCCGAAGCTCACTTTGGGAAACCGGAAATGTGAGCATGGAGTGATTCTGAAAATCGTGTCCACGAACATATGCGGCAGCGATCAGCACATGGTTCGTGGACGCACCACCGCCCCCGCTGGACTCATCCTGGGCCACGAGATCACCGGCGAGATCATCGAAAAGGGAAAAGACGTCGAGTACCTGAACGTGGGCGACATCGTGTCGGTGCCATTCAACATCGCTTGCGGGCGTTGCCGGAACTGCAAGGAAGGCAAGACCGGCATTTGCCTGAACGTGAATCCGGCGCGTCCGGGCGCGGCGTACGGCTATGTGGACATGGGCGGCTGGGTGGGCGGCCAGGCAGAATACGTAATGTGCCCCTACGCCGATTTCAACCTGCTGAAGATTCCGAATCGCGACCAGGCGCTCGCCAAGATCCGTGATCTGACCCTGCTGTCGGACATCTTCCCGACCGGATACCATGGCGCTGCGACCGCCGGGGTGACCACCGGTTCGACGGTCTACGTGGCCGGCGCGGGCCCGGTGGGCCTCGCCTGCGCGGCCTCCTGCCACTTATTGGGCGCCGCGGTGGTGATCGTAGGCGACATGATCCCGGAGAGACTGGCCCAGGCCAAAAGCTTCGGATGCGAGACCATCGATCTCCGCAAAGAAGGCTCGCTCGGCGACCAGATCGCGCAGATTCTCGGCACCCCGGAAGTGGACGCGGCGGTCGACTGCGTGGGCTTTGAAGCGCGTGGCCATGGCCACGATGCGAGCGTCGAACGGCCCGCGACCGTGCTGAACTCGGTCATGATGATCACACGCGCCGGCGGCGCGGTGGGCGTACCGGGCCTGTATGTGACCGACGATCCGGGCGGCGTCGACACAGCGGCTAAAACCGGCAATCTCAGCATCCGCATTGGTCTCGGCTGGGCGAAGTCACTGTTCTTCACCACGGGGCAATGCCCCGTGATGAAGTATCACCGCGGCCTGATGATGGCGATTCTGCACAACAAGATTCAGATTGCCAAGGCCGTCAACGTCACGACGATTTCACTCGACCAGGCGCCGCAAGGCTACAAGGACTTTGACAAGGGCGCGGCCAAGAAATTCGTGATTGATCCGCACAAGATGATTTCGGCTGCTTGACCATCTCCTCTCGGTAGGGCGGATGCAATCCGCCCTACCGCTCACTTGCCGTGACTCCGCCACCGGCCGTCCTGGATATTCGCAACCTCTCGTGCCGGATCGCGGAACGGGAGGTTCTCCACGATATCAAGCTGACCATCGAGGCGGGCGAAACGGTGGTGCTGCTTGGCCGGAGCGGCTGCGGCAAGACCACTCTGCTCAAGTGCGTCAATGGCCTGATTCCGGCGAGCAGAGGCGAGATCGTATTCCAAGGGCGTCCGGCCGCGGAGTGGGATCCGTTCCGCATGCGCCGCGCGATCGGTTATGTGATTCAGGACTTCGGCCTGTTTCCGCACTGGACCGTGGCGGCCAATGCGGGTCTGGTTCCGAAGCTGGATGGTTGGGCGGCCGATGCTCTGGAAAAGCGGGTGAACCTGGTGCTGGACGCGGTGGGCCTGCCGCCACACGAATTCGGGGCGAGGTATCCCCGCGGGCTGTCGGGCGGCCAAAAGCAGCGTGTCGGAATCGCCCGCGCGCTGGCGGCCGATCCGCCTCTGCTGCTGTTCGACGAACCATTCGGCGCGCTCGATCCGATCACCCGCTTCGAGCTGCAACGACACTTTCTTGAGTTGCGCGCCCACTTCCACAAGGCCGCGCTATTCGTCACGCACGACGTCCGGGAAGCGCTGATGCTGGCCTCCCGGATCGTCCTGATCAAAGATGGGACTGTCGATCTCGTCGCCACGCCCGGAGAATTTCTTTCCGGCGCCACCGAAGAGTCGCGGGCATTTCTAGCGAGCCTGGATGGGGGAGGAAGAACGAATGAGTCCATTTCTCGCGCGTGAAATGCTCACCCTCTCCTTCCAGCATTTGTGGCTGGTCGTGATTGCGATCACGGTGGCGTCGGCGGTCGCGATTCCCGGAGGAGTGCTGCTGACGCGCCGGCCCGGCCTGCGGCGCAGCCTGCTGGGTTTCGCCAGCGTCATCGAGACCGTGCCCAGCCTGGCGTTGTTCGGTTTTCTGCTGCCGCTGCCGTTTCTGGGCGGCATTGGCCCGCATACCGCAATCACCGCGCTCTGCCTATACGCGCTGCTGCCGATCGTGCGCAACACCGTGGTGGGGATTACCGGAGTCGACCCGGCAGTGCGGGAAGCAGCGGTGGCCATGGGCATGACGCCGCAGCAGGTTCTCTGGCAAGTGGAGCTGCCCCTGGCGCTGCCGGCCGTTCTGGCGGGGCTGCGCATCGCGACGGTCACCACGATCGGGACCGCTACCATCGCCGCCGCCATCGGAGCCGGCGGGCTGGGGGTCTTTATCTTTGAGGGCATCG
>Ga0306921_10007796_pt1 | contig 11281 bp, 8 predicted proteins | sample sta12Cox44000080_FD_203760 | JGI IMG/M metagenome (GOLD analysis project Ga0306921, IMG submission 203760) | Lab enrichment of tropical soil microbial communities from Luquillo Experimental Forest, Puerto Rico - statoxic.12C.oxic.44.000.080 (v2)... | ecosystem: Environmental > Terrestrial > Soil... | reverse complement strand
AAGTGCGCGCGAGCTTTTGTACTGGCCGCCAGTTCCTGCGCCCCACCGAAACTCGGATCAACCTGTTATGGACCGGCGGGACTCCGGGAGTGAAGGTGGTCAGCTACACCCCGCACGAAGGGAGGCTCGACCTTCGTCCCACAAGTCGAAAGCCCTTGCTCATACGCTGTCCAGATTGGTTGTAGCCCGGAACCGTGCGCGTAGAGGGCGCGAACTCTGTAACCTCGGTGCATGTGGGCGGCGCCGATTACTTGCGTATCGTCGATGCTAAACCCGGCTCCCGGATTACGCTGCGCTTCGATCAACCTGAAGTCGAGAAGGAGTACCGCGTCGCGGGAATAACCTACAAGGTGCGCTGGCGCGGAGACACAGTAACGGAATTGAAACCTGCAGGAAAACCGTACCCCATCTTCGCGCGCACGTCAATTTCCCTGGGGAAGACCCCTTTCAAACCCTGGGATACGGTTTACCGGCAGCCTCGAGTTTACTGGTAACTCGCAGCCCGACGCCCAGCACGAGGTCCGGTGGCACGCTTCCGAGCGTGGTGCGTCTCAGGAACCAGGGTGCGACTCGAGGGTCGCGCCGGCCAAAATCTAGTTGATCAGAACGTCGGCAAGTATCTGTCGACCTCCCATTGGCTGATGCTCTCGTGGTATTGAAACCACTCCTCGAACTTCACTCTGATGTAATAGGAAGCAAACTCAGGCCCCAGCGCTTCCTTAATGACGTTGTCGCCGGCCGTGCATTCGACCGCTTCTCGAAGGGTTGTCGGCAAGAAGCCGATATTGCGTCGATGCAGTTCTTCTTCGGGCATTTCGTAGAGATTTTCGGTATTGGCTTGACCCGGATCGATTTTATGCTCAATGCCATCCATTCCCGCTGCCAGAATCGCCGCACAGGCGAGGTAGGGATTGGCGGCGCCATCGACCGCCCGGTTTTCAATGCGCCCAGGCGCGGGGATGCGAATCATCTGGGTGCGATTTGCGGGGCCGTAAGTGACGTAGACGGGCGCCCAGGTAGCTCCCGAGCGCGGCGCGCCGCGAATCAGCCGCTTGTAGCTGTTGGTCAGGGGAGCGATGACGGCACTCATTCCCCGCGCGTGGTGCAGCAACCCGCCCATGAACCAGCGCCCCAGTTGTGAGAGGCCGTAATCCTGTGTGTCATCCAGGAACAGGTTCCGACCAGTTTCAGCGTCGGCGAGGCTCAAGTGGTAGTGGGCGCCATTCCCGGTCAGGTGTTGAAACGGCTTGGGCATGAAGGTCGCCCACAGACCGTGCTGCTCCGCGACCGTGCGCACCATCCACTTGAAAAAGGTGTGGCGGTCGGCTGTGTTCAGGGCGTCGGAGTAAAGCCAATTGATCTCGAACTGACAGTTGGCGTCCTCGTGGTCATTGGCATAGGGAGCCCAGCCGAGCTCCTGCATGTAGCGAATCAAAGTCGCCATGACATCGAGATTGCGATAGAGCGCGCGTAAGTCGTAACACGGCTTGCCGATGGTATCGAGCGGGTCCCAGGGGCTGTAGTTCCCATCCCCGTTTTTCTTCAGGAGCATAAACTCGGCTTCAACTCCGACGTGGAAGATATAGCCCTTCTGACGCAAGCGCTCGAGCTGGCGAGCCAGGACCGTGCGAGGACAATAGGGCCACGGCTTTCCGTTCACGTACACGTTGCCAGGCACCCAGGCGACGTTCTTCCGCCAGGGCAGGATGGTCAGCGAATCCAAATCCGGCATGCTGACGATATCGGGATCGTGCGGTCCCTGGCCGATATCGCCGGCGGCAAAGCCGGCGAAAGCCGCCCCTTCACTTATCATTTGTTCCAGGTGAGTGACGGGAACCAGCTTCGCTTTGGGCGCTCCGCTTAGCTCGACGAAGGAGCAAAAAATGTACTCAACACCCTTCTCCTTGATTTGCTCCTTCACATCACTGATCATGGCAACCCTCCTCTTCGCTTGAGGTAAAAAATTCAGGCGGATACGGCGGCGGCAGCTTTTTCTCCGACTAGTTGCTCCACATAGAAACGTCGGGGAGAGAACGGCTCAATGAGCTTGGGCGTCCTTCCGGTGGCAATCAGCTCCGCCAGGCATTTGGCCGCGATCGGGGCCGCTTTGAATCCGTAAGTCCCCCAACCGACGTCCAGATAGAAGTTTTCCACCTCCGGCGCCGCGCCGATGATCGGCGCGTAATCGGGAGTCATGTCACACACCCCGGACCATTGCCGAAGCACGCGAAGGCCGTGTAGTTGCGGAAACAATTCCAGCGTATAGGTCGCCATCTGCTCCAGCGTCGGAAGTGTCCCTCTTAGGTTATAGGACTGATAAGGGTCGATTTCTGCCCCGATCACCAACTCACCCTTGTCGGTCTGATTCACGTAGACATGGAGACTGGCAGAGACGATGACCTTATTGAGAAAGGGTTTCAAGGGTTCGGTCACGCAGGCTTGCAGCGGATGACTGACTACTTGCAGCTCGACGCCGGCCATTTTGCAGACGGTTGATGCCCATCCCGCCGTTGCGTTAACGACGGTGCCGGCTGCAACTTCACCACGACTGGTTAGAACCGTCGTAACCATCCCGTTCGTTTTTCGCATTCCCGTCACCTCGGTGAAGGGGTGAATCTCAATGTCCATCTGGTCGCACGCCCGGGCATAGCCCCACACCACAGCATCGTGACGGATGATGCCGCCAGGAGGGTGGTACAGGCCTGCCAGAATGGGAAAACGGGGACGGTCGCTCAAGTCAAGCGCGGGAACGAGCTTGCGAATCTCCTCGCGGTAAATAAGCCAGCTATCCACACCCATTACCTGGTTTGTTTCAGCGCGGACGCGCAAGCCGATGACCGCAGAGTCCGTGTGTGCCAGGGTCAGGTGCCCGCACTGGCTGAAAAGCAGGTTCCAGCCAAGTTCTTGGGAAAGTGCCTCATAGAGTTTCACCGAAGCGTCATAAAAGGCGATGCCTTCCGGCGTGCGGTAGTTGGACCGAATGATGGCCGTGTTGCGCCCGCTGTTGCCACAACCGACGTAACCCTTCTCCAAGATCGCGATGCGGCGGATGCCATGGCGAGAACCCAAATAGTAAGCAATTCCGAGGCCGTGAACTCCCGCTCCTACGATGACCACGTCGTAGGTCGACTTAAGTTCGTGGTTGCGCCACATCCGTTCTTTCCTGAAAATCCGCAACATGGTTCGTCTACGCCCCCAGGAAAGCCTGGGCCTCCAGGCCGAAAGGCGCCAGGTGGAATTCGAGACCGGCGTGCAGCAGTGCTTCCCACACGCTCTTCGCATACTCCCGGCTAACGAGCAGGTGAAAAGCGGGCAGGCTTCCCAAGTCATCTCGCAGGATGATGGCATGCGTGTGGGCCAAGCTGGTTTGCACGCAGCTCACATTGGGGAGAGCTGTCTCTGAAAGGTTGAGCGAAGTAAGCTTGCACAAGATACCTCGGCTGTGTGGCCCGGCCAGAAGTAATTGCGCATAAATCGAGGTCATGTCCGTCCAGTAGACCGGCGTAGGGAAGGCCAGGTCCGAAGCTGCGGCGCGGAGTGACCGCAAAGTTTCAATCACCCTATCCCGCGCCAGGGGGTCACAAGTCAAGAGAAGGTGCCGTGGGGCGAGTATCCACGATCTCACTCCCGGCACGAAAGTGGGAGGCGCTTTTGGTCCATATCCTTTCAGTTCGAAGCGCTCCATCCAACTTAAGTCAGCCAAGCCCGCCCCTTCACGAACCTGGGTGGCCTCTCGCTCGGGTGAGGCGAAGCGCGCCGGTACTTGCCAGCCGTGGTGCTCTGTCATCAGCGCCTTCGCCTGTTGATGCTCGTGGAATAATGCGCTCTGTTTGATATTTTTACTCCGCTACGGGGCTGCTGAAAGGACACGTGTCATGCTGATCCCGCAGGCGCGGGAGAAGCATCTGTTGTTTCTATCCAAAAACAAAGAAAAAGCAGATCGTTCGCTGCGATGAAAAATACGCGAAGGTCGCCATTGAAAACACAGGACTAAGGCGCGCCGGCTATTTTCATGCAGAGTGGTAAGCCGAAGGCTCATGGGATCTTCGCTCTGCAGTAACTCAACCCATAAGTCGTTTAGATTCAGCGTGGTTTCGGTCCGTCGAGTTAGCTGCCCATCATTGGCAGCCGAACGGGCTGTGAATGCGCAGTAGCTCGACCCGTAAGTCGTTTAGATTCAGTATGACTTCGGTATGTCGAGTTAACTGCCCATCATGGCAGCCGAACGGCTCTGAACGCTCTGGATGACATGCTCGGAGGTTTTCCAGCAGACTACCACCTACATCCTCAATCGCGCGCCTTCAGGATCGTAGAAAGCTTGCCTCGTGATGCGAGCAGCCTCAAGTCGGCCGTTCACCCGAACCTGAATCTCGTTGTGTGCCTTCTCAACCTCTGCTGCCAGCCAGGCGAGTCCCACCGCCTTATCATTTACGGGTGAGTAGCGTGCGCTGGTCACTCGGCCCGCCAACCTGCCGCGGACAAGAATCGCCGCGCCATCTTCGGGCACGCTATCCCCTTGCATCATGAAGCCCACGAGCTTCTGTTGTGGCTGGCGAGCTCCCAGGCGCAGCAAGGCGGCCCTGCCTATGAAATCCGCCTTGTCCATTTTCGCAACCCAACCCATGTCTGCCTCTAACGGATTGGTCAGCGCGTCAGTGTCCACGCCCACGATCACATGTCGTTTCTCCAGACGCAGGAGCCGCTGCGCTTCTACCCCGAATGGGCGAATCTCGAACTCCTTGCCTGCCTCCAGCAGCTTCTTCCACAGATACTCGCCCCACTCGCCCGGAAAGTGCATTTCCCACCCGGTTTCACCGACGAAGCCGATACGAAGCATCAACAAGGGCACTCCAGCCACCTCGGCTTGACGGCAGCTCATATAGGGAAAGCCTTCCCTGCTCAAATCGCAGATCGTCAGTTTCCTCAGGACAGAGCGAGCCTGCGGCCCGGCCAAGTTGACTGCTGCCAATCCCGTCACGTTGGTGAGGTGGACGTCCCACCCGGTCCCGATGAGCCACCATTCCAGCCACTGCTGAACAAAGTCGAGGTTGCCCGTGGTGGTGGTGATGAAGTAGCGGTCGTCTGCTATGCGAGAAATAGTGCCGTCGTCGAGCATGATGCCGGCTTCATCGCAAAGAACCGAATAACGCACGCGGCCCGGCCGCAGGTCCGAGAGACGATTACTGTAAACCCAATCGAGGAGCACTCCACAGTCGCGGCCCTGAAGGTCGAGCTTGCCCAGCGTCCCCACGTCAATCAACCCGACGCGTTCGCGGACCGCTCGATATTCTTCATCGACGCAGCGCCGTTCCATCGAAGAGGCCGCAGTCCGGTAAAAGCGCGGCCGCTTCCAATCGCCCATATCCATCCACACCGCACCCAATTCCTCGTGGGCACAATGCAGCGGGGTGCGCCTAATGGGATGATGCCGGGGACCGGCCAACGCGCCTAGCGTCACTGATGGATTCGGCGGACGAGCCGTGGTCATTCCGGTTGCAGCCATGCTCCGCTGCTTCTCGTGAGCGCAGATAGCGACGGCATTCAACTGGCACATCTTGCCCTGGCACGGACCCATGGTGGCTGTGGTGTATCGCTTCAGTGGTTCAATATGGTCAAAGCCCTCGCTGATCGCATCACGGAGGTCTTGTGACGTCACGTCGGAACAGAGGCAAATGAAGGCTCTCTTGTTGAAGCTGGGCTTGGACGGCGTGACAGGCGCCGCGACGAGAGATCCTCCAGTGACTTCGCCGACGGCTTGGACATGAGGCGGCAAATCGAGAGGAACGAATGCGCCCCGGTCAGCATCCCAGTCCAGCCTCGCACCGGCCTGGGCCAGCAGACCGACGTCCGGCACGCGATGGCCGCAGACCACAACCAGATCGCATTTAAAGTTGCCTTCACGAGTGTGTAGCCCCTTGACACACTTTCCTCCGACAGCCTCCACGACCGCGTCGGCGGCTACGGTGGCGACCACCGCCTCACCGGCTTCCCTCAGATCGTTTGCTACCTCTTCGCCTCTTTTGCCATCGGCCACGATCACGGCACGGCTGCCCGGCACGATCCCGTGCAAACGAATCAGCCGTTCGACTGCGCTCGAGAGCATCACGCCCACGAGATCATTGTTCGGAAAAAGGAGCGGCGTTTCGTACGCCCCGGTGGCCACGACGATCCGCTGCGCCCGCACATGAACCAAGCGCTCGACGACCATTGGATGCGGGCTGGGCTGCAACACCCCTAACAAATTTCCTTCGTAAAGGCCGAAGCAGGAGCAACCCTGCATCACCTTCACGCTGCCTAGCGCTTGGAGGTTCGCGATGAGGTCAGCAAGACGGGCGGAAGGGTTCTTCTGATAGCGCAGGTGCCCGCCCAGAGCTGATTGATCGTCGATGAGCAAGACCTGCCCACCCGCTCGGCCGAACTCAAGCGCCGCGTGCAAACCTGCGGGCCCACCCCCAATCACCGCAACTTCCACGTGCATATAGGCGTGCTCATATTCGGGACCGGGAAGTCCCGCAGCAGGCGGGTCGCCAAGCCCAGCCACCTTACGAATAAAAGGCTCGGCTGCATGCCAAGCCTTGGGATGGCTCAACCCCTTGTAATACCAACCAACTGGCATCAGCCAGTCGAAATGCTTGATCACTGAGAGCACATCATGCTCGAGCGACGGGTAGGCATTCTGGTGCCGAACCCGCATCCCCTGTCGTACCGGCATCATGCAGGCGCGGACGTTCGGTTGGCCGTCCACGTTCACCAGGCAGTTGGGGCACTTTCCGGCCAGACAAAGCAAACCGCGGGGCCGATGATACTTGAAGCTACGGCTGAAAACACGCATCCCCGCGCGGTACAAAGCCGAAGCGACCGTGTCGTTCGGAGCGGCCTCAAACCTCTTGCGATTAAACTCGAACGTGATCCTCATCGGACCGGGATTCTCAAGCTTCCTCACTCTGCGAGTGTAGGGCCAGGGCTTGCCCCGGCCTGAGGCCCGACCCAAGGGTCGGCCCTACAGTTTCATGGTGGGCAGTGATCACCATTCATCGTCGAGTGTGCGGGAAAATAAGTCTCCAGCACTTCGTTCGTGACCGTATTGCGCAACGCCAGCAGCCAACGGCGGCACCCCGAGCGGTGGTACCACCACTCCTTCTGCACCGCCGCTGCATTGGCTTTCGTGTAAATGTAACGGAGCCAGTCCTCAGCGGGTGCATCGGGACTGGGACGCTGCTTAACCTCGCCGCCGAAGCGAAACTCATAGACGCTGCGAGGGCCGCAATGCGGGCATGGCAACAGAAACGACACGAGCCGCCTTTTCCTCTCCCTACCTTGTTACCCCGGAGGGCGGGCCTCTCGCGTGCCTTTGCGCTGCTGGCTCCGATGAGGCCACCCGACTGTGGACAAGCCTCCCGCGGAGGAAGAAACGGCTAGCGAGAGGCCCGCGCTCCCGGTTAACGAAGTATCCTATCCGCCGAAGATTTTTCGAGTCCCTGCCAAAGGGATGGCGCAGATTGCGGAAGCCTCGGGCGTGAGGGCCGCCATGTCCTCGGGCTCAAGATGGTGCACGTCCGATTTGCCGCAGGACCGCGCGAGCATTTGAATCTCTAGCGTCATGGCCCTCAGCAGATTCGCAACGCGTGCAGCTCCCTCTTCGATATTCAGCCGTTTCATCAGTTCCGGATCCTGGGTCGTGACCCCTACCGGGCAGCGCCCTGTGTGGCAATGGTGACAGTAATGCGGCTCGGTGCCGAGTTTATGGTAGTCCTCGTCGTAGAGTGGCCGGTTACAGTTGAGAGCGACCAGGGCAGCGGTCCCAATGTAGACGGCATCCGCGCCCAGGGCCATGGCCTTGGCCGCGTCCGCGCCGTCCCGGATGCCGCCCGCGATTATCAACTGAACCTTGCCGTACAGTCCGCAGTCCTCGAGCGCCGCCCGCGCTTCGCAGACGGCGGCCAGGGTGGGAATGCCAGTGTGCTCCTGGAGAATGGCCGGTGAAGCGCCCGTCCCGCCTTCCATGCCGTCCATGACGATCACATCCGCTCCCGCCTTGGCCGCTAGCTTGACATCGTCGAAGACGCGAGTTGCGCCCATCTTAATGAAAATGGGCACCTGCCAGTCGGTCGCCTCGCGCAGCTCTTCGACCTTGATGATCATATCGTCCGGGCCGAGGAAATCCGGATGCCGCGCCGGACTGCGCTGGTCCACGCCCATAGGCAGGTCCCGCTGGCCGGCGATTGTGTCGGAGACCTTGGAGCCCAAGAGCAACCCGCCGGTGCCCGGCTTGGCGCCTTGGCCGATGGTTAATTCGATGCCGTCCGCCATTTTCATATGATGGATGTTGATGCCGTAGCGTGACGGAAGGACCTCGTAGATGAGTGTCTTGCTGTTCTCGCGCTCGGCCATCAACATCCCCCCGTCGCCTGTGGTGTTGGACGATCCCACCATCGAGGCGCCGCGGGCCAAGGCCACTTTTGCGTTGTAGGACAGGGCTCCCCAGCTCATTCCTGTAATCATCACCGGGATGTCCAGCTCGATGGGTTTCTGGGCAAAGCGCGTTCCCAGCACCGTCCTGGTCAGGCACTTCTCCCGATATCCCTCCAGCGGGATGCGCGTGAGCGAACAAGGAAGAAAAGTCAGATCGTCGAAGCTGGCCCAGTGCCGCGGGCGCAATGTCCCGTAGCCGCGAATCCGGTAGAGTCCGGTCTCGGCCTTCGCCTGGATGTCCTCGATGACGTGAGGCAGGAAAACGCCACTCGGCACGAGCGTCCGTCGATGCGTCAAGGAATCGTCAGCCATCGCTCAAAGCGCCTCCTGCCAGGCCTCCCATTCGCGCTTGTCGAAATTCCACAGCTTGCGCCCGGCGACGACTTTTTCGAAGTCGCGGCCAGGCGGTTTTTCGTCGCGGACCTGTGTAGCCAGGTACCGCGCCAGCGTGGCATCCAGGAAAGCCGCCTCTTCCGGTGTCGGTTGCTCCACTACCGCATCGTTGCCGAGATCGGCGATGCGCCCTCCGACGAAACACACGGTTTCATACATGGAATCCGCAAAGGCTTCGCCGGCGTCCCCGCAGACGATCAGTGTCCCCTTTTGTCCCATGAAACCGGCCATGTAGCCGCAGTCTCCCGCCACCAGCACCAGGCCGCCCTTCATGGATATTCCGAGACGCGCCGCGGCGTTCCCATGAATGACCAGCGTGCCGCCGCGAATGCCTGCCGCCGCTCCGTTGCCGGCGCTCCCCCTTACCACGATGTTCCCGCTGAGCATCGATTCGGCCAGCCCCCACCCTGCGTCTCCGGCGACTTCGAAGCTCGGACCGTCAATCAGGCCGGCGCAGTAATAGCCGACGCTGCCCTGGACGTGAACTCTTACTGGGCCGCATAAGCCCACTCCCAGGTTGTGGCGCGCGCCAGGATTCCTGATCCAAATGTCGTTGTGCCCCGCCTGGATTAATCGCCGAATTTCCGGGTTGATTTCCCGCGCCGAGCGATCCCCGCAGTCTATTTCTGCCATACGCGCACTTCCTTGATCGGCGCCTCGCGGACCCGATAGTCGCCCGGCAGTGCTGAGCGAATAGCGATCTCTTCGGTAGCTACCGCCACAAAACCTTCCGTCTCTGCGAAGAGCAGCGGCTTCAAAGCAAAAGGATCCTTGACGAAGCCGAGTTGCGAGGCGGTGGTCGCCAAGCAACTGTATGAGCCATCCAAATCACGGAGCATAGCCCGCAGAGATTCCTCCAAACCGCGGCCTCCTCGGAGTTGCTCGGCCAAGTACACGGCGATGATCTCTGAGTCGTTCTCGGTGTAAAAACGAACGCCTTTCTGTTCGTACTTCCGCCGGAGTTGATGGTAGTTGGTGATATGGCCGTTATGAACGATGGCCAGGTCGTGCGACCCATGTCCCCAAAAGGGCTGCGAATGACTGAGGTCGACTCGCGATTCGGTGGAAAGGCGCGTGTGCCCAAGTCCGTGGGTGCCGCGAACTTGTGAGATAGCATAGCTCCCTTCCAAACTGGCGGGAGAGCCTACTTGTTTAACGATATCCAACCTGCGACCCACGCTCACAACTTCCGTCTCCGGGTCGAGAGATTCGAGCGACGCAACAAGCTGCTCTTCATCGATCCCCTCATCGATCAGGAACCGCGCGTAGCACTCGACGGCTGAGAAGTCGCTGATCGTTCCGAATGATTCTGCCAGGTCGACAATCCGCTGCGCTCTTGACTTCAAGTCTCCCCGTTCCCCCAGCTTAAGCCTCATGACGAGCTTGTGGTCCGTGGGAGGCCCGTATAGAGCAACTCCGGCTGAATCCGGACCGCGGCACGCCAGCGCCTCGAGCATGGTCAGGAGGACCTTTCCGATGGCCGGGCGCTCGCTGGTTTCCGACTTATCTAAGAAACCGACGATTCCGCACATAATTCGCTTATGTTGGGAGTATACTATCAGTCGCCGGTGGGCGAGCAACAAGCCTGTCGCCAAGCTGCGGCGGCCTCTGTTCACGCCGGGGCGTCAACGCGCATTATTCGTTTCCTACCGCATTCACGAGGGTCCCCTCCCCCGTTCATTGGCGTCCCGATCCACTTGCCTGGACAGGTCATGCTGGGCCACCGACCTTGCACTTCTATGTAGACGCGCTCAGTCTCAAGAGCCTGGAATCTATCCCACAGCAATGCTTCAAGGCCTGAGTGGCCCATGCACGTTCTCATCATTGCGGTGCTCAGACCGGGATAGGGCGAAAATTGTCCACCCACTTGGCGCCACGAACACCGGCATCAGGCATTCCTGGGCAAAGAGCAGTTGTCCAGGCTACAATCATCCCCAAGGGGGCGAGGACCGGCGTCTGTGCGTGGCAACGCGCCAAGTTCCCACACTCCTAGCATTTTAACCGTTGACCTCATAGGTGACAGGCTGCAGGGGCGGTGGTAACTCGCTGATCTTGCAGCACGGCTGACAACCGATTTCCGGATTCGTCAGGAGTAGTGGATGTGCAAGGGCAAAGCCGACTTCGCGAGAGGCACGGGCCCAGCAAGGAGGGCAGCAGACATCGAGCGGCGACGGAGTGAGGAATACCAGATGAGTGAGGAAACCGTGGCCGCGAGTCTTCAAGGCATTTCACCGAGGCTTCACGTTGGCCTTTCGCTGGCGCGCGAGGCGGTCGAGCGGGCTCTGCGGGCCCCTCTTTTATATTTCTGTTAGACGGCCCTCTTCCTGATCAAAGGGCAGAAGGAAGGGTTCATCCTGCTCGATCATCGCGGCCACTCGCGCTCGCATGCCCAACTCCTCGACGTCGTCAAGGTGGG
>Ga0306921_10007795_pt1 | contig 11282 bp, 10 predicted proteins | sample sta12Cox44000080_FD_203760 | JGI IMG/M metagenome (GOLD analysis project Ga0306921, IMG submission 203760) | Lab enrichment of tropical soil microbial communities from Luquillo Experimental Forest, Puerto Rico - statoxic.12C.oxic.44.000.080 (v2)... | ecosystem: Environmental > Terrestrial >... | reverse complement strand
TGCCGGATCGTAGGGGTACCGGCTCTTCAGCAGAGCGAATGCGGACTCCAGCAAAGCTGCAAACGCATTTCGATTCTCGTGCCAGGAGCCGCGCATCTTATCGATCGCCGGCAAGAGATAACTGGTAGCGAACTCGGCCGCTTCCTCCGGCTCCAACCTCCCAAGAAGCATCAGGGCATGGGACAGGTGGTCAGGAAGCTCACCGGACTCATGCAAGTCATATTCACGGAGTTGCTGGCGCATCTTCACCAGGAATTCGCCACGCTGGTAGTCCTCTCCGTAAAGCTGCCAGCCAATTTCCAGGGTGCACAACGGGTTCAGGTCGAATGTCCGCGTGAAGAGCTCTTGCAGCTCTTCGGTGGTTAAATCTTGCGTCGCCGCACAACACTCACGAAGTTGCGACGCCGCGGGCCCGCCGTCCATTGCCCGAAGGCATTTTTCAGCCCGCAAGTGGAATTCTTCGCTCGGATAACTGAAGAGTGCGGCCAGATCTTCGTAAATGTTTTCGTTGCTCATCACATTCCCCGGTGTGGCCCGGAGAGAAATCCAAAGCCGACGCCCTGTTGATGTTCGCGCGGGTCTTCCATCATCTGAATGGCTACTTCGCGGTGCATTGGCGGAATCACGAAGCGATCCTCAAACGTGCACAGGGAGGTCAGCCGGTAGATCGCTTCGGCTTCCTCCGGCGAGCAATCCGCCTCCCGCAACATCTTTTCGGCTGTCGCCATCTCAACGTCACCGACCGTGACCGCCCGCCGGTACCACCGGACCGCTTTCTGTTTGCGGAGCGCGTAGCGCACGAAGCCTTCATGTCCCGCGCCGAGCAGGTTGGCAAGAAATTTCAGCGGGACGCGTGATTCGTCGATGTCATGGAAGAGATCCTCGGAAACGTGATGAATCGTTCCATTCGCCTGGTTGGACATCACCGGAGACATCGGCGGCACGTAGAACAGCATGGGCATGGTGCGGTACTCGATATGCGGCGGCAGGGCGATCTTCCACACCTTCACGAATTGATAGACGGGAGAGCGTTGTGCCGATTCGATGACGGAATCATGTACACCGTTCTTCCGCGCCTCGGCAATCACTTCGGGATCGTGTGGGTCAAGAATCAGGCTGCGCTGCGCCTCCACCAGTTCTTCCTCCGGCCGCGAGGCGAATGACTCTAGTTTTGAAGCGTCGTAGAGAAGCACGCCGAGGTAGCGGATGCGGCCCACGCAGGAGTGGAAGCAGGCCGGGGCCTGACCGGTCTCCAGGCGGGGGAAGCACAAAATGCATTTCTCAGACTTGCCCGTGTTCCAGTTGTAGAACATTTTCTTGTACGGGCACGCTGCAACACACATGCGCCAGCCGCGGCAGCGTTTCTGGTCAACCAACACGATGCCATCCTCGCCGCGTTTGTAGAGCGCACCGGAGGGACAAGAAGCCACGCAGGACGGATTCAGACAGTGATTGCAAATGCGCGGGAAGTAAAAGAAAACGAGCCGCTCAACGGCGGAGAGCTGTGCACGCTGGTCAGCGCTCAACCCTCTGAGGTTCGGGTCATTTTCCGCATACACCGGCGAGCCACCAAGATCGTCATCCCAGTTTGGTCCGGATTCGATCTGGATCAATTCCCCCGTGACCATCGAGATGGGCCGGGCCGTTGGCTGATCCGGTCCTCCGGGAGCGTTGAACAGATGCTGGTAATCGTAGGTCCATGGTTCGTAGTAGTCATCCATCGTGGGCATGCTGGGGTTGTGATAGATATTGAAAACCGTCTTTGCTTTGCTCGTGGAGCGAAGGTGGAGTTTCCCGTCGCTCACTTCCCATCCGCCGTGATACTTCTCCTGATCTTCCCAGCGGGTGGGAAAGCCCGTGCCGGGCTTGGTTTCGACGTTGTTCCACCACATGTATTCTGTGCCGCGGCGGTCGGTCCAGATGTTCTTGCACGCGATGCTGCAAGTATGGCAGCCGATGCACTTGTCCAGATGGAAGACCATCGACACTTGAGAACGAACATCCATAGCCGCGCTCCTCACCACTTCAGTTCGGGCAACTTCCGCACGAAGATGTGCGTGTCCCGGTTACAACCCACCGGGCCCCAATAGTTAAAATGGAACGTAAATTGACCGTATCCGCCGACCATCAGATTAGGCTTCAGCCGCGTGCGCGTGAGCGAGTTGTGCCCGCCCGCGCGTCGATTCTTGCGCAGCGGCGAAGTGGGAACGGAAAGCGTTCTTTCCGGTGAATGATATTGAATGCAAATGCCCCGCGGGATGCGCGCGCTCACGACCGCCCGAGTAACCACCACCCCGTTGTCGTTGTGCACTTCCACCCAATCGTTGTCATTGATCTCGATATCAGCCGCGTCCTTATCGTTCATCCACAGCGGCTCGATGCCACGCGATAACGTCGTCATGCGCTGGTTGTCGCCGTAGGTGGAGTGGATGTGCCATTTCCCATGTGGCGTCAAGTAGTTCAGCGTCTTGGTCGGTCCAACTTGTTCGCTTAGTCGAAGATCGGCGTATTGCACCGGCAGCGGCTTTGGCTTATACGTCGGCAGGTGCTCGCCAAACTGGATGTAGCCGGGATGATCGAGATAGAAGTGCTGCCGGCCGGTCAGCGTTCGCCAGGGCACCAGGCACTCCACGTTATAGGTGAAGGGAGAGTAGGCCCGGCCGTTTTCTGTCAGCCCGGACCACATGGGACTGTTCAAAAGGCGCTGCGGCCTTGTTTGAAGTTCTTTATAAGAGATTTGTGATCCACGATTACGCTCCGCTAAGTGCGCGAGCGGCAAGCCGACCTTGGCTTCCATTTCACGATACGACCGGTAAGCCAGTTCTCCATTGGTAACCGACGCGAATCGCAGGATTAGGTTGCAGACCTCTTCATCCGCGGCCATCGAGGGATAGCGCTGGCCGTTCCACACGCTCACGGGAAGAATGCGCGTTGCCTCATCGTATAGATCCTCACAATTGTAGTGTGTGCCGTGGGCTCCCAAGCCTTGCGCGCGCACCTGTGGGCCAAAAGAGATGTACTGGTTATAAAGATTGGTGTAGTCGCGCGCGACAAGCTTCAGGCCGGGCATTGTCTTGCCGGGAATCGCTTCCACTTCTCCGCTCTTCCAATCGAGCATCTGCGGCTGCGCGATCTCCGCCGCAGTGTCGTGCGCCAGCGGTGCCGCCACCAGGTCCCACACTGGCTTTGGGAAATGCCGGACGGCCAATTCGGAAAACTTTTTCGCTAGCGAGCCGAAAATCTGCCAGTCGCTCTTGGATTCCCAGCACGGAGGGACCGCCGCAGAGAGCGGATGGATGAAACTATGCATATCGGTGGAATTCAAATCGGCTTTTTCATACCAGGTCGCCGCGGGCAGCACGATGTCTGAATAAAGTGCGGACGTGTCCATGCGGAAATTCAGATCCACGATCAGATCCATCTTTCCCTGTGGAGCCGTTTCGTGCCAGACAACTTCCTTTACCGAATCTTCGGCCATGTCCGTGGCGATCGTATTGGTGTGTGTGCCGAGATAGTGCTTCAGGAAGTATTCGTGGCCCTTGGCGCTGGCCATCAACGCATTTCCCCTCCAGATGAACCACACTCGCGGCCAGTTCTCTTCGGCGTCGGGGTCCTCGACGGAAAGTTTCAGTTCGCCACTCTTCAACTTATTTACGGTGTAGTCGGCCACCTTCTCTGGCGTATCAGCGCCGGCCTGTTGGGCTTCGCCGGCCACATCCAGCGGGTTACGGTTAAACTGCGGATAGAACGGCAACCAGCCGTTCCGCACCGCTCGCACCTGCGCGTCCATGGTGTGACCACCGGCGAGCGAACCAGCTGGCTGGCCCGGGGGAACGGTATGGTAATCGGTGAACTGTTTTTCATAGCGCCATTGATCAGAATTGACGTAATGCCAGCTCGGCGCATTCTGCAGACGCGACGCGGGCATCCAGTCACGCGCGAAGGCGATAGACGACCAGGACTCCCCCGGCGCCAGTTTTTCTTGGCCCACGTAATGCGCGAGTCCTCCGCCATTCACGCCAACGCAGCCGCAGAACATCAGGGCATGGATCGCGGCGCGGTACATGAGGTTGCCGTGATACCAGTGGTTGATCCCCGCGCCGATGATGACCGTGCACTTGCCCTTGGTCAGATTCGCCGTGCTTCCCCACTCGCGCGCGAAGCGGATCACCACGTCGCGTCCCATGCCGGTAAACTTCTCGCACCACGCTGGTGTGTACGGCGCGTCTGCGTCGTTATAATCCTTGGGGTATGCGCCGGGCAAACCGCGCCGTACACCGTACTGCGCCATCAACAGGTCGTAAGCCGTCGTCACGGTCGCGGTGCTGCCGTCCGCAGTCTTGATCCGGCGCACCGGCACGCCGCGGCAAATCGTCTTCCCCTCGGCAAAGTCGTCGAAGCGTACCTGTACAACATCATCGCCTTCGCCTAGGAAGGTCAGCCCGGGATCAATTGCCGAACCGTCGCTGCCGTCTTTCAGCTCAAGGTTCCACTTTCCCTTCTCTTTGCCCCACCGGAATCCGGAGCTGCCCATTGGCATCTTCGGCCGTTGCTCCACGGCATCCCACATCAGGAATTTCCACTCGCCGTTCTCGACCTCTTTATAGGAAGTTAGGCGATTGGCCCGCAACAACTGGCCGGTGCGGTATTCGTTGCCATCCTGGTTGAGTTCGACGAGATACGGAGCATCGGTATATTTCTTTGTGTAATCCAAGAAATAGGGAATCTTCTGCTCGTGGTGAAACTCTTTCAGAATGACGTGATTCGCTGCCATCCACCACGCACCATCCTGCCCCGCGTTGATGCGTACCCATTCGTCCGCGTACTTCGCAACCTGGTTGAAGTCCGGTGCAAAAACCCACATTTTGCTACCGTTATGCCGCGCCTCGGCCGCAAAATGACAATCCGGGGTGCGCGTCATGTTCAGGTTTGAGCCCATCACCGCCAGCAGCTTGGCGTTGTACCAGTCGGCGGATTCGTTCACGTCGGTCTGCTCACCCCAGGTCTCAGGCGAGGCTGGAGGAAGATCGCAGTACCAGTCGTAGAAAGACAGCGAGACGCCACCCATCAGTTGCAGAAAGCGGGCGCCGGACGCGTAGCTGATCATAGACATCGCTGGAATAGGAGAAAACCCCGCGACTCGGTCGGGTCCGTGCTTCCGCGCCGTATAGAGACAGCTTGCGGCGATTAGTTCGTTCACCGATTCCCAGTCGCTGCGGCGAAACCCACCTTTGCCCCGTGCTCTCTGCCAGCGTTGGCGTGCCTCGGGATTTTCGACCAGCGATTGCCAGGCTTCGACAGGATCGTCGAAATTGGCCCTCGCCTCTTTCCACAAGTCCATAAGCGCTCCGCGCATGTAGGGATACTTCACGCGCAGCGGGCTGTAGAGATACCAGGAATAGGAAATTCCCCGCTGGCAGCCGCGCGGTTCATAAGGTGGGAGACCGGCTTCGAGCATCGGGTAGTCTAGCCCTTGCATCTCCCAGGTTACGATTCCGTCTTTGACATAGATTTGCCAAGTGCATCCACCCGTGCAGTTCACACCGTGGGTGCTGCGGATGATTTTGTCGTGCTGCCAACGGTTGCGGTAAAACTCCTCCCACCCTCGCAACTGTGGGTTGCTTTCATCCTTGATCCAGCTGCTCACGCCATCTTTCCGTTTCATTCCGCACCTCGCTGCGCCGCACTCACCAAAGTGCGCCGCACGGTCCGAACTCGGTTTCGCCATATCCAACCCATGAGCAAAAGCCCGAGCGACGCACCCGCAAATCCCACCATGAAAAAATTCACTTGCGTCTCCGTGTCCGCAGGTTGTGAACGCCTGGACGCATCTTCGAAAATCGAAAGCAGCGGAAGGATTTCTTCGGATTGCAGGGGATGGTTCCGGAAAACTGCTTGCATCGTTGCCGTGGCAGGAGCGGAAAGCCATGTGCCAGTCGCTTTTCTGCTGCCCAATCGTTCATATACCCGGGTCAGATCCGGCCCGAGCCGGCCTCCTCCCAACCCGTTGATCGTGCCGAGTGTGTGACAAGAGATGCAGGGCGGCCCGCCGCGGCTCAATTTACGAGTGCCCAGGAAGAATTCCGTCCCCACCGCAAGATCGTAAGATGTAAATGGCCGGTCGCTGATGCTCACGCCAGCGAACCGGGATTTGGAAAGTTTCGATTCCGCCTCGATCAGATCCAGCAACTCTTTCGCCATTTGCGGGGTCATGCCTGGAACCGTCGGCATTACGACTCCGCGCGCATCCTGTTGTAGTTGCAGAGCGAATAGGTCGCCGCCATCGATGACGGCCTTCGGGTTTTGGATGAAGTGCTCGAGCCAGGCACGATCCTTTTGCTTCGTGACATCCTTGAGATCGGGGCCGGTCACCCGCCCGCCACCAATCGTGTGGCAGCTTGTGCAGTTCTGCTGAAAGAAATCGGCTGGCTGCTGCGCAAGGGCATTCGCGAATGGGAATCCCAGCAATACCACAATGCTGGGGAGCAATCTGGCTTTCATCACAACCGTTTCCTTTCTCGCGTCCTGCTTGCTTCCGCATTAGCCACGATCAAGCCGAGCACTCGCGTCTTGCGGTGAGTCGTTTTCTTCTCCACAACGCGTACCAAGTCAGCGAATGTCGTCTTTTCAAGAAAGTTGTGAATCGCGGTTCGCAGCGGGAGCCATTCCTTGTGAAGCAGGCATGGATTCTCCTCCGAACACAATCCGAGGCCCAGAACGCAGGCATCCATCTCCTTCGGGCCTTCCACGGCATGAACGACTGCGGCAAGAGAGATGGTGTTCGGCGCGCGTCCCAGTTCCATTCCTTTGCCCGGCCCGCGAAAGGATCGCACCAGGCCGGAGCTTGTGAGCCGTTGAAGGATCTTTGCTAAATAAGCTTTCGAGACACCGGAATGAGCCGCGATCTCATGAACCGGGGAAAGTTTTCCGGGAGCCTGCTGCGCAAGAAAGAGCGTCGCGCGGATGGCCAGTTCGGAGGCGTGTTGGAAGAGCAACCTCAGGAACCTCTATTCAAGAATAATCTACCTTTTATTCCTAAATAGGGTGCTTGTCAAGAATTATTTTTACCTGCCGATGGAAACTGTGCCAAAGTGGTCCTAATTCCAATGATGTTCAGTGGCTATTGACCGGTTTCTTCAAGACTGGAATACTGGAGATGGTATTCCCTTATGATCTTTTCGCGCCCTTGCGAATATGCAATTCGGGCTCTTACTTCCCTGGCCGTGGTTCCCGGTGGCGCCGCACGTGCGGAAGAAATTGCCCAGGCGGAAGGCATTCCGCTGCCTATACTAAGCAAGGTCTTGCAGGATTTGGTCCGTAAAGGGCTTCTGGAATCCCGCCGCGGTCCTGGCGGGGGTTTCCGCCTTGCCCGCCGGTTGGATCTCATCACCCTGCGCGATGTCGTGGCCGCGATTGACGGGCTCGATCCGTTCTATGCGTGCATCACCGGGTTGCCCGGATGTTCCGATGAAACACCCTGCCCTCTCCATGACATGTGGAAGGAAATGCGCGCGGGTCTGATGGAATCTTTCGAGAAAACCAATCTCGAAACGATGGCCCGCGCCATCGCTCGAAAGAGGAAGGCTCTCCCCAGCGGAAAACGCCGCCCCCGCAACTAATCTCTAAATTCCAGATAGAAAGTCATCCACCGCGTCGTTTCAGGATGTCCTCCGCCCAGCTCAGCGCCGCCATGGCTCTCGGAAACCCTATAGTTGTGATGGTTAGCAAAATGGCGTGTCGAATTTCCTGGGCCGCAACGCCCGCGATTCTTGCATGGCGTACTGCGGAATGAACCGCTCCTTCGGACTGGGCCGCAGCCGCAATTCCCACTTTCACGAGTCGTCGTGTTCGTTCATCAAGTGCACCCGCGCGATGGCACTCCTCTCCTAAGTCCTGGAAACTCTTCCAGACCGCGGGATACGTTTTTCGCAGCAACTGCGTCGGCTGTGGCAGCTTGTCTTTCATAATTGGTCCTCTGATGCGAAATCTATCTACACAGGGGAGTGATAGCACTCCGAAGCTGTTCCTGCAATCACGGATAGGCTCGATAGGCGTTCATTCCGGGTTAGAGTCGAAATGATGGTGATCTGACAAAAACCGTGACCACAACTGGCACTCTATCTGGAATTCGAAAGCGCGACCAATTGGGAAACACTCACATGCATTGGTTCTTTTATGGCATGGCTCGGCTGGAGTACAAACGTCCCCAATATGTTTGTCGCAAACAAGGTAAGCGCCGTCAATTCGACCAGAGCAGACACCGGCAGAACTTGCCACGGCCAGCTTGCGTATCCTTGATATGCAAGCACTTCGCAGGAAACCCGCAGAGTGCAGCCTGTGGCCAATAATGCCAGTCCAATGAACATGAGTTTCGGGCTCCAGAGCAAGCGCATCCCTGCAAAAGCCGGCAGGATTCGTTGGCCCACTGAGAGGACCATTATTGCGACAACCCCTACGGTCAGAGCATGGCGTGATGCGCCCCATATCCCTCCCGAAGTGTCAAAGCGACTAGCCGCCACACCCAGCAAGGCGGCGACAAGCAGCCAGCCATAGGCCATTCGGACGAATAGGGGAAAACTCCAGTGGATCCCGCGGATCTTCGCCTCCTGCTCACTCGTTTCAAAAATCCGTATGGCCACAACGGACATTCCTGCCGCCAGAAGTAGGAACCAAGTGGCCAATCGGAAGTTTCCGGCAACTGCCAGAGCAACTCCTACGAGGTTCAACAGAACGGCGCTGAACAGGATTCTCGGACGCAGTGGTTTGAGCCCAAGGAACACGCGCATCCATTTCGCGCTGAACCCCCAGATAAACGGCACAAGGAATCCCCAGCCGAGTAATGCGAGATACCGCTGATCAAAACCGTGAGGAAAAGCTGGGCTCGCGCCCCGCAGTGCCACATAGAAACTCCCTACCAGGTTTGCGGCCACTGCTAGCAGGAATCCCATCGTCGCGCTCATAACCACCCACACCCAAGGCTCAAGCGCTCTCTCTCCGGAATCCTTGGGCCGATGCTTCGAAACAATCGAGAAGAAAATTAGGAATGCCATCAGCTCCAGCACTCCCGAAACCGGCAGAAGAAGACGCCAGTTCCATAGGTAGACGGTAGCCGTCCATCGAATGGCTACGCCCATGGTCCACATGACCCAGCACACCCACGCTGCACGTATAACCTTCGTTCCGCTGTCACGCAGCTTGGGAATCGAGTAGAACCCGATGCCCAGCAGGAAGCTTCCGATCCAGCCGAAGACTTGAGCGTGGCCGTGCGCTTGCAGCCACGCCGGCGAAATGAGCCCCACGCTCTCCCGGCCGCTGATTTGTAACAGATTCCACACTCCGAGAAGCGTCCCTGGGAACAGCATGAAAACCAGCCCCGATACGATAAACGCCATCAGCAACCGCGAAAGTGCGGCCTCCCGGGCGCGCACGATTTCGAACACTTGTTCGGGGGAAAGAGCGGAGCGTGAAGTAGTTTCTTCCCGAGTCAGTGCTGAATGAAGTGAAGTTGCCATGGCGTCACGCCGCTCAGAGGACCGCGGCCTCCATTTCTACCGCACGCGGAAACAGGATGTTGTTTTCCAGATGCACGTGTTGGTGCAGATCGTCTTCGAACTGACGCAAATCCTGGTACAACGCTTGGTAACTCGTGCACGCGTCCGCAGGAGGCGTGTACTCCGAACTGGCTTTGCGAATCTGTCTTACTAACTCTCCTGCGGAATCATGCTCGCTCATCATGGCTTGAATCGGATTCCGCACAGTGCCAAAGAAAGGGGCCTCCAGTGGTTTCTTTTCATTGGCCGAGCGCTCCACGGCGTCAATGTAAGGGAAGAGAATTTGCTCCTCCTTCTGCATGTGCATGATCATTTCTTGGCCGACTTCAATGAAAAGCATTTGGATGTCCGTTATTTCGGGGTGATTATCTCGATGCTTCGCTTTCACCTTTTCCAGTAAGGTTCGCACTCGTGGAATTGCCTCGCGAACGTACTGGTGATGCTTCTCTCGGATGTGCCGGGTCAGATCCGCAAGCGGTGCCGAAACCCACACGGTTTCACCGGGGTCCACCTGTTCACTGTTCTCACGTAGCCGCTTCAGAATCTCTTCTGCTGGCACGTCGGTATGCATGCACGCTTGATGCAGTGACTTAGCTCCGCCGCAACAATAGTCGACTCCTGCATCCTCTAGAATCCGTTTAGCCTTCGGATCTGACAGAACAATGTCTTTCACTTTGGTTTCGCTACTAAGATTCATGGTCACCTCCGCGACAGTGCAGATTGTGGAGGGCGCCTTGCGGGCGGGCAGTGACTAAAGTCACTAGGCCACGCAAGAAACTGAAAGGAAAGAAATTACTCGGAAGAGACCTGCTCCCGTCTTAGGCCCGCGAAGTCTTTCACGACGATTTTGCGTCCCTCCACCTCCAGGAACCCTTCGGCCTGAAGCCGGCTCAGATTCCGTGAGACCAGTTCTCGCACCGTGCCCAGTTCGGCCGCTAGGTCTTGGTGGCTCGTTGTTAACTCCACTTTGACCCCTTCTTTTGAAGAAGTTCCACTCGCTTGTACCATTCGCAGAATCACGGCTATCAGTCTCTGTCTCACCGTAGTAAACGATAAGTCTTCGATGATTCTGACCAAGCGCCGCAGTCGCGAACCAACTACCGCAAGGACCTTGAGCGCTACGTCCGGATGTTCGCGGCAAAAGTTCTGAAAATCTTTGCGCGAAATGAACAACACTTCAGTGTCTTCCAAAGCAGACGCGGAAGCCGGATAGTTGCCCCCGTCGAATACGGGAAGCTCGGCAAACGAGCTGCCGGGGCCTTCAATAGAAAGCACCTGTTCACGGCCCGCTGCAGACATCTTGAAGATGCGAATTTTCCCAGATGACACAAGAAAGAGACCAGTGCACGCGTCACCCTCACTGAATAGAAGCTCGCCCCGGTGGAACTGCCTGTGGCCCACGTGAGCGCGCAAAGCACACATCTCTGTCTCCGTCAGACTCGCGAATAGCGGCGTTTTCCGAAGGATTGTTTGGTACTCGTCGCCCATCTCAATAGCTTCACTCCGCCACCCATCATATTTCACTTTGGAGTCCATATGCGGGCTCTCGTGAGGGTCCGGTGGGGCGGAGGACTGTTGATTTCCATCGCGCTTCCACATCCAGGCTTGGTGTCGATTCTTAAAGAGTCTGACCCGGAAACGTGGCGCTCGGGCCCGCAATCAACGACCTTCTTCCCGAGGGGATGGTGATGCACCGTCCAATTGATGGCAGTACCGTCCAACTACTGTCCA
>Ga0306921_10007793_pt1 | contig 11283 bp, 8 predicted proteins | sample sta12Cox44000080_FD_203760 | JGI IMG/M metagenome (GOLD analysis project Ga0306921, IMG submission 203760) | Lab enrichment of tropical soil microbial communities from Luquillo Experimental Forest, Puerto Rico - statoxic.12C.oxic.44.000.080 (v2)... | ecosystem: Environmental > Terrestrial > Soil... | reverse complement strand
CACTCGTTCCGGCGTCTCGGACCCATGGCGATAGCTTGCGCGCAGCACGTCCAACCCCGGGCTCATGAGGTTGTACGCTGCGCCCTCCGGAGACACGTCCAGAACCCGCACCCACAAGTCGAAATCCGGTACGTCCGCCGAAACATAAACTTCCGCACTGATCGGGCCGGTAACGTCCATATCCGAGGATAAAGGCGGGGAGTCGAATAGCAGCACATCCTGGCGGCCGGCGAAAGAACGATAGTCGCGTGCTCCAAACTCCTCATAGGGGTCGGTGACAGGATGTGCCGGGTCGGATACAAATTCGGCAAACTCTTCGCAGCTTTGGCAAGGACCGGCCCCAAGCGAGAGCGTTCCGAGAGAACCTTTCGAAGACGAAAAATAGAAGGAAGTCTGCTCTGCACGAGCGAGCGGCCAGGCGTCTTCGTCGCGCCAGGCGTCGGCGCCCATCACGAAGATGCGCACCGGCTTTTCTTTCTCGATGCCGTTGTCCACTCCCTTCAGGTAATGGTCCATCCAGCGCAGAATGATCTCGTCGTAGTCCACCGCGGCCGATTTTCCAAACTCCCGTTCCCCGGCTTTGGAGCGCTCAAGCTCGCCGTGAGTCCATGCGCCAATGATTGTCGCGGTCCGCGGACTCGGTTCACCCTTACGCGCGGCGAGCAGACCGTTGAAATTTGTTGTAGCGCCGTCGGGGCCGTAGGCCTCGTCGTACCAGCCTGAAATGTTCAGGACGGCGGCTTGCACGCGGTCGTATTTTCCTCGCAATTCGGCCCAATCCCACCACGCGCTTGCCGGCGGATGCTCGAGCCACTCGTAGTAGAAAGGGGCAACCCGCTTCAGATCGGGTAGCTCGGCCATCGGCAGGAAGTTCTGCAAGCGCCCGTGCTCGGTTTTCCAGGCCGCCGCGGCTTCCTTGCGTGTTTGCGGGCCGGGCAGGTGTTTTCGCTGCCGCGCGTCGGGCGCAATGTTGAACCAGATCCAATCGAGCCACGAACCATCAAAAACGCCGCCGGAATAGAAAAAATTGCGAGGCGTCGAAAAGGTCATCGCCGGGACCATGGCCTTCAGGTGCGGTGGATTCTCGACGGCGGCGAGCCACTGCACAGCCCCGGGGTAGGAAAGCCCAAACGTTCCCACGTCGCCATTCGACCAGGGCTCGGCGGCGGCCCACTCAATCGTGTCGTAGCCATCGCGGCCTTCGTTGCGATACGGATCGAACTCCCCGTTCGACGCGTACCGTCCCCTCACATCCTGAATAACCACCGCATACCCGCGAGCCACGGCCTTCGCGAACGTGGTCCACTCCTTCGGGGCGCCGGCTTTCCCGTACGGTGTGCGATAGACAAGCACGGGGAATTTGCCCTTGGCGTCGGGCAACCACACGTCGGCGAGAAGCGTCACGCCGTCTCGCATCTGTACGGGTACATCCTTCAGAACAAAGCGGTCGCCGGCTCCGGTTTGAGCCTGCCAAGCACAAAAAGCAATCGCGGCGCCGAGGACCAGCCAACTCAATGTCCGCATGATGCCGAGGATTCTACCTCGACTCGTCCGGCGACTGTCGAGGATCTCCGGGATGACAGCTCCGCGTTACCGCTCAAATAGCTATGTTTGGTCAGCTGTGTGCCGCACCTGGCTTTCACCGCGCCAGGCCGGCTACTCCTTCAGCGATACCGGGTCGGACTCATTCTGCGGCGAGGTCTTATCGAGCAACGAAACCCATTCGCTGCCGGCTGCCGGAACGCCGACCGTCCCTTCACGAACAATCTCCTTGGCGCTGAGGCTCCGCCCATACAGCTTCCGGTTCGCGCTCCCGTCCGATCGAAGCGTCGAGCCCTCGAGTGAAACGCCCGCAAACAAGCCACGCGCGCGGGAATAGCTGAGTACTTCGGCTCTCATCACGATGTCCGTATCGGCCGCCGCGGTGCGCCCCTTCGGTCCCGCAGCCGCCGAGGCGTCGGCGCCAAGCTTCACTTTGCTGCCCAAGATCGAGTTCGCGCCCTTCGGATTCATGACCAGCAGAACGTAGTCCGTGGCCTCGCCCCCGATCTGAAAACCGATGTTTGCCCCTTCGAGCGCGAACAGAGCCGGAGCGCTCCATCGCCCGGTAAAATGCTGACCGGTCCGGCAGCTGATGGCGCCGCGTCCGAAGTCGCCTCCCACGCCAAAGGCAAACTTCAGAACCGACGGAATCACGATGACGCATTCCGCCTTGTTGAGCAGATCCTTCGGAATCCCGTCGGGAATGTCCATGATCTCCTTAAACACCTGGCCACAGGCTGAGAGGCGTTTCTGTTCCCTGGTGTGGTCCGCCGCGAAGCTGGGACAAGCCAGCAAAATGGCCATGACAGAAACACAGAGTTTTCTCATGAGTGCGACTCCCCAATATCCGTTGGATTCTTGCGCCTTGGCTGGGTACTGCAGCGGCGCAGCAAGATTCCTTACCAGTCTAGCAGAGAAGGCGGCCCTGCACCCTCAGTTGCAAACGGTGTTTCGCCGTATGTACCTGTACGCAAGAACGGCACGAGCGACCCGTGGTTCTCCTTCCTCGACACTCTCGGCGATTACGAGCGCATGGCTGAGGACAACGGCGGCATGGAGAAAGTCCAGGGCTGGAGCCGCTTCTTCCTGGTGCCCGGAATGAGCCATTGCGGCGGAGGCCAGGCGGCACTCGACGAGTTCGATTTCCTCAGCGCCGTCGCCGACTGGGTGGAGAAAGGCCGGATTCCGTGATGGCAACGGGCCAGGCGTTTCCGGGCCGGAGTCGGCCACTCTGCGCCTACCCGAAGTACGCCAGAGTCCGCTACCAACTTCGCCTGCGTCGAGTAGCTCGGTCCTTGCTACGCTACGTCAACTGTTGGATAGCTTTCGATATGCTGCTCGCCACCCTCTCCGTGGTAAGTGCACGTACGCGCAGCAAAATCGACATCGTAGCGAACCGCACGCCACGACACCGCCAAAAATACTGGAAATGTGCTCTCGCCTGCTTGGTCGGTTCGCAGTGCCGAAAAGCGCTTCCCGGTCGAATCGTGGGACGTCCACGGTGTCGAATATCAGCGGCGTGCCCATGTGCATAACCGCACCCCTCCTCGGTTAAGTACAGGCTTTGGCACGCGGGCAGAAACCACAGGTTGCGGCTCACGCCCGCCCGCCGCAAGGTCTCGACGAGATATGGGAACCCGCCAACCTTCAGCCTTCCCGCCTTCGCCCGCTGCTGGGCGGCTTCGAGGAATCGCAGTTGGCCTTGTGATCGGCGACGCGATGAGGTATTTCTAGTCGCACGGAGCTAACGCGCCAATTGCTATGCCGACCCATGACGCTCAGGACCACGCAGGGCTGAAGCTGCATGCCGCTCAACGCGCGCTCCAGCTCGTTGAATCGGGAATGACCCTTGGGTTGGGCTCCGGATCGACGGCGACCCTTTGGATCAAGCTTCTCGGCGAACAGGTGCGCGACCATGGCTTGAAGATCCGCGCTATCGCGAGCTCGGAGGACAGCGAGCACCTCGGCCGAAGCTATGGAATACCGTTCCTGACCTTCGAACAATGCCGCAGTCTCGACCTCACCGTCGACGGCGCAGACGAAATCGCGCCCGGTCTCGCGCTGATCAAGGGAGGCGGCGGCAAACTCTTACGCGAAAAAATTGTCGCCAGCGCATCGAAGCGGTTTGTCGTCGTTGCCGACGAATCGAAGCAGGTCGAGAAGCTTGGCAGATTCCCGTTACCCGTTGAAGTAATTCCTATGGCCGCTCCGCTCGTGAACGGCTCGCTTCGCGACCTTGGCTTCACGCCAACGGTTCGAGTTACCGCCGACGGCAAGCCCTACATAACCGACGAAGGCAATTTCATTCTCGACTGCTCCGGGCTTCTCATCGAAGACCCCGACAGAATGGCTGCCAAGCTCGACTCCATTGTCGGCGTAGTCGAACATGGCCTCTTCCTCCACATGGCCAGTCTTGCTGTTATCGCGGGCGAAAAGCAGATCATCGAGCGTTCGGCTTAACCGGATCGCGGCGGTCTTCGCGGCATTTCGGGAGCTCTGTCGTCGTCAACGGGCTACACGGTGGCGGACCGGCGGCGACGGCCGCTCGCCAGATATACGTTGGCCCTGGGATCAAGCAGCGCGTCGCCGGACGACTCGATGCCATCCACGCGGGGAATCGGATCGAAAATGATTTGGCGCTGGGCCGCTTCTCCGTCCGGCACCGCGCCGTCGAGCTCAATGTCGCCGAATTCCACGAGAGGCCGCTTGTCGGGCCACTGGACGGTGGAATCGTCGATCACATCTCCCTCAGCCGCCACTTGCACCAGGATGCGCATTTTGATCGTGCCGTGAGCCATTCTGTCTTTCAGCTCATCGAAGAGGAAGTTCGGATCCTTTTTCGAGGCCGCGCTTGCTTCGAGAAAATCGTTGCCGTCCGGCGGCACAACGCGGTAGCGGCCGAATTTGCTCGCCCCCTCGCTGTTCGTGAACTTGTAGGCGCTCACCGAGTAATACGATTCCCTCGCGAAACTGCTGGGTATGGGCTTCGGCGCCTGCACGAATGCCAGGGCGGCCGGATGCGAAGCAAGAAATGACTCGACCGGAGTCGGTTTCGGCGCGCCGGGGCCGCTCGAACCGGCGGCGCGAAGGAATTGGAGAAAGTCTTCGACGGTGCGCGTCGGGAATGCGTCGATCGAGTGGCCAATGATGTCGGTATGCACATGTTCGGCAAGATAGAAGCGAAGGGCAAAACCGCGCGGGCTCGCATTCTCATCGTAGTCCGGTATTGCGGGAATGCCCGCGAAGTCCGAGAAGCGCACCTCGACGCGAGTCGAGGGCCGATTCGCGTGAGGGGCCTTGGTCAGAGCTTTCGCGCTGGACGACGGAGCGAAAGTCCCAGATAGAAGGATTCCTTTTGCGTGTACGGGCCGAAAGCCCGGGTGCAATCCAAACAGGTTGTCGAACGCCTGAAGGGCCTCGCGGCTCTGAGGGTCCGGTGGCTCCTTTTTCATCCCAGGTTTTGTCATATGGTTTTCCTTTCCCGGGGCGAACAGAAGCCAGGTTCACCGGTAGGTTGGGCCGGCGAGTGTAGCATGGAGGCGAGCGGCGGCCACACAGGCCCGTTTACGCCCGCTTGCGACGCGGCCCTCGGCTAATTGTTAGTGCTCTTGTTGACTGGCGACGCTTTCTGCAGGGTCGCAAGCAACTGCTTCGCGCTAGCGGGCACCGGCTCGACGTTCTTGAACACGATGTCCTGAGCGCTCACCTCTTTGCCATACAAGTTTTTGTTGGCGCCATTGTCAGGGCGTAGCGTGGAGCCTTCGAGTGAAACCCCGGCGAACAACCCGCGGGCCCGCGAGTAGGAAAGAATTTCGGCTCGCAGTGTGACGTCGGTCTCCGCCGAAGCGGTGCGACCTACCGGTCCGGCCGCGGCCGAAGCGTCGGCGCCGAGCTTCACCTTGCTCTTGAGTATGTTTTCCGCTGAACGAGGCGACATCAGCAGCAGAATGAAATCGGTTGCATTTCCACCAAGTTGCAGCCCGGCGCTTCCACCCTCCAGCGCAATCATGCTTGGTGCGCCCCAGTGGCCGTGAAACTTGGGTCCCCCGCGACAGGTCATCACACCGCGCCCATAGCTGCCGCCAATGCCAATCGCGAACTTTACCACCGAAGGCAGAATGACGACGCAATCCGCTTTGTCGAGAACACTCTGCGGAATGCCATCCGGAGCGTTCAAAATTTCCTGCATAACCTTTCCCGCATTTTCGACACGGTCCGCCTCTTTATCTTGCGCGAAGACCGGTGCTGCCAATGTGAGAGCCAGGCTAAAACCAAATAATGCTCGTTTCATAGTTCACCCTCAGATTTCTTTCGAATCATCCCAGGTAAAGTCCATGGCGGTCTCTCGACCGCAGGAGCGGGCGGCGGGGGAATATTACCTCTTGAGCCGATAATGTTCCAGCGAAAGATACCTGCCACCACCGGCCTCCCCGGACAGTCATCCCCTCGAGACCGGTTCAGAACGGGACCCAAGGTACAAACGGACCGTCCCGACGTCATTACCCTTCCCTGTGGGCGTTCTCCCGGAGTGTGAGGGCAGCTTTAACGAACACATCGTTGCGCAGATAATTCGAGGTAGTCCCGGCTACCAAGCGACTGGCTGAATTTCAGGTAGAATACGCACCGGGGCCCACTCGTTCGAGAGAGACTGATGACGCAATTCGCTCCTGCGCCGGGTGATGGACCAGGTCGGCGTGAACCCCTCGCCGAGATGCACGTCTTGTGGCTCACCGCCGGGCTCGGATGCGACGGCGACACCATCGCCGTGACCGGCGCGAGTCAACCGAGCATCGAGGACATCGTTCTCGGCGCATTTCCCTGGATTCCCAAGGTTCATTTTCACAATCCCTTTCTCGCCTACGAAAACGGCGACGAGTTCGTGCAATTCTTCCGCGACGCAGCCGCAGGAAAGCTTGCTCCGTTCATATTTGTCGTGGAAGGCTCGATTCCGAACGAGCACAACAAACCGGAGGGATATTGGGCCACGTTCGGCACCAGCGAAGAAACCGGCCAGCCAATCCTGACCTGCGACTGGATCGATCGACTGGCTCCCCAGGCCTGGGCCGTCGTGGCAGCCGGCACTTGCTCTGCCTACGGCGGCATCCACGCCATGGAGGGAAATCCCACGGGCGCGATGGGGCTGCCCGATTATCTCGGTTGGCAATGGAGATCGCGAGCCGGGATTCCGATTGTCTGCGTTCCCGGCTGTCCCGTGCAACCTGACAACTTTACCGAGGTGCTTTTGTACCTTCTCAATATGGCCGCCGGGCGCGCGCCCCTGATTCCTCTCGACGAAGCCTTGCGACCCACATGGCTCTTTGGCCAGACGGTCCACGAGGGCTGCGACCGCGGCGGCTATTATGAGCAGGCGCAGTTTGCCGCTGAATACGGCACACCGACCTGCATTGTGAAGCTTGGCTGTTGGGGACCGGTGGTGCAGTGTAACGTCGGCAAGCGAGGCTGGATGGGCGGCGTGGGCGGTTGCCCGAACGTCGGGGGAATTTGCATCGGCTGCACCATGCCCGGCTTTCCGGACAAGTTCATGCCCTTCATGAACCAGCCGCCGGGCTCGCTGCTTTCTTCGAACGCCGTCATGACGTATGGCCGCGCCATCCACGCCCTGCGTCGCTTTACGCAAGCTTCGCTGAACAAGGAGCCTCCGTGGCGGCGCCGCGGCTAGGCCGGAAACGGTTTCGCAGGGGACCTTTTCCGGAGCTTGAGACTCTAAATTCTCGGGTCCCTCGGGATGGACCGGAGGTGCAGTTTGGCATCCCCTTTCGAAGCGAAGCTTGATCCGGACCTGCTCGCTCCCATTCTCGGGGAGTCGCAGGCCGACGCTCTCGCTGACGCGGAAAAGGCGCTTCGCGAACTCGCTCACGTGTTCCTCGAGCAGTCTCTCTCCGCGCCGCCGGCGGCCCATCGAGCGGAAAGCCGCAGCGCGCCGGCATCTTCCGAAGCCCCGCTGGTCAACATGGAGGCGAAATACCGGGCGCTACTCGAGCAGATTCCCGCCGTCATTTTCATGGCCTATCTCGATCAGGGCATCGGCGAAGCTTATGTCAGCCCGCAGATCGAGGAAGCGCTCGGATTTTCGCAGAGGGAATGGCTCGAAGACCCGGTGCGCTGGTACGAGCGCATCCATCCCGACGACAAAACGAGGTGGAGTGTCGAAGCCGCCGACATGTTTCTGTCGGGCAAGCCGCTGCGGTCGGCTTACCGGGTGATCGCCCGCGATGGGCGCGTTCGCTGGTTCCATTGCGAAGCCAAGATGATCCGCCGCGAGGACGGCAGTCCCTGGTTTATTCACGGCGTCGGCGTCGACATCACGGACTTGAAAGAGGCGGAAGGCGCGCTGAACCACGAGCGCAACGTCCTCTCCGCCATCCTGGATACGGCGGGTGCGCTGGTCGTGGTTCTTGACCCTGACGGCAGGATCGTCCGCTTCAACCGCGCTTGCGAGCAGTTGACCGGCTTCTCTTCCGAAGAAGCCCGCGGCAAGCCTGTTTGGGACCTCTTTCTCGTTCCGCGGGAGGTCGAGTCATTCAAAACGTTATTCGCGCAGATTTCGAACAGCGAGCCGCGCACGGAGTTCGAGAGCTCCTGGGTGCGTCGCGACGGCACGCAGAGGATCATCGCCTGGTCCGCCACGGTCCTTCCCGGCGCCAAGCAACTCCCTACCTACATCATCGCCTCCGGAATCGATGTCACGGAGCAAAAACGCGCGCAGAAGCGTTTCCAGGGCCTGCTTGAAGCCGCGCCCGATGCCGTCGTCGTCGTCAACCCGGAAGGCAAAATCGTTCTCGTCAATGCCCAGGTGGAAAAGCTCTTCGGCTACGGTCGCGAGGAGCTGCTCGGTGAAAAGATCGAAAAGCTGGTCCCGGAACGCCTCCGCAACAAGCACGCCGGCCACCGCGAGCATTTTCACGCGGAGCCCCGCGTGCGTCCCATGGGCGCCGACCTCGAACTCTACGGCCTGCATAAGGACGGCCACGAGTTTCCCGTTGAAATCAGCCTCAGCCCTCTTGAAACCGAGGAAGGCGTTCTCGTCTCGAGCGCCATTCGCGACATCAGCGAACGCAAGCGCCTAGAGAAGGCCATCCTGGTCACCAGCGAGCGTGAGCGCAACCGCGTCGCCCAGGATTTGCACGATGGGTTGGGCCAGCATTTGACGGGCATCGCTTTCATGAGCAAGGTTCTCGAGCGCAAGCTCTCCGAATCCTCGCTCGTCGAGTCGACCGATGCGGGAAAGATCGTGCTCCTCGTGAACGACGCCATCCGCAAGACCAAGGAGCTGGCCCGCGGCCTCCTTCCGGTTGTTTCGGAATCCGAGGGTCTTATGACCGCGTTGAAGGGCTGCGCCGAAGAAATGCACGACCTGTTTCGGGTCGATTGCCGCTTTGAGTGCGAGGTCCCCGTCCCAATTGACGACGTCAACGTTTCGACGCACCTCTACCACATCGCGCGCGAAGCACTGAACAACGCGCTCAAGCACGGAAAGGCGAAGGAACTCGTGATCGCCCTCCGCGTGCGCAGAAACGACGGCATTCTTTCCGTCCGCGACAACGGCACCGGTTTCCCGGAACCGGCCCCGAATCGCGGCGGCATGGGATTGAATATCATGAACTATCGCGCCAGAATGATCGGCGGTTCCCTCGAGATTCGTCCGAACTCGCCCGGCGGAACCATCGTTTCCTGTACCTTTCCCCTGCCCGTCTAGAACGGGTGTCGAACGAAGGATTGATCAACATGCTCTACAAGACGCCATCCGAAGCACACTCCCGGAAATCGAAAGTTTTCCTGGTGGACGATCACCCCATCGTGAGGCAGGGACTCGCCTTGCTCATCAACCGCGAGCCGGACATGATGGTTTGCGGCGAGGCCGATGGCGCTCCTTCCGCCCTCCAGTCGATTCCCGGGTCGTCACCCGATGTGGTCGTCGTGGACATTTCTCTCGACGGCCCCGACGGGCTCGATCTGCTCAAAGCGATTCGTTTAAAGGATCCCGTGCTGCCGGTGCTGATTCTTTCCATGCATGACGAATCGAGTTACGCCGAACGCTCCCTCCGGGCCGGCGCCAACGGCTACATCATGAAGCAGGAGGCGACGGAAAAGGTGCTCATCGCGATCCGTCGAATTCTGCAAGGCAAGGTCTATTTGAGCGAACGTCTGACCAACTGCATGCTCGAGAAATACGTGTACGGCACGACTTCCTCGAAAAACGACCCGCTCTCGAAGCTAAGCGATCGCGAACTGGAGGTTTTCCGCCTGATCGGAGCCGGGCACGGCACGAGGCAAATCGCCGACGAGTTGCACGTCAGCATAAAGACCGTCGAGTCCTACCAAGCGCACATCAAAGAAAAGCTCGGCCTGCGCAACGCGCGCGAACTCCTCCAGCACGCCATTGAGCGCACCGTGAACGTCGGGGGCGGCTACTGATTCCTGCTTTTTTTCCGTCTTTCCCCAAACTTCCTTGCCGCTGCGACTTTTCTTCGCCAGGGATTCCCCGAGGCCGCCCCGTGTGCCTTCCCCGATGCGAATTTCCGTCCGTTCCCGATTGAACCGCCCAGCAACCGGTTTCATTCTAAGCATCGAAATTTTGGATAGCTGCTTGTTTTCACGGCAGTGGCGGCTCTCTCGCCGTGCGTGCTGTCCAGCTTTTCCGAGGCAATCGCCACTTCGCGAAAGGAGGACACGTATGCCACCCGAGGCAGTCCCTTACGGCCGAAAGACGCAAAGACCTTCCCCAGTTCCTGAAGTCCACATCCTTTGGATAACCGCCGGGCTCGGCTGCGACGGAGACTCTGTCTCGGTCACCGCCGCTACCCAGCCAAGCATTGAAGACGTGCTCCTCGGCGCCATTCCCGGGCTGCCGAAGGTCCACCTGCACAATCCCGTGCTGGCCTACGAGGTGGGCGACGACTTTCTGAAGTATTGGTACGAGGCCGAAGCCGGCAGGCTCGATCCTTTTGTCCTGGTGGTGGAAGGCTCCATCCCGAACGAGAAAATCAAGAAGGAAGGATATTGGGCCGCTCTGGGAACCGATTCGAAGTCCCATCAGCCCATCACCACGAACGAGTGGATTGACCGCCTCGCGCCAAAGGCCCTTGCCGTGGTGGCCTGCGGGACGTGCGCCACCTATGGCGGCATCCACGCCATGTCCGGCAACCCGACCGGCTGTATGGGCCTCGCCGACTATCTCGGCTGGGATTGGCGGTCGAAAGCGGGCCTGCCGATCGTGAATGTGCCGGGTTGTCCCGTGCAGCCGGACAACTTCATGGAGACGGTCCTTTACCTTCTCTATCAAGTCGCCGGACTCGCGCCCATGATCCCGCTCGACGACCAGCTCCGCCCGACCTGGCTGTTCGGCAAAACCGTGCACGACGGATGCGACCGTGCGGGCTACTACGAGGAAGGCGACTTTGCCGAAGTCTACGGCTCCCCAAAGTGCATCGTGAAGCTCGGCTGCTGGGGCCCGGTCGTGAACTGCAACGTGCCGAAGCGCGGCTGGATGGCCGGCGTCGGCGGCTGCCCCAACGTTGGGGGCATCTGCATCGGCTGCACCATGCCCGGCTTCCCCGACAAGTTCATGCCTTTCATGGACGAGCCGCCGGGCGCAAAACTCTCTTCCGGGACCGTCGGCGCCTACGGAAGAGCTATCCGTTCTCTCCGCGCCTTCACCAACGCCACGGTCAACCAGGAACCCAAGTGGCGCCATCCGCGGCCTGAACTCACCACCGGCTA
>Ga0306921_10007792_pt1 | contig 11283 bp, 11 predicted proteins | sample sta12Cox44000080_FD_203760 | JGI IMG/M metagenome (GOLD analysis project Ga0306921, IMG submission 203760) | Lab enrichment of tropical soil microbial communities from Luquillo Experimental Forest, Puerto Rico - statoxic.12C.oxic.44.000.080 (v2)... | ecosystem: Environmental > Terrestrial >... | reverse complement strand
GGCTCGTCATGTCATTGAGTACGCCGATTCTGACGACCTTGTCGTCGGCAAAAGCCGACGTGGCGGCACACAACCCAGCGGTGGCAAGAAGCACAGCCGTTCGCCGCGCGGACGCAATCATCATGCATTTCCTCCAACTGTGACGCCAGGGTCTGCTCTCTTTGGCGTGGAGCCTTGGCCCGAATTGAGCAACGAATTTTGCTTGGATAGCGGTTCTCGCACGCCCGGGCAATGGACCAATGCGCTATTTCAGGAGATCGGAGGTAGCCTGAATTTCTGGATGCGCTTTCACTCGACGCCACCAGTATAGACATTCCCCTTGGCGTTGACCGCCACCAAGTGCAAGCTCAATTGCCCGGCATTGCCACTGCTTCGGCCCATGGACGACACTGCCATCCTCACGCTTGATCGGGCGGCTTTCATCATTGGTGCCGTCAGCATGTCGATCGTGGAGGTCGCGCCCTTCTCCGCATCGCTAAAGCGAACGCGGGCGCCCAATCACGGAAATGAGCCCTGCCAGTCGACGGTGCCGCCGACCTGGCCGATGATCCAGTCGTTGAGCAACGGCCTCGGTCAGGGCGGATCGACGGCGAAAGTCGAGATGTCGGAAGCGGCGGCGAGTTGCGAAACGGGCAGGGCGCCGATCGACATGGCGGCGCTGATGAAGGCTGTGGCAGATTTCGAGGCGGCGCGTGACGAGTGCATGCGTTCCTGCCTTCTTGCGCTGCAGGTGTGCTAAAATCGGCGCGCCGTCAATCGCTGATGGCGAGGGCGTCAATTGCGCTCGGCGCTGGCGGGCGCGCGAAAATCCATCAGCCGGTGCGTGGTGTAGTCGTAGAACTTGCCGCTCTCGGACCATTCGGGTGCGCACATCGGCACAATGAACTCGGCGGCCTGTTCGGGCGTGTCGAGCGACATCGGATCTTCACCGGGATAGACGCTGGCGCGCATGCGGGTGCGGATCGGCCCCGGACTGAAGAGGTTGACACGCATCGGCGTCGAGGCGGTTTCATGCGCCCACACCCGGACCAAGGTTTCCAGCGCCGCTTTCGACACCGCGTAGGGGCCGAGATAGGCGGTGGCCTGGTTGGCCGCGCCTGATGTCAGAAACACCGCGCGCCCCGCGTCGGATTTCCGCAACAGCGGCTCCATGCAGCGGATCAACTGGAAGTTTGCGGTGAGGTTGACTGCGATCACCTCGTTCCACGGCTTTAGGTCGATATGTCCGAGCGGCGAGGAGGGGCCGGCGACCCCGGCATTGCCGACCAAGATATCGAGCTTGCCGTGGCGCTGATGCAGCGCCGCGCCAAGCCGCGCGATGCCGTCAAAATCGGTCAGGCCGAGCGGCACCAGGGTTGCCGTGCCACCGTCCTTCCGGATCTCGTCGTCGAGTTCCTCCAATCCACCTTGCGTGCGCGCGAGGGCAATGACGTGCGCGCCCGCCCGCGCCAACGCCCGCGCAGTCGCATGGCCGATGCCGCGCGAGGCGCCCGTGACCAGGGCAATGCGGGAGGCGAGCGAGCAGGACATCGTCAAATTCCGCGTCTGTTCGTCTTGCGTTTTACAGACGTGGTCGCCCGGGACAAGCCCCGGCGACGACGAAAAAACTGACGCGTCGCGCTAGCTTGCTTCCGCCAGCAGCGACAACTGCCGCGGCTGCGGCTCGACCTGGTCCTGATCGGTCAGGTTGGTCGGATAGACGCCGCTGAAGCAATGATCGGCGAACTTCGGGTTGGCCGGGTCGCGCCCGGGATAGCCCATGGCACGATACATGCCGTCGATCGACAGGAACGCCAGCGAATCCGCGCCGATGATCCGGCGCATCTCCTCGATCGAGTGGGTCGCAGCCAACAAGCCGCCGCGGTCGGGGAGGTCGATGCCATAATAGTCGGGATAGAGGATCGGTGGCGAGGCAAGGCGGAAATGCACCTCGCGCGCGCCGGCATCGCGCATCATGCGCACAATCTTTTTCGAGGTCGTGCCGCGCACGAGCGAGTCATCGATCAGGATGATGCGCCTGCCCTCGATCGCGGCGCGGTTGGCATTGTGCTTCATCTTCACGCCGGACTCGCGGATGCTCTGGGTCGGCTGGATGAAGGTGCGGCCGACATAGTGATTGCGGATGATGCCGAGCTCGAAGGGCACGCCGGAATGCTGGGCGTAGCCAACCGCGGCCGGCACGCCGGAGTCCGGCACCGGCACGACCACATCGACCTCGACATGGCTCTCCTTGGCGAGCTGCGCGCCGAAGGCTTTGCGCACCTCATAGACCGAGCGGCCGTGGACGATCGAATCCGGCCGGGAGAAATAGATGTATTCGAAGATGCAGGGGCGCGGCGGCTTCGGTGGGAACGGCTTGTGACTTTGCGCGCCCTGATCGTCGAACACGATGATTTCGCCGGGCTCGACGTCGCGGACGAATTTCGCGCCGATGATGTCGAGCGCGCAGGTTTCCGAGGTCAGGATCGGGCAGCCGTCGAGCTCGCCAAGCACCAAAGGGCGGATGCCGATCGGGTCGCGGGCGCCGATCAGCTTCTTGTTGGTCATCGCGACAAGCGAATAGGCGCCCTCGAGGGCGCGGAGCGCTTCGATGAAGCGGTCGACAAAGCGGCCGCGGCGGGATTGCGCAACCAAATGCAGGATTACCTCGGTGTCGGTGGTGGACTGCATCACCGTGCCACTGCGCACAAGCTCGCGCCGGAGCGAAAGCCCGTTGGTGAGGTTGCCGTTGTGGCCGATCGCAAAGCCACCGGCATTCAGCTCGGCAAACAGCGGCTGGACGTTCCGCAGGATCGTCGCCCCCGTGGTCGAATACCGCACATGGCCCACCGCGACGCTGCCGGGCAGGCGATCAATCACCTCGCGCTTGGAGAACGTGTCGCCGACGAGGCCAAGCCGACGCTCGGAATGAAACCTGGTTCCGTCGTAGGAGACGATGCCGGCGGCCTCCTGGCCACGGTGCTGCAGGGCGTGCAGGCCAAGGGCGGTGATGGCGGCGGCCGAAGAGTGACCAAAAATACCGAACACGCCACACTCTTCGCGCACCGTGTCCGCTTCGAGGTCGTCTTGGAGCTTGATCCCGGCCGGGCCGAGCTTCAGGTCGAGTTGGGCGTCGTGGTCTCTGTTTCGGGTCTCGTCCATCGCGCCTCTCTGTTTTTTGGCTCAAACTCACTTGGCCGCGGGCTTCTCAATCAGCTTTTTCAGGCTGTCGCGGGCAGGCTTGCTGTAGCCGTCGCCGGCGCCCGCGCCCGGCGGGGGCGGTTCGGCGTCAGTTTGGTCATCGTCAGGCTTATTCTTCTTGAATCTCTTTAAAATGGTGTTCTCGGGGTCGTCAGGCAATAGTGACATCAGCCAATCCCCGGTTCCCTGTAGGACAACTCGGGATTTGGCGCCTGTCACCCAATCCGGTCGTTGCTTGTCCGGCACCAGCCAGGAGAAGAAAAGAAAAGCCACAACCACGATCAGAAGGCCGCGGGCCAGCCCAAACAGGAAGCCCAGGGTACGGTCGAGTGCGCCGATTCGCGAATCCAGAATCATGTCGGAAATCCGAACCGTGATCACGGAGACGATGATCAGGGTACCAACGAACACGCCGGCCACCACAACCACGGCGGCGACAGTGTCGTTGTTGAAATAGGTCTTGGCCGTCGGCAGCAGCTTGTTGAAGGAATAGAGCGTCACCAGCGCCGCCGTGGCCCACGCCGCGATCGACAGAATTTCGCGCATAAAGCCGCGCACCATGGCCAGCAGGCCCGAAATCAGCATGACGCCGAGGAGGATGAGATCAAGGATCGTAATCGGCATCGGCTGGTCTGGCCCGCTCCAAAAGTCCGAAAGTTCCAAATCGGCGCGTCGGTGCCACCCCACCTTGCGGAGCTAAAGGCCTATCCGGCAAGGCCGGAGGCCGCGCGATCCCGAGTTGCCGCCGCTCTCGTCGGCGGTTGTATAGCGGCGGGGGCGCTCAACGTCACGTCCACCTAACCGTTCTCACGCCGGAATCTCGTCGGTGTTGCATTTTTTGCAGATGCCGCGGCGTCTCGGTCCGCCGTCTGGTTTGCCTTGGGGCTGCCCCGCGCGGCAATCTCGGCGACCAGGGTGGCGAGCGAGCCGATGGTCTTAAGCGAAAGGCCGCAATCGCCGCCGGCCTCGCTGCGTCCGGATTCGGCCAGTACCGCGCGGCCAAAACCCAGTTTTGTCGCTTCCTTGAGCCGGGCAGGCGTCTGCGCCACCGGCCGAACCATGCCGGAGAGCGAAATCTCGCCGAAATAGACCGCATCGGTTGGCAGCGGCGCATTGACCAGCGAGGAAACCAACGCCGCGGCGGCAGCAAGGTCTGCGGCGGGTTCCTGGATGCGCAAGCCCCCGGCAACGTTCAGATACACGTCGTGGCCGGAAAGCTTGACCCCACAATGCGCCTCCAGCACCGCCAGCACCATTGACAGCCGGCTCGGGTCCCAGCCAACCACCGCGCGGCGCGGCGTGCCGAGCGAGGTGGGAGCAACCAGCGCCTGCAACTCGACCAGCACCGGGCGGGTGCCCTCGATGCCGGCCAATACCGCCGTTCCCGGCGTGCCAAGGTCGCGCTCCGACAGGAACAATTCTGACGGGTTCAAGACCTCGCGCAGCCCCAGGCCGGTCATCTCGAAAACGCCGATCTCGTCGGTCGGTCCGAAGCGATTCTTCACCGCGCGCAGGATACGGAACTGCCGCGACCCTTCGCCCTCAAAGGACACGACGGCATCGACCATATGCTCGACGACGCGCGGGCCGGCAATCTGACCGTCCTTGGTGACATGGCCGACCAGTATGATCGCCGCGCCGCTCTTCTTGGCAAAGCGGATCAAGGCCTGGGCGGAGGCGCGCACCTGTGTCACGGTGCCAGGCGCCGATTCAACCGCGTCGGTCCACATGGTCTGAATCGAATCGATCACAATCAGCCGGGGGACTGCACCTTCGGAAAGGGTTGCGACGATGTCTTCAACCGACGTCTCAGCGGCGAGCTGCACCGGCGCATCCGCCAGCCCGAGCCGATCGGCGCGCAGGCGGACTTGGGCTATCGCCTCCTCGCCGGAAATGTAAACGACGCGGTGGCCGGCGCGGGCGAGTAAGCTAGTTGCTTGGGTAAGAAGCGTCGATTTGCCGATGCCGGGATCGCCGCCGACGAGCAGCACCGAGCCGCGCACAAGGCCGCCGCCGATGACGCGGTCGAGCTCGGCCATGCCGGAGGACAAGCGCGGCGCATCCTGGGTTTTTCCAGACAGGCTTTCGAGCTGGAATTGCCGGCCCTTGCGCCTGGAGCGGATCGACAGCGGGACCGCGCCGGTCTCTTCCTCGGCGAGCGTATTCCACTCGCTGCAGGCCTCGCACTTGCCCTGCCAGCGCTGATAGGCCGCGCCGCAGGTCTGGCAGACAAAGGAGGGGGTGGATTTGGCCATCGAGCGCCGACCAGCAGTCATCGAGGAGAAGCGAATCGCAAACGCCACAATGCCCGAGATCGCGATCGCGGGCATCATCGCGCGCGGCGGTTTTCGCCAACTACTTGATCGACACGAAGGGGACGGTTGAGCCCGGCACCATCGTGGTCGGCAGCACGCCGTTCCAGCGCTCGGCCTGCACCAGCGTGACAAGGTTGGGATTTGCCGCCAACGCCCTGCCGCGCGCCTCGATCGCGGCAGCTTCCGCTTCGCCGGTGATCTTGATGTTGGCGGCCTTGGCCTCGCCGCCTACGCGCGTGGCGTCGGCATTGGCTTGGGCCTCGGCGCGGATGGCGTTGGCCTTGGCGGTTGCTTGCGTCACCGTGATCTGCGCCTGCACCTTCTCGCGTTCGGCGTTCTGCTGCAGCTTCTGCACCTCGACCTCCGCAAGCATTCGCTGCTCGATCGAATGCAGATAGTTCGGGCTGAACTCGATGTTCTCGAGCTGCACCGCCTCGATGATGATCATCGGATCGTATTTCAGCGAGTCCGCGATCGCATTCTTGATCTCGGTGTTGAGGTTGCCGCGCTCCTGAATAGCCTTCACCGCGGTGTAGTGGCCGAACACGATCTTGACCTGCTGGTTCACGATCGGGCTCACGACCTGGTTGACGGCCGCGTCAAGCGTGCCAAACTTCGCATAGAGATCGGCGACCTTCTCGGGCGCGGCGCGCAGCGTCACGCTGATTTTCAGATCGGCCGGCTGCTGGTCGAACGAGTAGGAGTTCATCTTATCCCAGGTATAGGTCACGGTCTTGACGTTGACCTTCTGGACGCTGTCAAACAGCGGCAGCTTGAAGCCGAGGCCTGGCGCGGCGGTGCCTACGACCGCGCCGTTGCGCAGCAAGACGCCGCGCTCGGTCTGGTCGATCGTGTACCAGCTGCCGAGCAAGAGAATGAGAACGATAAGGCCGCCGATGGCGGCGACGGTGGCTCCTCTGATCATGCTGATGTTCCTGTCTGGGAGATTGGCCGACGAACCCCGGCCCCCGCCTGATGCGTTGTGGCCGGTTCATTGGAAATGGCTGTGACACACCACACTTGGACCGTCCGAAACAAGCCCGGGTTCAGCCGGAGGCGCGGCAGCGAACGGTATTTTCGGCGGACGAAGGCCGATTTTTTTTAAACCGGCTGGTTAAGGCGCCGCTTCCGCGAACGCGAAAATGCGCGCGAAATCACCGACCGATCCTTAAAATTTGAGTCGTAACCTCTGCATCGCGCATCCATGAGTTCGAGCCAACGCGATGATCAACGACCATCACTTCTCGGGCCTCGATCGCCACGCTGTGCTAAGCGGCTCGGACGACGGGTTTCCCTGGTATGCAAGCGCGATGCTGGCTGTCGAAGCGAGCGAGGTCGTCCGCCTGCGTTTCGAGAAATTCGCCCATGGCGGCGACGATTGCGAGAGCGAAGCAGCCCTGATGGTCACCGAGAAGATGCTTGCGGCCATCGAAGCCTGCGCGAGCTGGCTTGCGGGCGCCACCGCAGGCGTCATCATCGACCGCTATCGCGAGCGTGTCGCGGCCAACGCCAGGCGGCTCTCGGTGGGCTAGCGTGATGATACCTGCTGCTCGCCGCTGACGCCATGCTGGCAGCAGGTGTCGGCCACGGTTCGCATTGGATAACTCTTCAGGCATGGCTCGTGGTCATCAGCGGAAGCGGCCACCGCGGGCGCAATTTGAGGTGAATCGAAGATTTTGATGTCGATGCGGTCCTGCTGACTGTCATCGATGGCAAGAACCTCTGGCGGCTTAACGCAGCACGATCCACGCCGGCGCGTGGTCGCTCGCTCCGCCCTCGCCGCGTACCTTGCGGTCGACGCCGGCTTTCGCCAAGCGCGGCGCAAGCTTTGGGCTGAGGAGGAGATGATCCAATCGCAGGCCCGCGTCGCGTTGCCAGCGGTCGCGCTTGTAGTCCCAGAAGGTGAACATCGGCTTCGAGGGATGCAGGCTGCGGATCGCATCCGTCCAGCCTTGCTCAACCAGCGATGCAAATGCGGCGCGGCTTTTCGGTTGGATCAGCGCATCCTTGTCCCATGAGCGCGTCGGGTAAATGTCCAGCGGGGCTGGCGCGATGTTGTAGTCGCCGGCGAGCACGACCGGCAGATCTTGCCTCAGGAGTCTTGCTCCATGCAGCCGCAGCCGCTTGAGCCAATCGAGCTTGTAGTCGAATTTCGGTCCCGGCTGCGGATTGCCGTTCGGCGCGTAGATGCAGGCGACAATGACGCCGGAGATGGCGGCCTCGATATAACGCGCCTGGTGATCATCGCGGTCGCCGGGCAGCTCGGTCCGCGTCAGCACCGGCTCGGCGCGAGAGAGAATCGCAACGCCGTTCCAGGTCCTTTGTCCATGCCAGAGCGCGGCATAGCCGGCCCTCTCGAGCGCGCGCCGTGGAAACTCATTGTCGGCGGCTTTGAGCTCCTGCAGGCAGATGATGTCGGGCTTGGCGGTGTTGAGCCAGGCGAGCAGGTTGTCGAGCCGCCGGTTGATGTTGTTGATGTTGAAGGTCGCGATTTTCACGCGGCTGTGGCGGACGGGGAGGCGGGGTCTTCCGCCTTGTCCTGCGTGGGTTCGGCGCGCGCCGCCGGTGCGGTGCCGCCCTTGTAGATCCGCGCATAGCGCGCGCCGAGGCTGGTCAGCACCTCATAGCCGATGGTGCCGAAATGATGCGCGAGTTCGTCGACGGTGATGCCTTCGCCAAGCAGTGTCACCAGATGGCCGCGCCGAGCGGCAGTCGCCGGTAGATCGGTGATGTCGACCGCGATCAGATCCATCGAGACACGGCCCGCGATCGGGCAGCGTTTGCCGGCCACGACGACTTCGGCGCCACGCGTGCCGTCATTGGCGCCGGCGGCGCGGAAATAGCCGTCGGCATAGCCTGCCGAGATGATCGCAAGCCTTGTCGGCCGCCGTGCGGTCCAGGTGCCGCGATAGCCGACCGTCTCGCCGCGCTCGATATTGCGGATCTGCACGATCCGCGCCTTCAGCTCGGCGACCGGCTGCATCGGATTGTCCGCTTCCGGCGTCGGATTGACGCCGTAAAGTGCAGCACCCGGCCGCACCAGATCGAATTGGAATTGCGGTCCGAGATAGATGCCGGAGGAATTTGCGAGCGAAGCCGGTACGCCAGAGAATAGGCTGGCGATTTCGCGAAATGTCGCAAGCTGCCTGGCGTTGGTCGGATTGTTGAGGAGCTCGGCGGAGACGAGATGGCTGATGACCAGCCTGATGCCGTGATCGCCGGCCCTGATGCGGGGAATGATGCCCTGCGCCTGCGCGACCGTAAAACCGAGCCGGTTCATGCCCGTGTCGATATGGATCGCAGCGCCGCCGCTCCAGCCTGCGCGGCGGCAGAACATGTCCCACTCGGCGAGTTCGTTGATGTCGCCGATCACGGGCTTGCAGTCGATCTTGGCATGCGCCTCGCTGGTGTTCTGGAAGAGTCCATCGAGCGCATAGATCGTGGCTGACGCAACCGCAGCGCGCACCACACGCGCTTCATCAAGTGTCGCCACAAAGAAGGTCTTGCAGCCGGCGGTCGCGAGCGCGCGTGCGATCGGCTCGGCGCCAAGCCCATAGGCGTTCGCCTTGACGACGGCCGCGCATTCGGCGGGAACCGCGGTTTTCTCGAGCTTTCTCCAGTTCGCAACAATGGCGTCAAGATCAACGGTGAGCACGCCGGGTGATGTCGCAAGCGCGCCCGCCTCGTTTGCTTCGGCCGACAGCAGCGTGCGCGCCAAGGAGGTGTCCGGCTCTGAGGCGATGGTCATGGTTCCGCGGTTTTACGCGCCGCGGAGCGAAGGTTCAACAGCGCAGATCCTAATCGGAACGATCCGGCAACTGACTGTCGTGGGAGAGGTCGCCAAACCGCGTCACGGCCGCGTCGAACTGCAGTTCGACCGTGCCGGTCGGTCCGTGGCGCTGCTTGCCGATGATGACCTCGGCCTTGCCGTGCACCAGCGACATGTCGAGCTGCCATTTCTCGTATTCGGGCGAGCCGGCACGGGGCTCCTTGGTCGCCAGATAATATTCTTCGCGAAACACGAACAGCACCACGTCGGCGTCCTGTTCGATCGAGCCGGATTCGCGAAGATCTGAAAGCTGCGGGCGCTTGTCATCACGGTTCTCGACCTGGCGCGACAATTGTGACAGCGCGATCACGGGGACATTGAGCTCTTTGGCCAAAGCTTTCAGGCTGGTAGTGATCTCGGTGACCTCCTGCACGCGATTGTCGTTGCCGCGTCTGCTTGACCCTTGCAAGAGCTGAATATAGTCCACGACCAAGAGGTCGAGGCCCTTCTGCCGCTTCAGGCGACGGGCGCGGGCCATCAGCTGGGCAATCGACAAGCCGCCGGTCTCGTCGACGTAGAAGGGCAGCGACTGCAACTCGATCGAATAGTCGCGGATCTTCTCAAAATCGGCCTCGGTGATGCCGCCACGGCGGATATGGCTCGAGGGAATCCCGGTGCGCTCGGCGATGATGCGTGTGGCGAGCTGTTCGGCCGACATTTCGCAGGAGAAGAAGCCGATCACGCCGCCGTTGACGGCCTTCATCGTGCCGTCGGCCTGCACCTCGCCATGATAGGCCTTCGCGACGTTGTAGGCGATGTTGGTGGCAAGCGCCGTCTTGCCCATGCCGGGACGGCCGGCGACGATGACGAGGTCGCTTGGCTGTAAGCCGCCCATCTTGATGTCGAGGTCGCGCAGGCCAGTGGCAATACCCGACAGCTTTCCGTCGCGCTGGAAGGCCTTTGCTGCCATGTCAACGGCGACGGTGAGCGCCTGCGAGAATTTCTGGAAGCCGCCATCATAGCGGCCGGATTCGGCAAGTTCATAGAGCTTGCGTTCGGCGTCCTCAATCTGCGCGCGAGGCGCAAAATCCACCGGCGCGTCGTAGGCGACATTGACCATGTCCTCGCCGATGCCGATGAGGTCGCGCCGCAGCGACAGATCGTAGATCGTGCGCCCATAGTCCTGGGCGTTGATGATGGTGGTCGCTTCCGCCGCAAGCCGCGCCAGATATTGGCTCACGGTCATGCCGAGAATGTCGGCCTCGGCCGGGAAGAAGGTTTTCAGCGTGACCGGCGTTGCGACCTTGCCCATCCGGATCAGGCTGCCGGCAGTCTCATAGATCTTCTGATGCACAGTCTCAAAGAAGTGTCTTGGCTCCAAAAAATCCGAGACCCGGTAGAAGGCGTCATTGTTGACAAGGATGGCGCCCAAAAGACCCTGCTCGGCCTCGATATTGTGCGGTGCGCTCCGATAGGCCGCAGTTGCGGTGTCGGAGGCGAGCTTCAGGACGTTCGAATCAGGAGGAGCCATGGCCTTGAATTGTTCTTCGGATTGGGTCGTTTCTTGGGATGGGCCGGCGATAAGGCGCCTGCCACAGCATCCGCGAAAGCGCCAAGAGGCCTTATGCCCGATTCACACATGCCATATGTGAATCGGCGAGCCGTCACGCATTCCCCTTGACGGGATTGGGCCGAAATTTTGGCTGCGGCCGACAGCTTGTGCGAGCTTTCAGTTTGAAAAATCTTGCCGCCAGCTGAATCTCAAGCGGCCCCTCGCATGCCTATGGCAAACGCCAATGCGCCGTGAGCGGTGCTGCCGCCGGCGCTAGTTCAGCAACAGGTAAATGAGCGCAATGAGAGCCGCTGCCGCCCCGACCGCAATCAGGAGATAGTCGGTGCGCAGATCGCCAGGGCTCTCCAAGGATCGCTCATGGTTCTCAGTGGCCATGGGTTAACACTTAGGGCAGGGCGGCAATTCGATATGTGAACTGCTTCACATCCGCCCCGGTTTTCCTTCCG
>Ga0306921_10007791_pt1 | contig 11283 bp, 10 predicted proteins | sample sta12Cox44000080_FD_203760 | JGI IMG/M metagenome (GOLD analysis project Ga0306921, IMG submission 203760) | Lab enrichment of tropical soil microbial communities from Luquillo Experimental Forest, Puerto Rico - statoxic.12C.oxic.44.000.080 (v2)... | ecosystem: Environmental > Terrestrial >... | reverse complement strand
AATCAACGCGACGGAAGATGTGGTGGCGGTGGCCGCCTTCGCACTAACGGCCGTGGCCATCGCCATCCTTGCCGGTCGGGCGCGCAGGTCGGGCGAAGCAGTGGCGCTGAGAGATCGGCTTCAAGTCATCATCGACACAATTCCGGCAATGGTCTGGAGCATTTCGCCTGACGGCTCGTCCGACTTTTTAAATAAACGATTCCGCGACTATACCGGCCTCTCCTTGGAAGACATACGCGATTGGGCCCGGACGGATGCACTGCATCGCCCCTGGATGAATGCACTCCATCCAGACGACCGCGGCATGGATGACTGGAGCGCGGCGCTCGCGCCTGGAGAGCCGTTCGAAAAGGAAGCGCGTCTGCGGCAGTTCGACGGAGAATATCGCCGGTTTCTGTTGCGCTTTGTCCCGCTGCGCGACGAAAGGGGTAGGATCGTCGAATGGTACGCAAAGAGCACCGACATTGAGGATTTGAGGCGGGCAGAGGAGGAATTGCGTCGGCGCGAGGCCCATTTGCGCGATGTGCAGATGGAGCTCGCCCACGCCAACCGCGTCACGACCACGGGCCAGTTAGCGGCTTCGATTGCCCATGAGGTCAGCCAGCCGATCGCTGCGGCGCTCACCAACGCCAATGCCGCACGGCGCTGGCTCGCCGCCGAGCCGCCCGATCTGAGCGAAGTCGGACAGGCACTCGACCGGATCACCAGGGATGGGGGACGAGCCAGCGACATCATCGGCAGGATTCGCGCACTTGTCAGAAAGGCGCCGCCGCGGAACGACCAGCTGAACATCAACGAGACAATCCGTGAAGTTATCACGCTGACCCGCAGCGAAATGCGCAGCAGCAAGACTTTGCTGCAGACGCAGCTGGCGCACGGCCTGCCGCCCATTTCAGGAGATCGGGTCCAGCTCCAACAAGTGATACTGAACCTGATCCTGAACGCAGTGGAAGCGATGAGCGAAACGAGCGATGCCGCGCGGAAGCTGCTAATCAGAACCGAGCAAGATGGTCCGGGTAGCGTGCTTGTCGCGGTTGAGGATTCCGGCCCGGGTCTGAAGCCAGAGAACGTGGATCGGGCCTTCGACGCATTCTACACGACCAAGATTAACGGCCTGGGCATGGGGCTGTCGATCTGCCGCTCGATCGTCGAGGCACATGGGGGACGCGTATGGGCCGCAAACGTACCCCAGGGCGCCACCTTTCAGTTCACCCTGCCCCAGCAGCGGGAAACCGCGTCCTAAATTATCGGTGCAGATCCGGTTCTGGCGGGCGATGGCGGATCGTGGGGACGGGCCTGTCATCAATGCGTCACATATGTCGGTCAAACTGAAGCTAAAGTACTTGGCCGGAGGAGACTATTGATCATGCCGAAGCAGTCCGGGACGACCGATGCCGGCAACGGTCGCGACGAAGCGGCGCTTACCGCCGATGGAGGCGAAGAGATGCCGGCCGGGGAAACGATCGACAACGGCGATGACTTGATGATTGGCGCCGCCACCGTCGGCGTTATCTGCGTGGGAGCGGCGTTAATCGAAGCCGCCCTGATCCCCGGCATGGTTATCGGGGTCGCGGCCATGCTGGCGCCAAAGGCGCTGCCCAAACTAGGCAACGCCGTCGAGCCGATGTTCCGCGGCGCCGTCCGCGGAACCTACAAGCTCGGTCAGAAGGCCCGCCATATTATGGCCGAAGCGGAGGAGCAGGTGCGAGACATCGTGGCCGAAGAGAATGCCGCGGATGCGACGACGAAGCCGGGCGCTTAACATTCATAGATGAAGCACGCACAGATCGCGCATCAGATGCCGGGACGAGTCCGGTTCAAGATACCGGCGGCCCGAGACAATCCGGATTTGCTTGAGCAAATACGGGAGATCCTCGACGGAATCCCTGGATTAAAGCAAACTCGGGTCAAGCCGGGCGCGGGCAGCATCGTGTTGCTTTACGACCCAAACGACGCGCGGCGGTTCGAAGCGCAGATGATAGAGCGGTGGAGGCAGGTGCAGCCGCTGATGCCGCGGACACCACCCAAGCAGCCCAAGCTGCCCACCAACGAATTCGCGCAGGCCACACGCCAAATCGAGGCAGAAGCGGAATTCCTCGCCGGCCACTCACATTCGGCGCGCGCTATCGTCGATTTCTTTAAAGAAGCCGATCACGAGATCAAGACGCTGACGAATAACATCATCGATCTCAAGATCGTCTTGGCTCTGGCCCTCGCAGTGGCGACTTTCGCAGGAATCGGCGCCACTGCCGCCACGCCTATGTGGGTAACGTTGGCGTTGTTTGCGCTCAACCACTTCATCGAGATGCAGACGCCGGATGCAGCGCCTGCGCCGAGGCACGCCGCCAGCCTCGCCGCCGCGTAGGGCACCCGGCCCGACCCGCGATCGTTTAACGCCGTGGAATACGCGATACGGCATGCCATCCCTGGGCGGGCGCGGCTGCACTTACCCCTGCTTTATCAGCGCTCGCCGCTTTCGGATGCTCTACTGAAGTTCCTACAGGGACAATCCTGGGCCAAGAGCGCCCGCATCAATCATGGCTGCGGCTCCCTCGTCGTCGAATACGATACGGCGCAATCGGGCCGCCTTGCGTCCCTGATGTTCGCGTTGCGATACAGCACGCTCGATGATTTGCGCGCGGTGATGGCGCAACCCACCGAGCCTTCCGATCCGGAACCATCTGCTCCGGCTGACCCGCCGCGGCCACCGAAACGATGGCCGCTGGCGTTGCCGACGATCTCCCTCGGCTTAGCGCTGTCAGTGAACCCGGTGGCGATGGCGGTTAACGTGCCACTTCTCCTCTGGAGTGCCTATCCGATTGCCAAGCGCGCCTGGGGTGTGTTGCGCCGAGAACGCCGGCTGAATATCGACTTCCTGGACACACTGGCGATCGCTGCGTCGATCGGTCAGGGTCAATTGATCACCGGCGCCGTAATCACATGGCTGATCCGGCTCGGCGATTGGATCCGCGATTTGACCGCGGCCGGCGCAAAGCGGGCGGTCGGCGAGTTGCTGGAATTCCGGCAGAGGCGCGCCTGGGTCGAGCGAGGCGGCGGCATCGTTTCCGTTCCAGCCTCCGAACTCGTCGTCGATGATGTCGTCATCGTCTATCACGGCGAGATGATCCCGGTTGACGGCGAGATCATCGAAGGACGGGCGCTGATCGATCAGAAGACGATAACCGGCGAAAGTCTGCCGGTAATGCGTGCCCCCGGGGAAACCGCCTATGCGGCGACGATTGTGCGCGAAGGGCAGCTGACGATCCGGGCGATTCGGGTCGGTTCGGCCACGACCGCCGGCCAGATCGCGCAGCTCGTCGAAAGCGCACCGAGCGGCGATACCCGCATGCAGAATCACGCCGAGCGGTTTGCCGACCGGCTTGTGCTGCCCACGCTATCGCTGGCCGTCGGCGTCGCTGGCGTCACCGCCGATTTCAACCGATTCCTGTCGCTTGTGATCGTGGATTACGGAACCGGCATCAGGGTCGCTGCGCCGACCTCGGTTCTCGCCTCAATGACGCATGCCGCGCGTGCCGGCATTCTGATCAAGAGCGGTGGCCATATGGAGCGGCTGGCCACCATCGACACGATTGTATTCGACAAGACGGGCACGCTGACGCACGGGACACCGGTCGTGCGCGATGTCGTCTCTTATCGCAATGCGTTCGCAGCCGATCAATTACTGGCGGTGGCTGTCGCCGCAGAGACGCAGCTGAAACATCCGGTGGCAGAGGCCATCCGCATGCGTACGCGAGAGCAAACGCTTGTGATCCCCGATTGCGAGGAAGCCACGTATCACGTCGGCCTGGGTGTCGAAAGCTGTGTGAATGGCTGGCATGTGCATGTCGGTAGCGAGCGGTTTTTGCGCCAGAACGGGATCCGCATCGACCGGGCCGTAAGCGATAAGGCGACGTTGGAGGTGCGCGGCGAATCCTGCACCTATATCGCGGTCGACGGCGTGCTCGCAGGGCTGATCGCGTACGCCGACCAGGTTCGGCTGGAAGGGCCCGAGGTGATCCGGACCCTGCATGCAATGGGCGTGCTCAATACCATTATGCTGACTGGCGACAATGGCGTCGTCGCCGAAGCCGTGCGGCGGCGGCTGGGTCTGACCGGCCAAATGTCCGACCTGCTGCCAGCCGATAAAGTGGACGCGATCCGGAACCTCCAGCGCGAAGGCAAGTGCGTCGCGATGGTGGGTGACGGAATAAACGACTCGCCGGCGCTGAGCTACGCCGATGTTGGCATCGCGATGAAGCATGGCGCGGACATCACGCATGAATCGGCCGCCGTCGTGTTGATGGAGGATTCTCTCTGGAAGGTTGTCAAGGCGATCGAGATCTCGCGCGGCGCCGTCGGGCTCATCAAACAGAACTACGCGGTGGTCGCCGCGATGAACACTGTAGCACTCGGCTTGGCACTGCCGGGCGGGCTGGTGACCCCGGAGGTCACGGCCTTGATCAGCAACGGCTCGGCGATCCTCGCCAGCGTAAACGGATTGCGGCCGATCTTGCGCGATCGATGAACGCGGTACCAAGCGTGCCTCTGGTATCCGCGCGCGACCTCGCATCGCTGCGGCGGGCGGCCGGTCTGCTGGAGCAACCCACCTTTGCCGTCAAAGTCGCGGATTTGATCGGCCGGCCACCTATTCATGCGCTTGCAATGCTGCCGGGGGTCGCGGATCGACAGCTCGCCAGGGTGATCGAGGCCGCGATCCTCAAATGCCTGAGTATTGCGATCGGCTCTCTCGATGGCACCCCGCCAAACCTGCCCTCACGCTGGGTCCCCAGAGTGACAACGGGTCTTGCCGGAGGCCTTGGCGGCGTGTTTGGCGCGCTTGCCCTACCAATCGAGCTGCCGTTCACGACGACCTTGATGCTGCAGTCTATCGCCGACATCGCCCGCCACTACGGAGAGGATTTGGCTCGTCCCGAGGCACGCCTGGCCTGCCTGGAGGTTTTCGCGCTCGGTGATCGCCGATCCGGCAAGCGCGGCGACATGGGCTACTACGCGACGCGATCGGTTCTGGCCAAACTTACTGCGGAATTGACCGCGTACATTATTCAGCGCCGAACCGTCGACGCGACTTCGCCGGTCGCCTTGCGGTTGGTCAATGAAATCGCTGGACGCTTCGGAATCGCTGTATCCGAGCGCGCCGCCGCCAGCGCGCTTCCGATCATCGGGGCAGTGGGCGGGGCGACTGTAAATGTAATGTTCATGGGCCACTTTCAGCAGATTGCCGAAGGCCATTTCACCATCCGGCGGCTGGAGCGCCGCTACGGCCGCGAGTTGGTCGAAAACCTGTACCGATCGATGGCGGCCCGAGCCAAGAGCGCGCGCAAGAGCCTAGTTTGATCCGCGCCTGCCGTATCGAACGACGAAGCCGCGCGCTATATTGTGATGAGTCGTGGTCCTAGTATCTGGCGAGGCCGATGCCTCTCGACATCCTGCCCAGCGTCTGCCCGCATGATTGCCCGAGCGCCTGCGCGCTCGAAATCGAGCGGATCGACGGACGGCGGATCGGACGGGTGCGTGGGGCCGCGGCGCAGACCTACACGCGCGGCGTTGTCTGCGCCAAGGTCGCCCGCTATGCCGAACGCCAGCACCATTCGGCGCGATTGTCCCGGCCGCTGCGCCGGATTGGCCAGAAAGGGGCTGGCACGGCGGCGTTCGTGCCGATCTCCTGGGACGAGGCACTCGACGAAGTCGCCGAGCAGCTGACCCGAGCGGCCCAGCGCTACGGCTCCGAGACGGTGTGGCCCTACTACTATGCCGGAACGATGGGACTGGTGCAGCGTGACGGCATCAACCGGCTGCGCCACGCAATGCGTTATTCGCGCGAGCATTTGTCGATCTGCAGCATGTTGTCGGACGCGGGATGGTTTGCCGGCGTCGGCGCCAAGCGCGGGGTCGACGGGCGCGAGATCGCCAAATCCGATCTGATCGTCGTCTGGGGCGGCAATCCGGTCTCGACCCAGGTCAACGTCATGACCCATGTCGCGACCGCCCGCAGGGAACGCGGCGCCAAGCTGGTCGTCATCGATCCCTACCGCACTGCGACCGCCGAGCACGCCGACATCCACTTGGCGCCACTGCCCGGCACCGACGGGGCGCTCGCCTGTGCGGTCATGCACGTCCTGTTTAAGGAAGACTATGCCGACCGCGTTTATATGGCACGGCATACCGACGATCCGGACGGGCTTGAAGCCCATCTCGCATCGCGCAACCCGGCCTGGGCGGCGCGGATCACCGGGCTTTCAGAAGGCGAGATCCTCGACTTTGCGCGGCTCTACGGGCGCACCAAGCGCAGCTATATCCGGGTCGGTTACGGTTTTTCGCGCTCACGCAATGGAGCGGCACAACTGTTTGCGGTTAGCTGTCTGCCGGCGGTGACTGGAGCCTGGGCCTACGAGGGCGGCGGCGCGCTCTATTCAAACTTGGGTCTCGTCCCGCTCGACGCGACCCTGATCGAAGGGTTCGACCGTCTCGACCCGTCGATCCGCGTCCTCGACCAGTCGCGGATCGGGCCGGTACTGACGGGCGATCGACGCGATATCGGGGATGGCCCGCCGGTCACGGGCTTGCTGATCCAGAATACCAACCCGATGGTGGTGGCTCCAGAATCAGCAATCGTGCATCACGGCTTCGCGCGCTCCGATCTGTTTGTCTGCGTGCACGAGCAGTTCATGACCGAGACCGCCGCAATGGCCGATATCGTATTGCCGGCCACGACCTTCCTCGAACACGACGACATTTATCCGGCTGGCGCGCACACCTTCCTGCAGCTCGGCCGCGCAGTGCTGCCGCCCCACGCCGAGTGCCGGTCCAACCATGAGGTGATCTGCGGGCTCGCTGAGCGGCTCGGTGCGTGCCACCCCGGTTTTGCGATGAGCGCGATCGAATTGATCGATCAGACATTGCGGATCAGCGGGCTTCCCGGCATCGACAACTTCCCGACAGACGGCCGGCTCGATTGCTGCCCGCCTTTCGAGACCGGCCATTTTCTCGACGGGTTCGCGCAGCCTGACAAGAAATTTCATTTCCGAGCCGACTGGCGGGCGATCGGCCCCGAGCATGCGCGGCTGCCGCCATACCCGGACCACGTGGCGGTCATCGATGAGGATCATCCCGAACAGCCCTTCCGTCTTGTCGCCGCGCCGTCGCGCTCGTTTTTGAACAGCAGCTTCAACAACACGCCGTCGAGTGTCGCCCGCGAAGGCCGACCCACCGCGCTGGTTCACCCCGACGTGCTGGCCGGCATCGGTGTGCGCGACGGCGATCGGCTGCGCATCGGGAACCGGCGCGGTAGCCTCGTCGTTCACGCGCGCGGCTTTGACGGGTTGCAGAAGCGGGTCGTGATCGTGGAAGGGCTGTGGCCCAATCATGCTTTCGAGGAGGGCATCGGGATCAACTTGTTGACGAGCGCCGATCCGGGTCTGCCGCGCGGCGGCGCCGTGTTCCACGATACCTCGGTGTGGCTCAGCCCGACGTGAGGGCGAAATGACCGATGGCAAAAACCGGCTTCCGACCGAGGCGCGTTCCGCCGAGGTGGAGCAATTTCTGGAGAAGCTGAAGAAGGCGCCTCCAACGCATGCTGGCGGGCGCGGACGGCTCATCTTTGCGCTCGACGCGACCGCCAGCCGCGAACCCACCTGGGACCGCGCCTGCCGAATTCAGGGGGAGATGTTCGAGGCGACCGCTGCGCTCGGTGGGCTCGAAATCCAACTCGTTTTTTACCGCGGCTTTTCGGAGTGCAAGTCGAGCAAATGGATGACGACGGCCGCCGAGTTGCATCGGGTCATGCGATCGGTGTTCTGCATCGGCGGCGAAACCCAGATCGAGCGGGTGCTGAGCCATGCCATCCACGAGACGCGGGCACGCAAGGTCAACGCGCTGGTCTTTGTCGGAGACGCGATGGAGGAAAAGGTAGACCGTCTGTGCCGTCTGGCCGGCGAGCTAGGCCTGCTCGGGGTGCCGATCTTCCTGTTTCACGAGGGGCGCGAAAGCACGACCGCGGCTGCCTTTAAACAGATCGCCAACCTGTCGCACGGCGCGTATCTCAGTTTCGATCTGTCGAGCGCCGATCGGTTGAAAGAGCTGCTCGGCGCTGTCGCCGTCTATGCTGCAGGCGGCTATCGCGCCCTTACCGCCTATGGCGAAAAGAAGGGTGGCGAGGTGCTGCGGCTGACGGCGCAATTGCGCGAGTAAGCGACGGCGATGCTTTACCTTCTCGGCGGGTTCGCAGTCCTCACCGGCTTTCTGTTGCTGGTCTATCTGTTCGTCAATGCCGATCCGGCGCGGCTCGCTCGCGGGCTGAAGGTCACCGGAATCATCATCGCAGTCGTCGCGGTGGCGACTCTGGCGATCTCGGGACGGATGGCGGTGCTGCTGGCGCCGCTCGCCATGCTGATGCCGCTGCTCATCCGCGTTCGCAGCCTGCTCGACCGCTATCGTCCGCCCTCGGGCGGCCAGACCTCGACCGTGGCGACGGCGTTTCTGCGCATGACGCTCGACCACGACACCGGCAGCATGGAGGGGACCATCCTGCGCGGCCGCTTTGCCGGCATGCGCCTTGACGAGCTCGGGCCGGGAGACCTGTTGGCACTATTGCGGGAGTGCCGAGCGGAAGACGAAGAGGGCGCGCGGCTATTAGAGGCCTATCTCGACCGCGTCCGCCCGGATTGGCGCGACGAGCTCGCCGGCGAGCGGACGACCGGCAGCACGGGCGGAGGCGGTGCCCGCCCCGCGAGCGGCGATATGAGCGTCGAAGAGGCCTACGCGATCCTCGGTCTCTCCCCAGGCGCCGATGCCGAGGCGATCAAGGAGGCGCACCGCCGGCTGATGGTCAAATTGCACCCGGACCACGGCGGCTCCGATTACCTCGCCACCAAGATCAACCGCGCCCGCGACGTGCTCTTGCATCCGTGAGGCGTTCACGGGGAGGCGCCGGCGCCGCGGGAGGGTGCGGGGCAGTAACTCAGACACAATCGAAGTGAGCGTAGCGTTCGCTCAGGCCGAAATTGGCGCTGTTCCGCAGGCGGGCTGTCTTGCCGTGGGCGGCGCACGCCTTCTGTGCGAGCTGCGTCGCTTCATCGAGCCCGTCAAGGCTGCCGTAGCGCACGGTCACCGCGGTCACCGAGCTTTCGACTACGGCAGGCCCGGAACAGCCGCTTGTCGCCAGAAGCAACAGCGCAACCAGTGATAAGCGGAACGTAATCGCGCGGATCATCGGCTGATTGCTATCGATGGGGACCGCCCATTATATCAGCCGATGCCCACAAGCGGATCCCGCCCGATCCTGGTGCCGCTGATCGTCGCCTGCGCGATGTTCATGCAAAACCTCGATTCGACGGTGATCGCCACGGCCTTGCCGACGATCGCACAATCTCTCGGCGAGAGCCCGCTACGCCTCAACGTTGCGATCACCTGCTATCTGCTGAGCCTTGCCGTATTTATCCCGATCAGCGGTTGGGTCGCCGACCGGTTTGGCGCGCGCCGCGTGTTCACCGGGGCGATTGTAGTCTTCACGTTGGGCTCGATCGGCTGCGGCTTCGCCGATTCACTGCCCGCCCTCGTCGCCGCCCGCATCGTGCAGGGCATGGGCGGAGCTCTGATGGTGCCGGTTGGCCGCCTCGTCCTGTTGCGGACGGTGGAGAAATCGGATCTGGTCCGGGCGATGTCGTACGTCAGCGTCCCGGCGTTGCTCGGGCCGGTGATGGGCCCACCTCTCGGCGGCTTTATCGTTACTTATGCTTCGTGGCGCTGGATCTTTTTCATCAATATCCCGATCGGCGTTCTCGGCATCGTTCTCGTCAATCTGGTGGTGGCGGATCTTAAGGAGACCGGCCGCCGGCCGTTCGACCTTAGTGGTTTTGCGATGACCGGCCTCGGGCTCGCAGCGTTGGCCTTCGGTTTCGAAAATGTCGGACGCGGCACATTGCCCGCCATTCTCGTGATGGCTCTGCTCGCGCTCGGCGCCGCGTGCACGGTCCTTTATGTTCGACATACTTCGCGCGTCGCATATCCGATCATCGACCTCGCGCTGCTCAAAATCCCGACTTACGCGTCGGCGACGATGGGCGGCTTTTTGTTTCGCATGGGGCTGGGCGCGCTGCCCTTTCTGCTGCCGTTGATGCTGCAAGTCGGCTTTGGGCTCGATGCGTTGTCGTCGGGGTTGTTGACCTTTGCCAGCGCCGCCGGCGCGATGACAATGAAGTTGACCGCCGCCCAGATCATTCGCGCGCTCGGCTTTCGGCTCGTGCTGGTAGGCGACGCCGTGATCAGCGCGCTCTTTCTGTTTGGCTACAGCCTGTTTCGGCCTGACACGCCGCATCTGGTGATCTTTCTCGCGTTACTGGCGGGCGGGTTTTTCCGCTCCTTGCAGATGACCAGCATCAACAGTCTGAGCTATGCCGATGTGCCGCCGGCGATGCTGAGCCGCGCCACCAGTCTCACCAGCATGGCGCAGCAGCTCTCGCAAACCGTCGGCGTCGCTACCGGTGCGCTGTTCCTGCAGGTGATGCTTACGTTGCGTGGCGGAACGGCACTGACTGCGGGCGATTTCTACCCGGCTTTTGTCGGCGTCGCGATGATTTCGCTGCTATCGGTTCCTTTCTTTTTGCGCATGTCTCCCGATGCGGGCGCCGAGGTCAGCGGCCGACAGGCGGCGCGATGACCGGCGAGCGCGGCTGGCGGGACGGCGTCTATCGTGGCAATCTCGGGCCCAGTCCCTTGGCGGTGAGGTCCGTCATAATGCACATCGAACGGCTCGATCATCTGGTTCTGACCGTCGCGGATATCGACCGCACCTGTGAATTTTACACGCAGGTGCTCGGAATGGAGGTCGTGCGCTTTGGCGAAGGCCGCACCGCGCTGCGCTTTGGCCAGCAGAAGATCAACCTGCATCCGGCCGGCAATATCCCGGACCTGGTCGCCGAGAAGCCGACTCCGGGTTCGGGCGACTTGTGTTTCATTACTTCGGTGCCGCTCGCCGAAGTGACCGCGCATCTCGAGGCGTGCGGGGTTCCGGTCGTGGCGGGACCGGGGCCACGTGCTGGCGCGATCGGCACGATACAATCGGTCTATATTCGCGACCCGGATCTGAACCTGATCGAGATCTCGAATTATTGAGGTTGCCTTGTCGCGCTTCCGCGGTCCTTGGTTCCGGCTTCCTGCGCTCGCGATCCTTGCCACTATCGGCGGCGGACAATCCGCGTCTGGCGATAGCATTCTGGACCGGGTCGCCTACGGGGTGGATGGAGCAGAGTCGAGCCACGGCAGGGA
>Ga0306921_10007789_pt1 | contig 11284 bp, 10 predicted proteins | sample sta12Cox44000080_FD_203760 | JGI IMG/M metagenome (GOLD analysis project Ga0306921, IMG submission 203760) | Lab enrichment of tropical soil microbial communities from Luquillo Experimental Forest, Puerto Rico - statoxic.12C.oxic.44.000.080 (v2)... | ecosystem: Environmental > Terrestrial >... | reverse complement strand
TGAAAGCGAACCGCCGGCTCTTCTTAGCCCGCCATTCTGGGAAGATCATCGCCGGTATCAGTTTTCGCTTCTTCCCGGGTGGTTTGATGGAGTACGCGGCCAATGTTTCGCGGGACCAGGCCCTGTGCCTGAAGCCCAACGATTTGCTGGTGTGGAAAGCGATCGAATGGGGTTGTAGTGAAGGTATTCGCCGCTTTTCTCTGGGCGGTGCTCATCGTTTCCTGAGAGAGTTTGGAGGAATTGTAGCCCCCATCTACCGGTATCGCTTGGACCGGACCTGGCTCCGCCGCTACGACTTGAGGGAGAGCATGAGTGATTGGGGCAGGGAATGGCTGAGGAAGATGCCAGGGCCGGTCGAGCAAAAAGTGCGTAGAGTCCTAGGCAAATCTTGAGGAAATCAATTCAAGCTGGAGTGTATTGTGCCATTCAAGTCTGCGTCCGCGTATGTGGTGCTGGGTATGACGGGTGCGCGAACCGTTGTCGGGTTCGCGCCTGTGCCAAGTCTAGCTCTTCCATGCGCGAGATCCAGACCCTTAGCCTGTCGCCCGAGCAAGTCCGAGCATAAACGTGGCATGATGCTCGTGTTCGTCGGGCGGTCCAACCCGATGAAGGAGGGCACCCTGATTACCAGGTCTTCGCATGAGTATCCTCAACCCAGTCTAAGCGCCTTAGCCGAGCCTTCGTAGGCATTTGGCACCATCCGACTTCCCAACCGATTGAGCAGTCGCTGGATGAGGAGGCCACCGTGATGGCGGCGCGTTCCACATCGGAGCGACTCAGTTCTACCGTTCTACCTGATCCCAACGCCGGTTATAGAACTCTTCTCACGCAGGACCACAGACAAGTCCTTCCCCCATGAAACGCCGAAACGCCTGCTATTGTGGGGCGATTAGCCCTGACTACGTATTTGACGCGTCGCTAGTGCCAGGGGCCAGGAGCTGGTCTAGGATGATTTTTTGATTTAGAAGGACTTATCAACAAGTTCGCGGAGAGTCGTAGACGCAGCTAAACCAGGAAACTAGGAGCGCCTGGCGACGACGATGAAACGCTCTCCGCCTTGGCTCATCATAACATCGGTGAAGCCTGCTGATTGCAAGGCCAGTCTTATCCCCCGACGGGTCTGGCCTGATTCAATGCGCACTCTCTTCAGCGGGAAGCGAAAAAGCTTGCCTGTGAAGTGAAAGCCAAAACCATTAACAAGGACGTAAGTTCGGTAAGCAATGTCCTTCCAATTGAACGCCCGAAGGCTCTTGAGTAGATGATCCCAGACGAGAAGCTGACTGTGCAAGGATGCCCACAATTCGCCCCTGGGCCTTAATACCCGCCTGATTTCACGCAAGGTAGGAACGAGGTCCATGTACGGCAGTGCCACAGCGGAGATAACGTAGTCGAAAGCCCCGTCTTGGAATGGCAGTTCTTCCCCGCGCGCCCGGACACATGGGAGGTGAGGCGCATTCGATCTGGAGATTTGCAGCGAAGCCATGTCAATGTCAACGCCACAGACAAACCTGGAGGTGCCCAGGGGCGGTGCGCTCGCCGCCCGCATCATTCCCTGGCCATCGCCGCAGCCAAGATCCAAAACGCTGCTAGCCCACTGCGGAATAGGCGCATCGCCCAGAGAGGGTGCGTGAGGGAGTTGTTCAATAGTTCCTGAAGCACTTTGAATCATAAAACACACTTCAAACTTTATCCCCAAGCAGTGTCACGCACAATAGTGCTCTATTCCTATCTTCTCAAATTTCGTGAGACACAGTCGGGGAGTGGCAGCGCTGCTTAAAGCGGTAGCTCATCTTGGCTGGCATGCCGGAGCTGCCTGTCCATGGATTCCACGACACTTTTTTGGTTGAGTTTCTACCCACCGGAGTACGAATTACGGGCCTATCAATTCTCCTGGGCCATCAGAGTGTGTGAATCGCTGAGAAGCATTACACACCTTGGGTCAAATCAGTTGAAGGCCGAAGTTCAGCGCAATTGGCATACTACCGAACTGCAACAGGGGGAGTGCGGCGGGTCCACGGGCGAAAGCGCTTGTGAAACTCCTTTAGCGGGACCAACCATAAGTCGGCCATGAGAGATTGTAGTGTATTTCCATTCGTGTTCAAATTATCATCCGGCTAGAGATTTATAGATTCAACAACTAACAAAAGGAAGTGCAAATTGTACCCCTTGCGAACTGCAAGGCTCGTCAGTCCCTTGTCAGACATCTTTTGGGTCACAAAGCTTAGGGTAAGGCTGTCGGAGTAAGGGACGTTCGCCAAGTCGGCGCAGGCCCGCTAATCCTGGCAGGAGGAACGATCGGTTGAGCTTGACACTGCGAATCCTTTTAATTACCCACGACTTTCCCCCATCTGCAGAAGTTGGGCGGAATCGTACTGCCCACTTTTGCAAGTACTTGCCTGAGTTTGGGGTTCAACCCTTCATCCTCACAGTTCAGAATCGATTTCACGACGAACTTGACCACACATTCTTGGTGCCTCCGGGGATTCGCGTCATCCGTACGGTGCGACACGAAACGCCTCTAAGATGGTATGCAAACTGGATGTCGCGAAGAAGCCCAGCCGACCCTCGCAAGTCTCGCGAGGACCATGACATAGCAAAGGCGCAGAGGACCTACACAACGCCAACCCCTCGCTGGCGTCAGCATCTGCTTTCGGTCTTGTCGATTCCGGACCAGTATTGGGGCTGGTATTTCCCGGCCATGCGGGCCGGGGGCTATCTGCTCCGAAACAGGGAATTCGATGCCATCCTGTCGACCTCCCCTCCCTCCACCGCTCATCTGATCGGGTTGAGCCTGAAGAAGAAATATCAAATTCCCTGGATTGCAGATTTCAGAGACCCATGGCTCAACAACGAATCGCTCCGTTCTTCCCACCCGAGGTGGCGCAGGAAGCTGGACGCGAGGATGGAAGCAAGCTGTGTGAGGTCGGCCGACCTGGTGGTCTGCAACACTGAACTGCAACAAGGGGTCATGTGCGAGCGCTACCAGAATCTTCCCCGACAGAAATTTGTCACTCTCACGAATGGCTTCGTCGATGTCGAAGGTCCTCCTAACCTATGCCTTAAGAAACACAAACCCCTGCGGTGTTTGCACCTTGGGGAGATCTACGGGGGCCGCCGAATTGATACTTTCTGCGCCGGCCTATCAATCCTAGTGAAAAAGCAAAAACTGGATCCGGATGCAGTTAAAGTTCTCTTCCTGGGTGGCACAGACCAATCTCAAATTGCGGCTTGTCGAGAGATGGCTGGCGAACTGATGGATACGGGAATGATCGAATTTCATCAGCGCGTGGACAGGGGAGAAGCGAGACGATTCCTCTGGGAGGCGGATCTACTTCTGATCTTCCAAGGCGGATACCGCACGCAGATTCCATTGAAATTTTACGAATACCTGTCGACAGGCAAGCCAATCTTCGCCGTTGGCCAACAAGGAGCCCTCAGCGACGTGATGGCACAGACGGAAGTGGGCGTCTGGGTCGGAGAGGATCATCCGCGTGAGATCGGAGAGAAATTTCTCCTTGCCTTGGCCCTTCCAGCGCAGTCAGCTGAAGCGATCCAGCAGCGTTGGAAAGAACGATTTCATGTCCGCTCCTTGAGCCGTCAACTCGCCAAATGGATTCGGGAGCTCGTCGACGGACAAAGAGCAGTTCAGAAAGGGTGACTGCCTGACCCTCTGACGTCTCTCAGGGTTGCCGCCTCGGTCGTTGCGGCTGAAAACAATAATCCCGGTAGTCGGATGGATTGCCTTCGTTCCCATCGGCGGCCGCGAGGGCAATATTCACCATCTCGCGTCCAGTCACAAAGTGCACGCGATTAACAGGATTTTCTCGCACCCAGCCCATCAAGTCTCGAAGGAAACGCTGCGCGGCTTCTCCGATCATGCTCGACTCGTCGCCAGGATCCATGCCATGGCAGTGCAGTTTGATGAAGAGCCAGTCCGGCCGCCCATCGACGGTGATGGCTGTCTGTATCCACAACCGTACCCGACGCAAACTCGGCGGATTGAGCCCTGTCACGGCCGCATTCTCGATCTTGATTGGCAGACCTCCTTTTTCGCGCTTTCCAAAATCAATCAAGAGCGGTCCCTCGACTATCAGCGGAAAGATGTTGGGCGGGAAGCCAGAGCGGAGCGGTTTTGCACGTCGGTGCGGCGCGCGCGAAGTGAGCGGAAGGCCGCATTCGTAGAGCATATTAATCTTGGCGACCTGCGCAGTGTTCGGTGCAGAAGGAAGCGTGAAATCGGCGAAACACCCAGTATTCGCTAGTATCTGCATTTCTTCATCTACGCCGCAATAGCGGCCCCCGCAGGAGTTCGCTAGCGCCCAGTTCCCGTGCACGAAGCCATAGCGAGGTTCCTGATCCCCCGGCGCCCTCGAGAGGCAGCCGAGGCCGGCCAGCGAATCACGGAATTCAACAAGCTGCCGTCGTGTATTTTCAGCTGTGTCCGGAACGTCCACGCCATGGTGGAGTTGAATCTCGATCTCCCCCCATCCAGCGTGGCAATGTTCCGCAAGGCGCTCCAGTAAGGCACGGTCATATTGTTCCGCGGGATAGAAATAGGTGTGGACGAACGGAAACCCAGCCGAATCCCGCCATGGGTCAAACGCGTTTGGATAGACGCGGCACCATTTCTCGAGTCGTTGCTCCTGCACGTCCCGCGAGGCAAATTCCCTTGGTGTCTCCGGCCGGATCGAAGGCTCGAAATGGTCCGCCAGTGCGAAAATCAGATGTCTCTGGCCGACCCGGGAAGGCGTCCGAGTCATTCCTTGCCAAACATAGGCGGGAAGCCAACACATGCTATTGAGAACCTTTTCTGCTCGAGACATATCTGGCACAGGATCCGTTCCCTCCGAAGAATTCATCGGCTATCCCGCAAGGCCCTCATGGATTCCAAGGTGATTCATAAAATTCAGCTATGTTCCTAGGGTGTCGCTATCGGAGCAGTAAGTTGCTTCGCAAGAAAAACTCATACTACCCTAAAAAAAATCCAGGAGCGACACCCTAGTGGGGTGATTCTGAAAATTCGAAACCTGGGGCAGAATGTTCAGGTTGTGAATAACTTGTGACGTCGATGGGAATCTTTCCGCTGGATCGAATAATCCGGCAGCACATCGGCCGTGACGACCGCGCTTTCCTTTCTTCTTTGCGGGCGAAGAGTAGACCCGACCATCCCATGGCATGCTGCTCCACACTCACGCACTTCCTTGCGCAGGGCGCTCGGTCTCTTCCATCCGTCCATAACTCATCACCTTGTGCTTGCTCGCGTTGGCTTTGACTTTGTTCCGATCCAATGCCACTCGTCCCAGCTTCAGCGCTCCCACCTCTAACGCCAGGCGTAACTCTTGCTGAAACAGTTCTTCCAGGGCTTTCAAATGAATCTTCCGAAAATCCGAGAGCGACCAGAAATCGGGCTCATGGTCCGCTGCCAATACTCGAAAAGCCACGTCTTCCACCAAACGCTTCTGCATCCGGCGAGAGGAAAACAATCCCACGTAATACCCGTGCACCAGGATCTTCACCATCATGCGCGGGTGATAGGGTGGTTGACCCCGATCTTCCTCCTCATACACCGACCCGATCGCCGAAAGGCCCAACTGGTCCACCGCATCCGACACACAGTAAGCCAGGTGATTCTCCGGCAACCAGTCCCGAAGGCTCGCCGGCAACAACAAATCTTGCTCAGGAAGATTATGTCTTGTAAGTCTTGGCCATGACTCACAACCTTGCACACACTCTGATTGCTTTCAAGTGAATTCATGCAAACTGAAGATGATTCTCGGACAGACTCCTAGCATGATTGCTATACTGCGTTTGGCCATCAGACGCCACGAATACATGAGCCAACGCCTAAAGATCCTTAATATAGTCGGGGCGCGCCCCAATCTTCCGAAAATCGCTCCGCTCATACGGGAAATGCAGCGTCATCCGGAGATTGAGCCCATCCTCGTCCACACTGGCCAACACTATGACGAAAATCTCTCTGACATTTTCTTCCGTCAGATGGGGATCCCCGCACCGCACATCAATCTGGAGGTTGGTTCAGGCTCCCACGCGGTGCAAACTGCCGAAGTCCTGAAACGCATCGAACCAGTACTTGTCGAGCACAAGCCAGACCTGGTGCTCGTTGTCGGTGACGTCAACTCGACCATCGCGGCCTCTTTGGCGGCCGTAAAACTTGGCATCCGCGTCGCGCACGTCGAAGCCGGCCTGCGCAGTTTTGATCGTTCCATGCCGGAAGAGATCAACCGCGTTCTTACCGACGCCCTGGCCGACTACCTCTTCGTCACGGAGGAAGACGCTATCGAACATCTCCTTAGAGAAGGCCGCCCGCGGGAAGTTATCTACTTCGTCGGAAATGTAATGATCGATTCGCTGCGACAATTTCTTCCTCTGGCTCAACGGTCGACGATTGGAGACAAGCTTGACCTTAAAGATGGTCCCAATTGGCTTCGTTTCGCTGTTCTCACTTTGCATCGGCCATCAAACGTCGATTCCTCGGAAAAGCTGACTCAACTGCTCGGAGCTATCGATTCCGTGGCCAAAGAAGTACCAGTCATTTTCCCGGTTCATCCACGCACCCAGCAGAGACTCACAGAGGCGGGAAGAGCGCACCATACAAACTTGTGCATGATTCCGCCTGTCGGTTACCTCGATTTTCTCTGCCTTCTCAGCAATGCCACCCTGGTCCTAACGGACTCCGGCGGCGTACAGGAAGAAACCACCGCCCTCGGCGTGCCTTGCCTGACGCTGCGCGAGAACACGGAGCGGCTAATTACCATTTCTCGAGGGACAAATTTACTGGTCGGCACGGACCCTACCAGGATTATGCCGGCCACGAAAGATATCCTCGTCGGCAAAGGGAAGACTGGTCGCATACCCGAGCTCTGGGACGGCCACGCCGCAGAACGCATTGTGGACATCCTCATTAGAGAAGTGCCTCGATCCAAAAGAACTGTAGAAATTACGTTATAATCACAAACATCTCCCAGTCCAGAACTGATCTGTCCGGCAGGAGTGAACAGCCCTTGCTTTGATCTAGGATGTGTTTTTGAAGCCAACCCGCACATGCAGTGGCTATTATTCGCTCGAAGCATATTGCAAAACAGTTTAGACATCGTCATTACCGCGGAACAAATTGGTGATGGCCACGGCGATCCTAAGTATTCAGAACGAGATAAGTGGGTTCGTTTAAGGATACGCTGAGGATCAGACGAACCTGCACAAAAGGAAAAATGACAACCCAACCAACTGTCACTGGTTGGGAACGGTTATCCTTTAACTTCAGCGAATATGTCTATGGCTTTGTATATTGTATCCAGGAATGGCTACTTGATTAAGGATTCGTAATTCAGAGCCACGAGGACTGCGGGGGATTTCAGGCTCTGCATTTGAAGAAGCGAATCTGAGTTACACTTAGTCCGCACGCAGAAACGCAAGCAGATTGCAGGAGTCAGTGTGCAAACATACCTCGAAAAATACCGCGCAAGCGAAGAGGAAAAGGTTCGAACAAAAGATCTGCTGCGCTTGCTTCCCAAGAATCGCCGGTCGGTACTCGACATCGGGGCAAGAGACGGGCATTTTTCTCGATTGCTTACGGAATATTTCTCGGAAGTAACTGCACTCGACTTACAAAGGCCTGCCTTCGAGATCCCTCGAGTTGTGACTGCCGCAGGAGACGTTACAAAACTTGATTTCGCCTCCGACTCTTTCGATTGCGTCTTTTGCGCGGAGGTACTCGAGCACATCCCTGAGGTGCAGAGAGCGTGCAATGAGATTGTCAGGGTGGCCAGACATGAGATTATCGTTGGGGTCCCGTTTCAACAAGACACAAGGATAGGCCGTTGTACATGCCATAGCTGCAGTAAAGTTAATCCACCCTGGGGACATGTGAATTCCTTCGACTCAAGAAAACTCCTGAAGTTATTTTCAGGATTACGCGTTATTTCTACTTCTTATGTTGGCACAACAAAGGAATCAACGAATGCCCTGTCCGCCTTCCTGATGGATCTTGCCGGGAACCCTTGGGGGACGTACGACCAAGAAGAACTTTGCATCTATTGCGGAGCCCAGATGAAAGCACCCGGAAGAAGACAACCATGGCAAAGGGGACTATCTGGCATCGCTACCGGTATCAACCGCGTTCAGACTCTTTGCGCAAAGCCACATGGAGAGTGGATTCATCTTTTGTTTTCAAAACGAAGTGATCAAACGGTCTAGGCATAGACTGGCTCTGTTGACATCTTCACGAAAAGGCGGCGGGAAGGGCCTTCGCATCTCGGCCCGCACTCCATGCACGCGCCAGGTCTTCTGCCCGCGTTTGGCCGGAATCACGCTGTGCGCTCTGAGGTGTTGCGGCGCGCAAGTTGCGACAACACGAACTGTTGATCCAAATCCACGGCCACCACCCACTTCAGCCAGTGCCGGCACGGCAGAATAGCCAGCAACTGCGGCTGGGTGAATTGACGCTTGCTGAAGCGGCTCCGGTAACGCGGGAGCATCGCCCAGGAGACTTGCAGAGCGATGCGGGCATAAGGCAGGAGTCCAACTTCGGCCATCGCACCTCCTGCCTCCATAGAAAGCCACGGAGGTGGCCAATTGCTCAATCCAATTTCAATAAAGTTGCGAGGATGTCGCAAAGCCGCATAGACTGTAAGATAAGATGAATGGCCTCTATCGCCGCCATCTTTGCTCAAATCACTGGACGGGTCGGCAGGTGTAACGGTGTAACTGATGCCACAGCACCATCTATTCCAATGCAATCGCATTCGTCTCAGAACTACCAATGGCGCAGGGATTGTGGAGAGTCAAATTTAGTGAATTCTTACTGCCAAACTGCCGCTTCAACTTGGGTAGGATTCATTTCTGGTTTTGGAGCCAGACTCGAGATTACTCGATCCCTCTGCACAATGAGGCGGAACGCGCTGGTGTAAGCAATCAAACAGTATGGAAAGAGGTGGTACGCGACACTGGCGAAAAAGGAGCCTACGAGATAGGCTGCGAGACTTGCTTCAAGCGCCATCGTGAATAGCCGAAAGCTCTTTCCCGTTTTTCGGTATTTTCTGATGTCTCTGAGATTGGCGATACCTCGCCAGAGGATCAGTACGTATAAGACAAAAGCCGCAATACCTCCCTCTGCGCTGATCTGCGTATAAGAGTTGTGGGTGGCATGCCACACTCCAGATACAATCTCAAAATTCCCTGGCCCAATCCCGAATAGAGGATGCTGAGCTGTTATTTTTAAGCTTTTATACAAAAGTTCTCTGCGCGCCTGCGCTGACGCAGAGGCCTCAGAGTCATGCTTATTTGTTGCGGAACTTATGTCCGTTTGCTCAAATCGCTCTCGGAGAGCGTTCCCGCCGTATAGCCAGATGGTGATCACCGCAACGGGCACGAGCAAGATTAGGTAGAAGCGACGGCCCTTGAGACCAAGCTCCCAAAGGCACACTAGTGCGACAACCACAAATGCAATGGCTCCTCCGCGAGACGCAGTTAGAACAACTGTGTAAATCATCGCAAGCATGGCAGCTGCCCAAGCGAGCTTCTTCCAATAACTTCTGGTCGTGAGTGCAAGTGCTAAACAAAGAGGGAGGCTTAGGTCGGTGGCGAGTGCAAGATCGTTCGGATTTCCGTATATCCCGGAAAGAAAACCTTGCAGGCGGCCACGCAATATGTTCGCATGGACAATACTAGCGATTGCGATTGCAGCGACGGAGGCGGCTTGCACAAACAGGATCCATTGAAGCCTCTTCATCGAGCGGACCGCCCCGTAGATGACAATGACCAGTGGTAGAACTTTGGAGAAATCAAGCATTACGTTAAATGCGCCACCTCTCCAGACAGGAGAGAAAGATGCGGCCAACCAAAGTTGAGCCACGAGCAGAAAGAGAAACATAACTTCTTGGGGCATGTGCCAGCGAATGTTGTGGAACGAAAAAGCCAGAGCCAAGAGGATTAGGACGCCGGTTATTTTCGCTAGAGGTAGGGCTGCCAATCCGGGTATCCAATCTTCCGGACGCGCGAAGTATACGACCATGAAAAGAACTAACCCGAAATACGCAAATCCGAGCGGCTCACGCCGCTTAGTGCGTTTGACGGCGGATTTTGGAGCCTCTTCCACGGCCTCGACGCCTCGCTCAACTTACAACTGGACAGTGAGCCCTTCGATAACGAATTTGGCCCATGTCAGTGTACCCACACCTGTTTCTTTCCAGCTGCAAAATAAAAAAAGGCGACGATCGCGGCGGTATTTAGAAGTACAAATGCCAGGGCGAGATGGGTCAAACGGGAGACGATGCCCAGCGGTACGCGCATGAAGGCCAGGGCTCCTAATGTGCCTACGCCCATAGCCGCAACAAGCGGAAACCGATAGAGGAGACCGGGAAGAAAGAAGGAAGCCGAGATCATTCCGATCAGTGCAAATGGGATAGCAAGGCGAAACAGTTTATGACTAACAAATTCGAATCGAAGCGGGTTTGCAGCGGTTAGCAACCATGGAGCCATGCAGAGAAGTTGGTAATTCCCAAAGAGTGTTCGCACCTTGCGGCGAAATTCTTGTTTCGCGTTCGACGGCAAGTTATCCCACGCTAGGGCCCGAGGCTCGAAAATCACTCGCGCTCCGCTCCGGGCGACTTCCATGGGAACGAAAACGTCATCCAAAATGAGGCCCGTGGGGAGATGCGGCACTAGGCTCCGCCTAACCGCATATAACGCGCCGGTGGCACCCACGCTTGAGCCGGCCCTGCTTTCCCAATTTCGAATAGCCTTTTCCATCCTCCAATAGGATCCGACTCCTCGTGTGGAGGTTTCTTGCCCCTCACCCAGAATCAATGCTCCGCTCACGCACCCCACAGCCGGGTTCGCAAAATTTTCAACCAGCGTTTTGATGCAGTCGGTAGCCACGCACTGCCGAACATCCATAAATACGACAATGTCTCCAATGGCAGCTTCAATAGCGCGATTGAGTGCCTCTGCCTTTCCACAGTGCATTGGCAAGACAATCGAGCGCACTCGAGAATCTACAAAATTGGCAAGAATGTCGGTCGTTTGATCCGTCGAACCGTCGGAAACAACAAGTGTGTCTACCAACTCCCGCGGATAATCCAACTGCTGCAGATTTTGTAATTTCGCTTCAAGGTGCGTCCCCTCGTTTCTCGCAGCAATCACAATCGATACCGGGGGAAAAATTGGCATCGGTCGCACGGGACGCGCGTACAGTCGAGCCCGTAAAAACAACCAGCCAGGATAGAGCAAATAAGTGTAGATAACGAGGAGCACCGAAAGCCAGAAA
>Ga0306921_10007785_pt1 | contig 11286 bp, 12 predicted proteins | sample sta12Cox44000080_FD_203760 | JGI IMG/M metagenome (GOLD analysis project Ga0306921, IMG submission 203760) | Lab enrichment of tropical soil microbial communities from Luquillo Experimental Forest, Puerto Rico - statoxic.12C.oxic.44.000.080 (v2)... | ecosystem: Environmental > Terrestrial >... | reverse complement strand
GGCCGGAAGCGTCGACGGTCGCTAGCGTCATCGCTTCCGGGTTGACCGGCTCGGTGCGTTTGGCCGCGGCGAACCACGCGGCGAAGAGGCGCAATGGCTCGTCGGCCTCGGTAAAGTCACCGCCCGTTAACCGTGCCGGGTGTTTTATGGGCGCCGCGTCGGACATTGTCGGAGTACCTAAGTGCTCGCGTGGGAGGGTCGGGAAGCGTACCGCCGGTCTTTATATAATAGAACGGCGGCGCTGCGCCTATGTCGGCAAGCACGGTACCGGCTACTTTGGTGCCGTTCGCACAATGCTCGGCCAGCCGCCATCATAGCCGTGCTGTGCGCGGTTGCCGTCTCCGGTTGCTCTTATAAGCTTGCCTCGATGGTCTCCGGCGACGATAACGACCCGCAGACAACCGGCACGATCATATCGCCGCCCAATGCGCCCGCCGGCACCAACCCGTCGCCGCGGGCGGAACTCGATCTCACCTATGCGCGGGCGGCTGTTTCAAATGTCTTATCGCGCGGGGGCAAGGATAGAAGCGTGCCTTGGCAGAATCCGCAGACGGGCGCCGGCGGCAATATCACGCCACTGGCAACGTCATATACCGAGGCAGGCATGCCTTGCCGTGACTTCCTCGCCAGCTATATGCATGGAGAGTCCCAAGACTGGCTCCAAGGTGCCGCTTGCCGCACCACAAGCGGTACGTGGGAAATAAAGCGACTCAAGTCCCTTAAGTCGGGCTGAGCAACCAATCATCGCCCGTTTTCTGCCGCTTTGGTTGCATTGCAGGACCGGCATTTTATGCCCACATTGAATTGACTCATCGAGATGGGGCGGGGTTGGGCTGGCCCTAAATTGAACTGGAGTGTGTTGGGGATGCGTGATCCCTATGAGATCTTGGGCGTCGATCGCAAGGCGAGCGCCGGCGATATCAAAGGTGCTTACCGCCGGCTTGCAAAAAAGCTGCACCCCGACGCCAACAAGAATGATCCCAAAGCGGCAGCTCGCTTCGCCGAGTTGAATGCTGCGCATGAGCTTTTGGGCGATGAAGCAAAGCGCAAGGCCTTCGATCGCGGCGAGATCGATGCGGAGGGTAAGCCCCGCTTTCACGGCTTCGAAGGCTTTGGCGGGGGGCGCGCCAGACCGGGTGGCGGGTTCGGCCCGGATGCGAATTTCGAATCCTTCAGCTTCGGTCCGGAGGGTTTTACCCGCACGGCCCGGAGCGGGCGCGCCGGTGCGGGATTCGGCGGCTTCGAGGATATCCTCAAAGAGGCCTTCGGCCATATGGGGCGCGGCGCCCGAGGCGGTGCAGGCGCCCGGTCGCGCTTCGATACCGACGATCTCAATGTCGGCGCGGACGTTCATGCCTCGCTCACAGTGACCCTGCCGGAAGCCGCGCGAGGCGTGACCGAGCGGTTGCGTTTGCCGACTGGCAAGGACGTGGACGTCAAGATTCCCGCCGGCATCAGCAATGGCCAGCAGATCAGGTTGAAAGGGCAGGGCGTGGCGGGACAGGCTGGCGCCGGCGATGCGCTGATTACCGTCTTGATCGCGCCTCATTCGATTTTCACGCTGGAAGGCGCCGACATGCGGCTTGACTTGCCAGTCACCCTTTACGAGGCCGCACTCGGCGCTAAAGTTCGTGTCCCGACCCTCGATAGGCCCATAGAAGTCACTATTCCGCCATGGACGTCGAGCGGGCGCACCTTCCGCCTCAAGGGTAAAGGTTTTCCCGCCAAGAGCGGTCGCGGGGATCTACTTGCCACGGTGCGAATCGTGCTGCCGCAGCGCAGCGACGATGAGTTCGATGCACTCATGAAGAAATGGCAGGCAGGTAAACCATATAATCCGCGAAAAGATATGTGATCTGCGGGAGCGGTTAAGATCCGGACCGCAACGAATTTCGCCGGGACAGAAAATCCAGAGAATGCGGCTGCAATGGCCGTTTGCGAGCATTGCGGCCGACCCTGAAAAGGCCGCTTAGCGATTACCCTTGCGGCGGCGGACTGCGGCGGTCGATCTGGTCGTATGCCGCCTGAGCGATGTCACGGAGCGCATCGGCTTCTGCCGGCCCGCTAAGGACATAGGCCAAATTTTGATCAGCCCAATAGTAGGCAGCATTCTGCTCGCCGCTGGTATAGCGCAGCGCGGTCTGTCCGTCTTTGACGCGCCCGCAATAGAGCGTGAAGCGCTCGCCGGACGGATTCTCGTACATAAAGAATGCGCTCGGTCCCGTCGGGCCAGGCAATAGCCTGCCGCCGACGAGCTTTAGTCCCTGCTTGTCGAGTTCGGGCGGATGCAACGGCGAACCGACCCGCTTCGAAAGCCATTCGACAAGATGCGGCCGCTGATCGCCCGGAACTTCAACTGGATGACGGACTTCAACCGTGTACAGCCGGTAGGCGACGAGGGCATCAGTAGTGAAACGCGCCAACTCGGAGGGGGCCGCGACTTCAATGCCGCGCGCGCTCCAACCGGCGCCGGCGCCGACCAGGAATGCGGCAATGGTAGCTGCTATGGCAGCAGCAATTGCGCCATAACGACGCTGCGCCAGGTGCTCGACAGCAAGCCGCCGCGGCGGCGTTTCGATGGCCAGGTGGCCGAAACGCTCGCGAATAAGCTCGATTTGCTTGCGCCAGGCCGCAACTTTGGCGGCATCGTCGGGATGCGTCGCAAGCCAGGCCTCGACGGCAGTGCGGCGATCGGCGGGCAACTCGTCATCGACGTAGGCGTTGAGCTCGGCTTCAGTGATAATCTGATCTCGGTCAGTCATCGTCTTACCTCTTCGTCACTTCACGCGGCGGAGCGCCGGCCGCTCGCTGTCTAGGTAGGCCTTGATTTCATTGCGGGCACGGGCCAAACGCGACATTACCGTGCCGATTGGTACGCCCTGGACCTCGGAAACCTCGCGGTAGGTCAGGCTCTCGAGCACCACAAGCAGCAATGCGGACCGCTGTTCTTCCGTGAGCATCTCAAGTGCACGAACGATGTCGCGGCTTCCCGGGTCAGGACCGGTTATCGCGACATCACTGTCCTTGATCGGAGCCAAAACGGGGCGCCGCGCCAGTGTGCGAAGCCTGTTACGATTGAGATTGGTCAGGATGGTGTAGAGCCATGCACGCATATCTCCGCCGTGAAACAAGTGCTCGGAGCGCAGCGCACGCACCAGCGTATCCTGCACGATATCGTCGGCCGTCTCGGCGTCGCGGGTAAGTGCACGCGCGTAGCGCCGCAGCGCCGGGATTGCTGCTTCCATCTGCTCCCGGAATTCGCTCAAAGCATCGCTCCTCCTTAGAAACGTTAAAGAAATTCGGGCGCGCCGACCTGCCGGGCAGCCAATTCAACAACACCACCGGTTGCCGTCTATTCCGCTTTTTTGGCTACAACTTGATGGTCCAACTACCCTATGCCATAGGGAGGACGGGGCTTGGAATCGCTGTATCGGGGTACAGAAATGCTGGAAGTCTCGGGCCTCATGCGCGGCAAACGCGGCCTCATCATGGGGGTTGCCAACAATCGTTCGCTGGCCTGGGGTATTGCCAAAGCCTGCCGGGCGTACGGCGCGCATCTTGCCTTCACCTATCAGGGCGACGCGCTGAAAAAACGCGTCGAGCCGCTTGCCCAGGAGGTCGGCGGCATTGTGGTCGGCGATTGCGACGTCACGGAGCCTAAGACCATCGACACTGTGTTCGCAGCCGTGCAATCGTCATGGGGCACCATCGATTTTCTGGTCCACGCAATTGCGTTCTCGGACAAGGATCAGCTCGACGGGCGCTATATCGACACTACGGCGGACAACTTCACCAAAACGCTTCTAATCAGCTGCTATTCGTTCACAGCCATCGCCCAACGCGCCGAAAAACTGATGCCGAACGGGGGTTCGATGTTGACGTTAACCTATTACGGGTCGGAAAAGTGGATGCCGCACTACAACGTGATGGGGGTTGCCAAGGCCGCGCTCGAGGCGTCCGTGTACTACCTCGCGGCAGATCTCGGCGCAAAAAATATTCGCGTTAACGCGATCTCTTCCGGGCCGATCAAGACGCTTGCCGCTTCCGGCATCGGCGACTTCCGTTACATTCTCAAGTGGAACGAACATAACGCGCCGCTTCGCCGCAGCGTTACCATCGAGGAGGTCGGCGACGCGGGCGCGTACCTGCTCTCGGATATGTCGCGAGGCGTAACCGGTGAAGTGCACCATGTCGATGCGGGCTACCACATTGTCGGTATGAAGCATCCGGACGCGCCCGACATCTTTGTCGGCAAGGAATAACGCAGGGGCCTATTTCCGTCTGTTTTTGTCAAAGTCAAAATCCGGAATTTGTTGACGCAGAAATTGGAAGCGATCATGCCGGTCCTCTACTATGTCCGACATGGCGAGACCGACTTCAACCTCGAAGGCCGCCTGCAAGGTCGTCGCGATACGGAACTGAACGCGCATGGACGCCGCCAAGCCGCCGAATGTGCGTCAGTACTGCAGGACCTGTTCGTGCGCGACCAAAGACAGGCCCAAGATCTTGCCTATTTATCGAGTCCGCTCAAGCGTGCGCGCCAAACCATGGAAGTCATGCGCGCCACGCTAGGACTTGATCCGCTCGGATACGACATTGACGAAAGACTGATTGAAATCGCCTACGGCGAGTGGGAAGGCTTGACGCTGTCCGAGATTGAAATGCGTACCGCGGGGAGCCTGGCCCGGCGCGACCGCGACAAGTGGGATTTTGCGCCGCCCGGCGGCGAAAGCTATCGTCACGTCGCAGCGCGTATCGACGAGTGGTGCGCCTCCCTGACGCGTGACACCGTTGTCGCGGCCCATGGCGGGGGCGTGCGCGCCTTGATGGCGCTTTTGCATATTCTGCCGGAGGAAGAAGCGACGCACGCTCAGATCGAGCAAGGCGTCGTTTATGTATTCGCGGATGGCACGATGTCGCGCTATGCCTGAGGTATAGGATCGGTCCATAAAGCAAAAGCGGCCGAACATCGTTCAGCCGCTTGGCGAGATCCGAAGAACTCGCAAAATTCGAAGCTCTGATGGCGGGCCCCATTGAGAGGCTCGCGCGTTAATCGTCACTTCGATTTCTTCTTGGCCTTTTTCTTCTTCGCCATGATGCTCTTCCTTGGTGTGTGGTGGACCTTCGGCAGGGTTGGTTCAAGTCGTGGGTTCGATCAGTGTCCGATCTATGTCCCTGGCCCTCGCCCCCTTACCGTTGATAACAATGGCACAAGTAGGGTTCTTACCGCAATCGAAAAACAAAAATAACGCTTATTTTTCCGTAGCTTAACAGATGTTCAGTTTCGTATTAATCGATGTTCAGCGACATGAATGCGGTATGAACAATTCGTGTCGGACTAACCAAATAATGCCGGTTCCGCCGGCAAAATTTTGCACGCGCGAAAGGACAGTCCTCAGTTTCTCGCATTTGCGAGTGATGCAGCGCGCGCAAGAAGCGTATTTGACCGCGTAAAATGCGCGGGCTACCAACCGGAAACGTGTCGGCTTGGCTGCATTCAGGCCGTTGAGCGTTCACAACCACATCATGTCATTCAATACTTTCGGGCTTCTATTCCGCGTCACGACCTTCGGCGAAAGCCACGGGCCGGCGATCGGCTGCGTGGTTGACGGCTGTCCACCGCGGATTCCGCTTACTGAGGCGGACATACAGCCCTATCTCGATCGGCGTCGGCCCGGTCAGTCGCGCTATACGACGCAGCGCCAGGAACCCGACGCGGTCAGAATCCTTTCGGGCGTTTTTGTCGATGAAGCGGCGGGTCAGCAAGTCACGACCGGCACGCCGATTGCCCTCGTGATTGATAATGTCGATCAGCGCTCGAAGGATTATTCCGATATCAAGGAAAAATACCGGCCCGGCCACGCCGATTACACCTACGATGCCAAGTATGGTCTGCGCGATTATCGGGGTGGCGGCCGCCAATCGGCGCGCGAGACCGCGATGCGGGTGGCGGCCGGTGCGATTGCGCGCAAGGTCGTGCCTGGCATGAAAGTGCGCGGTGCATTGGTGCAAATGGGGCCACATCGCGTCGATCGCGCGCGCTGGGATTGGGCCGAAGTAGAGCGCAATCCATTTTTCTGTCCCGACGCCAAAATAGCGAGTGTGCTCGGCGACTATCTCGACGGTTTGCGCAAGCGCGGATCATCGATCGGCGCTGTGATCGAGATTGTCGCCGAAGGGGTGCCCGCCGGACTAGGCGCGCCGGTTTACGGCAAGCTCGACGGCGATCTCGCCGGTGCGTTGATGAGCATCAATGCGGTCAAGGGCGTCGAGATCGGTGCCGGCTTCGGCTCGGCCGAACTCACGGGCGAAGAGAACGGCGACGAGATGCGCATGGGCAACGACCGCAAACCGTTCTTCCTCTCCAATAATGCCGGCGGCATTCTCGGCGGCATTTCGACTGGGCAGGCGGTGGTGGCGCGCTTTGCGGTCAAGCCGACGTCGTCGATCCTGATTCCGCGACGCACCGTCGATCGTTACGGTCACGAAACCGAAATCTCGACAACCGGCCGCCACGATCCGTGCGTCGGCATTCGTGCTGTGCCGATCGGCGAAGCAATGGTGGCCTGCGTGATCGCGGACCACTATCTACGCCACCGCGGTCAGGTCGGCGAAACGCCGGCATGGCCGGTGACGCAGCCGGCGGACTAATGCGCGCCTGGCAATCGACCAGCCGGATTTGCTGCTATCATAACCGCCGGGCGGAGCCACAACAGATCGGGGTTCTCGCCGTTGTTGGGACGGGCGGAAAATAGTCATCGCTATGGAAGACGCGCATCAACGAATCCAAGCGGCCGTCGCGGCCTTTTCGCGCGGAGAGCTCCTTATTGTCGCTGATGACGATGACCGCGAGAACGAAGGCGACCTTTTCGTCGCGGCAAGCTTATGCACGCCGGAGAAGATGGCCTTCATCATTCGTCACACGTCCGGCATCGTCTGCGCACCGCTCGCGCCCGAGGAAGCGCGGCGGCTGCATCTGGACCCGATGGTGGCGCTCAACGATGCGCCACTTGGGACCGCTTTCACTGTTTCGGTCGACGTCCGTCATGGCCTTACCACCGGAATTTCCGCCGAAGAGCGCACCAATACAGTAAGAGCACTCGCCAACGGCAATTCCGGCCCATCGGATTTCGCACGGCCCGGCCATGTTTTTCCGCTGGTGGCCAGGGAGGGCGGCGTGCTGATGCGCTCGGGTCATACCGAGGCCTGCGTCGACCTTTGCCGACTGGCGGGACTGCCACTGGTTGGCGTTCTTGCCGAACTCATGAATGATGACGGTACCGTAATGCGCGGCGCTGAACTTGCCGCCTTGGCCGAGCGGCAGAAGCTGCGGCGCATTACGATTGCCGAACTGATTGCCTACCGGCAGGCTCGGGACAAGCTCATCGAACGGGTCGGCGAATTTCCCGTCGAATCCGAGATTGGAGTTTTGAGCGGCTACGCTTTCCTCACGCCGTTCGACCAGGTGCATCACATGGCTTTCGTCCACGGCAATATCGGCGACGGCACGAACATACTGACCCGGCTCCACCGCGCCAACATCATTTCCGACGTGTTCGGCGGCGCGAAGCCGATCCATCAAACGCTGGAACGGTTTAAGGCCGAGGGCAGGGGTGTCCTGGTTCTGCTGCGCGACGGTACCGCCGGCGTGCCGGTGATCTCAATACCCAAATCGTCCGAGACCGCCTCGGGCGAGGAGAGGACGCGCCAGTGGCGCGAAGTCGGGCTGGGTGCGCAGATTCTCAAGGATCTCGGCGTCAATTCGATCAGGCTCATAACGTCGTCACGACCGACCACCTATGTTGGACTTTCCGGGTTCGGCATCGAGATCGTCGGGACAGAGCCCATGGGAGGGATGAACCATTCGTCGGAATCTCGCGTCTCATATAATAAATGAGGAGGTCGACATGACTAATTTATTTGGTTTTTTTGACAAAATGCGCACGATCCTGGCCGTAATCGGCCTCGGGCTCGTGCTGTCGGCATGCGGCTACAACACCATCCCGACGCTGCAAGAAACCGCCAAGGCACGATGGTCGGACGTGCAGAATCAGTATCAGCGCCGCGCCGATCTTATTCCCAATCTCGTGGCGACCGTGCAGGGCTATGCTGCGCAGGAGAAAAACGTACTTACCGCGGTTGTCGAGGCGCGCGCCAAAGCGACCCAAATCAAGCTCGACGCTTCCGATCTTAGCGACCCCGACAAGGTGAAAGCATTCCAGGACGCACAGAACCAGCTGACCGGCGTGCTCGGCCGGCTGTTGGCGGTAACGGAAAACTATCCCGATCTTAAATCCAACGCCAATTTCATGGCACTGCAATCGCAACTCGAAGGCACCGAGAATCGCATCGCGGTGGCCCGGCGCGACTATATCGACGCGGTGCGCGCCTTTAACACGGCGCTGCGCACTTTCCCGACGATCATCTGGGCGAAGACGGCATTTGCCGGCGATAAGCCGATGGCGGAATTCGCGGCGAACGAAGGCGCCTCCACTCCACCGCAAGTAAAGTTCTGAACGTGCCTTCTCTATTGCGGGGCCGCGCCAGAGCGCAAGACGAAGCAATCCAGGAATGCAAGCTGGATTGCTTCCGCCTTGTGCGGTTTGCGGCGACAGCCTTGCTCCTCTGCCTCGTTTCCGCTGCCGCCTTCGCTCTCAATTTTCCACCGTTGACCGGACGCGTGGTCGATCAGGCCAATATCATCAGCGCGCAAAGCCGCAGCGACCTTGAGACCAAGTTGAAGGATCTCGAGGATAAATCCGGCATTCAGCTTGTTGTAGCGACTGTAAGTTCATTGCAAGGCAGCGACGTCGAGACCTACGCCAATGAGCTGTTCCGAACATGGAAACTCGGCCAGGCGCAGAAGAACAACGGTGTTCTTCTTCTTGTTGCACCGAACGAGCACAAGGTGCGCATCGAGGTCGGCTACGGCCTCGAAGGCACGCTGACCGACGCTCTGTCGTCGGTGATCATTTCGAGCGCCATCGTTCCGCGCTTTAAGGCCGGTGATTTTTCCGGCGGCATCCAACGCGGCGTCGACGGCATTATCAGCGTGTTGAGCGGCGACACCGCCGATTGGCAGCCCAAGATCGACGTTCGCCAGGATGACCCTTCGACGGGCTTCGACGGATTATTTTGGCTTTTGTTTTTCCTGCTGTTTATGTTCGTCTGTTGGTATCTGATCAACAATGCGGGCGGCGGCGGGCCGGGGGGTACGGGCCGCCGCGGCGCTGGGCCGATTTTCATTCCTATTGGCCTGCCGCGCAGGGGCGGAGGATTTGGCGGGGGCTTTGGCGGCGGGTTTGGTGGCGGCTTTTCCGGCGGCGGCGGTTGGTCCGGCGGCGGTGGCGCCTCGGGGGGCTGGTAATGGATTTCACGCCGGCAGATCACGAGGCCGTCGCAGCCGCGATCCGAGAGGCGGAGAAACGCACCAGCGGCCAGATCGTCTGCGTACTCGCGCATTCGTCGTCGGCCTACGCGCATGTGCCGATTCTGTGGGCGAGCGCGCTCGCGCTGTTCACCCCGTGGCCGCTCATTCATTTCACGCAATGGAGCGTGCAGCGGATTTTTTTGCTCCAGCTCGTGGTCTTTATCATCGCTGGCCTTGCCTTCTCCTGGATGCCATTGCGGCTTTGGCTCGTACCGCGCGCCCTGCAGCGGGCGCGGGCGCACCGGGCGGCGCTCGAACAGTTCGTCGTGCGCGGCATCAGCCGCACGAAGAATCGCACCGGCGTGCTGATCTTTGTTTCCCTGGCCGAGCACTATGCGCGGATTGTCGCCGATGAAGGCATTGCCGCTAAGGTACAACACGCGGAATGGCAGGAGGCGATTGACATCTTGACCGCGCACATGCACGACGGCCAAATCACCGCCGGACTGGTCGCGGCCGTCCAGCGTTGCGGAGCGGTGCTGGCGATGCACGCGCCGCCTGACGGCTCTCCGAACGAGTTACCGGATCGGCTTTATGTGATGTAGCAGTTGGGTGCTGCTTAACTGGCCGCTTGCGCCCGGTTAGGAAACAATTGCGGCCGCAGTTTCGGATGGCAGCCCATCATCTTCGGTGCGTACGGCGTCTCGGCAGCGAGCTCCTCGGCTGCATGCCATGCCCAGCGTGGATCCCACATCGCGCCGCGTGCCAGACAAATCATATCGCTGTCGCCCGACGCCACGATCTCTTCGGCTTGCCGGTAACCGGCAATCAGCCCCACGGTCATGGTGACAATGCCGCTCTCTTTCTTCACCTTCGCGGCGAAAGGAACCTGATAGCCAGGTGAAAGCGGGATTCTCTGCCGCGGGTCCAAACCGCCGCTGGAGACGTCCATGTAGTCCATGCCGCGTTTCCTGAGTTCCTTGGCCAAGACCACAGCCTCATCCGGGGTCCAGCCGCCGTCGATCCAGTCGGTCGCGGAGACCCGCATGCCGATCGGCTTTTGCTCGGGAAAGACCTTTCTCACCGCCTCGAAGACTTCGATGGGAAAGCGGATTCGATTCTCGGTTGAGCCACCATATTCGTCGGTGCGGTGATTGGAAATCGGCGACATGAATTGATGCAGAAGATAACCGTGGCCACCATGAAGCTCGATGACGTCGTAGCCGATCCGCTCGACACGTCTGGCCGCGGCGGCAAATTCCTCGATGCAACGCTTGATATTGTCCTTGGTCATGGCATGCGGCACCGGCCAGCCGGTATCGTAGGGAATTGCCGAGGGCGCTTCAGGCGTCCAGCCGCCTTCCTCTTCGCTCAAAATCGGCTTGCCGCCCGCAGCAGGCGGCGTGGTCGGGCCCTTGCGTCCGGCATGCGCGAGCTGGACGCCGAGCTTGGCCACACCGTAGGTCCGACAGAAATCGTACACGCGCTTGAGCGCCGCTTCGTTGTCGTCGGACCAAAGGCCCGCGCATTTCGGCGATATCCGGCCTTGCGGGTTGACATTGGTCATCTCGCACATCACCAATCCGGCGCAGCCGAGAGAGAAGCTGCCGAGATGCATCAAGTGCCAGTCATTGGCGGAGCCGTTGTTGGAATTATATTGGCACATCGGTGACACCACGACGCGATTGGGCAAGGTAAGACCGCGCAACGTGATGGGCGAAAACAGGACACTAGACATTTTTGAGTGATCCTTTGCGTGCTGATGCGGCGATGAACGGTGGCTCGAATATCATGAAATGCGAAGCTCGAGCACGCGCTATTTTTCCAGCCCCGCCACGACCTCGACATGTGCCGAATAACGGAATTGGTCGACCGGAGTGACTGCCGACAGCCGATAGCCGCCGTCCAACAACTGG
>Ga0306921_10007783_pt1 | contig 11288 bp, 9 predicted proteins | sample sta12Cox44000080_FD_203760 | JGI IMG/M metagenome (GOLD analysis project Ga0306921, IMG submission 203760) | Lab enrichment of tropical soil microbial communities from Luquillo Experimental Forest, Puerto Rico - statoxic.12C.oxic.44.000.080 (v2)... | ecosystem: Environmental > Terrestrial > Soil... | reverse complement strand
CGCATTTCATCAGGGTGCATGGTTTGAGACCGCCATCGGCCGCCCGTTCATGTATGCGTTTGACGACGAAGGCGGCTTCCTGCCGTTACAAGAGGTCGGAGCGACCGCCAACGGTCGAATCCCTTCCGGCAAGCTGGGATTGAGCTATGTCGCCGAAATAGGCAATGGCCGGGATCACCTGTTGGGCGGAGAGCCGGCGCAAAACGCGCAGGATGCCAATAACGGCAAATCGTTCAATGTAGCTCTCTTTGCTCAGCCGAACGCTGTTCCGGGACTTCAACTCGGATTTTCGATCTATCACGACTACGTCACGTTCTCGGACAACATCAATCACAGCGAGCTGATTTCCACTGCGTATGCAGTTTTCGTGAACTCGAAGTACGAGTTCCTGAATGAAGCGATGCTCGTTCGTCATGAAAATACGAGCACTGGCGCTCCGGGAACTTTCCACACCCCGGCCTTCTACACGCAGTTCTCCCGTGCCTTTGGAAAATACCGTCCGTATTTCCGCTATCAGTACATCAACGCCGGCACCGACGAACCGATCTACGGAGATCCGACGGATGGTCCGGTCGTTGGCCGGAGACAAACCGCCAGCTTCGGCGCACGGTTCGACCTCAATCAGCACGCCGCCTTCAAACTGCAGTACGACCGCAACACCGTCCGGGGAGAAGGCAGTTTCAATGGACTGGACAGCCAGTTTGCGTTCACTTTCTAAGGGAGACTGCCATGAAAAAGCTTGCGGTATGCAATTCGCTGTTCCTCGCGATCGGGTCACTGATCGTAATTGGCGTGACGATGACAAGTATTTCGCCGTTGCAGGCGGCCGATGATCCCATTGTCGTGATCGTGAACGGCTCCAATCCAGTCGAGAATTTGACAACAGGCGAACTGAAGAAGTTGTTTCTCTCGGAACGCAGCCGTTGGGATACCGGAAAATCGGTTGCTCCCGTCATGACTGCTGCGGGCGCGCGAGAGCGGACTGCATTCTTGAAAATCGTGTGCGGCATGAATGATACCGACTTCGGAAAGTATTTTCTCCAGGCTGCTTTCACCGGAAAGAGCGCGACGCCTCCGAAGGAACGGTCGTGGCGACCTCGCCGGGTGCAATCGGATTCATCCCGGCCGCAGATTTCCATGGCGACGGCAGCGATGGCGGAGTGAAGTCGGTCAAGATCGACGGGCTCGCTGCCAGCGACCCCGGCTACAAAATCAGAATGTGAAGTTAACGCTCGCTTCGTCAGGAGGGTGTGTCAATGCAATGGACGATCAAAAAGAAACTCTTCGGCATGACCTTCAGCGGCTTGCTGTTTGTTACAAGCGTGAGCGTCACGGGCTACTGGGGAATCACCTCGGTCGAGAAGACCACCGCCGCTGTGGGAGCCACCGGGTCCGCCATCCGCAGCCATCTCGAGGCCGGCACTTATAACGACGCCACCCGCGGTGACATTGCTTCCGTATTCACGCAGAAGGGCGAGGAACAACAAAACAAGGCCGAGGAGTTCGAGCAGCACGGCAAGTTGCTGCTCGAGCGCATCGCCAAAGCCCGCGAGTTGGCGAATGATCCCGACAGCCGCTCGTCCCTCGAAGCGGAATCTCAACTGGCGCAGCAGTATTTTGCCGCTGGACACTCGCTTGTGGAGGCCATTCGCCACAATCCGTCCGCAGCCATCGCTCTGCTGGGACCCTACCTTCAGTTGTACAAGGACCTTCAGGGAAAAATCGAAGTCACCAGCGATCAGCTCGAAAAGGGAGCGCGGGAGGCCGAAAAAGCTGCCTCCACCCGCGCTGCGCGGGCAACCCGAGCCATGTTCCTGATGTGTGGTATCTCGCTGGTGCTCTCGTTAGCCGTTGCGATGCGAGTCACGTTCAGCGTCACCCGCGGCCTCGATTCGTTTTCCGAAAGATTCATGGGCATGACAGAACAGAACGACCTGACAGCGCGCGTCGATCAGGATCGTAAGGACGAGATTGGTCAGCTCGGCCGCTGTCTCAATCAATTCGTCGAAAAAGTACACAACATCTTGCAACAAATCACCGTCACCGCCGAGAGCGTGGCGGCAGCGAGCGAAACCAGCGCTGCCACCAGCCGGCAAATCTCCGCCAATTCGGAAGAAACCTCCGCGCAGGCCAACGTTGTGTCCCAGGCCGCACAGCAGGTCAGCCAGAATCTCCAGAGCATTTCCGCGGGCGGCGAAGAAATGACCACGACCATTCAGTCCATTGCGTCGAACGCACACGAGGCGGCCACTATCGCCAGCAAGGCCGTGCAGACAGCCCAGGCTGCCAATGCGACTATCGGAAAACTCGGGGAATCGAGTGCTGAGATTGGCGAAGTCATCAAGGTCATCACCTCGATCGCGCAGCAGACCAAGCTGCTCGCCTTGAATGCCACCATCGAAGCTGCTCGCGCCGGAGAAGCGGGCAAAGGCTTCGCCGTGGTCGCCAATGAAGTGAAGGAGCTCGCCCGGCAGACTGCCAAGGCCACCGAAGACATCAGCCACAAAATCGTCGCGATCCAGACCGACACGAACGGGGCCGTGGAAGCGATCGGGACGATCAGCACGGTGATCCACCAGATCAACGACATTTCCGGCACCATCGCGACAGCAGTGGAAGAGCAGAGCGCCACGACCAACGAAGTGACGCGTAACGTGGCTGACGCGGCGAAGGGATCGGGCGAAATCACCAATAACATCGCAGGAGTGGCACAGGCCGCACAGGGCACGTCGGGCAGCGCGCAGGAATCGCAGAAGGCGGCGAATGATCTGGCGGATCTTGCGTCACAACTCCGCTCACTGGTCGAGCAGTTCAAGATCCGATCAAGCGGACATGAGACCGCCAGTCCGGCTCAGGAACAGACTCGCGCTGCGGCGGCAGGCCTTTAGAGCACATTTCGCAAAGCACCAAGAAGAGATGCCATGTTCAAGAATTGGAAAATGTCAGCCAAGATTCTGGGAGCCATTACCCTGGTTCTCTCCGTCACGTCAGGCGCTTCTTTCTGGATCATGCAGAGCCGCATCAATCGGCAGGCGGAGGAGGCGTTCCGCGACAAGTTGCATCAGATTACCGGCATGGCCTCGGCCACTCGCAGCTGGTTTGCTGCTCACATTGACGTCATGGTTCCCAAGCACGACTTCAAACATCTGGAACAGGTGCCGGTGGTGATTGCCATGCGATCCGCCGAACAGTATGCGAGCCACCAGGGCATGGCATTTCGCACGCCCTCGCTGCACCCGCGCAATCCAAAGAATCAGGCGACGGACTTCGAACGCCGGGCTCTGGACGCATTTGAAAAAGACTCCTCTCTCGCTTCATTCTCTGAACGCCTCACCATTGATGGCCGTGAAGTCATGCGTTACGCCGAACCGGTTCGCGTCGATGAAGGCTGCCTGCAATGCCATGGCGATCCCGCAGGCGCGAAAGATCCATTCGGATATCCGAAAGAAGGCATGAAGGCGGGAGAACTCAGGGCTGCGTTCGTGCTTGAAGCTCCGACCGAAACCCTCGTGCAAAATGCGCGCGCCAATATGTTCGCAACCCTGCTGACCAGCCTGGTCGCGCTCTTGGCCGCCATTGGCGTGGTCTATTTCGTTGCGCGGCGCATTGCGATCCGCCCGATGCGGGCCTGCGCCCGCTTTGCATCGCACATAGCCGGCAAAAATCTGACCGTCGAAGACATGCGCGTCGATTCTGCCGATGAGGCCGGAGAAGCTGTCATGGCGCTCAATTCGATGAAGAACAGCCTGCACGACGTGATTCACCGCATCTCGCAGACCTCACAGCACGTCGCCAGCGCCAGCGAAGAACTCTCGGCCACCAGCCAGCAGATCTCCGCCAACTCGGAAGAAACTTCGGCTCAGGCCAACGTCGTCAATCAGGCGACCCAAAGCGTGAGCCAGAACCTGCAGGGAGTTTCCGCCGGAGCCGAGGAAATGACCTCGACGATTCAGTCCATTGCCTCCAATGCGCATGAGGCGGCTACCATTGCCAGCAAGGCTGTGCAGACGGCCCAGGCCGCTAATGCCACTATCGGAAAGCTCGGAGAATCCAGCGCCGAGATTGGCGAAGTCATCAAGGTCATCACCTCGATCGCGCAGCAGACCAAGCTGCTCGCCTTGAACGCCACCATCGAAGCCGCGCGCGCCGGGGAAGCCGGCAAAGGATTCGCTGTCGTCGCTAACGAAGTGAAAGAGCTGGCCCGTCAGACGGCCAAAGCCACCGAGGACATCAGCCACAAGATCGTCGCGATCCAGACCGATACGAACGGTGCCGTGGAAGCGATCGGGACGATCAGCACCGTGATCCATCAGATCAACGACATCTCCGGCACGATTGCCACGGCGGTTGAAGAACAGAGTGCGACGACCAATGAAATGACGCGGAACGTTTCGGAAGCGGCGAAGGGGTCGCACGACATCACACAGAATATTGGCGGTGTAGCCGAAGCTGCGCAAGGCACATCCACCAGCGCCCAGGAATCTCTCAAGGCGGCGAACGATCTTGCGGAAATGGCAGCCCAGCTTCGCGCTTTGGTCGAACAGTTCAGAATCGATGCCGATGTCCAGCCTGGTAAAAGCTCACTCGCGGAGCCTCCCAGAACCCAGGCCGCCCACGCCTGAACCCGAGCGCCGCGTTTTCACAGGGTGGGTTCTGACCAGCCCGCCCTGTATATTTCATCCTGCGTCGACCTGCTGATCATTTAGAATCTCTGCGATTTCACAGGTCGCAGGAGCCTAAGCTTCCACCTCCGCCGCCACACGCTTGTGGCGTGCGTGCGCTGCAAGCCGACGTCGATGCCGAATCTCAATATCAAATCCAAAACAGAATGCTCATGGGATCTCGTCAGCCTGGGAGAGGTCATGTTGCGGCTCGATCCGGGCGACGAGCGCATTTCGACAACTCGCAACTTTCGCGCGTGGGAAGGCGGCGGAGAGTACAACGTGGCCCGCGGGTTGCGCCGCTGCTTTGGAATGGAAACCGCCATCGTTACAGCCCTCGCCGACAATCCCGTCGGGCGTCTGGTTGAAGACCTGATGCTGCAGGGCGGAGTCTCCCAGAAATACGTCCGGTGGGTGCCTTATGACGGCGTCGGACGTTCCGTGCGTAACGGGATGAATTTCACCGAGCGCGGATTCGGTGTCCGCGCTGCCGTTGGCTGTTCCGATCGCGGACACACGGCCGCTTCTCAATTGAAGCCGGGTGAAATTGACTGGCAGCAGATCTTCTCGAAAGACGGCGCGCGCTGGTTTCACACCGGAGGGATTTTCTGCGCTCTTTCCGCGACCACGCCGCTTGTGGCTCTCGAGGCAATGCAAGCCGCGAAGAAGAGCGGTGCGATCGTCTCGTACGATCTGAACTACCGTGCATCGCTCTGGAAATCCATTGGCGGAAAGTCGAAAGCGCAAGAAGTGAATCGCCGCCTCGCCCCCTTCGTTGACGTCATGCTTGGCAACGAAGAAGACTTCACCGCTGCGCTCGGCTTCTCAGTTGCCGGGCTCGACGAACATCATTCCAAAGTCGAGTCTGCGGGCTTCAAGAAAATGATCGAAGCCGTCGTGAAGGAATATCCGTCGATGGCAGTGATTGCCACCACGCTCCGGAATGCGAAAACCGCCTCCCGCAACGATTGGGGCGCCCTCTGCTATCGCGACGGTCAGTTCTATGAGGCGCCGATGCGCGAGAATCTCGAAATCTATGATCGTGTCGGTGGCGGCGATTCGTTCGCCTCCGGCCTGATCTATGGCTTCCTGTCAGGGAAAGATCCGCAGTGGTCGGTGGAATGCGGCGCAGCGCACGGAGCGCTGGCGATGACCACTCCGGGCGATACCACGATGGCCACGCTGTCCGAAGTGCTCCAGGCAATGACATCACGCACGGCAAGAATCGAACGCTGATTCGAAAGCGAGGAAAAATCGGCGAGATCGGGATCGTTCCCGTGGTGCGAGCCGCGTCGGTCGAGGAAGCGAACCGCGCCGTCGAAGCGATTTGCGCCGGCGGCATCCCTGTCGTTGAAATTACGATGACCGTGCCGAATGCAATCTCGGTGATCCGCGAACTCGCGCAACACCGTGGAACCGATGTCCTTATTGGCGCCGGTACCGTCACCAACGCCGAACAAGCTGAGTCTTGCTTTCGCGCCGGAGCTCAATTTCTCGTGAGTCCCGGGCTTTCTGCGTCGGTTCTCTCGGTGGCGCGCGTCCATGGACGTCTGGCGATTCCCGGCGCGCTCACACCGACCGAATTGATGAACGCCCAGGAACACGGAGCTCGACTCGTTAAGATTTTCCCCTGTGGCAATGTCGGCGGTCCGAAGTATCTGAAGTCATTGAAAGCGCCATTCCCGCAAGCATCCTTGATCCCGACCGGCGGCGTGAATGCAGCCAATGCAGCGGATTTCATCGCTGCAGGAGCTTTCGCGCTCGGCGTCGGAGCGGATCTCGTCGACGCAGCGGCGCTCCGGGAAGGGAATCTGGAAAAGATTTCCGCCGCAGCCCGTGAGTTGGTGAATGCAGTTGCGGCCGCCCGGCCGGCCAAGGCAGAGAAAAAGGCAAGCTGACGTTTACTGGTTCACACCACTGGCCAGTACGCCACCATCCACTGGCAGGATGACTCCGGTCACAAAGCTGGCTGAATCCGAAGCCAGAAAAATCGTTGCTCCCACCAGTTCATCCAGTTCGCCAAAACGGTTCATCGGCGTGCGCATGATAACTTCGTTCCCACGCCCTGTACCCACAAGCAATTTCTCGCTCAGCGGCGTCCGGAAATATCCCGGCGCAACAGCGTTGACCGTGATTCCATGCTTGGCCCACTCGATCGCTAGCGACTTCGTGAGTGAGGCAACTCCCGATTTGCTCGCGCTGTATGCGGCGACTTCAAAGAGCGCCAGGAACGATCCCATCGACGCGATGTTGATGATCCGCCCGTATTTCCGTTCGATCATGTGCTTGCCGAAAACCTGACAGGTTCGCAGCGTCCCTGTGAGGTTCGTGTCGAGAATCCGGTTCCAATCTTCTTCGAGATAGCCCAGCGTCGGCGCGCGCTTTGTGATTCCAGCCGCGTTGACGAGAATGTCGACCTTGCCGAACTTCTCGATGCAGGACTGCAGCAATTTCTCGAGCGATTCACGGTCGGCCACATCGCAGGCCACGCGCAGCGTTCTCCGCCCGGTCTTCTCAATCTCATCGGCCAGAGAGTTCACAAGTTCTATTCGCCGTGCGCTCGACACAACATCCGCGCCGCCCTCGGCCAGGCCCAGTGCAAGAATTCGCCCGATGCCCGAGCTTCCTCCAACCACCACTGCGACTTTCCCCGCCAAATCTAATTTTACGTAACCCATCAGCTCCTCAAGTCGTGCAATTGATTCTGTAGATGATCCGCCCTGCCCGGGCAGGTTCGTATCAGGGTACGCCTTCAGGCGTACCGTATGTCCGTCGATCAAAGAGCGGCTTTAGCCGCTGCGGTCGTCACCAATTAAACATCGTCCCATCCAGCTTCCGATTCACCGGCAAATACGCCCGTTCATACGGAAACTTCTCCGCCAGTTTCTCGTCATAATCCACGCCGAGCCCCACCGCGTCACCCGGATGCAGATATCCACCCTTAAACGAATACGCATGCGGGAAAACTTCGTCGGTCTGGTCTGTATGCCGCATGTATTCCTGAATCCCAAAATTGTTGATGGAAATATCGAAATGCAACGCCGCCGCCATCGCTACAGGAGACAGATCCGTAGCCCCGTGGCATCCGGTACGCACGTGATAAATCTCCGCGAGCGCCGCGACTTTCTTCATATGTGTCAATCCGCCGCCGTGCACCACGGTCATGCGCAGATAGTCAATCAACTGCTCGGTGATCAGAATGTGCGCATCCCAGACCGAGTTGAAAACTTCGCCCAGCGCCAACGGAATGGTTGTGTGCTTGCGAATGAGCCGGAATCCCTCCTGCAGTTCCGCTGGGACCGCGTCTTCCAGCCAGAACAGATGGTAAGGCTCCAGACTCTTCCCAAGTCGCGCCGCCTCAATCGGTGTCAGCCGGTGATGCACGTCGTGCAGCAAGTGCAGGTCGTCTCCGAACTTCACCCGCAGCGCCTCAAACAACTTCGGCACATGCAGCAGATATTTTTCCGTCGACCACGAATTCTCCGGAGGCAACCCCTTCTCCGCCGGCTCGTAGAACATCTTGTCTTTCGCCACGCCATAGGTCGAAGCCAGTCCCGGAATGCCCGATTGCGCGCGGATTGCGAGATACCCTTGCTCCTTGTACTTCGCCACCTCGTCAACCGTCTCTTCGATATCTCGTCCATTCGCGTGGCCATACACCAGCACACCGGTGCGGCTAATTCCGCCAAGCAGGTTGTACACCGGCGTCTTCAGCGCCTTGCCTTTGATGTCCCAGAGCGCCATGTCGACCGCGGCGATCGCCGTCATCGTTACCGGCCCGCGACGCCAGTACGCGCCTTTGTAGAAGTACTGCCAGACATCTTCCGTCTGAAACGGATCACGCCCGATCAGGCAGGGAATCAGATGGTCTTTCAGATACGACGCCACGGCGAGTTCGCGCCCATTCAGCGTCGCATCGCCCAGTCCGTAGACTCCTTCATCCGTCACAATCTTCAACGTGATGAAGTTGCGCCCCGGACAAGTCACCATCACTTTTGCATCCGTGATCTTCACACCGTTCTCCTCAATCCCGACCCACGAGTGTATCGAAACCTCAAATTCGCCGCACGAGTCCGCGCTCGGTCGCTTCGTTATTACGCAGCAACAACAGCACCAGGATCATCCCAACAAAGGGGATGATCCCTGCCATGATGAGAATCGGATCAAATGCATGCGTTCCCGTACTCTGCCGTGCATCCGACAAATACCCGACCAGTATGAACGCGCCAATCGTCGCGAGGCCCGTTGCGGTTCCGCCGAATCCGCTGACGGTCGCCACGGATTCGCTGTTATACAAGTCCGAAGGTAGCGTGTTCGCAATGATCGTGAACCCGGCATAGGTGAAAGTCACGATGGCGAACAGTGTTGTGATGACAGTGATGTCCGTGGTGAAGATCGTCGGGATCAGCAGAGTCATGCCGATGCCGCCATAAATTACCGGCACCCTGCGCGCCCAGGCCAGAGAGGATCTGCGTCGCACCAGATATCCGGAAAACCAGCCTGCGAACAAACTGCCCGCATCGGCGGCGATAAACGGAATCCACACGGCGATCAGGCCGCTGCGCAACTCGATTCCTTTCGCCACGAGGTATATCGGGAACCACTCCGTGATGAAGAAGAAAACTGGATCGGTAAACGATTTGGCGATGATCGTTGCCCAGGTCTGCGGAATTTTCAGCAGGTCCTGCCATCGCGGACGCGCACCGGCTAGAGCCACGTCCGATTCCTTCTTGTCCGCGGCGATCATCGCACGCTCCGCCTCGCTCACCCGCGCATGTTCCTCTGGCGGATAGTAGAGCCATCGCCACGCGATCAACCATAGAAAACCCAACAGCCCCGGAACGGCAAATGCTGGACGCCATCCCCAGCGAAAGTAAATCCACAAAACAATGAATGGTGCGATCGCGCCACCGATCGACGATCCGCTATCGAACAGCGCCGTCGCGAGTGCCCGCTGTCGTTTGGGAAACCACTCCGATACCGCCTTGGTCGCGGCCGGCCAGTTTGCGGATTCACCGGCTCCCAGCAGGAAGCGGAAGGTCGCAAAGCTCCAAAAGCCACGTGCCAGTGACGTCAGCACTGAGACTATGGAATACCCGATCACCGTCAGCGTCAGCCCTCGCCGCGTCCCGATGCGGTCCATCATCCGGCCGAACACACTCTGCCCGATCGAGTACGCTACGCGGAACGCAATGGTGAGCTTCGCGTAGTCGGTATTCGTCCAGTGATACTCCACCTTCAGGTAAGGAGCGAGCAGCGATAGCGTCTGCCGGTCAATGTAGTTGATCACGGTTGACGCAAACAGCAGACCGCCAATCCACCACCGCAAACCAGAAATCGGCTTGTGCGCATTTGCCATGAAAGACTGCCCGGGTGCCCCATTTCTCGCGCGCTCTTTGCGCGAGAAGTGGGGATTTCTAATTCTGCTCAGAGCCTCGCGCTATCTAAAGTTCTGAACTCAGCAGAGAAGCCGAATCGCGATCCAGATAGATCGTTGCATGTGCGTGCCGCCGCAAGATGGATCCCGGAATCATCGGTCCGATCTCCGCCTCTAGGCACATCTTCACGGCCCGCGCCTTCCGTAAATCCGGCACCACCGCGATAATCTCCCGCGCTTTCATAATCTGCCGCACCGACATCGATACCGCGTGAGTCGGTACCTGGGAAATATCCGCGAACCACCCCTCCCCCACCTGCTGCCTGCGGCAAGCCTCATCCAGGGCAACCACAATATATGGATCCTCCGTCTCAAAATCCGCCGGCGGATCATTGAACGCGATGTGCCCGTTCTCCCCGATCCCCACAAACGCCAGATCAATCGGAGCGGAGGTCAGCCGCAAACCGATGTCGCGGATTGGTGCACACAAATCAATCGCGTCGCCAACGATGGCATAAAAATTCACAATACCCGTCTTGCGAATCACACGGTCCCGCAGGAATTTTCGAAAACTCGCGACATGCGCAGACGACATTCCGACATATTCATCCAGGTGGAACGCTTCGACCTTTTTCCAGTCGATGTTATGCGTTGCAGTAAGTGCGTCCAAAAATGTGAGCTGGGAATTGCCTGTCGCGAGAACGATGCGGCAGCGATCGCGCTCGGCGATGGCAGCTCTTATCGAGCCTGCCGCCTGTTCCGCTGCCGCGCGCGCGAGGGATGCCGGATCGGGAAAGATTCTGAGGCGCATGAAGGTCAGAGCGTTATTTCCCGCGAATTATACAAGTGGACTTCGGCCGGATTTCGCGGAGTGAAAGTCTACGCCTCGACCTCAACCCGGTCCAATCGTGGCGCGAGCAGTTGCACAAAACATAACGCCGTTAAATATGCCAGGGCTGCCATCATAAAGACGGGAACGTACGAGCCGGTTTTTTGTAGAACGAATCCCACGATCTTCGCAACGCCCATGCCGCCGAGCGTTCCCATCAGCGTCCCGAATCCCACGACCGATGCGACCGCAGTTTTCGGAAACATGTCGGACGCCAGCGTATAGATGTTTGCCGACCATCCCTGATGCGCTCCCGCGGCCAGCGCGACAAAAGCAATGGCCAACCATCCATTTCCCGTGCGCGCCGCGATCATCATCGGTGTCACAGCCAGCGCGCACACCAGCATCGCCGTCTTGCGGC
>Ga0306921_10007781_pt1 | contig 11289 bp, 7 predicted proteins | sample sta12Cox44000080_FD_203760 | JGI IMG/M metagenome (GOLD analysis project Ga0306921, IMG submission 203760) | Lab enrichment of tropical soil microbial communities from Luquillo Experimental Forest, Puerto Rico - statoxic.12C.oxic.44.000.080 (v2)... | ecosystem: Environmental > Terrestrial > Soil... | reverse complement strand
ACAGATGAGTGAACTCTTCCGCAAGATCGACCATCTGGTTGAACTCGGCGTGCGGGCGACGTGGCCCGATACATGCAACGAAGCCATCGTGCGGCATTATGCGCGGCGCTGCGCGAACCGCAAACCATCGGTAAGTCACCGCATCCAGTCCGCCATACGACGGCTCGAGGCGGCCTGCTTCATGCGCTACGCGTTGTGCTCGGCAACCGACCAGCTCCTGTCGATGCTCGGTGACCGGATCCGCAAGGCGATCAGGACTGCAAATGACAGGGTCGCTGCTTCGCGCCCGGATCTGAAGGCGCAACTGCAGGATTTTGCTGAGGCAGTCAAGGCACTCGCCGGTAACAGGGACCTGACACGCAATGCGCTCGTCAATCAACTGTGCGACCTGGCCGACGCGGTGCTCAAACAGGATGCCCCCAGCCGGACCAGTCTCATGCGGGCGCAGCTCGTCTCGAAGCGGCGTGTAGCGCGTGCATTGCTCGCGAAGCTGCTCAGCCTGCCTTTCCAGGCACAGAGCGCCCATCCGGTCATGGACGCGCTGGTGCTGCTGCGCGACCTCTACGCAGTCACGGCAGTCGAGCTGCCGCAGGACACCGCGATTGCGCTCGGGCGGGCCTGGCAACGCATGATCGCCAGCGAGAACCGCAGCGACGCGCTGATCGCCTTCGAATGGGCGACGCTCTTCGCCTTGCGGGTGGCCCTGCGCAATGGATCGGTCTACGTCGAGCACAGCTTCTCGTTCCGCAGCCTCGGCACGCTGCTGATCCCCCCTGAGGACTGGCAACGGCAGCGCAACCACTTCTACGGGCAGCTGGGTTTGCCGCAGGATCCGAAGGTCTTTCTCGAACCCGTCATCAAGCATCTCGACGAAGGCCTCGAGCGTCTGCGCGAAGCAGTTGAACGCGGCGAAGTCCGCGTTGACGACGCGGTTCATCTCGATGCCGTGAAGGCCGAGCCGGAACACAAGGCCGTTGAGGACCTGCGTCGGGCCCTGTTCGCGTCACGTCCGGACGGACAGCTGCCCGAGATCATCCTGCAGGTGGACAGCGAGGTGCGCTTCAGCTGGCTCCTGCTCGGGCGCGAGCCCCGCACCCGCAGTGAACTGCTGATGGTCTACGCCGCCATCCTCGCGCATGGCACCTCAATGTCCGCCGCCGACATCGCGCGCATGGTGCCCGAACTGTCGGCCGAGGCGATCCGCCAGATGATGCGTCGCATTGCCGATGAACGACTGTTGCGTCAGGCGGCCGATACCGTGCTGCAGTTCATGCACCGGCATTCAATCACCCAGTACTGGGGGCGGGCCGATCTCGCGTCCTCCGACATGATGTCGCTGGAGACGGCCAGAACGGTCTGGCAAGCCCGCGCCGATCCGCGCCGGCGTACGCGCTCGATCGGCATGTACACGCACGTGCGGGACCGCTGGGGCATCTTCTACGATCAGCCCATCCTGCTGAACCAGCGGCAGGCGGGCGCCGCGATCGAGGGCGTCATTCGCCAGGACAGCATCGACGACGTCACGCAGATCGCAGTGGACACGCACGGATATACGGATTTCGCAATGGCTCTTGCACGTGGAGCCGGCTTTGATCTGTGTCCCCGGCTGGCGCATCTGCGGGACCGGCGTCTGCACGTGCCCGTCGGCCACGCGGTGCCCGGATTGCTGAAGGACGTGACCGACTGCGATGTGCGCGTCGAGGCGATTGAGGCCATCTGGGATGATTTCGTGCGCGTGGTCGCTTCCGTCTACAGCGGGCGCTGCACGGCCGTCCAGGCGCTGTCGCGCTTCGGTTCCGATGCGCGCGGCCAGCCCCTGTACGATGGCGGCGTGCATCTGGGTCGACTGTTTCGCTCGATCTTCCTGATCGACTACTTCACCACGCCGGCGTTCCGCCGCGAGCTGCACCACGCGCTCAATCGCGGTGAGGCGGTGCATACCGTGCAGCGCGCCATCCATCAGGGCAAGATTGCGATTGAACTCGCGCGGCAGCCGCATTCGCTGCTCGCGGTCTCTTCCGCGCTCACGCTGCTCACCAACGCCGTCATGGCCTGGAACACGATTACGCGCAAGAGAAAGACAATGGACATCAGTCGGAGCCTTGAAAATACTGGGATCTGCAGTCAGCAGGATGTCCATTTGGTTGGTCGAAAAAGTGGACAGTACGACCGTCGGAATGTCCATCTTTCGCGGCAGGTTTCGCATGGTTGGAAACCCGAGAAAGTCGGGCTTCCAACCACGCTGGCGCGTGCAACCCATCGCGCGTCAAGCTCCTATGAGCATCCGGGCTGCGCCTGCCCTTGACCCGTTCAGCGGTGTCGCAGAACCACAATCGGATTTGATACGTCACTATGCCGGGTGACCCGTAGCGGGAACCTTCGCGAGCACCGGGTCAACGCATGCAAAGCAGCCCAGGCACCCGTTTCGAGCGGGGGCGCCCGCCCGATCTAGCGCGAGTGCAAGGGCAGGATGCTACCGCCACGCAGCGCGGTCAGTTCCTTGCGCAGGCTGAACACGTGCCGCAGCAGTGCGAGTTCACGAGCCAGCGACTCGTCGAGCTGTGTCTGCAGATCCTTCACGTCACCCTTCGCGCGGTTCAAACGTTCGACAAGTTCGAGCTGCGGGCGCTCAGCTACAGCGTTGGCCGCGTCGATCGCTTCGATCAGTTCGGTGAACTGTGGGCGCGACTTCTTGATGCTGCCCTTCTTGCGGCCCGCCTCGATCGCCACGGTGTCGTTGTTGATGCGCGCACCCTTGCGTTTCTTCAGTCGCTCTAGCGCGGCGTAGTAGTCGGTCATGGCGTTGCTCATGCTGCCTCCGGTTTGATCATTTTCTTCTGCGCGTCAAGCAGTCGTTGCAGCGTTTGGGCCTCGATACGGTATTCGACACTCGCCTCATCGACCGCGCGCAACCTCGCGACCGTAACCTGCTGCGCCTTGATCACGCGCTGAAGCTTCGACGGCACGACCACGAGGTTACGGCAGTTCGATTCAAGGCAATCCAGACGCATCCAGTCGAGCGGCGTCGACTTGCACGGCTCGACGCTGACGCAGCCGCCCAGCACCGTCTCGCGATACGCCAGTTCGCCCTTCCCGAACATCCTCACCGTATGCCCGCGCGAATAAACCGACACGGGCGAAGCCTGCACGGCACGGCTCTGCACCCAACCTGCGTGCCCGCCGAACAGCCTCTCGTCAGAGAACAGCACCTGCTCGGCGTACGCAAGGTACTCGGACAGGCCCTGCGTCGCGGCCCATTCTTTCGCGAAGTGGGTCCTGTCGGTGTCGATGAAGCCCTTCGCGAACGCCGAACCGCGCGCGTAATACATCGACATCAGAAATATATACATGGCACCTGTTACAACGCGCAAGTGCCCGTTGACGCATGAAAAACCAGCGGTAACGGTTTTCACGAGGTGCCTTTACGCACAAAAGGTGTCAACGAAACATTCTTGGCGTCAACGATTGCCGTTAGAGTGGCGTTTTCCGTTAGCAGCCTGGCGTTCTCTGAGGCCAGTCGCACAATCCGCGCTTCCAGATCCTTGATGGCTTCGCGGAGTCTGCGATTCGCGGCGAGCGCTTCTCGTAGCTCTTCGTGCTTTTTATTCCGCTGCGCTTTCGTCGATTTGCCGACCTCGGCCCGGATAGTCTCAGCGATATCCGGGTAGCGGTTATGGATTGTCGCCGCCGACAGCCCGGCCTCGTCGGCGACGGCTGATATGCTTAGCTTGCGGTCTTGCGACACCTTGCGACCCCGTCCACGTAATACCCGGGCAAAGGCAGCTTCCAAGGTCTTCCGCGTATCATCTTTGCGGTTGCTCATGCAACCTCCACCGGCACGGCTACGTCGATCCCAAGGCCGCAGAGCACACTTGAAATTCGTCGGATGTCGCGACGGACTCGCTCCTTTCCGGACTCACCGATGTCATCCAGAGCCAGCAGTTCGACTTGCTGGCTCCACAGTCCCTGCCAGACAACACGGTGAGTGTCGTCGATGACCGCAAACTTGCAATCGCTGCAACGCGTGGCTTCGTAAAGGCCCTGGCCCCCGCATCCGTTGTCGTCGGACATGCACCATCCGTGTCCGGTCCCTCGAATGGTCACCTTATCCGAGATGTTCTCAGCGAGTGCACGACGATCCCTTTCAATAGCCACCTTGTGATTTCGGCGGAATGTTTTGATGGGACTTGAGGCACCTCCGGTGATCAGGACATCGTCATCGAGCCAATGTTCGACGATGCGGACCTTCTCTGTGTTGATAGTCTCAAGGATCTCATCGAAAATTTCAGCCTCCTGGGCGGCGTTCTTGGCGTACAGAAGCGTCATGTCCATCGACCAATGTTTGAAATGGTGGCGGAGGTAGCGGAGGTCGCCCATACCATTCCTGGCGACGAAGTTCGCAAAGGTCCGACGGAACTGATGGGTTTTCGGCGTCCAGTTGATGCCGTGCCGGATGGCGAAGCCCGCCAGGTCAGCATTAAAGCTTGCGAGCGACAGGGCGCCGATCCGACCAGTGGAGTCAGTGCGGCCAAGGAATAACCGTGTGCAGTCCGCTTCGCGTTGGTGCAGCGTTTTCATTAGACGGGCCTTCTCCGTCCGCGGCAGTGGGTCGCCGCTGATTGCAGCCCGAAGGTCTGCAATCTCTTGTTCCAACGCGGATCGGAGAGGACCTGACCAACGCTCAAGATTGCGCACGGCCGATACGGCGATTTCGGGGACCATCCACTCGGTGGCCCCGGCGAAAGTCTTCAGGCTGGTACTCTTCAGCCAGTGGAACTTCTCGCCGTCCTCCTCGGCGGAGTAGACTGCCCCGATCCGGAGATCGGCCAATTCGTGGTTACGGCAGCCAGAGGTAATGCCAAGCACGATGTAGGCCGCTGTCCGGATGTCCAGCACCTGGCGATCGTAGTCGCGCAGCCCTTCCAGCCCATGCTCGCGGACCAACTGTCTCTTCAACTGCGACAGGCGCCATGAAGGGAGGGAGGATGGATCTGTTTCGAGCTTGACCAACTCATCACGAATGTCGAGGAGACTCCCAGCTTTTTGCAGGCACCGTTCGGCAGCCATACACAGTGCAATTGCATCCGCTTCCGGGATTATGAGTGTCGACGCTTCCGGTGCCCCACGTTGACTCAACCCGGCCAGATGACTCGCAGAGGAATCTGGCCAAGGGTGAGTCCGAATGGGATCGGACAGCGACTCGCGGAGATGGAACAACATTTCGACAGCGCCAAAACGGAGCGCCTGGGAACTCTTTGATAACCCCAATGACTTCACGTGCCGCACGTACAGTGCGCAATGGAACGGCGTCACTTCCTTGAATACCCGAACCCGGAGTTCAACCAGAAAGTGAACGAAAACGCTCACCATGGTGAGGGTATTTAGCAGCGTGCGCGCAGACGGTCGACGGTAACCTGGCAACCCTTCTTGCCAGTAGGCATAGATCGCCGATTTTACAGAATCAATGAACGTTTCCGGAACATCGCTCCACGCCAATAATTTCTGGTAGTCGCAGACGTTGGCGTTCGGGATGAACGGCGTGAGATCCCATATGTCGTCTCCGTACCGACTGAGGACGTGAATACTGGTGCCGTCACTGATGGACGAGACGATGATGGCATCCCTCGCGTTGGGTTGAAGCTGGACCGTGTTGGCCGGTATGGCTGGGAGAACCGAGATGGCCGTCATGCCTGTGCTCCCAACAAGACTCGGCTACGCCAGAACGGATGCGGATTGGCGCGGGCACGCTCCCGTACGTCGGTCGCCTGCTCAAATCGCGGAGCAATGTCCTGGTCGATGGTACGGATGATCCACCCGTAGTATTTTGCCCACTTTGCTGCACCGATAATCGCGCGCTCACTGACCAGTAGCCAGTAAAAGCTGAATAGCCGATGCAGGTCGTCGACCGTGACTACAAAACTCCGGCACCGGAAGCAGCTCAGAAAGTCAATGCAGCGGGTACCGTTCTTCGGCGCACATTCCCCGTTGATGTTGTCGGCGCAGCGGCCGACGCAAGTCTGCTCCGCAACCTTCGGCCGAACCGTTGGTTCAACTGGCAACGCTTTGGTAAGGTAGCCGAAATAGTTATCCACCAGCGCCTCTCCTACAAATTTGTGATTTCTCTCCATCTCCGGCGTGACATCCAGGTAGTGGCTGTCGAGCACCTTCACAGAGTGCCCGGCCAGCTTTGCCACGAGAAAGGGGTCGCCGCCGGACAGTCGCCAAAGGCGGTTTGTGAAAGTCTGGCGCAATCGCGATACGTTGACCCGCAGCGACTCGCCATCGTCTCCTCGCAGGTCATGACGCTCAACGAAAGCGGCGACAGACTTGAGCAACGTGCTGTTGCGCAACACTGAAACGCTGCCCTTGGTTTTATTGCCGTTGGAGCGATACAGCCACAGGTGCAAGCGAAGCGAAGGCGGAGCGGCGCTGACAAGCGGCTCCGTGACTGCCAGTACCGATTCGTAAATATTGGCCACGTCCATTCCCACCGTTTCCATCCCCTCGATATCCTTGGAAAAGCGCAATGGCGTTAGATGGGTCGCGTTGCCCCGACGCTTGCGAGTAACCAGCAGCCGTCTGTCCTCCTTCAGTGGGTGAGCGACCAAAGCATTCCGACCAAGTTCCAGCAGGGGCGTCGTATTGCGTCCGGTCCGTAGCGCTATGGCGAGCAGGCACAACCCCATTCCGTGCGAATCCGGCCCGTCGAAGCGACCAGCAAGAACGGACGCGACGTCGATCTTGAGCGCCGCTGCGAACCGCTCGCGCTCGCCATTCGAAAGTGCTTTTGCCTGCTGGACTCGACGGTTTGACCTGGGGAAAGGGTTGCGAGGAAACGCGGCTTCTGGTGCTGGAAGCCACTGGCGTCGTCCGCACGCCACGAGCACACTCTTCGTATTCGTGTAGACGCTCTTCTGCCGTTGATATGACCACGCCGAGCCATCGCGGCTCGTCTGACGCCGGAGGAAGTCGAGGAATTCCACCAGAAAACAGCGGTCGATACCGCTGGTCAACAGGGGCCTACCGGTTTGTCCCGCCTTCTCACGGCAAAACCCCAGAAAATATGCAAGGCTGCCGCAGTACCCCGACACAGTTTCCTGATTGGGAACTTCGGCCAGAATCATGTGTTCTACTACCGCCTGGCACTTCGTTGTAATGTCGTCGAATCCGTTTCCGTAGAAGGGAGCGAAGTCGAATGACTTGCGACTACTGGTCGTGCGCGGCAGACAGACTGTGGTTTCGCCTGGGGTAATGCGCCCAGCCGCTTGCAGTACGGTGGCAGCGGCATCGGCTCTGTCGGCCTGTGGCGGTACGCAGAAGGTTTTTTTACGCCCCGCCATGGTCGCCCTCAGGGTCGAACAAAGCGTCGATCTCTTCCTGGTAGCTAGTCAGGAGGTCGTCCTGAATCTCGTCGAGGAGATGGAGATATACCTCGGTGGAAGTCACGGATGCATGCCCGAGTTGATCGCGCACATAGAGCAGCGGATCAACCTTGCTGCCGCGCTCGCGCATAGCGAAGAGCGTGTGCGTCGCGAAGGAGTGTCGAAGCATGTGGGGGGTTACGTGGAAGCCAATGCGCTCACCGATGCTGGTGAACATACTGGCGATGGCACTCGCCGAGAAGGCTGCGCCCGTTTTGGTCAGAAGGAGCGCTGGCGACGACTGCGCCCCACGCTTTTGCAGTCGCGGCCGCACACGGATGCTGTAATCCCAAAGGTCAGCCATCAGCAAACGTGGGACATGGATCACGCGACCCTTGTCGCCTTTGAGGCGCATGTCCGACGGGCTGCATCGGACGTTGACCTTGTTACTGACGTCCCGCCGCGAATCGGGGTTGATCACGTATGCCTCAGGGAACGAGCGGAGTTCGTCGCTTCGAAGGCCGGTCTGTAATCCGAGGCGGAGCATGAGCCGATGAGTGGGATTGTCCACGGACGACAGCAGCACGCGGATCTGCTCCTTCGTCAGCACCTTGATTGGTTCTTTGTTCTCGCGCAGCATCACGTCTGGGCTGATCGTGCGGCCTTCGCCGCTGCTTACGTGAGCCAAAAAGCCTCGTCGCGCAGGGACGATGACATGTTCAAATTCAAATGGCAGGGCCTGAATCAAGCCCTGTTTGACAGCCCAGCGATAAAAACGGCTCAGCGTCCGCAAACGGACATTGATCGTCGACGCCTTGAGCCCACAAGTTCCTTTAGCCCAGTCCCGGTAGCTTGCCAACGGTCCGATCTTTCCGGGCGGCGGCATGCTATCCCAAGCGAGACCGTTCGCGCCAAGGTAACCAAAGTAATCGTAGAGAGTCTGGCCAAGCCGTGCCCACGTGTGCTTGCTCGCGACACGCCCGCGCTCGATGCACTCGTGCAGGAGAAACCAGTGGGCTGGTTCAACTATTCGATCTGCATCATCCAGCACGATAGGAAAGCCGGTGTAGGCTCTCCCGGCGACAACGAATGCGGCATCACCGCGAATCAATTTCATATCAGCCCGTCACCCATCGCATCTTCCTGTTTTCTGTTCTCAAATGGTGCGCCAGGCAAGGTGGACACCTTCGTGTGGACAAACCGTGCAGATCGCTTCGCGACCGTGAGGACAACGAAAAACTGTTGCCCACACTTCTGCACCGTTTGCCCACACTCCGGCGGGGTCAGCCTCATCGGTCCACAACGCTCGACTGACGCCCTTCGGTTGCCCTACGAATGAGAAGTATGGGTGGCATTCCACCAAACCAACTTGCGCTGCATAAGCTTTTGATTCATCATACAGATCAACGTAACTAACGCAAGTGTATATTCCATTTCTTGAGTGATGTGCTGCAGTTGACGCTTGAGCGTCGGCAGCGTCACGAGGCCGCTGCGGTGTGCGTATAACGCGAGCGTCCTCCGAAGCTGGTGCCGGGTGAACGGCCACTGCTGCCCGACCGCGTACTTCGGCTCGTCTTCCCACGCGCGGTGCAAGTCGACACGCTTCAATTCAGCGATGTCCTCGACCGTGATCGTTGGGAAGACGCGCTTAATAAAGGCTTCGATAGCGTTACGTACGGTACTCGCCACCCGGCTTGCCACATACCCCTCACTACGCAGACCCATACGACAGAACAACAAGTGCGAACCGTCCGTTGATTCGGCGTAGCCTTGCGCGCTGTGCGCACGGTGCGCCTGGCCCGACAACCGTTGCGCGAGCCTGATGGCGCGGCCAGCGAGCGGACTGGTCACCCAGCAAGCGCGCGTGGGACGACCGCCCGACAACTTGGTCGTGATGCCCTCGATGGTGTAATGGGTCACGCCATCCAGACGGGTTTCGCGCAGGCAGTCGTACGGCAGGCTCTCCGCTTCCATCGCACGCATGCCGGTGAATGACAGGATGACAAGCTGGCATAGCGCCCTGATCGATGCCACAAGCGACGACACGACGTAAGGGGATTCATTGCGTCCGAAGTGTGCAGCAGCTCTTACCAGTTCCGCAGGGGTGGCCGGACTCTCACCGCCATAGACTCGTGCGAGGTAGTCCGACAGGATGCCAGCGACGCCCTCAGCGACGCCGAGGTCATGCTCACAGGTCGACAGGAAGTGCTGATAGATCCGCGTCGGGATAACAGGATATTGTGAGCTTCCAGCACGTTGCGCGAAGCGCTCGAGCAGAGGCTTGTGCAGTTGGGCCAGCGGTACGCGCAACCCTGTGGTCCCGACGCCCAGACGGTGAAGCTTTACCAGAATCGAATGAAGGATCTGGGCCTTTCTCTCCCTCCCAGCATGCGCCGCATAGTCCAGAACAACGGCGACGCTGGACAGGCCCTCGTAGAGCGTAAGCTGACGGGCAGCGGCAAAGAACGTGAATCCCTTCAGGCAGGCTGCCCCAGCTATAAGCGTACTGGACGACGGTACCGTGTCGGTCGCTTCGTGCATCAGAAAGTACATCGCCTGCTTCCACTGTCGCGTAGTCGCTTCTGACAGGGCGCAACTTGCGCCCTCAGGCAGGTGGCCCCTAAAGTAGATATAGGTGCGCTGCCCAATCGTATACGCACGGATGTCCCAGGCGTCGTCACCAAACAGCGAAGCAGCGTTTCCGGCTTTGTCGTGGGTGACCACCATATCGTCCTCGATCCGGTACCAGTCGCGGCGCCCAGCGAGCGGTGCGATCAACGAGTTCTTCATGCCACTCCCAGTTCGTAAAGCTGGTCGAGTCGGGCCGACCAGAAAGCGTCCAGATTCCCCTCAATATCAACGTCGTGCTCGATCTGATCGACCAGCGCGGCATCGCGCCTGCGCAGTTCATCGAGCAGAAAGTCAACGCGTCGCAGCACCGCGCCGAACGATTTGTCGTATTGCTCGATCGAGTCTGCTCGTCTGCTCAAGAGCCTGACACAGTGACGGCAGCCCAGTAGCTTGCGGATGTCGGTCGCGTCAGCGTGCACGCGGTACCGGTCGCAGAAGAGACACCCTTCGGTCGAGCGGCAGTCAGGCTGGATGGTGACCGACGCCGCGATCGGCGCAGGCTTGTGGAACCCGATGCAGACGCCCACCGCGCTCTTGATGCTGCCCGCCGGGTCGTTGCCGGGCTTCAGCACGGTCTTCTCGACCGAAGCGAGGAACGCGCCCATCTCGGTCTTGTGCGCGGCATCCGTACCGTTCGAGTACAAGCGCAGTGCCGTGGCCAGCGAGTGCCCCATCAGCCTGGCTGCGACAAGAGGGTCGTGGTTGCTCACCGCCCAATCCTGCTTTGCCGCACGCCACTGCCGTGCGCTAATGCGCGGCAGCACGATCCCGAGCGTATCGAGTCGAAGGTAAAGCCGATCCAGGAAGTGGGGTGAGAGACCCGTTATCCGCCGCAGCTGGGCATGGTGTCCGACGAACAACGCGTCCCGGTCTGCGTCCTGCACCAGATACTCGCGCAACGCCAGATACGCCTTGAGCTTTGGCATGAAGCCCAGCGAGACGGTGAATGTAATGTCCCTTCCGCCCGCCCGGTACTTGACCTCACGAAACTTCTGACGCGCGACCGACGCATCCTGCAGGCTCGCAGCAAGCTCCGGGCTCCACTTCATGGTCAGCAGTTGCGCGAGGTTGATGCCTGTTTCGGCGAGAAACAGTGCGGCGAAACAAGAGGCTGCTATCGAAGCGTGCGAGCGTCGGATCGGAGACTGCGCGTCTGCGTTCGCCGCCGCGAGATGTTTAGCCGTTAACCTGGTGATGTTCCGCGAACGATCACGCGGATTGTTAGCCCCTGCCTCAGTCATGCGCATCGTGAGTTCTTCCCGGGTGCGCGGCTCTCCCGTTTCCAGATTCCAGCCAG
>Ga0306921_10007780_pt1 | contig 11290 bp, 5 predicted proteins | sample sta12Cox44000080_FD_203760 | JGI IMG/M metagenome (GOLD analysis project Ga0306921, IMG submission 203760) | Lab enrichment of tropical soil microbial communities from Luquillo Experimental Forest, Puerto Rico - statoxic.12C.oxic.44.000.080 (v2)... | ecosystem: Environmental > Terrestrial > Soil... | reverse complement strand
GCTGGCGGCGTATCGGAATGCCAATCACGCCGAACATCGTCCACACCGTGAAGCACACCGTGAACGCAAGCGTGCTGGCGAAGAGTACAGAGTACGCCGTGCGCATCGATGACGCTGCGCGCCAGCGATCGCTGTCGCTTAGAACCGGTAGCGCTTGGGCTGAAGCCTGCTCAATCCCTGCCCCGAGGTTCAGCCGTTCCAAAGAATCCCCGCTCTATTAGATGCATTCCGTAAACCTTTTCAGCTTGCACCTCAAAGTGGCGCCCCGCAATACGTGTAACTCGCAGCCGTTTCGAAGGGCTGCTGCGGGTATAGCGAGCCGACCCACCTACAGCGGCACGTGGCAGGTTTCGCACCCCGTCGCCGGCCCGTGACCGGTCAGGTACGCAGGGGGGTCGCGATGACAACCGAGACAGAAGTCGTGAAAGCGCGCCTCGGCGCCGACCCGAATGGCAGCGCGGCCGCTGCGATGACAACTGATGCACGAATCTGCACCGCTCCGATCGACGAAGTTGTGATGACACGTAATGCAGTTCACCGCGCGGTGTTTCTCGTGGGGAAACCCCAGGATTAAGGGCTCACTTCGGCGGAGGAACGGTTCGCGCAGGGCCAGCGCCGTCCCATCGCGCAGCAGTGCCAGTAGCGCGACGAGCGAGCCGAGGACGATGGCCACCACCAGCCGCGAATGACGTCCGAACACGAGTCCGCCGGAAAGGCGCGCTGCCTGCTGCGACGGCAGTCGGCCGGCGCGCGCACGCAGCAGTGCGAGCAGCACGACGCTCGACAGCAGAATGTATACGACCAGGTGCGCGCGACGATGGACATATCGACCCGTAGTCAGTACGTGCACCGCGAGAGTGACCAACAGCAGGCAGGCCGCGCCGACGTGTGCGGCCTGAAAGTCCCGATGGCGGGGCCATAGCCGCCGGCGCACTGCACCGGCGGCCGCCACGGTAAGAAAGAGTAGCGTGACCAGCGCCAGAACCCCGGCATATTCGTAACGGGGGGCAGTCAGCCTGACGTGTTCAACGACCCGGTGATCGACGCCCAGCAATAAACCGACGTGGAGAAGCGCGGCGGCGAGTGTCAGCCAGCCCAGAAGCTCATGACCGCGCACCGTGAAGGCACCGGCGGAGCCGGCCCGCGGACGAACCGACAGCACGCAGAGGATGAGGCAACTGGCAACCGCGCACAGACCCAGTGCCTGCGCGATCTCCCACGCTGTAGCGAGCGGCGCCACGGACTTGGGTGAGTATAGCCCGAGGGACCGCGCCGGCGGTTACCTGGAAGCCACCCGGTCAATTTCGCCGGGCGGGCGTCGAGGACCCAGATGTCGCCGCGCTTCGCAAAATCAGCGCTCCGGTGTTGCTCATGTCAGGCGGCATTTCGTACCTGTTGCTTCAATACGTCGATCAACAACTTGTCAGCTGATCCGCCATCGGTCACGCTGAGGCCTGAGGTTGTGCGACAGACGACCGGCGCACGACACTCATGTCTGCGCTGAGAAGAAGAGCAGTTATTCCCGAAAATCTGTGGAGGCAGACATGACCCGCGCACTTCGATTCGATGGCGGCACAACGGATCTGCCCGGCGGCGCTAACCCCGACCGACGCACGGCGTTCAAGCTTTTCTTTGGATCGTGGCTGGCGCTCGGTAGCGTTCGCCTTGGTGTGCCGGATCCAGCGCACGCGGCTGCGCTCACCAGGGAGCAGCGGGACCAACTCAGCGCCGATCAAATTATTGATTTGTTGAGAGCTGGCAATGAGCGCTTCCGCGCCGGCAAAATGCAAGCTCACGACTATCTTGCGCAGAAGCGGGCGAGCGCTGCCGGTCAATATCCGGCGGCCGCCATTCTCAGTTGCATCGACTCGCGCGCCCCTGCTGAAATCATCCTGGACACCGGAATCGGTGACACTTTCAACGCGCGGGTCGCCGGCAACATTGCCAACGACGACATTATCGGGAGTCTCGAGTTCGCCTGTGCCGCCGCCGGAGCGAAGGTTGTGCTCGTGATGGGGCACACGGCCTGCGGCGCCGTAAAGGGTGCCATCGACAACGTTGAACTTGGGCACCTCACCGGACTGCTGAATAGGATCAAGCCGGCAATTTCCGCGACGACATTCACCGGCGAGCGAACGAGCAAGAACCCTGACTTTGTCGATGCGGTTGCCGCTACCAGTGTCCGCCGCACCGTGGACGAGATACGCCAGCGCAGCAATGTGCTCGCTGAGCTCGAGAAGCAGGGCAAGATCAAGTTCGTCGGATCGATGTATCACCTCGTTGGGGGACGGGTCGAGTTCTTCGAAACCATCTATACTGCGGGTCCACCCAGGACGACAGGGGCGCGCTGCTGAAATTTGAATGAGGGCAGTAGGAAACGACCTACGACGGCAGCGGTTGATGACTTATACGACGGCGGCCGACAGGGACTTCAAGATCGCACACCCAGTTAGATTGTCCGACCGGCTTAGACATAATCACGGGGGGGGTTCGCATGCCGACCGAGTCTCAGTTACGGGATGCCTTCTTGCGGGTTTTCATACGGCGGCGAATCGATGACGGCAGGCTGCCCGTAATGCTCTCAAAGACCATCAGCGTGTGCTTCGGATCGGGACTCGAATGCCTCGCCTGCGGCCAGCCGATCAAGCGCGAGCAGATCGAGTACCACGCCTTTGGTATCAGGTACGGCACGTCTGTGCGTGTTCACTGGGGCTGCCACGTGCTTTGGCAGCTCGAGTGCGTCGAACGATCGAGGCAGCAAGGTCGCGACGGCCAGGAAGATCCCGAGCGGCAGGCATCGAATCCTGGAGATACTTCCGGCAATCTGCTGCGCTGGGCCTGGGACGGCGGGCTTTGCTAGCCGTTGACCCCGTTTGGGCGCTTGCGCTCATTCAGCACTCATTCAGGCTTCGGCAGCTTAACTAGCTGCATTGCCTCCGAGTCAGTGGGCTCCAATGACAACCAGAATCATCGAGCTTCCGCGTGTCCCTCCCACCACCGACACGACCGACACGAACATCCCGCTGCTCGAGGTCGCCCCCTTTGCCGCCATGTGCCCCAGGTGCAACGACGTGCGGTACCAGCACGGATATACCCCGCGTTCGCTGAGCCGGCTTCTCGGGCGTGAGCACGCGATTGAGGCGCACTGCGTGGTTTGCCGCGAGGTTTGGCCGATCAGCGCCACGGAGCGGCGCGTACTCGCGGAGCGCCTGCTGTCAGCTCGCGACTGAAATAAAGTGAGTCTTACGCGGCTGCGGTAGCAATCAACTCGCGCAGTGGGTTGCGGCTGTCACCGGCCACTTGATTACATCGCTCCGACCACGTTCATGAAAATGCCGTGGCTCTTGAAGCTCATATCCGTCAGATCTTCCGAGAAATTCGTGAAGTTGTACCCGAGCCCGGCTTTCACGTGCTTGCCGAGGTGACGGTAGAGAGCGACCAGCATGCCGGAACGCGTTTGCTTGAGGTCGGGCTCCTCGAGCGCGCGGCCCTCGATCGTTCCCTCCCACTCCTGGCGGAAGTGCCAGTCGACGCGCACGATGTAGAGCGCTGCCGTATTGTCGAAGAACTGGGGGTTCACCCGCTCGAGGCTCGCCTCGCCCAGACGGTACGCGTATTTTCCACCGACCGTCCACTGCCGGGTCAGGTCATAGCTCACGTCGATGGAGGCGATGTGACTCTTCTGGATGAACTGCGCCGCCGTGTCCTGCGGGGTCACCTGCCCGGCCGTCGGAACGTTGTAGAAGTAGGTGTACTTCGCCAGCACGTCGAGCCGATCGCTCAGAACCGGGCGATAGCCGTAGCCGAGCACCGCCTCGGTGTAGCCGCCGTCGTAGAACTGTCCCTGTGAGGCATCGCTCATCGAGTGGTCGAGCTTGCCGATCAGTCTCCAGTCGGGCGCGATCTGGTACTTGAAATTGTTCCTGAACAGCCAGGTCTTAAGGTTCGAATAGCTCGTCGCGTCGGGTTGCTGCATCTGATCGTCCCGATACTCGACGCCGCTCGAGAACTGGATCTTGTCGTGGCCGTAGCCGACGCGGAAGCCGCCCGCCCTTCGCTTCGTCTGGGCATCGGTCTGGCTGTCGACGAGCGTGCCAATCTCCGCGTTGACGCCGAAGTTCCAGCGATCGTCGGGCCTGAGCGTCACGCCCGTCGCGTGTGTGAGGCCCGAGGCCGAGTTGACGTCCTGGTAGCGCTCCTCGACATACACACTGCTGCTGTCCGTGAGGCGCTCCTTCATCCCTGAAACCAGCGTCCCCTGGCGCTGGAACAGGCCGGTGTCACCGAGCTCGTTCTCCAGAGAGTAATTAAGGTACAGGGTCGTGTGATCCGAGACCAGGTAGTTGGTGCCGAGCTTGCCACCCGGCCCGAGACTGCCTTCGGACGCTTCCGCATCGATGCGCAGCGCGTTCGTGACGCGATACGATCCGCCGACACCCGCACGTCCGTTGTCTTCCCGATCACCGCTCTTTGAGACGGTGTCCTGAGCGAAGGTGTACGCGCGCCACTTGGCGAGCGAGTCATACGCGAGCTGCGCCACCACGTCGGTTCGCTCGCCCTGCTGCTGGGTGGCCGGGACGATCGGAGAGTTGTCCTCGCGGTTGTCCTGACGGACACCGGTACTCACGCTCCAGTTCTTGGTCACCTTGTAGGCGAGGTCGACTTCCTCCGCCGTGGTCGTGAGCCCCTGCTCCTGAGCCTTTCGGTCCGCCTTGGCATTCACGCTCAAGCTGTTGCCGAGCGGTAACTGCAGAGTGCCGCCGGAATAGTCGGTAGGAGTCAGCGCGTCGAATCCGGGCGCGGAGTAGCCGGCGTCGAGGTGTTGGGTGTAGTAGGTCATGCGACCCTTGTACCCCGATAGAAAATCACCGAGCCCGACGCTGACATCGGCACGGTAGGCGTCAGCGCTCGCGTTGGCGAACGTGTTCGGGTTGTAGTTCGTGAAGCCGAAGCCACCGTCGTTCGAATAGAACGACGAGGAATCGAGCCCATCGCTCTTCCCGCCCTGCAGCTTCACCCAGGAGTCCGTGCTCTTCCGCAGCAGCACATCCGCACCTTTGAGGCTGTTTCCGGCGACGCCTGAGTCGTTGGAGCTCGCCGTGACACCGAGCCGGATGTAGTTGTTGAGCCACACATCCCCCTGCCCGCCCGTCGTCCACGTATGGATGTCCGCAAAGGCCGGCGTGTACTCGTAGCGCACCACCAGGTACGCCAGCTGCCCGCTCAGCCCGCTGGTCCGAACCAGCAGGTTATCGGCCGCTGTCGAAGACAGGGGCTCGGCGAGAACGATCCGGCCCTGCAGGTAATCAATCTCGTAGTCGATCGAGGGGCGCAGGTTCACCGTTCCCATGACGAGCCCGGAGTCCTTGTCGCGCAGCTCGATGCGCACCTGCTCCGAGCCGGTGAGGATGTCCTGCTCGCGCAGGAAGTACAGCGAGCCTCCCGTTCCCTGGAACTCATCCCGGCCCGCGATGGTCCCTGGCTGCGCGGCAAACCCATCGAGGGCGATGCGCTTCTCACCGAAACTCGTCGTACCGTCGGAGACCCAGTGAAGATTCCCGCCGTAGAGCCCGCGGTCGACCTGCGTGAGCTCGTTGTCGAAGTAGTTGATCCTGAAGTTGCCCCACAGTCCGTAGTCATCGTGGTGCTCAGCCTTCACGTAGAACTTGCCGAGCGTCGGAGCGAGCTCCTGCACGGTGCTGTCATCGCCGAAGGTCGGGTAGTAGTAATTGGGATCGATGCGACGGAACAGCGAGTCGGGCGCCTTGTTCAGGAAATTACTGAACAGATCCTTGACCGGCTCCTCGCGAGTATCCGCGCTCGCCGTCACCCGCCAGTCGTTGCTGAATTTCTGCGTCGCAAAGAACGAGAGGCTCCCGGCGACGTGAGCGTCGTAGTCGTATGGTGCGTTGGCACCCTGCATCTGCTGCTCGGTGGTGCTCGTGTGGTTCTTCGAGACGGTGAGGTCCGCCATGCCGACGAAGAAGCGATCGGCGGGCTTGAACTCCAGGTCGCGCAGGTAGAGCTGGCCATTGCCGTCCTCATCGAGCACTGCCACCTCGACGGTGTGCGCGCCCGGGGGCAGGACCTCCTCGGCGATGAAGTTGCCTTTCGCATCGACCGGCACCTGATGGCCCGCCACCCACACCGTGTGCTTGGGCGGAATGCCACCGCCCCGCACGGTAACCGTGCCGCCGCTCACCCGAATGTTCTGATCCGAGAGCGTGCTCTCACCATAAGCGGCAAGCAGCTCGGGCTCCGCGTGCAGGACGGGAGCGACGGGCGCGGCTGGGTCTGCGTCCTGCGATCCAAGGAGGGACGTGCCGCCGGATGGGTCGGCATCGAACCACGCCACAGCTGTCGTCCCAGCCGCCGGGCCGATTGCCTCGCTGGGGGAACTCATCGTAGACGTGACGCCGGGTGGGTCAGCATTGAACCATGCCACGGCCGTCAACCGAGGCAACGGGCCACTCGCCTCGCTGGGGAAACTCCTGCTGGCGGTTGGGCCTAGCGCCGGCGTCGCGGCGTCGCTGCCACCCTTCGCCCCCGGACCTTGGCCATCACTCCCCGCTGGGCTCAAAGCGCCGCCGGAATCGGTCACCTCAAAATCGCCCCCGCTCGGAGCTCCGGCCTTCGGATCCTGGGGCGCGCGCGAGCCATCGTGAATCATCCACAGGGATAGCGGCCTCGTGTCGTCGAATTTGCCGTCCTTCCCATAAGCGCGGACCAGGTACCTCAACTCCCGCCCTGCAGCCGAGAGATGCTGCGCGAGAGGCTGCCACTCGGCCGAGCCGTTCGGTTCGATCGCGACGACAGCGAGCGGCGTGCTTTGCGGGGACTGCCCCGCTTCGAATATCCGCACCTCCGCCCGCGTGATGAAGGCCGCGTAGTTGGTGTACATCTGAAAGCGCACGGGCGCTGCTATCAGACCCTCGTACGGGGACTTCTGGAACACGACGACGCTCGGGGCGACCGCCACACTCAGCCGGCGCCGGGCCTTGAGATTGTCGAACTGGAACCGAATGTCCGCCTTGTCCAGGGCGACGTCCGTGCAGCGCTGCAAGTCCGCGGAGCTCCTGCCCGGGTCATCGATGGGCACACCGTCGACGGTGATATGCATCGTGTTGATGCCCATGGGGTTCTGCGGTGTGAGCTCGTGCGTCAGGCGCGTGATGTCCACGCCCTCGTAGTCATCGAGTACGGCGGGCTCGTCGTAGACGACCTGGACCACGACGTACGAGGTCTCACCCTGGGTGAAGCCGATATTGACCACGTCGCTCGACTGCACGAAGCCCCGCCCTTCGTGCTCGGCCTGCGAGGCGGGGAGATGCATCTGCTCCGTGACGAGCTCCATCGCCCGGCGCGCCCGGGCGGCGGAAAGTCCGACGTCATCGCCGTAGACCGCTGCGGTACGGCGATCGAGCCGCTCGTTGCCCGTGTAGCCCACGAAGCGCAGCCGCACGTTGGCCTTGTCGTGTACATCCGCCATGGCACGACGCAGGCTCTCAACGTAGCCGGGCGGAATGATGGCGCGCCCGTTCGTCAGCTGCAGGGGCGCAAGGCTGCCCCACGCCGGGTCATAAACCCTCGTGACCACTTCCGTGCCCGGATTCGGGCACATCTGGGGCTCGTCGGGCAGCTCCCGCAGCGGGTCGTCGTACCAGAACTGCACCTCGATGCGGCGGTTGAGGGCGCGGCCCTGGGCAGTGTCGTTCGAGCCGAGGGGCGCCGTCGCCCCCCGGCCATCGCTCGCGATCTGTGTGCCCGGCAGTTTGAGAGCTTCCTGTACGGCCAGCGCCACGCGGCGTGCGCGCGCCTTCGAGAGCGCGATCAGATCGCCGTAAATGCGCTCATCGCGCTCCGACAGCGTCGCCTGGTCCGTGTAGCCGATGAACTTGATTACCAGGTTCGACTTGTCGCGCAAGTTGTTCAGCGCCTTGCTGATGTGCTCGACGAACTCCGGGGTGACCTGTACGTTTTCCGCGTCGTAGTGCAGTGGTGGAACCACGTTGTTCAGGCGCGACCGCCGCGCCGCGCCTTCCTTGAAACGCAGCTTGCAGAGCGTCTGCACCCGGCAGACCTTGATCTGCTTGATCGCCTGTCGCACCAGCACTTCATCGTCCGCTTCGCGCGCTTTCGGCTGGTCGTACCAGACTTCCACCTCCACGCGCCGATTGAGAGCCCGGCCCTCGGCGGTGTCGTTCGTTGCGATGGGATGCGTATCCCCGGCCCACTCGTACGCAATGGCCTCCGGCTTCAGTTGCAGTGCCCGCTTCAGGTATTCCGCCACCTCGCCCGCGCGCTCGCGCGACAGTCCGGCGTTGTCCCCGAAGGTTCTGGCGAGCATCGGGGAGAGCGGTTGATTGTCAGCATGGCCGATCAGATGCAGTCGCACGTTGCGGCGATCGCGCAAGCCCTCGAGAGCCTTGCGCAGCGTCTCGACGTAATTGTCGGGAATCTTCGCCACCCCGGATTCGAAGTGAATGGGCGGCATGACGTTCTTGAGCTTCACGGTCTCGAAGCTCTCGGTCAGCTTCTGCCGCGGCTCGAGCCGGTCGCCCGCTTCGGTCTTGATCTGCACAGGGTCCCGCGCCCACGGAGCGAACGGCTGCTCCATCGGCAATTGCCGCTCGACCGCGCTACCGAGCGTCGACTCGCCGACGGTCTGCGCCTGCGCGCTCGCGGCGAGGAGCGTCAGACAGGTGAGGAACCAGACGCTGCGCCTGCGCATGCCGCTCACGGGGCACCTCGCAGTCGCTCCACGGGCTCCTTGGGCGGGCTGCCGCGCAGCCAGTAAACCTCGCGCTCGATCGTGAGCTCGTAGCAGCAGTTCATCGCCCGCCAGGCATCCGTGATTCCCCGATCGATCGCTTCGAGACGCCGGTCGACCAGTTGTTTGTCCTCGACGTCGGCGAGATAGGACAGATGCAGGACGGACCGCGACTTGCGCAGCTCTGTGAGCAGCAGGTCCAGCCTCGGGCGCCATTGCGCGCGCATGTCGGTGGTTCCCGGCTCGAACACCGCAGCCGAGAGATCGAGACTCACGACGCGGTGAATCGAGGCTCCGAACTCGAAGCGCAGGGCCTTGCCGCGCGTCGCGCGTTCCACGAGCACCGGCGGTGTCGTCGGCCGATAGCCGCTCGGCAGGGTTCGATCATCGAGCTTGAGCGCGAAGTTGCTGCCCCGGCCCTCGAGCGGTGTGATCGCGCAGGTGATGTGGAATCGCCCGAACTCGTCGGTGATGGCGGCGAGACCCCGGGTGGTCACGACCCGCACCCCGGGTATGCCCTTCTCTCCAGGGTCCTGCTCACCGTTGCCGTTCACGTCATCGAAGACCTTGCCGATGACGTCCGTGCAATCGAACGTCACGTCCGGCACCACGCGGACCGTGGCGCTGGCCTCAGTCGACACCGGATTGCCGATGACCGCGGCGGGAGTCTGGGTGCGGTTCACCGCTGTGCGGTTGGGCGCGGTGGCAGCCTGCAGGCGGTTGACTGCAGTGCCGGGGACCTGGGCGAAGGCCTGGGCGCGGTTAACGAACTCGCCTTCGCCCGCCCCGGCGCCCACGGCCAGCAGCAGCAGGACGGTGTGATGCGAACCGCCTGTGAAGCTGAGATTGCTCCAGGTGAGCTGAAACCCGGACACCGTGGGCTCCGTCGGCGTGTCATCGAGACGCGCTGACCCTTTGACGTAGCGGAATCCCGCGGGGAAGCTATCCACGAGCGCTACGCCCTGGACAGGTCCGGTCAACACGTCGGTGACGGTGATGGTGTACGGCACGAGTTGCCCGCGCGACACGTCGAGCGACGGCGTCGTCTTGCTGACGGTCAGTGCGCCGGGCGGAATCTCCAGCAGGAGCGGGGCGCTCGCCGAGACACTCTGCGGCGGGTTACCCCAGGTGACGACGCCGGTGTTGGTGACCGTCGTGCCGGAGGCGAGCGTGGGGCCGAGCGTGGCGCGGAACCGCAGGTCGATCGTCCCTCCCGGCGCCAGCGGTCCGTAGGTCGCGGAGTAGTTCGCGGTGATGACGTTGCCGGTGACCGTCACGCCCGTCACCGAGCCGTTCATCGTCGCCGTGCCGGCGACGTACGTAAGCGCCCCTGGCCCCGCCGCGTTCAGGTCGTCCGTGATCACCACCGGGCTTGCCGGGTTCGCCGAGGCGTTGGTCACGTGCACCAGGTAGTTGAGGCTTGCGCCCGGCATCGCCGGGCCGCCGCCGACCACCGTCACCTGCTTGGTGATCGTGACCGCGGCACTCGTCACGGTCACGGTGTGCGCGTCCTGGCAGTCCAACACCCCGGGCGTGCCGTTGGTCAGCGCACAGGTGGAGGTCTGGCGGGTGGTGTCGCTGCTCGGGCCGTTGTACCACTGCGTCACACCGGCCACGTTGGTGAGCGTGACGCCCTGCTGCGTGTTCGCATCGAGCTGTGTCTGGTAGGTGACGATGAGGCGCTGTGTCGGGCTGATTACCGCCGCGGCGCTCAGCATGTTGAGTGTCAACGTGCAGGCAGGTGCCCCGGCATAGCTGACCGTGTAGTCCGTGCCGGCCTCCGGCGGTCCCTTGCCGGGCACCAGTGTCACGCCATCGGCCTGGAATACCTGCACGGAGAGGATCTGCGGCGGCGTCGCGCACATGCCGCCCGTCGTACCCGTCGGCAGCTTGTCGACGATCGTCGCGTTCCAGGCGTCGCTGCCCCCGGTGTTCTGCACGCTGAGGGTGAACCGCCCCAACTGCCCGAGGTACAAAGTGGTCGGGCCGCCCTTGGTCATGGTGAGCGCGGAGATCGGCACCGTTACCGTGTGCGCGTCCTGGCAGTCCAACACCCCCGGCGTGCCGTTGGTCAGCAGGCAGGTGTAGCTCAGGCGGCCGGTGTTGCTGCTCGGGCCGTTGTACCACTGCGTCGCACCGGCCACGTTGGTGAGCGTGACGCCCTTCTGCGTGTTTGCATCGAGCTGCGTCTGATAGGTGACGATGAGACGCTGCGTCGAGCTGATCACCGCCGCGGCACTCAGCAGGTTGAGCGTCAGCGTGCAGGCGGGTGCCGCGGTAAAGCTCACCGTGTAGTCCGTGCCGGCCACGAGCGGTCCCTTGCCGGGCACCGGTGTCACGCCATCGGCCTGGAACACCTGGGCGGAGAGGATCTGCGGTGCCGCTGTGCACATGCCGCCGGTCGCACCCGTCGGCAGCTTGTCCACGATGGTTACGTTCCAGGCGTCCGTCATCCCGATGTTCTGCACGTTGAGGGTGAACTGCCCCAACTGCGCGAGATTCATGGTCGTCGGACCGCCC
>Ga0306921_10007779_pt1 | contig 11290 bp, 14 predicted proteins | sample sta12Cox44000080_FD_203760 | JGI IMG/M metagenome (GOLD analysis project Ga0306921, IMG submission 203760) | Lab enrichment of tropical soil microbial communities from Luquillo Experimental Forest, Puerto Rico - statoxic.12C.oxic.44.000.080 (v2)... | ecosystem: Environmental > Terrestrial >... | reverse complement strand
CAACCGCTTCTTCCTGCCCATCCGGGACCTCGGCGCGAAGTACACGGTGATGCAGTGGGCGATGGCGTCCTCCGAGCGGATCTTCGGCCTGCTCGACCGCGCGCCGGCGATCGTGTCGCCGGCGGCGCCGCGTCGGCCGGCGGCGCGGTCGGGCGCGCCGGCTGTCGAGCTCGAGTCGGTGTGGTTCGCGTACGAGGAGGACGCCTGGGTGCTCCAGGACTGCTCGTTCAAGGTGGCGCCGGGCGAGCGCGTCGCGATCGTCGGGGCGACCGGGGAGGGCAAGACGACGTGCGCCCGGCTGCTGAACCGCTCGTACGACGTCCGGCAGGGCCGGGTCCTCGTGGACGGCGTCGACGTGCGCGAGTGGGACCTGGCGAGCCTGCGGCGCCACGTGGGGATCATCTTCCAGGACAGCGTTCTCTTCGCGGGCACGATCGAAGAGAACCTGCGCCTCGGCGCCGACGGCGCGGTGTCGCCCGTCGATCTGGCGCGGGCGCTCGAGACCTCGCGCGCCGGCTTCGTCACCGAGCTCCCACGCGGGCTCGGCGAGCTCCTGGGCGAGCGCGGCGCGAACGTGTCGCACGGACAGCGCCAGCTGCTGGCCATCGCCCGGGCCCTCGTGTACAATCCGGCCGTCCTCGTCCTGGACGAAGCGATGTCGAGCGTCGATCCCGAATCCGAAGCGCTCATCCGGCAGGCGATGACTGGACTCCTCGCGGGGCGTACGAGTATCACGATCGCGCACCGGCTCTCGACGGTCCACACCGCCGACCGCATCCTGGTGCTGCACCATGGACACGTCCACGAGGACGGCACGCATGCCGAGCTCCTGCGGCGGGGCGGTCTCTACGCGAGGCTCTACGAGCTGCAGAGCGGCGCGGCGCCGGCGTGACATTCGATGCGGCCGTGCTCAAGCTCGTGTCCCGGATACCGCGCGGCCGCGTCGCAACCTACGGCCAGCTCGCGGCGCTCGCGGGCAAGCCGCGCTCCGCGCGCGCCGTGGGACGCGTCATGAGCCAGGCCGACGGCGTGCCCTGGCATCGCGTCGTCAACGCGCAGGGTGGGATCAGTCGCCGTTCGCGCATGACCGGCATGGTGACGCAGCGGATCCGGCTCGAGCAGGAGGGCGTCCTCTTCCGGCGCGGGCGGGTCGTCCTGCGCCGGTTCCGCTGGGACGGCGGCGCCGCCGGGCCCCGCGTGACGACGCGGCGCGTGCGCCGCCGGGGTTTCGATCCCGACGCGCTGACCGAATAAAGCTCGCAACGACGGAAGCTTGGAGGCTCGAGCATGAGACTCGACGGAAGGGTCGCGGTGATCACCGGCGCGGGCTCGGGAATCGGCGCCGCCTCGGCAGTGATGATGGCGAAGGAAGGCGCTCGGGTCGTCGTGGCCGACCTCAACGAGGCGAGCGCCAAGGCGACGGTCGAGCAGATCGAGAAGGCCGGCGGTCAGGCGCTGGCAGTGCGGGTCGACGTTACCCGGGCCGCCGACAACCAGCTGATCGTCGAGAAAGCGCTCACGGCCTGGGGGCGGCTCGACGTGTTCTTTGCCAATGCGGGCGTTCCCCAGTCGCCCGAGAACGTCGAGGACGTCGACGAGGCGATCTTCGACCGCATCATGGCGGTCAACGTGAAGGGCGTGTGGCTCGGCGCCAAGTTCGCCCTGCCGGTGATGAAGAAGCAGCGCCGCGGCGTCTTCCTGATCACCGCGTCGACCGCCGCCATCCGGCCGCGGCCCAGCATGCAGGCGTACGCCGCCTCGAAGGGCGCCGTCGTCACCCTGACCAAGAGCCTGGCGCTCGAGGCGGCAGGCCACGGTGTCCGGGTGGTCTCGATCGCGCCGGTGGCGACCGAGACGCCGATGCTGCCGGCCTTCATGGGCAAGCGCGCGGTGGACGACGAGAGCCACGCGCGCTACGTCGCCACGGTGCCGCTCGGCCGGCTCAACCAGCCCGAGGATCTCGCGCGCACCGCCGTCTTCCTCGCCTCCGACGACGCGGCGATGATCACCGGCACCTGTGTCGAAGTCGACGGCGGCCGCTGCATCTAGCGGACTCCCGGTCAGCATGAAGGTCGTTCCGCTAGCCGCCGAGTCGCTCGGCGTGCGCTCGATGGCGACGTACGTCGAGGTCGGCCGGACCGGGATCCTGATCGATCCGGGCGCGACCCTGGCGCCCGCGCGCTTCGGCCTTCCGCCGAGCGAGGACGAATGGGAAGCCCTGCGCCGGGCGAACGACCGCATCTCGGCCTACGCGGCGCGCGCGAGCTTCGTCTTCGTGAGCCACTATCACGAGGACCATTTCCGGTCGGACCCCGCCTCGTACCTCGGCCGGATCGTGCTCGCCAAGGATCCGCGGCGGATGGTCAGCGGCAAGCAGGCGCAGCGCGGCGAGGCCCTGTGGAAGGCGCTGGACGGCCAGGCGCACGTCGAGCGGGCGGACGGCGCGCGGCGACGCGAGGCCGATCTGGAGCTCACCGTGTCGCCTCCGCTCCCGCACGGCGTCGACGGAACGCCGTTCGGCTCGATCGTCGCGCTGACCGTCGTCGATCCCGCCGAGCGCGAGCGGTTCGTGTTCGCGTCCGACCTCCAGGGGCCGGCCTCCGCGGTGGCCGCCGCCTATCTGATCCGAGAGCGGCCAACCTTGCTCTACGTGTCCGGACCGGTGTCCTACCTCGAGCGCGACGTCGGACGCGACACGATCGAGCGCGCCATCGACCAGCTCGTCCGGGTGATGGACGCCACGGGGTGCCGGGTGATCATGGATCACCACGCGCTCCGCGATGCCGGATTCGCCGAGCGGTTCGCGCGTCTCTGGGAGACGGGGCGGGTGGTGACCGCGGCCGAGCATCTGGGCCTCGACACGTCGCCGCTGGAGAGCCGGCGCAACCGCGCCTGGGCCGCCGCGCGCAAGCCCCCGGCGCGAGCACGGGTGCCGCGTGCTACGATGGACGACCGCACGCCGCGCAGGTTCGCGAAAGGGGGGTTCACGGATTGAGCGACAACAAGGTCCTCAACGTCGGCGACACCGCGCCCGACTTCACGCTCCGGACGATCGGCCTCAAGGAGGTCGGCCTCGGGGAGTTCCGCGGCAAGAACGTCGTGATCCTGTTCTACCCGCTCGACTGGACGCCGGGCTGAAGCACCTGCATGCCCGCCTTCGACAAGCGCATCGGCGACTTTCAGGCGGCGAATACCCAGGTGCTGGGTATCAGCACAGACAGCCCGTTCAGCCACGACAACTGGGCGAAGTCGGTCGGCATCAGCCATTACCCGCTGCTCTCGGACATCCACCGGGCCGTCTCCCGCGACTACGGCGTCTACTGGCCCGAATGGAACGCCAACGTCCGGGCGACGTTCATCGTGGACCAGGTGGGCAAGATCCGGTTCATCGAACGCTACGGCAAGGGCGAGCTGCCCGAGCCTGACAAGATCCTCGCGGAGATCAAGAAGCTCTCGTCGTAGATCGATGTGGACGGTGCTGGCCTTTTGTCGTCATGGTGTCGGCCGCCCCGGCGAGCGCTCAGCGCCAAGACGCCTGCAGGCTGTCATCGGCGGACTCACATCGCGCCCCGAGGCCTCGGTGATCGTCACCGACGTGCGGAGCTTCGAGGTCGCGGTGTTCGGCGAGGCAATGCGCCCCGGTCGCTACGGGCTCAAGAGCTGGGCGAGCCTCCTGGATGTTCTTCGGCTGTGCGAACGACGGCTGCAAGCGCCGCGGTAAGCCCTCCCGCTAAGAAGGTTTCGTCCCCCAGACCCGCGTCGTGAGCCCCACGCCCGCGAGCACGAACAGCGTGCCGACGACGTGCCAGATGCCGATGCGCTCGCCGAGCAGGAGCGGGGCCAGCACGATCCCGATGATCGGCTGCAGGTTCGTGAAGATCGCGGCCTGACTCGGCCCGACCACCAGCACCGCCTGGTACCACCAGATGTGCGCGACCGCTCCCAGGATGCCTTGATAGAAGACGACCGCCCACGCCGTCAGCGAGGCCACGCGCGGCGCCGGGAAGAGCGGCGCCGTGATCGCGGCGGTCGGCAGCACCACCATCGTGCCCAGGACGTACGCGGCGGTCGTCGCGAGCAGGGGCGAGTAGGAGGCGAGCACGCGCCTGCCGTAGACCGTGTAGATGGCCCAGCTCGTGAGTGACAGCAGCGTGATGAAGTCGCCCGAGTGGAGCTCCGCCGGCTCGAGCACGGCGAAGGGCCCGCGCGTGATGACCAGGAGCACGCCGAAGGCCGAGGCGGCGACACCGAGCCACTGCGCGCGCGTGAGCCGCTCGCCCAGATAGAAGCGCGCGATCAGCACGACGATGACGGGGGTGGCGGCTTGCAGGATGACCGCGTTGCCCGCCGTGGTGTTGTAGATCGCGACGTAGGTGAACTGCATCGAGCCCCAGATGCCGGTCGCGCCGAGGATCAGGAACGCGCGCGCGGCGCCCGGCCCGAGCCCGCGGATCGTGTCGCTCGAGGAGCGCGCCAGCAGCAGCAGGAGAAAGCACGAGGCCACCGTGCACCGGACCGCGGCCAGGAAGAACGGAGGGAAGTCGAGTAGCGCCAGCTTGGCGGTGGCCGGAAAGCTGCCCCACAGCGCCACGCCCGCGAGGAGTGTCGCGTAGGCGCGTGTTTGACTCGATCCGGGCACCTGCCTATCATAGCCCGCGCGTCATGGCCGACTACATCCTCGAGTCGCGCGTGTGGCTCGCCAGGGCGCGCCCCGACGTCTTCGAGTTCTTCGCCGCGGCCGGCAACCTCGTGCTCCTCACGCCGCCGTCGTTCCGCCTCGCGATCGTGGACGCGCCGCGCACGCTCTCGACGGGCGCCGTGATCGATCTCAGGATGTCGTGGCTCGGCGTGCCGCTGACCTGGCGCGCGTTCATCCGCGAGTGGGATCCGCCCTATCGATTCGTCGACGTCCAGGTGCGGGGGCCCTACGCGCGCTGGGAGCACCGCCACCGCTTTCTCGAGGAGCGCGGCGGAACGTGGGTGGAGGACCGGATCACGTATCGGCTGCCGCTCGGCCCCCTGGGGCGCGCAGCGCACGTCGTGTTCGTGCGCCGTCAGATCGCGGCGATGTGGCGCTACCGGACGCGGCGGCTCGGCGAGCTGGTCGGGCCGGTCAGCTCGGCGCCGGCAGGCTGATGCCGAGCTTCTCGAGCCGCGGCCGCACGCGATCGGTCAGGAGACCGAGCCGCGCGAGGTTCTGCACCATCGCCCCGTGCATATCCTTCTTGAAGTACTTGCGGAACGGCGCGTAGTCGTTGGCCGCGGCCATCTCGCGGCGGTAGCGCTTGACCTCGTCGATCTGCCGCGGGTTGAAGCCGACGTCCTGGTAGGCCTCGAGCGGAAAGAATCCCGTCAGGGTCTTCTCGAGCGCGAAGCAGGTGTAGTCCTCGAGCTCGCGCCGCTCGGTCTCGGACGCCTCGTTCACCACGCGCGGCAGCGACAGCATTCCGAATCCCATGTGACGCGACTCGTCCTGGAGGATGCGCCGGCAGATCGCGCCGAGCACCGGATCGCGCGCGCTCTCGCTCATCATCTTGAACAGCGCGACCGCGAAGGTCTCCGCCACCAGTTGCAGCGCGATCGTCTTGAGGTACCAGCGACTCTCCGAGAGGATCGAGTCGAAGATGTCCTTCTCGTTCGCCGGCATCGGGTAGGTCAGGCCGTCGAGGCGATCGCTCAGGTAGCGGCTCAGCACCTCGTTGTGGCGCGCCTCGTCCAGCACCTGCGTGGCCTGGAAGAACTTCTGGTCCGCGCCCTGCACGATGTCCACCATCTGGCTGCACGCCAGGAGGGCGCCCTGCTCGCCGTGCATCAGGACCGAGAGCCGCCACGCGGCGATCCGGCGGTTGAGCGCGACGCGGTCGGCCTCCGAGAGACTCTCCCAGAGGGAGCTCCCGTAGATGTCGATCAGCTCGTCGGCGATCACGCGGCCGTCCGACGGGAACGAGTCGGTCCACGGAATGTCCTTCGAGGCATTCCACTGGTCCCGCTTGGCGTTTTCGTAGAGCCGCCGCATGTCGGCTTCCAGGACGCCGTACTCGAGGGTGAAGGTCGTCGTGAACGCCGAGGGGACCGTGAAGGGTTTCATTGGCGCAGGATAGCAGAGTGCTATCGTGGCCGCCATGAATCGAGCCCGCGACGAGCTCGGCGCCCACATGTCGATCGCCGGCGGCCTGTCCCTGTCCCTCGAGCGCGGCCGCGAGGTCGGCTGCGGCGCGGTCCAGATCTTCTTGAAAAACCAGCGGCAGTGGGCGGCGAAGCCCCTCGCGGCGGACGAGGTCCGCCAGTTCCGGGCGGCGCGCCGCGCGCACGCGATCCGCCACGTCTTCGCCCACTCGAGCTATCTCATCAACCTCGGCAACCCGAACCCGGCGCTCTGGTCGCAGGCCGTCGACGCCTTCACCGACGAGCTCGAGCGCGCCGAAGCGCTCGGCCTCTCGTGCGTCGTCATCCATCCCGGCTCGCACATGGGCGCCGGCCTCGAGGTGGGGCTCGCGCGGGTGACCGCCGCGCTCGACGAGTCGGTGGCCCGCACCGCGGGCTATCGCGTCAAGGTCGCGCTCGAGAACACCGCGGGGGCGGGGAACACCATCGGCCGGACGTTCGGCGAGCTGGCCGCGCTGCTCGAGCGCGCCGCCCGGCCCGAGCGCCTCGGCGTCTGCCTCGACACCTGTCATCTGTTCGCGGCGGGATACGACCTGCGCTCCCCGCCCGGCTATCGCCACGCGATGGCCGAGTGTGACGCCAGGGTCGGGCGCGGGCGGGTGCTCGCCTTCCACCTGAACGACGCGAAGGCGCCGCTCGGCTCGGGCCTCGATCGCCACGAGAACATCGGCCGGGGACTGCTCGGCCTCACGCCGTTCCGCCTGCTGCTGAACGATCGCCGCTTCACGCGCGTCCCCAAGGTGCTGGAGACGCCCAAGGAGCCGTCGCCCGCTGCTGATCTGCGCAACCTGGCCGTGCTGCGGCGCTTGAGGCTGCGGCGTCGGCTCGGTCGCTAGTGCGGGGCGGAGGGGGGCGGGGTCAGGCTGCGTCACCCACGCGCCCGATTCGCAGCGCTTCGCGCTGCGGGCGGGACGCGGGGGTCCCACTCCGCCTGACCTTGGCCCCTCCGCCCCGCGCTGGCGGCCGGGCTCGAGGCCGCAGCCGCGAGCGTCACGACGGAGTTGCCCAATCGGCTCGGCTCTTCACCTAGACTCGGTCGATGCCGCCTGTCGCTGATGCGAGAGGGCCGGCGTGGCTTCTCAGCGTTTGGTGGTGACGCCGACGCGGCGGCAGAGGGTCGCGACCGGGCAGAGCGAGCAGCGGGGGGAGATCGGGACGCAGATGTTCTGGCCGAACGAGACGAGCAGGTCGTTGTAGCCGATCCAGTAGCGGCGGGGGAGCTTTCCGCGGAGGGCCATTTCCGTCTCTTCGGGATTGCGGGTCTTCACGTAGCCCAGCCGGTTCGAGATCCGGTGCACGTGCGTGTCGACGCAGATGCCGGGCTTGCCGTAGCCCATCGTCACGACCAGGTTGGCGGTCTTGCGCCCGACGCCCTTGAGCGTGAGGAGCTCGTCGATCGTGTCGGGCACGCGGCCGCCGAAGCGCTCGAGGAGATCCCGGCAGATGCCGAGGATCACGCGCGCCTTCGTGCGGTAGAAGCCGACGGGATAGATGAGCTTCGCGATCCGGCGGGCCGGAAGCTCGAGCATCGCCGGAGGCGTCGCCGCCGCCGCGAACAGGCGATCCGACGCCGGCCCGGTGGTCGTGTCCTGCGTGCGCAGCGAGAGAATACACGCGATCAGGACGCGGAACGGGTCGCGATCGCGTTCGGCGAGGACCGTCAGCGCGGTCGGGTTCCAGCTCGGTGCGTTCCGCTGGAGCCGGCGGATCACGACCCCGATCGCTAGGTTCGGTCTTTGATGGACTCGAGGAGCTTTCGGGCGCGTGGCGCGTCCTTCACGGTCCAGTCGGCGACGACCGACGGACTGGTCTCGTTGACGACCCGCGCGAGCTCGCGGCGCGCGTCGGCGTAGCGCGCGTCGGCGATGTAGACGCGGGCGAGGTCGACCCGCGCGTTGGTGAACCGCGGATCGATCTCGAGGGCCTTCTTGAAGTGCTCCTCGGCCTTCAGGCGGTCGCCGCCGGCGAAACCCGGCACCTCCAGGAGCACGTTGCCGGCCAAAATGTGCGCACGGACCGAGCGCGGATCGAGCTCGAGCAAGATCGTGAGCTCCTCGCGGATCGTCGGCAGGAGAAAGAGCGAGCGCAGCACGCCCTTGGTCTCGCCCCAGCGCGCGGTGTTGATCGCGTACCAGAGGTGCGCATCGTGGCTCTTCGGCGCGAGCTCGACCGCCCGCCGGCCGATCTCGCGGCCCCGGTCGTAGGCCGCGAGCTTTTCGTCGGGGGTCGTGGCGCGCACGTCGCCGATGAGGAACTGCACGTGCGAGAGCATCACCAGCATGTCGATCCGGCGCTCCGCGGCGAGCGCCGCGTCGAGCACGTCGCGAGCGCGGTCGAGTCGCGCGGGATCCTCGTGATAGCGCGCCACGAGCGCGCGCGCCGCCTCGACCGGCGTCTGCGCTGACACCGCGGAGGCGGCGACGAACATGACGGCGGCGAGCACCAGCGCAAAGGCACGCATCGCCGCGCACTCTATCGTCAGGCGCCGGGCGCGTCAATCTTGACTCCCTCGGAACCGTCGGCGATCCTCCGATGCGTGATCTCGTTCGGCGTCCAGACGTGGGGGACCGACGTCGTCGCGCTGCAACGTTACTGGCAACTCGCCGACGAGCTTGGGTACGCGCGCATCACGTACGGGGACGGACTCTTTCGCTGGACGCTCGACGGCTGGACGATGCTGGGCGCGCTCGCCGGGGTCGCCCGGCACGCGCGCCTGGGCCCGGCCGTCACGTACTGCTTCGATCCGTCGTCTCACCATCCGTCATGGCTCGCCAAGCGCGCGGTCACCGTCGACCATCTCTCGGGCGGCCGCCTCGATCTGAGACTCGCGGTGGGCGCCGAGGACGGAGCCGCCGCGGCCGCGTGGCGAAGCCACGCGATCCCGTATCCCGACGCGCCCACGCGCGTCGCGCTGGTCGCCGAGACGATCGAGATCCTCGAGCGGTTGTGGACCGGCGAGCCGGTCGACCACGACGGCCGCTTCTACAGGCTCCGCGGCGCGCGGCTCGAGCCGACGCCGGTTCAGAAGCCGGGGCCGCCGGTCTGGCTCGCGGCGATGGGGCAGGGAGCGCTCGGCGTCGCGGCGCGGCGCGCGTCCGGGTGGGAGGCCTCGTACCTGACTCCGGCCGCGTTCGGCGCGCGCGGGAGCCGGCTCCGGTCCTTGCTCGAGCAGGCGGGGCGACCGTGGTGGGACTACCGGCGCTCGGTCGAGCTCGACGTGGTTCTCGGCCGCACCGAGGCCGCCGCGGCCCAGGCGCTCCAGCGGTTCTGCGCGGCCCGCGGGATCGAGCCGGGCGACGCGCTCCTCGCGACGGCGCTGACGGGCACCGCCGACAGCGTCCGCGCGCGCGTCGCGGAGTACGCAGCGGCCGGCGCCACCGACCTGATGCTCGGGTTCGCCGATTTCCCGGCGACCGGCATGCTCGAGCTCTTCGCCGAGCGCGTGCTCGCTCCTGCGTAGCCGCCGCGCGCGTGGCCCGTCCCGTCCGGACGCGTCTCGTGCGATCCGTCACACCCCGTCGCCACGTGTGTTTCGTGACGATCAGCCGAACTCGCTCATGGAGGATGTTTATGACGATCCTGCGCGTCCCGCTTGTGGCATTCGTCCTCGTCGCGCTCCTGCCCGCGGTCGCGGTCACCCAGACGGCGCCCGCCGCGCGTACGACGCCGGCGCCGGGGCAGGTGCTCACGATCGACGAGTGCATCGCCGTGGCCCTCGAAGCCCAGCCCACGATCCAGGCCACGCTCTACGATTACGCCGCCGCGCGCGCCCGCGTGCGCGAGGCCTTCTCGCCGCTCTTGCCGCAGCTCTCGGGGTCGGTCACGGCGATCCGCAGCAACGCCACCGTACCCACGACCCTGACCACCGGCCGTACCGTCACGGTGCAGGTCAGTCGCCAGCCGTCCGACACGTTCCTGGCGCAGGTCCAGCTCTCGCAGCTGCTGTTCGACTTCGGCAAGACGCTCGCGGCCACGCAGGTCGCCCGCAAGCTTGCCGAGGTGTCGGCCGAAGGCGTCGAGCTCCAGCGCCAGCTGATCGCGCTCACGGTCAAGGAGGCGTACACGAATATCCTGCTGGCCCAGCGGCTGATCCGCGTGCAGGAGCAGGCGGTCGAGCGCGCCGAGCTCAATCTGGCGTCGGCGAAGGGCTTCCTCGACGTGGGGACGCAGCCGCTGTCCACGGTCGTCCGCGCCGAGGTCGACGTGGCCAACGCGAAGGTCGACCTGATCAATGCGCGTAACGCGCTCCGGACCGCGCGGGTCGCGCTCAACACGGCGATGGCCCTGGACGTCAACACCCCGATCGAGATCAGGGACAACCTCGAGTACCAGCCCATGACGCTCGACCGGACCGCGCTGCGGGCAGAAGCGCTGCGGCAGAGCCCGGAGTACCGCCAGGCGAAGCTCCAGACCTCGGCGGCCCAGGCGAGTGTCCAGGTGGCCTCCCGCAACTTCCTGCCCAACGTCAGCGGCACCGGCTCGTACGGCGGCTCGCAGCTCGACCTGAATCCCAACTGGTCGCTCGGCCTGGCGTTCACCTGGAACATCTTCGACGGCGGCAATCGCATCGCGGCGTACGACGAGGCCAAGGCCAACCTGGGCGCCGCCGCCGCCCGCACCAAGGCCGCCGAGCTCACGCTCATCCAGAACCTCGAGCAGGCCGAGATCGCCGTCGAGGCCGCGCAGGAGCGGATTCAGGCCGCGCAAGTGGTCATCGCCTCGGCGCAGGAAAACTTTCGACTCGCGCAGGGGCGCTTCGACGTCGGCGTCGGCACGATCCTCGAGCTGACCGACGCCCAGCTGGCGCTCACGCAGGCCTCGAACACCGAGGCCCAGGCGCTGTCGGACTACCGGATCGCGCTCGCCCAGCTGGACCGGGCCGCCGGACGGCGATAGCAGTGCGCGCCCCAAGGCGCCGTGGGTGCCCGCTGTCCGAGGCGCGCTGAGAACGCCCAGAAAAGGAGGGCTCGGATGGACATCCTGCGCACGCTCGTCCTCGTCTGCATCGCGGGCTGGCTCGCGATCAGCACCTTCTTCTCGTTCGCGGTCGCGCCGCTCGCGTTCCGCGTGATCGACCGCGCCGTCGCCGGCCAGCTGGTCGCCGCGGTATTGCCGCGCTACTACG
>Ga0306921_10007770_pt1 | contig 11295 bp, 12 predicted proteins | sample sta12Cox44000080_FD_203760 | JGI IMG/M metagenome (GOLD analysis project Ga0306921, IMG submission 203760) | Lab enrichment of tropical soil microbial communities from Luquillo Experimental Forest, Puerto Rico - statoxic.12C.oxic.44.000.080 (v2)... | ecosystem: Environmental > Terrestrial >... | reverse complement strand
TGAAGTGATGGCGGAGCCTGTCGACGGCCGGGCCGCCGAGCGGCACCGCGCCAAGATGACCAAGCGCAAGGCGGTTCAGGATGCCGAGGTCGCCGGGAAAACGATCGAGAAAGGGCTGCTGATCGTCCACACCGGGCCGGGAAAAGGGAAATCGACGGCGGCGTTCGGCCTCGCTTTGCGCATGCTCGGACGCGGCCATCGCGTCGGCGTGGTCCAGTTCATCAAGGGCGCGTGGCACACCGGCGAGCGCGAGGCGTTTGCGGCATTCGGCGATCGGGTTTCCTGGCACACAATGGGTGAAGGGTTCACCTGGGAGACGCAGGATCTCGCGCGCGATGTCGCCGCGGCGGGACGCGCCTGGAACAAAGCGGTCGAGCTGATGAACGACAATACCCTCGGCCTCGTCATCTTGGACGAACTCAATATCGCGCTGCGCTACGATTATCTCGATCTCAACAAGGTGCTCGCGGCGCTCGGCGGTCGGCGTGCCGGCCTGCATGTCGTCGTCACCGGCCGCAACGCCAAGCCGGCGCTCATCGAGGCTGCCGATCTCGTCACCGAGATGGGTCTCGTCAAGCACCACTTCGCGGCCGGCGTTAAGGCGCAAGCGGGCGTCGAGTTCTGAGCAACGCCACGAGTACCGCGCCCCCGAACATGATGGCCGCGCGCGCGCTGATGATTCAGGGGACCGGCTCGGACGTCGGCAAGTCGCTCATCGTTGCCGGTCTTTCGCGCGCGTTTGCCGACCGCGGGATGCGGGTGCGGCCGTTCAAACCGCAGAACATGTCCAACAACGCGGCCGTGACGATCGACGGTGGCGAAATCGGCCGTGCCCAGGCGCTGCAGGCGCGGGCAGCGCGGGTTGCGCCGAGCGTGCATATGAACCCGGTGCTGCTCAAGCCGCAGACGGGAACCGGCGCGCAAGTCGTTGTTTGCGGCAAAGTCATCGGCAGTGCGCCCGCCGCCGCTTATCAGGAGATGAAGCCGGCGCTGCTGGGACAGGTGATGGAAAGTTTTGCCCTGCTGCGGCGCGAGGCCGACTTGGTGCTGGTTGAAGGCGCGGGCAGCGCGTCCGAGGTCAACCTGCGCAGCAACGACATAGCCAACATGGGCTTTGCCCGCGCAGCGGACGTTCCGGTCGTCATCGTTGCCGATATCGACCGCGGCGGGGTTGTCGCCAGTCTGGTCGGGACGCAAACGGTTCTCGATGCGGCGGACGCGGCGATGATCGCCGGCTTCATCGTCAACAAATTCCGGGGTGACCCGCGGCTATTCGATGCGGGCATTGATGCGATCGCAAAAGCAACGGGCTGGCTCGCGCTTGGGTTGGTGCCGTTCTTTCCCGATGCCGGTCTACTGCCGGCGGAAGACGCGCTCGCCCTCGACCGCCCGGCGCGCCGCCGCGATGACGCGAAAATCAGAATCGCGGTGCCGATCCTGCCGCGTATCGCCAATTTCGACGACCTTGATCCGTTGGCCGCGGAGCCCGCCGTGGAGTTGGTGCACGTCAAACCCGATGCGGTGCTGCCGGGCGACGCCGATCTTGTAATTCTTCCCGGTTCCAAGGCGACGATCGCGGACCTCGGGGTGCTGCGCGCCAGCGGGCTGGAGACGGACATTCGCGCGCACGTACGCCGCGGCGGGCTTCTGCTCGGATTGTGCGGAGGCTACCAGATGCTCGGGCGAACGATTGCCGATCCCGATGGCGTCGAGGGGCTGCCCGGCAAGATCGACGGTCTCGGGCTCCTCGATGTTGAAACCGTACTGACGGGCGGCAAGCGGCTCGCACCGACTTCCGGCGCGACTGCCGACGGCGTGCCGTTCAAGGGCTATGAAATGCACATCGGGGTGACGAAAGGGCCTGATCGCGCGCGCCCGTTCGCGCGGCTTGTCGGGGGAGCAGACGAAGGCGCCCGATCGCCGAACGGGCGGGTGCTCGGGACCTACACGCACGGACTGTTTGCCAATGATGCGCAGCGTTCCGCTTGGCTCGGTCGCCTCGGTGCGGGTCCGGCCACGATCGCTTATGACGATCTGATCGAAACGACCCTCGACCGGTTTGCCGCGCACATCGCGCGGCACGTCGATCTCGATCGCCTGCTCAGCCTGTCGCGATAAGAACAAGAGCGAGCGCCGCCAGCAACGCGATCAGCAGCGCGTCGGCGCGGCGGTAAAGCGCGAGCGCAGCCCGGATATCGGCGGCTCCGGCATCGCGCCGCCCGTTGCCCATCAGGACGTCCTCGACGAGTGCGCCACCATAAACGCGCGGACCGGCCAATGCCAAACCGAGCGCGCCCGCCATGGCCGCTTCCGGGTATCCGGCGTTGGGGGAACGGTGCCGGCGGGCATCCCGGCGTACAGCGCGAAGGCTTGCCGTCGCGGACGCGCCCCGTGTCAATCCCGCTGCGGCTATCAGCAGCAAAGCAGACAAGCGCGAGGCTGGAAGATTGACCAAATCATCGACTCGCGCCGACGTCCAGCCGAACGCGGCCAAGCGTTCGGAGCGATGACCGAGCATGCTGTCCGCCGTGTTGATCGCCTTATAGGCGGCGCCTGCCGCCAAGCCGCCGAGCGCGGTCCAGAAAACCGGCGCGACCACTCCATCGGAAAAATTCTCCGCCAAACTCTCGATTGCGGCGCGCGCCACGCCGGCTTCATCGAGCGCTTCCGGATCGCGCCCGACGATGTGGGCCACCGCAGTCCGGGCGGCATCGAGATCTTCTTGCTCCAGCGCGCGCGCGACGCGCGCGACGTGATCATGCAGACTGCGCTGGGCCATGAATGTGCTTGCCAGCAATCCCGCGGCAAAAGTGCCGAACGGAAAGGTGAGGAGCACACGTTCGATTGCGAAGGCGAGAGCGAAGGCGGTACCGACTACGGTCGCAAGCACCGCCACTCCGGCCGACCGGCGCACCGGCGCGGACGCCGCTCGGTTGAACCGGCGCTCGAGGGTGCCGATCATGGCGCCCATCCAGGTCACGGGGTGACCAAAGGCGCGCAATAGTAGCGGCGGGTAGCCAACGGCGGCTTCGATGACGAGAGCGAGCAGGGCGGGCGTGACAGCCATGGCAGTGGACCCAGACGCCTGGACGGTGGCACCCCTTCATCATGGGGGCGATCTCACCTCCGCCCGCTGCATGTTCCCCGGCGCGCCCGAACCTCTCATCGACCTCTCGACCGGAATCAACCCGTCACCTTATCCGCTGCCACATCTGCCGTCCGACCTATTTGCACGATTGCCCGAGCCATCCGCACTCGACCGGCTCTGCCAAGCGGCGGCCCAGGCCTATGCGGCACCATCGGCTGCGCACGTTGTGGCCGCCCCTGGCGCACAGATGTTGCTGCCGCTTGCTGCCGCGTTGGTGCCGCCCGGCCGCGCCCTCGTGCTTGGGCCTACTTATTCCGAGCACGTACGCGCCGCCGCGCTCGCCGGTCACTCTGCCGCGGAGACGGACGACATCACGCAATTTGCCGATGCCGATCTCGCCATCGTGGTCAATCCGAATAATCCGGATGGGCACGTGGTGCCTGCGAAGACACTCCTCGCGTTCGCCGAAACGCTTGCCCGCCGTGTCGGGCTGCTGGTCGTGGATGAGGCCTTCATGGACACAGGGCCGGTGGACGCAAGCGTGAGCGACAGGGCCGGAAAAGGGCTCGTCGTGCTCCGCTCCTTCGGCAAATTCTTCGGCTTGGCCGGGCTGCGGCTCGGCTTCGCCATTGCCGCACCGGAGCAGGCGACGCGCCTGCGCGCACAGCTTGGACCGTGGCCGGTGTCAGGGCCGGCGGTCGCGATCGGCAGTTTGGCGCTCGCGGACGCTGCGTGGATAGAAATGACGCGGCGCGCGACGGCACTCGCTGCTCGGCGGCTCGACGATCTGCTTCGCGCCGCCGGGCTTGAGATCGTCGGCGGGACGCACCTCTATCGCCTGGTGCGCACGAACCGGGCGGCTTTCGTTTTCGAACGCCTCGGTCGCGCCGGCATTATCGTGCGCCGGTTTGCGCACTCGCCCACGTGGCTGCGGTTCGGGCTGCCCGGTCCGGAGCCGCACTGGCAGCGCCTCGCGGAGGCGCTCGGCGAACTTTGAGTTAGGGCGCCGCTAAACCTTGCCGGCAGCGATCGATTCGGCGAGATCCACGAGCGCGCGGCGGACGTCGGTGTCGGCAATCTGCGCGTAGGCTTTCACCAGCCTGACGGCTCCCGCGGTTTCCAGGAATCCCAGCGCCTCGCTTGCATCGTCGCTCTTTCCGGCGCTCCCGTGGTCGCCGAAGAAGAACGCAACCGGCACGCCGAGCACCTCGGCGATGCGCGTCAGGCGCCCGGCACCGACCCGGTTGGCGCCTTTTTCGTACTTCTGCACCTGCTGAAACGTTATTCCGAGGCTGCGGCCCAAATCGGTCTGGGACAATCCGCGCACCAATCTCTGTGCGCGGATGCGGCGCCCGACCTCCATATCCCTGGCGTCGGGAGCCTTGGTTCGCGACTTGCTCTTCATTTTTGGCAACGGCCCCGCCTCGCGTGCGCTTGATCGCCGCGCTTTTCGTTTGCCGACCGGTGGTATCGGGCAGCCCTCTGGCAGCCTATGTGTTGATCGGGGTGGTAACAATGGGATGGCGGCGACTTATCGTTGAAATGGGTCATAAACGGTGGAAATGTCTCATGCACATTCGGAATACGTTTTAGGTTGAATTAAACGGTTTGCGCTCCCCCAAGGGGCGCAAAACGGCCGATGCGAAGCTGTATCATTACGAACCGCGCGCCGCGCGCTCGGCCGGGTTGGCGGCGCGCGAAGGCAAGGGCAATTGCGCTTCGGTTTCGAATTGCGTGGCCTGAAGGATAGCATTGCCGAACAAAGTCGGAATCGAAACGCGATAGGGGATCAGCACGCGCGTGCCGGCGATCGGCGCGAACCAAATTTCGATGTCGCGCGTCTCCTGCAAATAACGGATGACGTATCTGCCCGGACGGTGACCGGCGATCGGTACATAGGACGCGCTGCAAACCACGGCAGGCCCGCGGTAACCTTTCTCCGACTCCACGGTGTCCATACGTTTGAATGACAGTGTGAGATCGAAACGTTGCCGCCCGTCGAAAATCGGCAGCTTGGCCTGGCAGGCCTCGCTGCTGACCACTTCGCCCTTGCCCGGAACCGTGATCATCAGCGCACTCATGGGATCAACGACGCCGTGACGATGAGCTTCGGTCAGCGGTATGCGATCGGGGCTTTCGACGACCGGTGGCTCGTTCTTGAGTGTTATTACGTTGCCGCCGCTCATCTCCATGTGAATTTGATAGCTGTCGTAAGAATGAATGTTGGCGGCGAAAACCGAAGGGATCAGGCGGCCCCGTTTGATCGTTCCTCGGACCGTGCTCGAGCCCTCGCCGCTCGCCAACACGCGCAGCAGGCCGCTCGCCCGGCCGGTTGCCGCGCCGGCGTACTGCTTGGGCCCGATGTCGATGATCCAGTTGCCGCTGCCAACCGGGATACCGGCGAGCGTGGCCTGGTAAGTCGCTTCGACGCGGCCCTGAGCGCGCGCCGGCGCGGCCAAGGCGGCCAGCGACACGACCGCCGCGATGAAAACACCAACACCCGCCGCAGCGCGATTATGAGCAAACGGCGTCACTCTGATCGTTCCTTGCGCGGCGCGACGATGATGCCGCGGCCCTTCCCGAACCACTCAATCATGTTCCTCTAAGGGCAACTAGCTTCGGGTTCGCGGCACTAGATTACACGTTTAACGCACGGATCAGGAATTTCGTCCCTCCTTCGGTCCGGAAATGACCGGCGGTAACTCGATTTGCAGTTCCCCGGCCAAGCGGCCGAGGGCTGCCCACGGGGAGGGCGCAATGGGGATTCCAGTATCGCCGCGGGCGGCTCGACTGAGCCCGCCGCGCTCTCCAGGCAAGAGGATCTCCTCAAATCCCTCGCGCAGCGGCAGGCCCTTGATGACATCGATCAAGGCGTCCGCATCGGCAGCAAATTCCGCCGGCGGCCTGAAACCCGCGATGTCAAGCACCAGCATGAACGCGTTCTGCGTATGTTGCGTGCGACGCCGCGGCCCCAGCGCCGGTGCGAGTACCGGTGCGCCGCTGAGGATGCCGGCCAGGAACTCGAACATGAGCGACAGGCCGGCCCCCTTTGGGCCGCCCAATGGAAGCGGGATCGCGGCGGCCTTGGGATCGGTCGTGGGCCTCCCGTCCTCGGCGATGGCCCAGCCGTCAGGAATCGTTTCACCCGCGACGCGCGCCTGAACCAGCCGCCCGAGGGCCGCAACGCTGGTCGCCATGTCGAGAACGAGCGGGCCGCGCCGGGTCGGAACGCCGATCGCGAGCGGGCTTGTCGAGACGCTGCGCACCCGCGCGCCGTGGTAGGCCATCAGCGGAATACCGGCGACGGCGATGAGCGCGATTGACCCGCGTTCGGCGATCCATTCGGCATAACGGCCGATCGCGCCTGTGTGGGTGGTGTTGCGGACGAGACCGATGCACAACCCGCCGGTCTTGGCGCGCTCGTTTGCGACGGCGCTCGCATGCTTCATCGCGACCGGCCCGGCGCAGCGCTTTCCATCGAGCACGAACCGCATCGGCGTATCGAGCGCGAAGGCAGGCCGCGCCGTCGGGCCCATCTCCCCGCTGGCGATGAGGTCGATGTAGCGCGGCAGGCGAACGACGCCGTGACCGTCGTGGCCGCGCAGGTTGGCCCAGACCAGCGCGTCGGCAATCACCTCGGCGTCCTCGGCACCCATTCCCTTGGCGAGGAAAGCCGCGACGATGAATTGCGCGAGATCGCGATGCCGAACAAACACTCTGTTTTTAGCCACGCAATTTCCTTGGCGCATGATCCCGAAACGTGGGAACCGGTTTTCGGAAAAAGATCATGCGCCGGAAAAAAAACTTAGAGTGCGATGACGATTTCGAAGATAAGTCATCGCACTCTAGCCGGCGGAACTGACCGCCTCGGCGCCAATCTCAGACACAGCGCTCGCCGGAAAATAAATTTCGAGCCAGTCGCGTATGACACCCCACACGCGGTCATTGTCTTCGGCGAACATGAAGTGGTCGAGGCCGCTGAACAGGTGCAACTCGGTCGGCTGACCGGCACGCTTGAACATTTCGACCGACTGTTCGGTCGGCGTCACCGAGTCGTTCGCGCTGTGCAGCAGCAGGAGCGGTCGCGGCGCGATCCGAGCGACCACGTCGTCGGCGCGAAAATCGAACATGCTCTGGGCCGTCTCGGCCGGGAACATTTCGATCGTTCCGGCGGGAAACATCTGCACCGCTTTGCCCGCGAGGTCCTCGCGCAGCCGCTTGGGGATCGGCACGATGTCGTAGCGCGGCACCAGGAGCGAGCGGCCGGTGCGCTCGCGATGCGCCCGCCCCTCGGCCAGCATGGCGGTGAAGCGCGCCCATGCTTCGGGCGTCGGATGCTGGCCGCGGAATTTGCGTTCGCCGTCGCCCCAGCCCCCGTTCGATATGACGGCGGCGATGCGCGGTTCGATGCCTGCGGCGTAAACGGCGACGGCGCCGCCGAAACTGGTGCCGATCACTCCGATGCGGTCGCCCGCGACCGCGGGGTGTTTCGCCAGAAACGCGAGGGCATTGCGGGTGTCTTCCACTTGCTCGAGGCAGATCACCCGCCCGTGCTCGCCTTCGCTTTCGCCGCAGCCGCGCATGTCGAAGCGCAGCGTGACGTAGCCGAGTCCCTCGAGGACTTTGCAGGGGGCGAGCACATTCTGTGAATTTTTGTTGCTGCCGAAGCCGTGCAGCACGAGAAACGCCGCCCGCCGCTCGCCTGGCTGCAACCCGGCGGGAATCCGGACCACACCCGATATTCGCAGTCCGGCGGACTCGATCCGCACGTTTTCTTCGCGCACTGGCTGGGCTCCCTGCTCGCGCCCCGAATGACGCAGTATGCCTTAACCGGTAGCCTACGCCAGACGGTGGATCGGGCGGCGGCGTTTCGCTATATTCGTCCTATGAGCACGCGTGATCATGATCACGACCACGGGTCCGAGCTGTCGGAGATGCAGCTGCGGGTCCGCGCCCTCGAGACGGTCCTGAGCGAGAAGGGCTACATCGATCCCGCCGCGCTCGATCTGATCGTCGAGGCGTATGAGACGCGCGTCGGTCCGCAAAACGGTGCTCGCGTGGTGGCGAAGGCGTGGACCGACCCGGAGTTCAAGGGCCGGCTGCTGGCGGACGGAACCGCTGCTGTTCGCTCGCTCGGTTACGAAAACCGGGTCGGCGACCATCTGGTGGTGGTCGAGAATACGCAGCGCGTGCACAACATGGTCGTGTGCACTTTGTGCTCCTGCTATCCGTGGGAAATGCTCGGGCTGCCGCCGGTTTGGTACAAATCGGCGCCGTATCGCTCGCGCGCGGTGAAGGATCCGCGCGGCGTGCTGCGCGATTTCGGCATCGACCTGCCGCAAACAACCGAGATTCGCGTTTGGGATTCGACCGCGGAAACGCGCTATCTGGTGCTGCCGATGCGGCCGTCCGGTACCGCGGGATTGGCAGTCGATGAACTCACCGCGCTGGTAACGCGGGACTCGATGATCGGCACCGGCTTTCCCAAATCGGCGGAGCGGGCGTGACCAACAGCATCCACGACATGGGCGGGATGGACGGGTTCGGCAAAGTCGAAGTCGAACCCAACGAGCCGCCGTTCCACCAAGCCTGGGAAGGCCGCGTGCTCGCCATGCAGCGCGCCATGGGCTACGCCGGCGCGTGGAACATCGACATGTCGCGCGCCGCGCAGGAACTGCTGCCGCCGCAGGTTTATCTGTCGGTTTCTTATTACAAACGGTGGGCGCTCGGCATCGAGCATAATCTGCTCAAGCAGGGCTTGGCCAACGCGGGCGAACTCGCCGCCGGTCATGCGGTGAGCCCGGCGAAGCCGCTCAGGCGCAAGCTCACGCCCGACAAGGTTGCGGCCGTGATGACGCGCGGTTCATACGGTCGTCCGGAGCCGGCGCCCGCGCGGTTCAAGCCCGGCGATCGCGTGCGCGCCAAGAACATCCATCCGAAAACTCACACCCGCCTGCCGCGTTACGTGCGCGGACGCGTCGGCACGGTCGATCTCGTGCACGGCTGCCATGTGTTCCCGGACGCTGCGGCGATCGGGCAGGGGGAGAACCCGCAGTGGCTCTACACGATCGTGTTCGACGGCCGCGAGTTGTGGGGCGCCGATGCCGACCCGACGGTCAAAGTCTCGATTGACGCGTTCGAGCCCTATCTCGAGACGCTTAAGCAGCCGCTTTAATCTCACTTGCTCAAGCGGCCTGATCGTGCATCGGGCTTCCGGTCGCGTGGGCGCTATTGATTGCCGCCACAGACCGTTCGACCGCCGACCACAATCGCGCCACTTCGTTGCGCGCCGGGGAATCCGACGCGAGCTCGCACGCGCTCATTCCGGCGGCGAGCGAGGTGAGATAGGCCGCGCGGCTGCTGATCTGGCCCGACCACACCGGGATTGCGAGCCGGTCGAGTTCGCCGCGGGACAGCGCCACGGCAGGCGAATCCTTTTCGTCCCGCTTGACCGGCGCAGCATTGATGACGACCGCGTAGGGCTTCGCGTATTTGAGCGCGACCGTCACGGTCTCGCGCACGGCGGCGAGATCGAAAAATCCCGGACGCGCGGGGATGAGAACCATGGTGGCGGCGCGGATCGCTTCCTGCACCACGACCCACATGGTCGGCGAGGTATCGATGAAGACCCAGGCGTAACCGTCGACCATCGCCTGCGCGACGGCGCGGTCGATGCCGCGCGTCGCCGTCTCGAGCATGGGCTCGCCACCAGCCCGGCGCGAATGCCACAGCGCCAGCGAGCCTTGCGGGTCGGCGTCGACCAGCAGGCAACGATGTCCCTGACGTTGCGCGAAGGCTGCAAGATGCGCCGTCAACGTGCTCTTGCCGGCGCCGCCCTTGCGAGAAGCAAGCGCGATCACGTTCATGGGCCCGCTCTCCGCTCTGGGGAAATAAGGCTGGAACAAGTATGGTTAATGAAGCGTTAGCGGCGGTCCCGGGGTCGTTCGGCGGGTCGGGCCGCAGCGGCGGCCGATTCTGGCCATCACCCTGCCACTGCGGTAGGTTCAGCTTCGCTGCGTGCTGGAGACGGGAGGTAAGTCATGGCGTCCTCCGAAATGGAACCGGAGAAGTCCGAAACAGTCCGGCTGATGGCGACTGTGCTGGACCATGTGCTCGAGCGTCTTCCGGAAGGCGTCGATCGCACCGATGAGATGCGCCGCGAGGTCGCGCTCTTCATCGTCGATCGGTTTCGATTGGGCGAACACGACCCCGACCGTTTGGCGGATTTGGCGCTCGCCGAGGTCGCTCCCGCGAAAGGCGCGGCGGATCAGCTGACTCTGGCGCCTGATCCCTACGAGCCCGCAGAGCAAGCCGAGGGCGCACAAGCGGCGACTGCCCCGGAGGGTAATGCCGCCCATTGACTCTCACCGTCATGCCCGGCCTCGTGCCGGGCATCCACGTTTTGAAAACAAACAAAGTCGAAGACGTGGATGGCCGGGACACGTAATTCAGCGCCATCCTGCGCGTGTGCGCGCAGGCGGCGCTAGATCGTGTCGATCGGCATCGAGGCGATCGGCGATCCGGTGCGCTTCAAACAAAGCATTGCCGTCGATCGCCGCAAACAGCGGCGGGTTGAACAATGCGGCGTCGACCGGGCAGGGAGCATTGGCGGCGAGTTCGCGGCCGATCGCCTCCATATAGGCGTCGACCCCGTCAGCAACTTCGATCATGTGGTCGGCGAGCGTCCTGATGTCGGCGCCGTCGGGTTCGCCGACGATGCGCGGCACCCGCAACACGGCGAGCCACGCGACCAGTGCATGATGGGCTCCCTCGAGCGCGACATCGCCGCTCCTGATATTCAACCTGCGTTATGGCTAGAAACTGTCGGTGTTACGGTCAATGATATTTCTATTAAAAAAATTTCAAAGTTGTGACCTGAATTCGGGTTCCGTAGTCAGGTCGAACCATCGCTAGGTTATTGCCCGGATATTGCCGGCTATGCGCTTGCGTCCGCGGCCGCGCTGGGAAGGCGGACGTTGAAGACCGACCCATGCGGCGTGCCCGCCGAGACCCACAGCCGCCCGCCATGGGTTTCGAGGATCGAGCGGCAGATCGACAGGCCCATCCCCATGCCGCGCAGCTTGGTCGTAAAGAAAGGCTCGAAAATATGCGCGACGTTCTTCGGGTCGATCCCGCTGCCCGAATCCGCAATGACCATGACGACGTGATCAGGTGCATCGAAGCTGGTTCTCACTTCCAACACGCGT
>Ga0306921_10007766_pt1 | contig 11296 bp, 22 predicted proteins | sample sta12Cox44000080_FD_203760 | JGI IMG/M metagenome (GOLD analysis project Ga0306921, IMG submission 203760) | Lab enrichment of tropical soil microbial communities from Luquillo Experimental Forest, Puerto Rico - statoxic.12C.oxic.44.000.080 (v2)... | ecosystem: Environmental > Terrestrial >... | reverse complement strand
CTTGAGCAGCACGAACAGCTCATGGCTACGCAACTCGATGCGATACGTGCAATGAACAAGGCGCTCAAGCCGCTTTATGCCGCGCTTAGCGACGATCAAAAGAAAACTGCCGACCAGCTTTTTTGGGGACCCATGGGCATGATGTGATTGGGTGTGACGATGTCGGCACAGGAAAATCTGATCCGGTTGCCGGTATTTGGCATGGCGATGAGCCTCTTTTTTCTAATTAGCTATGTGATTTGCGTCATCGGTTATTTGGTCCTGCCGGAGTGGTTGATGATCACACATAGCTCGTTGCAGCTATTCCTGCCGGGCTTCAAATTACTCACGTTCGGTAGTTTTGTTCTCGGCGCAATTGAGGTGTTTCTGTTCGGCTGGTACGTCGCTTTGCTTTTTGGTGCGCTTTACAATTATGCCCACAGATGGGTTTGATCGCACGTGCAAAGCGAAGAATTAGCAGGTCGAGAAAAGCCGATGTCGATTTATGATCAGACACTCGACAGCCCAGGGCGGCGGGAAGCGACGGGCGGGCAAGATGAGATGGAGCAGCGCTGATGTCCGCTTTGGGTCAGGAGCAGACATTCCGGCTGTTTAACGGCTGCTTTACCCTCCATAGCGGACATTGATCGAAGCCGCGGCACTTAAGTATTCGTGTCCTTGACCACGGCATGCGGGCGGTCCCGACCGCCAGCGGTTTCACTGTGCCACTCGCCCCTATCATCCTCGTACTCGATTATTTCGGTGTCGCCCGGAAGTTCCTGCTCTGCGGCAGCTGTCTGCGCAGCGGTGAGCGCGTCGGCGTGAGTCGGGTAAGCCTCTGAAAACACACCATTGACCTTGTAGGCCCAGCCGCCGTCGTGCTGCACAATTTCGTAAGTGACATCAAAAGTCGGCAATTGTTCCGCCCGCGTGCCGCGCCGAGACTTCTCCAGACGCGGCGAACGGGGCGGCGCAGTCCTTTTGCGTTGGCGATCCTGATGAGCCTTCTTCGTACGTTTTGTCATGACTCTCAACCCCAGCTTTTTAAAGGTCCAAACTGGACGTCGTAATTGGATTTGGCTTTGACTTACATCAATGCGGCGTCTCGTTGATCTGTGGCAAAGATAAACGTTGCAAGTAGGAGGTACGTGTCATGACCGAGAACGTGACGAAATTGCCCGTAAAACGAGAAACGATGGACCCTGCGTTCACAAGGGGTTGGCACCCTTTTGAAAGCCTCCACCGGGAAATTGATCGCTTGTTCGATGACTTTGGCCTGGGTTTCAGGTGGCCGTCCGCGCGGTCGCTGTTTACGACAGAACCGCTTTTCCGGCGGGAAGTGACATGGCCAAAAATGCCCGCAGTCGACATCGTCGAGAGTGAGAAGGCGTATGAAATTACTGCCGACTTGCCCGGCATGGACGAGAAGAACATCGAAGTCAAAGTGGCGGACAGTGTCCTGACCATGAAGGGCGAAAAGCAGGAAGAAAAGGAAGAGAAGAAGAAGGACTATTACTTGCAGGAGCGCAGCTTCGGCTCGTTCCAACGCAGCTTTGAACTGCCGGACAGTGTCGACCCGGACAAGATCGAAGCCAGCTTTAAAAAGGGCGTGCTTACTGTGAAAATGCCCAAGAAAGTCGAGGCGCAAAAGCCGGCGAAGAAGATCGAGGTCAAAGCTGCCTGAATTGCTGGCTTGGATGTGCAATCAGAAATACAGAACCCCGGGCCACCCGGGGTTCTTTCTGCCGCCATTCAGACTGTGGTTGCGGTCAGAGGCGCCACACACGGCTGTGCATAGCCGTTGCTCTGCCCGCTACCCCAAAGCCTTCCGTTGCGAGAATAAACTGCCGGTCGACGAACCGAACCGTGTGCTCCACGGATGGTCAGCTGGTCTAGCCTCGGGATGCGTCTTCAAAAAATGGTGCAGGACGTGCAACAACATCAACACTTGCTCCTTATTATTCTGGAGGAGCTGGGCTTGGCGAATGTCACCGACAATCATATCCCGAATTTTTTCGCTCCCATGCTCCTGAGACAACAGATATTGAGCGAGTGCAGTCGCAACGATTTGGGGAAGATGCTCGTGCCCTGCGATTGCGAGCACCTCCTCTTCAGTCAAACCACAGAATCCAACGCAATCTTCTAGCGTGATCATGTTCGATGTACGCACCACCTCCGTGCGGGCTTGCAGTCAATTCTAAAGCCTCAAGGGCCCTTAGTTTGCTACTCGATCATGCGGCTTAGCAGCGATTTGTGGCGCTTCTCATGCGACCAACAACGCTGGCAAAAACGTGTTGATGACTTCGGGCGTCAGGGGGGCGTCTTGGCCTAGAAAAATCGATGTTTCGAACTCATTGCCACACCTCGGGCAAACCCAATAGTGGGAGACTTGACCTTCGTTCACGTATGTAGACCGCTCTGGAGCCATAAGCCATTGCCCACAAGACTCACATTTAAAGGACTGTCGAAGCGATGCGATTGTTGTCATGTCGCTTCCTCCCTGGCATGGAGCATATTGTCTTCGGCGTTTTCCGCCGCCGCATTGATCTATGTCAACAACAAGGGCCAGGGCCTGAAGCTCGCTTTAGGTCTGATGCGGACATTCTCCAAGTCCGCTTTGTGAATTCTTTGCACAGCACAGAAAAAAGATTCTGACCATACTCGACGAGCATCGGATCATGACGATTGCCACGCTAAGGCCGGACGGTTGGCCACAGGCGACGACGGTCGTTAAATGACGGGAAAGAGAGACGGTTGCTAATCTGTCTGCAAACCGTCTGTACTTTGATCCGCGCCTTCGCTTGAGTTTTTGGAAGCAATTTTCTCAGTTGATCCCGCGATCCGTCTGAACAGACCGCTAAAATCTGGGAAATCGATCAATGCAAGCAATAGGCCTGCAATCCAGAAAATATGCATGTGCGTGAACATGGAGCAAGACGGTAAGCTTGATTGATCTTAGTCAAAATGAATTTCTTTCGTTCGGATACTCTTTCATGCAAACTCACGCTATCAAGAAGAATTTGTCGTATGGCTACGAATGATAGACAATCGAGTTTGCTAGAGAGATTCAGCCGAGACTGATATGAGCGCTGGCAATCTTGCAGCATGGGACGTCGATTCAGGTAGTATTCCTTCATCGGGGACAGCCATAGATAAGGCACGCTTTGCGGTCCGCTACGCCATACTGGCGCCGTCAAGTCACAATACTCAGCCCTGGCGGTTCATCGTCAATGGTGATGAGCTGCTCGTTTGTGCCGACCGCACACGCAGCCTTGCAAATATTGATCCTTACGATCGCGAACTCATCATCAGTTGTGGTGCGGCGCTCTTCAATTTGCGGGTTGCGTTGGCTTATTTCCGGGTGCCGGTCGAAATCACCACTTTCCCGCAAAGCTCCGATCCGGACATCGTCGCGCGCGTCGTCTTTCCCGCGTCCGGACCGACACTCAAACACCTCGCGGAGCTTTTCAATGCGATTACAAAGCGTGCCACCAACCGTGGTCCATTTCACGACGAAGACGTGCCGGACGCTATTGTCGAGCGACTCAAGTTGGCCGCCGCATTGGAAGGCATCGACGCCAGATTCGTTCAGGCATCGGTACAACGCGAAAGGATTGCGGCGCTCATCGCCAAGGCTGACCGGTGCCAGTTCGATGATCCACGCTTTCGGCGCGAGCTTGCCAGCTGGATTCATCCTTCGCGCAGCAAAGACGGGATGCCAGCTGCGTCACAGGGCTTGCGCACCCTCGTCGACGCGGCAACACCGATTGTTGCCATGGCTATTCGGACCTTCGATCTAGGCAACGGCGTTGCCGCAGCGCACCAGGAACTGGCACGTGGCTCACCTTTGCTGGTCGCCCTTTCGACACCGATGGACAACAAAGAGGGTTGGCTGAGCGCAGGGTTCGGCCTGCAACGGCTGCTCTTGGTCGCCGCCGACGCGGGCTATGCCACATCCTATCTCAATCAGCCGATCGAGGTACCTGATCTGCGAACAGAATTGGCCAGGGAACTGTCGATCGATGGTTATCCGCAACTCCTGCTTAGATTGGGGCGTGGCCGAGTCGTTTCGCATTCTCCAAGACGGCCAATTTCAGACGTATTGGTATGACGGAAGGGCGTACAATAGCTTCGCATGGTGCTGGCCATCAAAATCGCTTGCTCCAGGGATGATCAGGCGGTGTAGCCTCAGGATGGGTTTTTAGGAAATGGTGCAGCACGTGTAATAGCATCAGCACCTTTTCCTTAGTCACTCCGTTAACTTGCGCGCACCGAATGTCGTCAACAATCATGTCGCGAACCCTTTCGCTGCCGTGCTCTTGAGACAGCAGGTACTGCGCCAGAGCAGTTGCGGCAATTTCGGGAAGGTGTTCGTGCTCGGCAATTGCGAGCACCTCCTCCTCGGTCAAACCGCAGAATCCGACGCAATCTTCGAGCGTGATCATCTCACAATCTACTGCTGAAGCACGTAAGTTCCAGGCGCTTCTCCAAGCGCGGGAAGACCCGCTTCCGGTGCGCCCATTCGAGGCGGCGCGGACAAGGTGCCGGAATGCTTTTCCAGCCAGCCTGCCCATTCAGGCCGCCAGGACCCCTCTTTTTGCGAAGCCTCAATCAGGAAACGATCGGGATCAAGGTAGTGATCTTCCGGCCCATGTTTCCTCACGCGGAAGCTTCGACGTCCAGCGTAACCGAGTTCGGAAACGATTCCGACATTGTGGCCGCCAGTCGCAAGCAGATATGTCACCTCGGTTTCGGTCTGCAGGTTGATTTTGTATGTCGAGCGCCATGGGGCGACATGATCGCGTTCGGTACCGACCGCGAGGATCGGGACGCGGATATCGGTGAGCGAGACCGGCTCGTCGCCGGCCACAAATCGGCCTTCCGCAAGATCGTTATTAAGAAAGAGCTTGCGCAAATAATCCGAGTGCATCTGGTAGGGCATGCGGGTTGCATCGGCGTTCCAGGCATGAGATCCGTCATCACCTGACGTTCTCCAAGGAAGTAGTCGTGTATCATACGAGACCAGATCAAATCGTTCGATCGCAGCATCTCGAACGCTCCGGCCATCTGGCGGCTGTCGAGAAAGCCTTGTTCCCACATCATGTCTTCGAGAAACGTAACCTGGCTTTCGTCATAAAGAAGCATCAGTTCACCTGCCTCGGTGAAATCGGTTTGTGCAGCAAGCAAGGTGACGGTTGCGAGCCGATCGTTCCCATCCCTCGCCATGGCGGCGGCGGCGATTGGTTATTGATGAGCTTTAACCTGCAATGAACATCCGGACCGCTGCTAGTCCCATAGAGGCGAACGATGAAGAAGATCGCCAGTAAAACCGCCAAACACCCACTCACGCAATCGCGTGTGACCATAAGCCCCCGCCACAATGAGATCCGCGCCGTACTGGAATAGCTTTTCCATTGGGTTGTTCCGTTCGGGCCAATGGAAAACTCGGGCAAAAGCTGCGACGCCATGGCGCTTGAGCCAAGCTATCACGTCGTCAACCCGACCGTGTGCTGCATCGCGACCGGATTCATCCGGAACGAGCTCGACGACAACAACTTGCTGCGTCTTCTGGAGAAGTGGCAATGCATCGCTCACCGCACGTCGCGCTTCGCGCGTGTCCCTCCAACAGACCATGGCAAGCTTTAGCTTGAGGGATTTGACTTCCGGTGGAACCACTAGGATGGGATGAGCTCCATGCGCCGATTTTCCGCGCAAAGCTGTTCGTCCAATTGCCCTGCTTAGTCCCGGCTCGGCAATGCGATTCCCAGCGGTGCGGGAGGATCACCTGCGATCTTGTCGAAGGCACCACGGTCAACGATCCTTACATGCCCTCGATCACGGACCTTAATAACGCCCCGCGTGGTCAAGGCTTTAAACGCCCTGCTTACGGCCGGAAGCGTCATACCGACGTAACTGCCAATGTCCGAATGGTCCATCGGCAGATAGATTTCGGCTGTTTGCTGGCCCTTGGCCATTTGGAGTCCCTCCATGAGCTGAAAGAACATCGCGAGCTTGGTGGCGGCCTTTTTCTCGCTAAGCAAAAAGGCGTGGTGTTGCGCTTGCCGCAGTTCCTGACACAGCTTGCAAACAACATGAAATTCCAACTCGGCATCCTTGGAAAAGCGGCTGCGCAGCGTGGTGACTGGAAGACGATACGCGATCACGTCTGTTATCGCCTTAGTCGAGTTCGTATACTTACCTTCTGCGGACAAACCGAAAAGGTCGTCTGCAAATAAGAACGCAGCGATGTGTTCCCTGCCATCAGGTGCTTTTTTATATGCTGCGACGACGCCCGCGCTGATCGCGAAAACCGATTCAGCGGGGTCACCTTCCCGGTAAATAATGTCCCGCTTCTTGAACCGCACAATCGACGATATGACCGCGAGCTGAGCGCGCTGCTCATCTGTCAACAGTTGGTGCATTCGCCCGGCCGAGGATGCCCAAGGGTCAAGAGCGCTAATGGCTGGCCCGCGACCGCCTATCGAAGTTACTTTCGCCGCCATCTTCTCCTCCCAGCACAACTGTCACCAGAACGTCATCTAGTACGTGGTCCTACACCAAAACCGTCACCAAGTTTGATCCTGATCAAACTTTTGGGGTGAGTGGATACTGGCTGTCTAAAGTCCCCAGTGATAGGAACGAACACGCCGCGGCCGACCGCGGCTACCGGCAAAAACAATTATTTAGGGAGGCGCGTCGTGGCGCAAGTTCACGGCGAACGGACGGAAAAATTGCAATTCAATTTTCCCCCAGCAGAGTTCGCAGCCACTGCTATGAAGCGTTTCGGGGAGTTTACCAAGGCCCAGACTGAGCAACTCAGCAATCTTCAGGAGACAAACCGGCAATGGCTTGAGCGCGTACAAGCGGAGGCCAGTTTGGCATCCGAACTTATCTCGAAGCTCACAGCAGCCCGTTCGATCCCTGACGCAATGAGTGTTTATCAAGAATGGGGCAGTAGGCGACTTGAGATGATGGCAGAAGATATCAAGCATCTCATGGATAACACGCAGAAATTCATGCAGACGAGCGCTCAGCTTATCGCGAACGGCTGGCAATAGCTTTGGCACAACTTCTCTGCCGATTGCCATGACCGTGACACTAGCACCTACTCAATGCGGAAGCGGTTGACGGTAACATGGGGACGCCATGGATAAAATGATCGCCCGCCTCAACATCTCACACTATAAGATGAAGCTGGTTACTGAACAGGACGAAGCGAAACGGCATATATTACTTCGTCTATTGGCCGAGGAAGAGGCTAAGCTGGCCGCACTAGATGACCCGCCGAAAAGGAAAAGGCGCGAGAATTAGCCGTCCTGCCATTCTCGCCAGTGGGTCGGATAGACGTCGATCTTGTGCTTGGTTTCCGCTTTCATCCAGCTGCCGAGGACGCGGCGGCATGGAAAGGCGAGCGCGTGCACGCCATCATGACCGATCACGGCCAGCTCAAGGTCGCGGTCGAACGGCGCGCTGGTTATTCGCTGCCACTCCATGTTTAAAATATCTGCTCCAGCAAATCTGGCGTTTTGATCTAGATCAGTTGCGCACTACTGCTGCAGATGGCGAGAACGGTGATTGCGTGACCGTTCCCGGCCAGGTCCATGACCTTGCTTCCCTACAGCGAGGGGGGCATGGATAGGCTGATTATCGCGGCGTGGTATCGCGCTAGATCAAACAGGCCAAAGCGCTAGATAAATTTTGGCTACCCTGTGTTGACGGCGAAAACCGAAGGGTTGAGGGCACCTGATTGCAGGGCCACGGCCACCTATCCAAGTTGGGGTTCTGACCACTTCTCTCGTCAACACCTGCGTCATTTTGTACCCAAACTGTCACGAAGTTTGATCCTGATCAAACTCTTGGGAGGCCGCGGGATATCGCCGAAAGAGGGAAAAGCGTAAAATTTTAATGAGGGGCTTTCCCAATAGGTAGGTCCAAGATGTGCGACTACAGTCTTCACAGCGTCAAATCGCGGCCGGCGAAAGTCGGCGACAAACTAACAACGCGCAATTTTGGCACGGGTACGCGAGGGTTCGCTGCTTCCGAAAATGCGAACGTCGCTGTCTGCGTGTTACCAGGAACAGAGTTGTCCTTCGTCGACGACGTTAGGTGTCTATCGACCGGACTGCTGGTTTGGCGAGACAGAGTGATAAATCATAGAACAGCGATCTTTAGGCAAATCAACAAAGAAAAAGTTGCCACTCATCACGACGCCCTAGAGTTTCCGGATGGCCAGATCGTGTTCCTGACGTCGCTGAGTGAGGGTCAGCAAGCCACAGTTCTCCAGTTGCCGGCTGAACCAAAGACCGCCGCGGAATCTGAAGCCCAGCGGCGCGCAGCCTACGTGGGCTGAAATTTTCAATGCGATGGCCGCCCTAAACGCGGGCGGCCAATCGTGCACGAGATCAAGACTAGCGCGTGGGTTGGCTCGAAGACGTAATCGGGCCGCTAAGATCGCGTATGTCCGTTTTTGGCACTTAGCAGACATTCCACTGCGCTCAGCCGATGTCCGCTTTTGGGGGTGTCCTACGGAGTGGGGCTTCTGCGCTGCGGCGGCCTGTTCGGAAGTCTTGTTGTCTTCGCGGGAAGCGGTTTCGAGCCAACGTTCGGCGAGCTCGAGCAATGCTAGACGGTCCGCCTCAGTCTTAGCCTCGAATGCTAGGCGATAGTATGACTCGCGTTAAATTTTGAACCGCCGCCGCTTCGCGCCGCCGTGGGCTAAGGGAGGATTTCGTGAAAACGATTAAGAGGAAGGCCAAGAGGGCCGCACTGGTATGGAAGGAGTTCGGCCTGACCGCAGGCTATCACTCGCATACGGCACGAGCCGCGAAGGGCAGCTACTGCATCACCCGGCCTTTGAGCGGAAAGTATTCAATGGTTATCTCGTCTCGCAAGTGGATGGCTGGCGATGCGCGGCATCTCTGCGGCAAGCCGGGGCACGGTGGTACTGAGAAATTGGACGAGGCCAAGGCTATCGCGCAAGCGGATCACGATGCCGGACGGGATTGGTAAGACATCGTTGAATGCCCGCTCGCCGCTTCCCGCCGCCCTGGTCTGTCGAGGACATCGGCGGCTCTTTTGTCGTGAAGGCCAGCAATGGTCGGCCGCTGATATTCGTTTATTACGGTGAAGCTGGCGGCCGCCGATCGCTGGCTAGGTTATTGACGCGCTATGCTGCAAGGCGGATCGCGGCGGGAATCGCAAAGTTGCCGGACTTATTGCTAAGAGCTTAGGCGTTGGGGATTTCGAGATGAGAACGCCGATTGAGCTCAAGTTCTGACTTGCAGAAGCGCTCACGATTGCTGGTCTTGGAATAGTCTAGATAGGGAAAGCGAACCGCGCGCTTTAACTTGTATGCCCGGTCACCAACTAGAAACACGATCGAAATACGGGTTTCGATTCGCTCGACGCGAGCGCCGGGCAGGCCGTAGCTTACTCCATCAGACAGAAATGCAATAACCTCATCCTGGGAATGTATACCCGAGGTCGAACCGTAGCAGTGTGTCGACATCTTGATGAACGTGCTCCTGCCTGCACCATCCCAAAGCGGTCATGCGCAAGCTCACATCGGCAGTTGGGTCGGCAACGGGCGCTTCAATCGGCAGATCTGAAGGGGTCGCGCCCCGTGCGACCCTGTTCACATAGTCAGCCGCGACCGAAGGTGGGAGACTTGATCTTCGTTCACGTATGTAGAGCGCTCTGGAGCCATAAGCCATACGAGACTCACATTTAAAGGACTGCCGAAGCGATGCGATTGTTGTCATGTCGCTTCCTCCCTAGCATGCAGCATATCCTTCGGCGTTTTCCGCCGCAGCATTGATCTATGTCAGCCGGTAGCGCCCCTACATCATGAGCGATCTCATTAGTAACGACGTTTTATCAACTTTGGCTCAGGTCGTTATGATCGACCTGGTGTTAGCTGGAGATAATGCCGTCGTCATAGGCCTTGCCGCGGCAGGCCTTCCAGACAAGCAGCGAAAGCGCGCCATTCTAATCGGTATTGTTACTGCGACCGGTCTCCGGATTGTAGGCGCCACTGTTGCAACACAATTGCTCCAGGTACTCGGGCTTCTGCTCGCCGGGGGCATTCTTCTCTTGTGGGTCTGCTGGAAGATGTGGCGCGAGCTTCACACGACGCCAAGAGACCACCCAGGAAATGACGCGCTGCTCAAGGAGAACGCCGTTGGACACGGCGAAACGGCGCCTGCGGGTGTGTCTCGAAAGACGTTCGGCCAAGCCACGATGCGAATCATTGTCGCGGACATCTCGATGTCTCTAGACAATGTGCTGGCGCTAGCCGGCGCGGCACGAGAACATCCATTCGTTCTTGCTTTCGGTCTTCTGTTGTCGATTGCGCTGATGGGGCTCGCCGCCAATCTGATAGCGCGACTACTCCAGAAACACCGCTGGGTCGCTTATGTCGGGCTTGCAATTATTCTCTACGTCGCTTGTGAAATGATATATCGCGGAGCCCTCGAATTGGTCGATGCAAGCGCATTTCATCTTCAATGACTGAACCACCACGGTACATAAACAACAGACACGCTCAAAAAGTCAGAGGCTGACTAGCCGTGATAAACAATTCCAAAAATTTTGCAGAAGGGCACATTTTCCTTTGGACATTCAAATTTGTCGCAACCCTTGCAGTGCTGACAGTGCTGCCAATGACCGCATCCAGCCAGTTTTCTCCGGATGAGGGTCGTATTCACATTACTTTTTTCAAGGCGGCGTACGGAAGCGGCAGCGGCTATCTTTTCTTTCAAGGCCGTAAGTATGGCCTAAGTGTTAGTAGTCCGAAAATCAGAAGAGTGTGGATCACAACGATTGATTTGATTGGTACCGCGTCAAAATTGCGGAACGCAGCGGAAATCATCGGTACTTACATCGGCGTCGACGACCAAGTCGCCACCGTAAGGCACGCAAAAGTGGCGCGGGTCCAAAATGAGAAAGGGGTCGTTCTCGAGGTAAGGGCAGTAAACTTGAACCGTTTGTTCAGTCTAAATTTGTCGGGAATGACCATAAAGAACCTAGGCTGGGAGCCTGCTTCGGACTAGTTGCTGACGTCACTATCGAGCTCTTCGGGGCTTTTCCAACCATTTGAGACGGCCTTCGGCGAATAGGGCCTGCCAATCTAGTCTCGTGAATGAGTAGATCACAGGTATCAACAGAAGTTGCGACAGCAGGAAATAGGCCAGGAAATAGGGTGCGGACTCAAACCAATCCCAATCCAGCCAGTCCCCAACTGTGGACGCTGTTCTCGTCCAAAACGCGTAGCTTATCAATCGTCCAACAAAGAAGGGAATGGCCAAAAACGCAATCG
>Ga0306921_10007765_pt1 | contig 11297 bp, 12 predicted proteins | sample sta12Cox44000080_FD_203760 | JGI IMG/M metagenome (GOLD analysis project Ga0306921, IMG submission 203760) | Lab enrichment of tropical soil microbial communities from Luquillo Experimental Forest, Puerto Rico - statoxic.12C.oxic.44.000.080 (v2)... | ecosystem: Environmental > Terrestrial >... | reverse complement strand
ACGAGACTTTCAGGTGATAACCCGCCGGCTCGACGACCCGATAACACAACCTTGCCGGTGGCGGGCCCACGGTCACGTAGCAGGCTGCAAAATTGGTGAGGAGCCTGGGACTGAATGCCAGAGTTACCGGCGCATGCGGGGCGAACCACGAAGGATAGCGATTGGGCGCCCGGGCTATCGAGTGGGCCATAAACGTACCGCAACCGGCAGTGTCCAGAGCCAGAACGGACAATACCAGCAATCGAACAAAGTTCATCAAGCGGCCTCCCTTATCCGGGTTCCATCCTCCGGTCGTCAACGCTTTTCGCCGACAGACAAGACACCGTTATTCGCTTGAACCTGAAGGACGAGCGATGATTTCAGTAAACCTTCCGGAGGTTTGAGGGGAGGATGTTCAGTTCGGAGCGGTACTTGGCCACCGTACGGCGGGCGATGGTGATGCCCTTATCACCGAGCATTTTCACAACTTCCTGGTCGGACAACGGCTTGGTGGGTTCCTCGTTCTTGAAGATTTCAGCGATCATGTCCTTCACGCTGGTGTTGGACACGCCGTCACCGGTCGCGGTTTGCAGGCCGGCGGTGAAGAAAAATTTCATTTCGAACACGCCCTGGGGCGTCTGCATGTACTTGGCGGACACGGCACGGCTCACGGTGGTCTCGTGCACGCCCACCACCTCGGCCACCTGCGCCATCGTCATCGGCCGCAAGTGGGCGACGCCCTTTTCCATAAAATCGCGCTGCCGTTTTACAATTTCCTTGGCAATGTTCAAAATCGTCTGCTGCCGCTGGTGCAGGCTCTTGATGAGAAATTTCCCGGCACGAATCTTCTCACGGATGTAATTTTTCACCTCGGCGGAATTTTCGCCCTGCGACATCAGGTCCTTGTAGATATTACTGATCCGCAGGTGGGGAATATGTTCGTCATTGGTGCTTACGGCAAAATCGTTGCTGACTTTTTGGACGAACACTTCGGGGAGGACGTAATGGTCGGTGTCCGGCAGGAAGGCCCGGCCCGGGCGCGGTTCCAGGCGCCCGATGCGGCCCAGGGCATCCTGGACCTCCTCCACCGTGTGGCCGGTACCGCGGGCAATTTCCGGGATGCGCCGCTTGCCGAGGGCGTCCATAAAATCGCGCACAATGCGATATTCGAGTGACTCCTGCCGGCCGGCACGTTCCAGTTGGAGCACCAGACATTCCCGCAGGTCCAGGGCGCCGACGCCCGGCGGGTCGAAGGTCTGAATGACTTTTAAAACTTCCTCGATTTTGTCCTCCGGCAGAGTGGTGGTGACGGACATTTCCTGGACGGTGGACTTGAGATAGCCGTAGTCATCAATATTGCCGATGATCAATTCCGCGATATGCCGTTGCTCCTCGTTTAAATCCGTTTCGCGCACCTGGTCCATCAGGACCTGCGCCAGCGTGGTGCCGGCCGCCAGCGAATCGAACATAAACTGGCGTTTCTCCTCCTCCTCGGCGGACTGGCGGATGGGGATGTTGGTTTGCGCAAAATGATCACGCCATTCCTGGTCCAGCTGCACCAGCCGGTCAAATTCCGCCTGAAAATCATCCGCGGGAGCATCGGCAGTTTCACCGTTCTTCAGCAAGGTGGTATCGCTGAGCATCGTGGTGTCACCCGCGCCGGCTTCCGGCAGCTCCGCATGTTCCGCAGGTGCGTCGGCTTCCTCTCCGTCCGCCGCCTCCCGATCGTTTAATTCGGGTTCGGGCGAAGACACCTCCTCCAGGACGGGATTTTGCTGCAACTCCTGCTCGACCAGGGCCTTTAGTTCCAGCGTTGGCGCCTGGAGCAAAGCCAGGGACTGCTGTAATTGCGGTGCCAACACCAGTGATTGGGTGAGGCGTGCTGACAATTGTAAGCTTTGAACCATCAGTGCTACCTAGTTTAGCTCAGAATTGTTAAAGCACAAGCAAAAATGGCACGACATTCGCTGCAAAATTCGCAATTAGCGGAAATACTGGATTTTATCCCCATTTGAATCCATCTTGGAATCATGAAGTTGATTCTAACGACGCACAACGTCACTCTTACCAAGTCCATCGAGGATCATGTGCTCAGCCGGCTGCAAAAGCTGGATCATTTCGACCAACGCGCCGTGGATGCCCGGGTCACGCTGGAACACGATCATACGCGCGCCCCGGAAAAACAGTTCAGTTGCTCCATGCGCTTGAGCGTGCGCGGTCCGGACCTGTTTGCCGAGGACCGGGAAAGCGATTTATACGCGGCCATCGGCCGGGTAACGCAAAAAATCGAACAGCAAATCCGGAAACGCCACAGCAAGCGCAAGACCAGAAAACACAAGGTTGCCGCCCGTACGAAGTCACGACGCCAGGAATCCGATCTTTGATGATTCTGCGCGCCCGCACGGTCCTGCCTCTCTCCCGAGCGCCGATTGAAAACGGCGCTGTGCTCGTCATGGGCAATCGGATTCACGCGGTCGGTCCGTGGTCTGATTTCAAAGCGGAGGGAGGAGGGGAAACCTTTGACCTCGGCGAAGTTATTTTGCTGCCCGGCCTGGTCAATACCCATTGCCACCTCGATTACACGGACATGGCGGGCCAATTGCCGCCGCCCAGGACTTTTACCGACTGGATTCCCCTCATCACCGCGGCGAAAACCGCCTGGACTTATTCCGATTACGCGCGTTCCTGGCTGCACGGCGCGCAAATGCTGCTGCGCAACGGAACCACGACCGTGGCCGATATCGAGGCCATGCCCGACCTGTTGCCGGACCTCTGGGACGCCACACCTTTGCGGATTTTTTCCTTTTTGGAAATGACCGGTATCCGCGCCCGGCGGGAACCGGATGAAATCCTGCGGGAAGCGGTCGAAAAGATTGATTCCCTTACCCATCCACGGTGTTCAGCCTCACTTTCGCCGCATGCCCCCTACTCCACCCTGCCGGAACTCCTGCGCAGCAGCGCCCGGCTGGCGCACGCACGTCGCTGGCCGCTCTGCACGCACGTCGCCGAATCCGAGCAGGAATTCGAAATGTTCACCCACGCCCGCGGAGCCATGTACGACTGGCTCCAACGCAATCACCGGGACAATTCCGATTGCGGCCTGGGCTCGCCGGTGGAACATCTGGCCCGCAATAACATGCTTGGCAAAAACCTGATCGCCATCCATGCCAATCTGCTGGCCCGCGGTGACGCGGCCCTGCTCGGCAAACACCGGGTGAGCATCGTTCATTGCCCCGGCAGTCACGACTACTTCCGCCATCCTGCGTTTCAGCGCAAACAGCTCGCCACCGCCGGCGTCAATTTGTGCCTGGGCACCGACAGCCTGGCGACCGTCCGCGTCGTGGAAAAACAAACGCCCGAACTGAACATGTTCCGGGAAATGCAGACCCTCGCCGCCCGGGACAAAACTATTTCGCCGGAGGAGATCCTCCAAATGGCCACCGTCAACAGCGCACACGCTTTGGGCATGAAAGGCCGGATCGGTGAATTGACTCCAGGTACCCTGGCCGATCTGATTGCCATTTCGGCTGCCGGCGGAGGCAGGGACGTTTATGACACCGTGCTCAACCATGTCGGGCCAGTACACGCCAGCATCATCGACGGGCGCTGGGTAATCCCATCGCACTGATTTCAGAATCTCCTCGAATCAAACGACTTCCGCCTTTTTGCTCGTAAACCGTAAATTCAAAATCTTACATTCAGGCGTGATTTCTTTCGACACAGATTTACAGCAACGTCTGGCCGCCATTCGCAGCCAGGGTTTGCTTCGTGAATTGCGTCGGGTGGATTCGCCCCAGGCGCCCCGCATCCGGATCGGCGGGCAAAACCTGTTGAATTTCTCTTCGAACGATTATCTCGGGCTCGCCACTGATCCATTGCTCAAGGAAGCTGCCATCCGGGCAGTGGAAACATTTGGCGCCGGCTCAGGCGCCTCACGCCTGGTTTGCGGTTCACTGGCACCTCATCATCAACTCGAGGAAACGCTGGCGGTTTTTAAAGGCACGGAAGCCGCGCTGAGTTTTTCCTCCGGCTATGCCACAGCGGTTGGGACCATCTGCGCGTTGCTGGGCACGGATGATATCATTGTCCTCGATAAACTGGTCCACGCCTGCATTGTGGACGCCGCCCGGCTCAGCGGCGCCAAAATCCGTGTCTTCGCCCATAACGACCTGGAGGATCTGGAAGAGAAACTTAAGTGGGCCCAAAAAGTTCAACGTTCAAAGTCCAAGGTTCAAAGTGGTTCGCGCGTGCTGGTTGTGACCGAAAGCATTTTCTCGATGGATGGAGACGCTGCGCCTTTGCGGGAGATGGTCGCGCTCAAGGAAAAATACGGCGCCTGGCTGATGGTGGACGAAGCCCACGCCACCGGCTTGTACGGAAAAGATCGCCGCGGTTTGGCCGAAGAACTCGGTGTGAGCAACCAAATCGAGGTGCAAATGGGGACGCTCGGCAAGGCCCTCGGCGCGAGCGGCGGATACATTTGCGGCCCGCGCGTGTTAATCGATTTCCTTATCAACCGCGCCCGGAGCTTTGTTTTCTCGACCGCTCCCGTCCCCGCTGCGGCCGCCGCGGCCTGGGCAGGCGTTGAATTTGTTCAATCTGCCGAGGGCGAAGCTCGGCGAACATCACTTTGGGCGCGAGTCGCCGAGTTTCAATCGGCAATCCGCAATCGGCAATCGGCAACCCCTTCTGCAATTGTTCCGATCATTACCGGCGGGGAGGAGAAAGCCATTCAGGCCGCCGCCCGATTGCGCGAGCAAAACATTTTCGTGCCGGCCATTCGCTACCCCACCGTTGCGCGCGGCCAGGCGCGCCTGCGGGTGACTCTGACGGCCGCCCACACCGCCGACGAAGTCACCCGGCTGGCGAACGCGCTCAAACTAATCGTAACGCACAAATTCTAACGCAAAAATCGCATGCGCCGCCTTGCCCAACTGGACCGACAGTATATCTGGCATCCGTTCACCCAGATGCGTGACTGGCTGCGGAGCGAGCCGATTGTGATTGTCGAAGGCCGGGGAGCGGTTTTACGCGACGTCCGCGGCCGGCAATATCTCGACGCCAATTCCTCCATCTGGACCAATTTACACGGACACAACCATCCTAAACTAAACAAGGCAATTCAGCGGCAGTTGAAGAAAATTGCCCACAGTTCGGCATTGGGCCTGGCCAATGAACCGGCGTCGTTGCTCGCCGAAAAACTGGTGGAGGCCGCCGACAACTTTTACGATTCACAATTTGCGATTTACGATTCGCATCGCCGTCCGGCGCGTAAATCGAAAATCGTAAATCCGAAATTGGAAAAGATTTTTTTCTCCGACGATGGTTCCACTGCCCTGGAGGTCGCGCTCAAGCTCGCCTATGAGTTCATCCGGCGCACGCGTGCAAAACCGGCCGGCCGGGCATCTTCGCGGGCTGCGCAACCAAAATTCCTGTCGCTGGAAGGCGGGTATCACGGTGATACCATAGGTGCGGTGGCTCTCGGCCACATTGACCTGTTCCACCGGAGCTATTCCGGATTGTTGTTCAAAACGGACAAGGTGATGGCGCCCTACTGCTACCGGTGCCCGTTCAACCGGGCCAGGCCGGAACGCGCCGACGCGCGCGAGTACCGCCGGTGCCACTGGGAATGCCTCGGGAAGGTCGAACAAACATTTACCAGGCAAAAGAAGAAGGGGAACCCGTATGCCGGTTTTGTGTTTGAACCGTTGATGCAAGGCGCAGCCGGAATGATCCCGCAACCGGCCGGCTGGCTGCGTCAGGCGGCCGATATCGCCCGGGCCCACGGCGCCTTGCTGATTGCCGATGAAGTAATGACCGGATTCGGACGCACAGGCTTTGCCAACTCCCAACTGCCGGCTCCCAACTCCCGAATTCTATTTGCTTCGCACCAGGAAGGAGTCCAACCCGATTTTCTGTGCCTGGCCAAGGGACTGACCGGCGGCTACCTGCCCATGGCGGCCGCGCTGACGACGGAAAAGGTCTTCAACGCTTTTCTGGGCAAATACGAGGAATTCAAAACCTTCTTTCACGGACACAGTTATACCGGCAATCAACTCGGTGCTGCGGCAGCCCTGGCCAGCCTGGACATTTTGCAGAGTCGGGAATCGATCCGCTCCCGGCAGGTGCTGGAAAAAAACCTGCGCGACGAGTTGGCGACGCTCTGGGCTTTGCCGAACGTCGGCGATGTCCGGCAGGTTGGTTTGGTGGCGGGAATCGAACTGGTAAAAAACTGGCGGAAACGCGAGCCGTTCGATTTACGTGAACGTGCCGGCATCCGGGTCTGTGAAGCCATGGCCAAACACGGCGTGCTCACGCGCCCCATTGGCAACGTGATTGTGCTAATGCCGCCGTATTGCACCACCCGCGCCCAGGTCAGCCGCATGGTCACCGTTTTGGGTGACAGCGTGAAGACCGTCCTGGGCGGTTGACCAAGCCCGTCTGAATCAAGTCGCTTGGACCGGACCCAGAGGCAACACGGTCCGTCGCGCCAGTTCATTCAGTATCTGGGCCAAGCCGGTGTACATGGCCGACAGGCCGCAGACGATGCCTTCGTAACCGGTGAAATGTTTGAAACCGGGTCCGACACCGCCGACTTCGCCGTAGGCCAGCAGGAAGAACAGGATGGTCAGTGACAGGAAAACGAATTGCAGGGCGCGATTCAGTCGCAGTGTGCCGACGAACATGACGCCGGTAAAGAGCCCCCAGCAGGCAAGGTAAAATGCCATGGCGTTCTCATTCGGTCCGGCGATCGCACCGGTTTTGGGCAGCAACACCAATCCGACCAGCGTCAACCAGAACAGGCCGTAGGAAGTGAACGCCGTGGTGCCAAAGGTGTTGTTCTTCTTCCATTCCATCGCGCCGGCGATGATTTGACCGACACCACCGTAAAAAATGCCCATGGCCAAAATCATGCTGTTGAGTTCGTAAAAGCCTGCGTTGTGCAGGTTGAGCAGCACGGTCGTCATCCCGAAGCCAAGCAGCCCCAGCGGAGCCGGATTGGCCGTCGTGTCCTTGATTTGAATCGAGTTTGATTCGGTCATATGAGTTTGTAAGTTCAGAGGTTGCCGGTGTTCGGCGCGATAACTACCCTGCCCCACTTGTCCGGTCAAGCACTCTTGCCCGGCCAAAACATGACGAAATTAAAACAAGAATTGTCCAGCGAATGAATGGGAAGTTCTTTGATTCAACCGGTTTTCGGTTATGATGTCGTTTTGTCGTGAGCTGCGGGATTGACTCAGGGTCGGCCGAAACGCCGGACCGGATGGTGAAAAAACCACGCGACGCGCGTTTGGACGCGTTGCGCGGCTTGTTTTTAATCATCATGGCCGGAGTGCACGTGCCAACACCGTTGTCGCATGTATTTCAGGACCCCACCGGCTGCAACGGCGCCGCGGAAGGTTTCATCTTTTTGAGCGCCTGCCTGGCCGGAATCGTTTACGGAAAGACTTATTGGCAGTCGGATTGGACGGTGATGTCCCGTCGGGCCTGGAAGCGTTCGTGGCAAATTTATCTGGTCCATCTGGGCGTGCTGATTCCCATCGTGTTGCTGGTGTGGGCGCTGGCATCGTCGCTGCCTCCGCTGGCGATTCACTTTTCCGATTTTCTCGGCCAACCGTGGAGCAGCCTGGCATTCATGCCGCTCCTGCTGCATCAGCCACCGTTGTTCGACATCCTCCCGCTATACGTCATTTTTCTCGGGGTGACGCCCTGGCTCCTGGCCTTCGCATGCCGTCGCGGATGGGGAATCCTGCTGGCTGCCTCGGCTCTGGGTTGGCTGGCGGCCCAACTTAAATGGGACGTCGTGCTCGCCGGCTATCTCCCGCGTTTTTTGCCGTTGCGCTGGGGTTCCTTTGACCTTTTCGCCTGGCAATTCCTCTGGCTCTGCGGTCTGGCCATCGGCAAGACTTCCCTCCGGCGACCGCTTATCAGCCCCCGATATCGCCTGGTTCTGGCCGTGCCCGCCGCAACCATTGTGTCCGGCGCCCTGCTGTTGCGCTGGGGGTTCTTGCCGCAGGCCTGGATCAACCCCGACATTTTTATCTGGATGGACAAATGGACACTGGGTCCTCTGCGCGTGCTCGATTTCAGCGCGTGGGTTGCCTTGTTCCTCGCCTGGAATCCACATCCATCGGCCCGTCTGCTGGCGCCGGCCGCCTTGCTGGGGCGCCACTCACTGGCGGTCTTTTCGTTTCATCTGCCGCTGGTTATCGCCGCAACCACCGCCATTCAGATGTTCGCCGTGCCCGATGGCTGGCAGACAATCATTGGCCTGGCGGTCATCGCGCTCCTTTTCCCGTCGGCAGGTTTGTTTGAATATAAACGGCGCCGCCGTGAGGAAACCGCCCTCCGCCTCCGTGCCCCGAAAGTCAAACCTTCGTTGCCGACAACACCAGCAGCCGCTTGAACTCTCCATCGGTCACCGACGACACCGAAAGCCGGGATTGTTTGGCCAGGACCATTTCCTTCAAGCGGCTGTCGCCTTTGATTTGTGAAAGGCTGACCGGTTTCTCCAGGGCTTTAATCGGTACAAGGTCAACCGCCGACCAGTCTTCTTCGCCGGCCGTCGGATCGGGATAAGCCTCCCGTTGGACACGCGCCAGGCCCACGACTGATTTCGCCTCGCCGCTGTGGTAGAAGAAAACCAGGTCGTCGGATTTCATGGACCGCAGATTTTTTCGCCCGGCAAAACTGCGAACGCCGGTCCAGGCCGTCTTTCCATCGTTCAGAAAGTCCGACCACGAATAATCTTCCGGTTCCTGTTTTACGAGCCAGTAGGTCATTTACGATTTACGATTTACGATTTACGATAACGCGGTGAGTTTGATTGAAAGCCTTGAAAAAATCCAGCAACGGATTACTGCCGCCTGTGTGCGCGCGGGTCGCGACCCGGGGTCGGTCACATTGCTGGCGGTGACCAAAAGCCAGCCCCCGGAGGTGGTGCGCGAAGCGGCGGACTGCGGCCAGGCGCTCTTTGGCGAAAACAAGATCCAGGAGGCCAAGGCGAAAATCCCGTTGTGCCCGAGTCGCTTGCACTGGCATTTCATCGGGCATTTGCAGTCAAACAAATGCCGGGACGCGGTGGAATGGTTCGAGATGATTCATAGCGTGGACAGCCTGTCGCTGGCCCGGGAAATCAGCAAACGCGCCGAGCAGGCTGCCAAAACAATGCCGATTCTCCTCGAAATCAACGTCGCAGGCGAAGCCAGCAAATTCGGTTATCAACCCGGGAGACTGCTGGTGGAGCTGAAGGAAATCAACACGCTGCGCCGGATTGAAATTCGAGGTTTGATGGCTGTACCGCCATGGTCGGCGGAACCGGAGAAGTCGCGCCCCCATTTCCGGCAATTGCGCGAATTGAAACAGAAGTGCGAACAAATCCTCGGCATTCCCCTGCCCCACTTGAGCATGGGTATGAGCGGCGATTTCGAAATTGCGATCGAAGAAGGCGCAACCCTGGTCCGCATCGGCACGGCATTGTTCGGTCCGCGTCCCGCCGCGCAAAAACGCGTGACGGGAGAATGAATTTATGCTGCAATTCTTGTCGGAGGGTTTATTATGGGAGTAATGACTATCGAGACGTACAAGCGGGAGATTGCCGAAGCCGTCAAGGCTTACGAACGGTACATTGTTTGCATCGACAAGACACCGGAGGATTTTGAGGCGTCACTCAATTCGCTGATGGGCAAAGCCATCAGGGCCTACGAGAATCGCGGGGAAGGCTTGCGCCACGGCATTGCGCTCGACAAACAGGTCACCATCATCCTGAGTCAGAACGACGACGCCCGCCCCTTGTGCGGTATTTATTTCAACCTCCATTCGCCCTACCGGAAAACAGTTCTTCCCAAAACGGTCAAGTCGTTCACCGACAAGCCGCAGGAATAAAACCCCGGGCCCGGGGATTATTGATCGCGCACTTCATCGCCTGCCTGGGCGGTGCCCGTGACAAGATCTGCCACGGTGTCATTGTCCCGTTGCGGACCGGTGACTTTAACCTCTCCCACCTTCAAACCGTTTCGGTAAATGAACAAGGTTTGGTCCATGCCCGGCAGGTGGCCGACGGGAAAACTGAGCACCACAAAACGGCCGGTGGCGTTGTAGGAGGCAACCTTCGCGGTCAACGAGCTGTCCGGCGTGACAATGGGATTCAACTCAGTGCTCGGCGTGGCCGGAGCAAGATAAGGACTGGACGGCGCCGTTGTTGCCGATTTCGCCTGCTGCTGATGATGAAACAGGGAGCAACCATTCGCCAGCACTACAACCGGCAGCAAAAGCCAGAACGTCGGAAATTTCATGACAACAGTTAAGCGCGCGATGGCATAGAGGTCAATTCATGATTCGGTGATCTCTCCCCCGGGCCCATAATCTTAATCGTAATCTCAAGCACAATCGACAAAACCAATGACGATTAAGAGAAAGATTAAGATTGGAAATTTTCGGTGATCACGGTGTCATCGTGTTCGTAGGCCGGCGCACAGCAACACAACAAACGCAGCGTTTCGTTGCCGGCATTCCAAAGTTTGTGCTTCCGGCCCGGCGGAATGGCAATGGCGTCGCCGGCCTTCACCTCGCGGGTTTCACCGTCAATCCGCATCCGTCCTGTGCCATGAGTGATGTAATAGATCTCCTCGGTTTGAACATGATAATGTTCCTGCGTGCTGCCGCCCGCAGGCAGCCGGGCTTCCGCGAGACTTTGATGCCGAATGGGCGAATTGCGATGGGCCAGCAGTTCACGTATTTCCGAACCGTCCTTGGTGATGAACGGCGGAACCTCAGCGAGATTTTTGATGTCCATGGATTTTAATGAGTGCAGTTTAGAGGTGCTCCATCGCTCCGGCAATTTTAGACCAATCCGTTTGCCCGATGATGACACCGGCGACAATCAAAATCATCGCCACCCAAAACGTGGGCGTGACCGGTTCATGCAGGAAAAAGTACGCCCAGCTCATTGTACTGAGCGGAATCAGGTTATTGAACAGCATCACCTGGCTGGTGCGCCAGCGGCGAAGCGCGTCGTTCCAAAGCGCGTAGGGAATCACCCCGCCACAAACAATGCAGAACACCAGCACGCCAAGGGATGCGGCGTTAATGGGCAGCCCGTGCATGCCAATTTCCACTACGCCGAATGGAAGCAGCAGAACCCCGGACATCCACATCGTGTGTGCGGCGACTTCTGTTCCGCTTAATTGCACACTCAGGAAACGCATCTGGCGGCTGAAATACGCCCATAACACACTGCACGTGAGCCCGCAGAATTCGCCGAGCAAATCCGGCCTGGCCGTCTGCAACGCCGGCCATAACAGGACCAACACGCCGCC
>Ga0306921_10007758_pt1 | contig 11300 bp, 9 predicted proteins | sample sta12Cox44000080_FD_203760 | JGI IMG/M metagenome (GOLD analysis project Ga0306921, IMG submission 203760) | Lab enrichment of tropical soil microbial communities from Luquillo Experimental Forest, Puerto Rico - statoxic.12C.oxic.44.000.080 (v2)... | ecosystem: Environmental > Terrestrial > Soil... | reverse complement strand
GGCGAAGGGGTTGTTGCCATACGGCTGTGACGGGTCGCTGGCATCGAGATAGATCACATCGGACTGGCGCGACTTTGGAATACGTGAAGCAATGCGATCACCGCCGCTTCATTGAAGTGCCCCTTGACACAAAGTCTACATAGGTTGAGTATGGCGTATGTCGCGCAAACCGAACAGCTCCCGCCAGACTCGCGCCATCCTGGCGACCCTCCTCGACCGGGCGCAAACTTGGCGCCACGGCTACGACCTTTCCAAGGAGACCGGTCTCAAATCGGGCACGCTCTATCCAGTGCTCATGCGCTTGAGCGAGCAGGGCCTGCTGGAATCCCGGTGGCAAGACCCCGAGCGCCCGGGCCTTCCGCCTCGCCACGTATACCGCTTGACTTCAACCGGATTGGCGCTCGCGCGTGAGCAGGCTCTGTCCGAAGCGGCGGCCGTGGTGGGGGACCCCTCAGGAGCGGTGGCATGAACGCAATGTCGGGCCGATGGCGGCGAGTTGCCCAGAAGATCGTCGGGCATGCGTCATGGGTGCTGCCCGGCGGACAATCGAGCTGGGGCGACGCGATGTGGCGCGAGCTCGACTACATCGAGGACGATCGGGCGGCCCTGCGCTGGGCCATCGGCTGCGTCACGGCGAGCTACGTGATGAGGCTCGCGGCGCTGCCGCGGCTCGGCCTGCGGCTCTCACCGAGGTCTGTCCTGGCCGGCATCCTGCTGCTCTCCATTGGGCTGGCCGTACAAGGATATGCAAGCGGTGAGTCGTCGCTTCCTGCCTTCGAGGAGTCGATCTGCGACCTGCCCGATGTGACGCCCGAGATTCGGCCCAGACTGCGATGCGGTACGGTCCGCGTGCCCCGAGATCATGCGCGTCCCGACACCGGCAGCTTTTCGCTGGCCGTCGTCGGCGCAGCAGCCCTCGCTGCCCGACCCGGTGGTCTATATCAACGGCGGTCCGGGCAATCCGCTCACCATCTATGCCACCTATCAGGCGCGGAATCCCTACGCCCCCCGCCGCGATTTAATCCTCGTGGATCAAAGAGGAAGCGGCCGGTCGGAACCGAGTCTCTGCCCGGGCCTCGACCGCACGCTGCTGGAAGCCAACCTTGCGGTCGCGGCGAATGGCACAGCCGATGCGATGGTCAAGCGTCGTGCCGCCTACATCACCTACCGCGACCAGGCGACCCGGCGCGGCATCGATCTCAAAGCTTTCGGCACCCGCGTCACGGTCGAGGATTTCGAGTGGGTGAGGCAGGCACTCGGGATCGAGCGCTGGAATGTCTACGGCGAGTCGTATGGAACAGCCGTCGCCATGACTCTGGTGGCGCTGCACCCCGAAGCGGTTCGCTCGGCCGTGCTCGATTCCATCTATCCACCTGATCCCGTGCCGCTGTGGTCAGCCGTCGTGAGTGCCGCCCGCGATGCTTTCTTTGTCCACTGCGCGCAGGACGAAGCTTGTTCCGCCTCATTTCCGGACCTCGCCGGAACGTATCGGGAGACCCTCGACCGGCTTGATCGGACCCCCTTGATCGTGAACGTTCCTCCGCAGTTGCAGCAACCCAATGATCAGGCGCGGATGACGGCGCCTTTATTCGAAGTTCTCGTCAATCGGCTGCTCTATTTTCCGACCGCTTATCCGACATTGCCCCGCATCATCCAGTCCGTGCACGACGGCGATGCGCGAGGCCTCGGCAACCTTGTTGCGTCCGAAATGGAAGCCGCAAGGATGGAGAATCGCGCGACGAACGCCGCCGTCGAATGCCGGGATCGCCCGCATTTTCGCAATCCGCTGCCGCCGGGCGCAAACGTGATGGACCGCACGCAATTGTACGGCGTCTGCGAAGGTTGGTCGGAGCTCGGACCTGCGCCTCTCGTTCCGATCGGCGCCAGTGTGCCAACCCTGGTGCTAGCCGGCCAATTCGACCCCGTCGCGCGGCCATCCTTGAGCCGCCATGTCGCGGAGCTGATCGGCCGCAGCGCCCGCTGGATCGAATTTCCACTCGTCGGCCACAACGTCAGAGGTTTCAGCCCTTGCGGTGCCAAAATCGCGGCGGATTTCATCGACGATCCGCGGCAGGCGCCGGATACATCGTGTGCCGATCGAAGGCCACCGATCCGCTTCGTCTCAAAAGCGCAGATACCTTGAGCTTTGCCGGGCCGGCGTCCTCTTTGTTCATGCGACAGATCGGCGGATGCGGAGCAGTCGATGAGTGAGAAAAGTAATGAGCGTGTCGACTGAGGAAAAACGCCAGGAAGGCGGACTCGCGGAAACCCTCCGCGTGATCGGGCAGGCGCTCATCATCGCGCTGGTCATACGCACCTTCCTGTTCCAACCCTTCAACATTCCGTCAGGATCAATGGAAGGGACGCTGCTGGTTGGCGACTACCTGTTTGTCTCGAAATACAGCTACGGATATTCTCATTATGCGTTGCCATTCTCACCGAAGCTGTTCTCGGGACGCGTTTTCGGATCGGAACCCAAGCGCGGCGACGTCGTGGTGTTCCGGCTCCCCAGGGACGACTCGATCGACTACATCAAGCGCGTGATCGGTCTACCCGGCGACCGCATTCAAATGATCGACGGGCTGCTGCACATCAACGGCGTGGCAGTCAAACGCGAGCGGGCGGAAGACTTCGTCGATAACGACGAGGGTCCGGAGCCGATCCGCGTCAAGCGCTGGCGCGAAACCTTGCCGAACGGAGTCAGCTACGAGACGCTCGATCGCATCGAGCACGCCGAATACGACGACACGCAGGCCTACGTCGTGCCGCCCGGACATTTATTCATGATGGGCGACAACCGCGACAACTCCCTCGACAGCCGGGCGCCGCCCGAGACCGGCGGGGTCGGCTATGTGCCGTTCGAGAACATTATCGGTCGAGCCCGAATCATCTTTTTCTCGGTCGGCGGACGCGCGCAAGCTTGGCAAGTGTGGCGCTGGCCGGTGTCGCTGCGTTGGAGTCGCCTGTTCACGATCGTGCGGTGAGCGGCTGAGCGCCGCCCAGTGTCGGACTGCAACGAAACGGGCAGCCGGACGACAGCTTGCCCTTCCAATAAGTTCGACTACGCATCAGACGAGTCCACCGCTTTGTGCGTACACGAGCCACAGCACGCCTGTGGGCCACCGGTCGTCCGGTTCTCAAACTGGGATAATGTGCTGTCACAGTCAAAGTGAGACGCGACCCGCCGACCGGGTACGTTGCGAATGTCCGCTGCGGCTTGCAGAACCATCCGAAACCCGGGCAGTGCCCGAACCTATCGAAACCCGCGTCATCTTGCGCCAAACGCCTGAATACGGCATGCTTCCAGCGCATGGTCACGATCACGAGACCGCGGGAAAGTCGAACGATGGGAGGGTAGAACATGATCAACAATCACTTTCCGACTGTTTTCGCCGCTCTGGTCGTTCTGGCCGCGACCGCTTCGGCAAATGCACAGACCACACCGACCGGAGAGCGAGAATTCGGCGCCAAGATGCTCGTCTGCAACACATGCCACGGCGCGAGGGGCGTACCCCACAATCCAACCATTCCGGTGATTTGGGGCCAGCAGGAAAATTATCTCGCAAAGCAGATGCATGACTTCCAGAGCGGAGATCGCAATTTCGAGGCCATGGCGTGGATGACGTCAACGCTCTCGCCGTCAGAAGTGGCGTCTGCAGCGGCTTACTTCACGAAGAAGAGCTGGCCGGCCAAGTCCGCCGGCGCCGCTTCCGCCTCGCCACCGGCCATGGCGGCGGTATGCCAGGTTTGTCATCAACAGAACTTCGTCGGCGGCTTGGCGGGACCGCGGCTGGCCGGCCAAAGCTACGATTATTTGGTCGAGGCGATGCGCCGCTTTGCCGAAGGTGAGCGGACCAACAATGCCGACATGATGAACCTCATGAAGGCGATTTTGCCCGCCGACCGGGAGGCGATGGCGCGCTACATATCCAGCCTCTGACCGGCAACAGCGGCCGATGCTCCACCAGCCCGGCCGCGATCATTCAAATTCCGGACGATCTCGCGCGTCGCCTCGGCGCAGCAGGCGATTTGCCGCACCGGGGGACTGGAAGCGCTGGCGATGACGCGGCGGCCGTAGCCACCGGCGGACATGCTATTGGCGCACCAAGCTGACCGCCTCGCGCCCTTCGGGAACGCGGCTCCAATTGGTCGGGTCGCTTTCCTCGAAGCGCCAAAACTGCCCCTTCGCGGATTTGAGCACCAGCTCGCCGCGATCCATGTACCAGGTCGATGGGCCGAATCGGGTCACGAAGGCATCGCAGCCGGGTTTGAGCTTGAGCGTGAAGTTCTCGGGACCCGCCGCAGTATTGGTCAGCGTGATCGTGCAGATCGACTTGCCGGAGCCGCGCACCACGGACCAATCGCCGGCCATCTGGTCTGCGGCGAGCCCGACCGGGCTCGCGGCGGCTGCCGCCGTCTGCATGAAGAATATGCCTTCGCCGGGACGCTGCGCCTCGTAGGTTCCGCTCTCGACCTCGGTGAACTCCATCACCGGCTTGCCCTTGGCGTCGAGCAGCCGCACCAGATCGAGGCCGCCGATGGTCCAGGCGACGACGTCCTTCACCTCGGGCATCTGGCCCGGGCACGCCTTGTCCATTTCGAGCTTGAATGCGCTCCCCGCCGGGTCGGCGCGGAACGTGATCGTGCAGATGCGGTCGCGATCGGCATTGGACATTTCCCATTTGCCGATCATGGCCTTGAACGCCTCGGTGGTGGCCGGCGACGGCTGGGCCTGGGCGTCGGTTGCAATCAAGACGGCGAAGAAGACGAGCGCAAGGTGATATCGCATCGCAGGATAATACCAATGCATGCGCTGCCGCCAACCCCCCTCGTGACGCAAGCGGGGGAAAGCCCCGCAGCTATATTTTCACCGGAGTCTCCGGCACAGGCGTCAGCGGTCCCTTTCCGGCCGCCCAGGACAGGAGATTGTCGATCACCAAACGGTCCATCTGGGCGCGGGTGTAGACGGAGGACGAGCCGAGATGGGGAAACAGCACCACATTGTCCATTTCCATCAGCTCTTTCGGCACCTTGGGCTCGTTGACAAACACGTCGAGGCCAGCCGAACGGATCTTCTTGTCCCGCAGCGCCGCGATCAGGGCCGGCTCGTCGACCACCGAGCCCCGGGCGATATTGATGAGGATGCCGTTCGGCCCCAGCGCCTCGAGCACCTGCGCGTTGATCATGTTACGGGTCTCAGCGCCGCCGGGCACGATCACCAGAAGCACGTCGACATCGCGGGCCATGGCGACGAGGTCGGGATAATGCCGATAGGCGACGCCCGCCTGCGGCCGCCGCGAATGATAGACCACCGGCACGCCGAAGGCGTCGAGCCGCCGCGCGATCGCCCGGCCGATCCGCCCCATGCCGACCATTCCGACGGTGCGGTCGCGCAGCGTCGTGGGGCTGAGCGGATAGGCCTTCTGTTCCCACTTGCCGGCGCGCAGGTAGCGCTCGGCCTGGGGGAATTCTCGCACCGTGCAGAGCAGCAGCCCGAGCGCGGTGTCGGCGACTTCCTCGTTGAGCACGTCGGGCGTGTTGGTCACGATGATGCCGTGGGCGCCCGCCCATTTGGCGTCGACATGGTCGTAGCCGACGCCGAAACTCGACACGATCTCGAGCTTGGGGAGCCGCGACATGAATTCGGCGCTGACCTTTTCCGAGGAGTAGGTGACCGCGATGGCGCGTACGCGATCGGCTACATGCGCAAAAAAGGCGTCGCGGTCGTTGGCCGCGTTCAGCGGGTGTATGTCGAACACCGGCGCGAGACGCTCGAGGAAGACCGGCTTTTGCGGCCCGACCAACACGAGATCGGGCTTGCTGCTCGTCATGTCGTTCTCCTGGACCAGATGAATCCCACAGCGTGAGTTTCGAAAAGTTGCAGACTTTTCGGACGAGGTCATGCTCAAAATGAAAGCGAGGGTCGGTTCAGATCATCATTGTAACCGGATGCTCGATGAAATGCCGGAAGGCGGTGAGAAGCTCCGCGCCGACTGCACCGTCGAGGACGCGGTGATCGCATGAGAGCGTCACCGTCATCTCGCTCCTGAAGGCAACCCCACCATCCGCGGTTTCGACGGGCCGCCGGGTGCCGGCGCCGGCGGCGAGAATGGTCGCGTGCGGCGGGTTGATGATGGCCGCGAATTCCCGCACACCGAACATGCCGAGATTGGACACCGTACTGGCGCCGCCTCGGATCTCGGCGGCCGTGAGCTTGCGGGCGCGAGCGCGGGTGACGAGGTCCTTCATCTCGCTCGAAATGGCGAGCAGCGACTTGTTCTCGGCCCCGCGGATCACGGGCGTGACCAATCCGCCATCGATCGCCACCGCAACGCCGATGTCGGAGGATTTGAACCGCAGGATGCGATCCTCCGCCCACACCGCATTGGCGGTGGGCACGCGTTGCAGGGCCAACGCAAGCGCTTTGATGATGAAATCATTGAGTGACAGCTTGAACGCGGGCTCACCGGTCGCGTCCGGCAGCGCCGCGGCATTGGCTTCTCGGCGCACCGAATCAAGCCGCTCGATGACCACGTCCGCGACGAGGTAGAAATGCGGGATGGTCTGCGTCGCTTCGACCAGGCGTGCCGCAATGGTGCGCCGCATGGAGTCGAGCGGCACCTCATCATAGGTGCCTTCCGCATAAAGCGCCTTGATGCGCTCGGGCGACGGCACAAGGAGAGCGACGCCGCTTGGAGTGGCGGCGATAGCGGATTGGACATCGCGGGCGACGATGCGGCCGTGCGGACCGGATGGCGCGAGACGGCTGAGGTCGATACCGGCCTCCCCCGCCAGCCGCCGTGCCAATGGTGTGACGACGGTGCCGCTGGCGAGCCGCGCCGGACCGTAATTGCGCTCGGGCGTGCGGACCTCGCGGAACGGATCGAGCATCACCCGCGCTGGTGGCGTCGCCGAAGTGACAGGAGCTGGGAACACCGGCATCGCGGCTGCATTCGGCGGTGGCACAGACGCGATCGGTGCCTGCGCAGCCGCGGGCGCGGCCGCAACAGCCGGTGGCTTCGCAGCGCGCTCGCCTGCCACGCCGGCAACGATGGCGACGATGGCGACGATGGCGCCGACCGGCGCCACTTCGCCGGCGCCGACCCGGATCTCGGTAAGGACGCCCGCTGCGGTCGCAGGTACCTCCATCGATACCTTGTCGGTCTCGATTTCGAACAGATTGTCGCCTGGCTTGACCGCGTCGCCGATCGATTTGAACCAGGTGGTGATCTTGCCCTCGGCGACGGTCTCGCCGAGCTGCGGCATCAGGATGTCCATGTCGGCGCTCTCACCAGTGCTCTCTCACCACGTCACCGACACGTATTGTGTCTCCATGAACTCCATCATGCCCTCGTGCGCGCCTTCGCGGCCGATGCCGCTCTGCTTGGTGCCGCCGAACGGCGCCGCGGGATCGGATACGAGGCCGCGGTTGAGCCCGATCATGCCGAAGTCGAGCTTCTCCGACACCCGCATGCCGCGGCCGAGATCCCGGGTGTAGAGATAGGCGACGAGCCCGTATTCGGTGTCGTTGGCGCGGGCGATCACCTCGTCCTCGGACTTGAAGGTCTGGATCGCGGCCACCGGCCCGAAGATTTCCTCGCGCAGCATCTCGGCAGTGTCGGGCACCGCGGTCAGCACCGTGGCCGGATAGAAATAGCCCTTGCCGTCGGGCGCGGCTCCGCCGGTGAGCACCTTGGCGCCCCTCTTCACCGCGTCGGCGACCAGTTGCTTGACCTTTTCAAGCCCTTCCGCGTTGACGAGCGGCCCGAGCGCGACGCCGTCCTGCAGGCCGTTGCCCATCTTGAGCGCGGCCATCTTTTCCGTGAGCTTCTTGGCGAAGGCGTCGTGCACGGTCTCGTGGACGTAGAAGCGGTTCGCGGCGGTGCAGGCCTCGCCCATGTTGCGCATCTTGGCGATCATGGCGCCTTCGATGGCCGCATCGATATCGGCGTCCTCGAACACGATGAAGGGCGCGTTGCCGCCCAGTTCCATTGCCGGTTTCACCACGTTGTCCGCCGCCTCGTGCAGGAGTTTGCGGCCGACAGCGGTCGAGCCGGTGAAGGAGACGACGCGGACCCGGCTGTCGTGCAGCATCGCCGAGACGACGGCGCCGGAGCGCCGCGACGGGATCACGTTGACGACGCCCGCCGGCACCCCCGCCTCTTCGAGCAGCGGCATCAGGGCGAGCATGGTGAGCGGCGTCTCCGACGCCGGCTTGAGCACTACCGGGCAGCCGGCCGCAAGCGCCGGGCCGATCTTGCGGGTCGCCATCGCGGCGGGAAAATTCCACGGCGTCACCAACACCGCGATGCCGGCTGGCTTGTGCTGCACGAAAATACGGGCGCCGGAAGACGGCGCGCGCGACACGTCGCCGAGGTTCCGCACCGCCTCTTCGGCATACCAGCGGAAGAACTCGGCCGCATAGGCGACCTCGCCGCGGGAATCGCCGAGCGCCTTGCCGTTCTCCAGAGTGATCAGCTTGGCGAGGCGCTCGGCCTCCCCCATGATCACCTCATAGGCCTTGCGCAGGATTTCCCCGCGCTCGCGCGGCTTGCGGCCGGCCCAACCGTCGAACGCTGCCTCTGCAGCATCGACGGCGGCCTCGGCGTCGTCGACGCCGGCGCTCGCCACCGAAGTAATGACATTCTCGGTGGCGGGATCGATGACATCGAACCGCTGGCCGTCGGAGGACTTGCGCCACTTGCCGCCGATCCAGAGATCGGTCGGGACATGGGCGAGAAGATTTTCATACATGGCGTTCAGTCCTGTTTGAGCATCCCGCGCATTTCGGTCAGGTTCTCGACCGAGTGACTCCGCGTAGGGTTCGGATTCCAGTTCGTCGGCGAGTTGGTTCAGCTTGTCGAGATCGATTCCCGATCTGAACCCGAATGCTGCTGAATGGTCTCCGGCGCCCTGTATTTCCCACTCATCGAAACCTCGTTTGCCTCTCCAGCTACGCCTGTAGCGAGCGCCGCACCGTCTCCGTGATCCGCTCCACGGTCGGCAGGATCATGTCCTCGAGGATGTCGGCGGCCGGCAGCGGCACGTGGGGCGTCGTGATCCGCACCGGCGGCCCGTCGAGGTCGTAAAACGCTTCGTCGGCGACAATGGAGACGATCTCGGCGCCCCAGCCGCACAGGCGCGGGTTCTCCTCGACGGTAAACAAGCGGTGGGTGCGCCCGACCGAGCTCAGGATCGTTCGGGTGTCGAGCGGAACCAGCGAGCGCACGTCGACGACTTCGCAGTCGATGCCGTGCTGGACTTTGAGCCGCTCCGCCGCCTCCAGCGCGCGCGGGACCATCAGAGCGAGTGCCAGGATGGTGGCGTCCTTGCCGGGCCGCAGGATGCGCGCCGATCCCAACGTGTCGACGATCTCGCCGTCAGGCACCTCGCCCTTGGTGGCATAGAGCGACTTGTGCTCGAAGAAGATGACGGGGTCGGGATCGCGCACCGCCGCCGCCATCAGCCCGATCACGTCGCGCGGATTGGACGGCGCCACGACCTTGAGGCCGGGGATCATCATGCACCAGTTCTCGACGCTTTGGCTGTGCTGGGCGCCGAAACGCGACCCGGCGCCGTTGCCGGTGCGTACCACCAACGGGCATTTGAGCTGGCCGTTGGACATGTAGCGGCTCTTGGGGAATTCGTTTGCGATGTAGTCGAAGCACACCGCGAAGAAGTCCGAGAACATGATCTCGGCGATCGGCTTGAGCCCGGTCATCGCCGCGCCCATGGCGGCGCCCATGATCGCCTGTTCGGAGATCGGCGTGTCGCGCACCCGCCTCGGCCCGAACTGCTCGTAGAGTCCGACGGTCGCCTTGAACACGCCGCCGGGCTTGGCGACATCCTCGCCGAAGAAGATGACGTCGGGGTCGCGCGCCATTTCCTGGGCGATGCCGCGGGTGACCGCGTCGCGATAAGTCAATTCCGCCATGCCCAGCCTCCATCCGCATAGACGTCCGTGCAGAGGATGTCCGCCGGTGGCGGCGGCGCCGCCCTGCATTTCTCGGTGGCCTCGTCGATGCCGCGGCGGACCTCGGTCTCGATGTTGAGAATGGTGTCCTCGGCGACGCCGAACTGCTTGAGCCGGTCGCGGTAGATCCGGATTGGATCGTGCTTCTTCCACTCGTCGAGTTCGCCTTCGGGCCGGTACTTGGCGGGATCGGCGCGCGAGTGGCCGCTGTGGCGGTAGGTCAGGCATTCGATCAGCGAAGGGCCGTCGCCGGCCCGGGCGCGGGCATAGGCCGTGCGCGCCGTGCGGTAGACCGCGTCGGCGTCATTGCCGTCGATGATGATGCGCTCGAGGCCATAGGCCGCCGCGCGGTCCGCCGCCGGATGCTCGACCGCGGTGACGTCGCCGATCGGAGTGTATTCCATGTAGAGATTGTTCTCGCACACGAACACGACCGGCAGCTTCCACACCGCGGCGAAATTGAGCGCCTCGTGGAAGGCGCCGATATTGGTAGTCCCGTCGCCGAAGAAGCAGACCGAGACATCGTCCTGCCCCTTGTACTGCGCCCGCAGCGCCGCGCCGCAGGCGATCGGCAGGTGGGCGCCGATGATGGCATAGGAGCCCATCACCCCGTGCGCGACCGAGGTGAGATGCATCGAGCCCCCTTTGCCGCGCATCAACCCAATGTCGCGCTGCATCAACTCGCCCAGCACCTGCTCAACCGGCACGCCTCGCGCCAGCGTGTGGGCATGGCCGCGATAGGTGCAGAAGGAGAGATCGCCCGGCTTCATGGCAAGAGCGAATCCGGCCGCGATCGCCTCTTGGCCCAGCGACAGGTGGCTGGTTCCCTTGACCAGGTTCTGCAAGAACAGATCGAATGCCCGCTGCTCGGCCTCGCGCAATTCGAATTGCGTGCGGAACAGACGCAGCCGCGTCGGCTCACCGATGTCGTCATTGGCGCGATCGACGGCGGACATGGGCGCGGGAGACGGTTTCTTCATGAGCCTGCCTTGAATGCCAACCGACGAAGGCAAAAGAGGTTGAAGGCGCGAAACGCCCGAAAGACGGCGAGCCTCGCCCGACGGTCGCGAAAGGGCGGATTTGCCCGTCTGTATCAGGCTTGCGACCCCGGTTTCAATCCGCCCCTTCAATCCCCTTGCCGGTGGGCGCGGACCGCTGATCCGCTCACGGTGGAGGATATAGAGGCCGGAGCCGATCACGATCATCGCGCCGACCAGCGTCCAACCGTCGGGAACGTCGCCGAACACCACATAGCCCAGCACCACCACCCAGACGAGCTCGGTGTAGATGAAGGGTGACAGCAATGACGGCGGCGCGTGGCGGTGCG
>Ga0306921_10007755_pt1 | contig 11301 bp, 9 predicted proteins | sample sta12Cox44000080_FD_203760 | JGI IMG/M metagenome (GOLD analysis project Ga0306921, IMG submission 203760) | Lab enrichment of tropical soil microbial communities from Luquillo Experimental Forest, Puerto Rico - statoxic.12C.oxic.44.000.080 (v2)... | ecosystem: Environmental > Terrestrial > Soil... | reverse complement strand
CATATGCTGGCACTCGAAAACCTGATGCGACACCAGATCACTGGCACCATCATCGCGAGCGTCGTCCCCGAGGCCAATTTCAACCTGCGACGGCTTTGTCGCCATTATTGTGGCAGCGAGCCGCTACTGGTCGGCGAGGCCGGCGTTGAACTCGGCGCCCGCGCCGTCGTCGACCGGCCTGAGGAGGTCGGCGCCGACCGGCTGTGCAACACCGTCGGCGCCCACGATCGCTTCACGACGCCGCTCGTCGTGGTCGACTTTGGCACAACGACCAATTTCGACGTCGTCGATGCCGATGGCGACTATCGCGGCGGTATCATCGCGGCGGGGATCAACCTGTCGAACCAGGCGCTGCACCTCGCTGCCGCCAAATTACCGAGCGTGCCGATCCAGCGCCCCGAACGGGTCATCGGCACCAGCACCATCGCCTGTATGCAATCGGGCATCTTTTGGGGCTATGTGGGGCTCATCGAAGGGCTCGTCGAACGCGTCAAGCAAGAATTCGGCGCACCTATGGGTGTCGTCGCCACCGGCGGCCTGGCCGCTCTCTTCGACGGGGCTACGTCGGTCATCGATCGCGTCGATCCCGATCTGACCCTTTGGGGGCTCCGCCTGATCTACCGCCGCAACCGCTCGCAATGAACGATCTTCCCTACCAATCGGGGATGCATTCGGCGGACGGCGAGCCTGGTGCCCTGCTTTTTGTCTCGCTCGGCGGTGCGGGCGAGATCGGCATGAACCTTAACCTCTACGGTTATGCCGGCGATTGGCTCATCCTCGACTGCGGGGTCACCTTCGGGGACGATTCTCAGCCGGGGCTGGAAGTCGTCATGCCCGATCCCGCCTTCATCGTCGAGCGGCGCGACAGGTTGCTCGGGATCGTGGCGACGCACGCGCATGAGGACCACATCGGGGCCATTCCCTATTTATGGAAAGAGCTGCGTTGTCCAGTCTGGGCAACTTCGTTCACCGCGTCATTGCTGCGTGCAAAGCTCGTCGAGGCGGGCATCGCCGACAAGGTCAGGATCAATGTGGTGCCGATGTCCAGCCGGTTCACAGTCGGCCCGTTTGACCTCGAACTGATCACACTCACTCATTCGATCCCCGAACCCAATGCAGTGGCGTTGCGCACGCCGGTTGGGACGGTGCTGCACACCGGTGATTGGAAGTTCGACCCGGATCCGCTGATCGGCTCGACTTCGGACGAAGCGGCGCTGCGCCGGCTCGGCGACGATGGTGTTCTGGCGATGATCGGCGACTCGACAAACGCGTTGCGTCCAGGCACCTCCGGCTCGGAAGCGGATCTGCGTCGATCGCTGATCGATCTCGTCGGCCGCTATGACGCGCGGGTTGCAGTCGCCTGTTTCGCCTCGAACGTCGCACGTTTGGAAACCATCGCTCGGGCCGCGGCGGCACACGGCCGTGAGGTGGCTCTTGTCGGACGGTCGCTGTGGCGGATCGACAAGGCTGCCCGTGAGAACGGCTATCTTGCGGATTTGCCACGATTTCTGACCGAGGACGAGGCTGGCTACCTGCCGCGCGACAAGATCGTGCTGATCTGCACCGGCAGCCAGGGGGAGCCGCGCTCGGCGCTCGCCAGGATCGCCCGCGAGGACCATCCTAACATCTTGCTCGAGACGGGGGATGTCGTGATCTTCTCGTCGCGGATCATTCCCGGGAACGAGAAGGCGATCAACCGGCTGCAGAACGCGTTGGTCCGGCTCGGGATCGAGATTGTCACCGAGGAGGATCATTTTGTCCACGTCTCGGGCCATCCTGCGCGCGACGAGCTCGTGCGCATGTATCAGATGGTCCGACCACGAGTGGCGATTCCGGTTCACGGCGAGGCACGCCATCTGGTCGCCCATGCCAATCTTGCCAAGGAGTGTCAGGTTCAGCAGCCACTCGTCATCCAGAATGGCGACATGGTGAGGCTCACACCGAACGGCGCGGCGATCGTCGACGAGGTCCCTGTCGGCCGGCTCGCGAGCGACGGCAAAGGCCTCTTGCCGGTTGGCGGGGCTGCACTAAAAGACCGACAGCGGGTCATCCTGAACGGGAGCGCTGTCGTCACTTTGGTCCTCGACCGCCAGGGCCGGCTTGTTGCGCCGCCCGCTATCAGTCTGATCGGTTTGGTAGAGGATGCCGCAGGGAGCACAGCTCTACCTTTTTTGCGCGATGCCCTTGAGCGCGGTTTCGACCAGCTACCGGCTGGACCGCGCCGCGACGATGATGGTGTGCGCGATACGGTGAGGCGCGTTTTGCGCCGAGCTATCAACGATCGATTTGGCAAGCGGCCGTTGATTGAAATCCATCTCGTTCGGATCTGAGTGACAGCCGCCTCGCGCCTCTAGGATGGGCGCGACGAAGAGTTACAACCAGCCGGTTGGTTGTTCGCACCTGCGAAATGCGGTAATCTCCTGTCAAAATGCTTATATCTAGCATCGCGGTAGCGCCTCTGTGGTGTGTGCCGCGATTTTGTTGAAGCCCCTATCGAGAAGCCGTGGCCGTCTCTTCCGCACCACCGTCCGCCCCCGACATAACCTCTGTCACGATCGAAGACGAGATGAAACGCTCGTACCTCGATTACGCGATGAGCGTGATCGTGGCGCGGGCGCTCCCCGACGTCCGGGACGGGCTGAAGCCCGTCCATCGCCGCATCCTCTACTCGATGAAGGTCAACGGCAACGAGTGGAACCGCGGCTATCGTAAATCCGCCCGCATTGTGGGCGACGTGATCGGCAAATATCACCCGCATGGCGAGCTTGCGATCTACGACGCCATGGTGCGGATGGCGCAAGATTTTGCGATGCGCCTGCCGCTGATCGACGGGCAGGGCAATTTCGGCTCGATGGATGGCGATTCGCCGGCGGCCTACCGCTACACCGAGGCTAGGCTCGCCCGCGTCGCCGACACGCTGCTCGACGATCTTGACAACGACACCGTCGATTTTCAGCCGAATTATGACGAGACCGAGCGCGAACCAAAGGTATTGCCGGCCGGCTTCCCAAACCTGTTGGTCAACGGTGCTCAAGGGATCGCGGTCGGCATGGCGACCAACATCCCGCCGCACAACCTGGGCGAGGTCATCGACGCCTGCTGCGCTTATCTCGACAACTGCGCGATCACCGTCGAAGAGCTGATGGAGCATGTCCCCGCACCCGATTTCCCGACCGGCGGGATCATCATGGGACGTGCCGGAACGCACGCCGCCTACAAGACCGGACGCGGCGCGATCATCATGCGCGGCAAGACGCATATCGAAGAGGTGCGCAGGGACCGCGAGGCGATCGTCTGCACCGAGATCCCGTATCAGGTCAACAAGGCGAAGCTGATCGAGCGAATCGCGGAGATGGTCCGCGAGAAGCTGATCGAGGGCATATCGGATCTTCGCGACGAGAGCGATCGCGAAGGCGTGCGCGTTGTTATCGAGCTCAAACGTGACGCCGAGCCGGACATCGTTCTCAACCAGCTCTACCGTCACACTGCGCTGCAGACGAGCTTTGGCGTCAACATGCTGGCGCTGAGTGGCGGCAGGCCAGAGCTGTTGACTTTGCGCAACGTCATCGCCGCCTTTGTCGGGTTTCGCGAGGAGGTGATCACCCGGCGGACCAGCCACCTTCTCGCCAAAGCGCGGGAGCGGGCGCACATTCTGCTCGGGCTATTGATCGCGGTCGCCAATCTCGACGAGGTCATCGCACTGATCCGCAATGCGCCCGATCCGGCGGCTGCGCGGGCGGGCCTGGTCGGCCGCGCCTGGCCCGCCGCCGATGTGGCGCCGCTGGTGGCGCTGGTCGGCGAGCCCGGCCGCGAGGTTACCGCGGACGGCACTTACCGTCTGTCAGACGAGCAGGCGCGCGCCATTCTCGATTTGCGGCTGCAGCGCCTGACCGGGCTCGAGCGCGACAAGATCGCCGAGGAGTTGCGGGGTCTGATCGGCGAGATCGCCGGATATCTCGAGATCCTGCGCTCGCGCTCGCGTCTGATCGAGGTGTTGCGCGCCGAGCTGCTGGCGATCAAGGAGCGGTTTGCGACACCGCGCCGAACCGCGATCGAGGATGTCGAGTTCGAAGCCGACATCGAAGCGCTGATCCAGCGCGAGGCGATGGTGGTGACGGTGAGCCATGCCGGCTACATCAAGCGGGTGCCGTTGTCGACCTATCGCGCGCAACGCCGCGGCGGTCGCGGACGGGCCGGCATGGCCATCCGCGAGGAAGATTTTCTCAACCAGGTGTTTGTCGCCTCGACACACGCGCCGGTGCTGTTCTTTACGTCCTCGGGACGTGTCTACAAGCTCAAGGTCCACCGCCTGCCGGTCGGCACCCCGCAATCGCGGGGCCGGCCGATGATCAATCTGCTGCCCAGTTTGGCAGCCGGTGAAACGATATCGACGGTCATGCCGCTGCCAGAGGACGAGGAGAGCTGGGCCGATCTCGCGGTGGTGTTCGCCACCGCAAACGGCTATGTCCGGCGCAACGCCCTCTCCGATTTCGGCAACGTCATGGCGAACGGCAAGATCGCCATGAAGTTCGAAGGGGAGGATGCCGATGACCGGCTGATCGCGGTCGCCACCTGCACCGAGGCCGACGATGTGCTGCTTGCCACCCGCAACGGCAAATCGATCCGCTTTCCGGTCAGCGACGTGCGGGTCTTCGCCGGTCGCTCCTCGGTCGGGGTCCGCGGTATTCGGCTGCTCGGCGACGATCAAGTGATCTCCTTGTCGATCCTGCGCCATGAAGAGATCGCCCCCGACGAGCGCAACGCCTATCTGAGCCTCGCAGCACGGCGGCGGCGGCAAACCGAGGAGGAAGGCGAGACCGTTTCCGAGATGCCGATCGAACCCGATGAAGCCGAGGGCGAACCCGCCGGCGACGAAAGCTCGATCTCTGAGGAAGCCTACGCCGATCTGGCCCAGCGCGAGGAGTTCGTGCTCAGCGTGACCGAGAAAGGCTTTGGGGTCAGGAGCTCGGCCTACGACTACCGGATCACCGGGCGCGGCGGACAGGGCATCGACAATATGGATCTAAGCCGCCGCAACGATGCGATCGTCGCCGTCTTTCCGGTCGGGCACAACGACCAGGTCATGCTGGTTACTGATGGCGGGATGGTGATCCGGTGTCCGGTCGACGACATCCGCATCGCCCGGCGACGCAGCCAAGGGGTGGTGATCTTCAAGGTGGGCGAGGGCGAGCGGGTTGTTTCGGTGGCCCGACTTCCCGAGGACTCCGAGGAGAACGGAGAGGCAAACGGATCGGACGATTCCGCAGAAAATCGACAAAGCAATGAGGGGGACAAATGACCCAGCAGCGGATCGGGATCTATCCGGGCACCTTCGACCCGATCACCAACGGACATACGGACATCATCCGGCGAGCGATCCGGATCGTCGACCGCTTAGTTGTGGGGGTTGCCCGCAACGACGGGAAAGGGCCGTTGTTTGCCACCGACGAGCGGGTCGAGATCGTCCGCGACGAGGTCGCTCATCTCGAGAACGGTAACGCCGAGCGCATTGAAGTGCGCGCATTCGACGGCCTCTTGATGCACTTCGCCAAATCGGTCGGCGCGAGCGTCATCGTCCGCGGCCTGCGCGCCGTGTCGGATTTCGAGTACGAGTTTCAAATGACTGGCATGAACGCCCGGTTGAACCCGGACATCGAGACCGTGTTTTTGATGGCCTCAGACCGCTTTCAGTTCATCTCGTCGCGCTTCGTCAAGGAAATCGGCGCTCTCGGCGGTGACGTTTCGCATTTCGTCAGTCCGCGGGTCGTAAGTCGGCTGAACGAACGCTTTGCCAACGGCCGTACGAAAGTGCGCGGCCGAGCCGCCGCCGATTAGTTGCGTTCCAATCGTGATCGCGCGGCCGCGCCTTCGTCCGGTTCGAGGTCTTCTGCAGCGCGGCCTGCTCGAGCAAAGCGTCGCCGAAAGGCTAATCTGGGCCATCTTCGCGGCGAGCCTCCTCTGGCTGGCGATCTGGTGGGCCTTGTCATGAGCGTTGCCGCGGAGAGCGCTGTCGTCTTCCGCGACCTCACCTTGACCTACGAGCGCCATCCCGCAGTACATCATTTGAACGGGACACTGGCGCGCGGCTCTTTGACCGCCATTGTCGGCCCCAATGGCGCTGGGAAAAGCACACTCTTAAAAGGGATCGTCGGCCAGATGCGGCCCGCAGAAGGCGCAATCGAACGAGCCGATCTCGGCCGCGGCGGGATTGCCTATCTGCCGCAGCAGGCCGAGATCGACAGACGGTTTCCGATTTCGGTGATCGACACTGTGCTGCTTGGGCATTGGCAGCGAATCGGCTGGGCAGGAGCCGCGACCGAGAAGATGCGCAGGTCGGCGCGCCAGGCACTCTTCGCCGTCGGTCTCGACGGGTTCGAACGCCGGCCTGTCGAGACGCTTTCAGTCGGTCAGTTCCAGCGCGTCCTCTTCGCTCGGCTGATCGTACAGGATGCCGAGCTGATCCTGCTCGATGAGCCATTCGCCTCGGTCGATTGGCGGACCAGCGAAGATCTGCTTTTGTTGGTCGAGGGCTGGCATCGAGAACGCCGGACCGTTGCTGCGGTCCTTCACGACCTCGACCAGGTTCGCGCGCATTTCCCCGACACCTTGCTGATTGCGCGAGAATGTGTCGCCTGGGGCGCGACACCAGAGGTGGTTACGCCGCCTAACCTGTTGCGTGCGCGCCAGATGTCCGAGGCATGGTCGGCCGAGGCAGAGGATTGTCGGCGCGTCCCCGCGTGAGTGGGGAGTCTACGACCGGGCCGACGATAGACTGGTTCTTTAGCTTAATGGTGCAGCACCACCCGTCCTCGCACCTTCCCGCCGTTTTTCAGGTCGCTGAGCGCCGCGCTCGCCTGGTCGGCGGGCCGCGTCTCGAGGGGGATCGGCGGCACCTTCCCCGCCTGAACGAGTGTAAGCAGCTCCCGAAGATCTTCGAGCGTGCCGACATAGGAGCCCTCGAGGGTCATCATCTTGAACGGGAACAGCACGGTCGAGATCGGGTAGGCGCCGCCGTAGAGCCCGACCATGACAAGCTTGCCCCCTTTGCGCAGGATGTTGACGCCAAACTCCATTGTCTTTGGCGAACCGACAAAGTCGATCGCCGCGGCCGCACCGCCTCCGGTCGCCTCCATCACCTGCTTGACAGCATCGGGTGCCGCGTTGTCGATGGTGGCGACGGCGCCCATCTGGCGGGCTTGTGCGCGCTTTTGCGCGTCGATGTCGGCGACGATGATCTTGCCCGCCACCGCAGCTGATGCGAGGTGCACGGCACTGCCGCCGACACCGCCAGCGCCGATAATGACCAGATGGTCGTCGGCGCCCAAATGCCCGCGCGTCTTTTTGAGCGCCGAGAAGGCGGTGATGCCGGAGCAAGTGTAGGTCGCGGCGAGGTCCTGCGGCACTCCTTGATGCGGCAGCAGATAGCGCCCATGCGGCACGATCACGTGCGTGCCATAACCGCCGGCGCGCCGGGTGCCGAGGGTACGCGGATTGAGGCAGAGCAGCTCCTCTCCTTTGCGACACACTGCGCATTCCCCGCAACCGATCCACGGGTAGGCCACTACCTTGTCGCCGGCCTTGATGCCCGAGGCCCGAGTGCCTCCACCTCGCCCGCGATCTCGTGCCCCATCGTAAATGGCAGATGCACCCCGCGCGATTCGAGCGAGATCTGCTGCCCCCCGCCCAAATCGAAATATCCATCCCAGATATGGACGTCGCTGTGGCACACACCCGCCGCCTCGACGCGTAGCAGCACCTCCTCGCCTTTGGGCTCGGGGTCAGGATACTCCCGCGCTTCCAGCTGTTTTCCCCATTCGATGATCTGCATCGCTCGCATACCGGCGTTCTCCAGTTCAGGCGGAATATTCAGCCCCAGACTTCGCGGGCGGTGTCGACGACAAGGCGCAACTTGGCCCGTTCCTCTTCGATCGTCAGGGCATTGCCGTCGACGGTCGACGAAAAGCCGCATTGTGGGCTCAGGCATAGCTGGTCGAGCGGCACGTATTTCGCTGCCTCGTCGATCCGGCGCTTCAGCTCGTCCTTGCTTTCGAGCGCCGAGCGTTTGCTTGTGACGAGGCCCAGAACCACGCGCTTTTTCTCGCGCGGCACGAAGCGCAATGGCTCAAACCCGCCGGAGCGCGCATCGTCATATTCGAGAAAGAAGCCGTCGACCGTGAGCTCGCCGAACAATGCCTCGGCGACATGGTCATAGCCGCCCTCGGCCACCCAGGACGAGCGGAAATTGCCGCGGCACATATGGGTGCACACGGTAATTCCCGGAGGCTTGCCAGCAAGTGCGGCGTTGATCAGCCGGATATTGGTCAGGTGCTGATTGTCGCCGTCGCCGCCGATGCTCGTCACATAGGCGCGCTGTGCCGGGTCGTTGAGATAAGCGAGGCTCGTGTCATCGAGCTGCAGATAGGTGCAGCCGAGTGCGGCGAGACCGGCGATCTCTTTCCGGTAAACCTCGGCGAGGTCGTACCAGAAAGCATCCATCTCGGGATAGGCAGCCTGGTCGATCACCGCGCGGCCGCCGCGGTAATGCAGCATCGAAGGCGACGGGATCGTCAGTTTCGCGACGGTTCCGGCCGGTGCCACCGATTTCAGATAAGCGAAATCCTCGGCGAAGATTGGCTTGTCGAGGCTGAGCCGCCGGCCGATACGAAAGGCTCCGAGTGCGGCCTCGACCGGCCCCGCCTCGTTTCTGAATTGGATGCGCAGCGTATGGTCGGTCTTGGCCACTCCGCCGATCTGATAGAGAAAATCCATGTGCCAGGAGCCGCGGCGAAACTCGCCGTCGGTTACCCCCTGGAGGCCGATCTCCTGCTGCATGCGGGCGACACCGCGGATCGCTTGGTCTTCGACCCGGCGCAACTCCTCGGCCGAGAGCCGACCGCCCTGATGTTCCTGGCGCGCCCGCAGCAATTCGGGCGGGCGCAGCAAACTGCCGACGTGGTCGGCACGGAACGGTGGACCGGACACGTCGCTCATCGCAACTTCCCCATTCTCATGGCGTTTGTGATCGACCCCTTTTACGTCATTGCGCCCGGGCGAAGTAGTCTCGCAGCAGTTCGTGGGCGGTGGCTGCCGGCGCCCGCCCTACCCTCTATAATCTCGACGCGCAGGTTTTTTGGCCGCTACAGTGGAAAGGAACCCGGTTTATGGACGAAGCGGCTTTGAACGCGCTCAGCGCCTGGGTGACCGAGGCCGGGTTGGTCGGCCGAACCGAGAGCGAGCTGATGGCCGGCTTCTGCCGGCGGGTTGTCGAGGCCGGCGTTCCGCTGGCACGCGCTCTGGTCATTCTCGATACGCTCCATCCGATTTACGAAGGCCGCGCGATCCTCTGGCGCGCCGATAGGCCGGAAACTGCCGAGGTCGTGGAGTATGGACGTACGAATGAGGGCGAAGCGGCGGAAAACTGGCGGCGCAGTGTATTCTTTCATCTCCTGCAATCGGGCGAGAAGATGCTGCGGCGCCGCTTGGTGGCGGGTGACCCGGTCGATTTTCTCAGCTTCAAACAGGCCCGCGACGAGGGAATGACGGACTACCTGGCGCTCATTCACCGCTTTGCCGAGGAGGGGGTGATCGGCGAGATGGATTGCGTCTATTCCTCCTGGGCGACCGACGCGACAGATGGGTTTGACGATGCCGACGTGCTCGCGGTACAGCGGCTGGCACCGTTTCTCAACCTCGCGGTCAAATCGGCGTCGCTCGCTCGCATGGCGGGAAACTTGGCGGAGACCTATCTCGGGCGGGACCCGGGACGGCGGGTTATGAGCGGGCGGATCGTCCGGGGTGTGGCCGAGAAGATCGGTGCGGTGCTGTGGGAGAGCGATCTGCACGGTTACACCCACATTTCCGATACCGTGGCACCCGAGCAGATCATTCCACTCCTCAACGACTATGCCGACGTCGCCGTCTCCGCCATCCACGGTCATGGCGGTGATGTGCTAAAGCTGATCGGCGACGGGACACTCGCGATCTTTGCCGGCGACGACCGCGAGCAGGCCTGCCTCGCCGCGCTTGCCGCCGCTGCCCGGCTGCGCCGCGACGTAGACAAGCTGAACCGGACCCGCTCGGAGGCCGGCTTGCCCACCACCCGGGTCTACCTGGCGCTGCATGTCGGCGACGTCTTCTACGGTAATGTCGGCAGCAAGGACCGCCTCGACTTCACGGTGATCGGTCCGGCCGTCAACGAGGTCAGCCGGATCCTCGCGATGAGCCGCTCGGTCGAACAGGATTTGCTGCTGTCCGCGAGTTTCGCCGACACGCTCGGCTGCGGAATGCGGCGGCACCTGGTGTCGATCGGCCGCTATGCATTGCGCGGTGTTGCGCAACCCCAGGAGCTGTTCACCATTGACCCGGGGTTCGCACTCCCGTCCGCGGTTTGAACCCGTTGGGACGCGGGTGGGCGACGGCCTCATCACCCGTGCGAGTAATATCTATCGGACGACCTGACGAGATCGATGGAGGATCAGAGCATGAGCGGCACGACCGACCAATTCGCGGGTGGTTGCCTGTGCGGCGCAGTCCGTTTTATTGCAACGGGCCAACCGAAAGGTGTTTATTGGTGCCATTGCCAAAGTTGCCGCAAGCATAGCGGCGCACCTGCCTCGGTCTTTGTCGCATTCGAGCACGCGGCTTACACGGTCACTCAAGGCGAGATAACCAAGTTCGATTCGACGCCGGGAAGAACCCGGCGCGGGTTTTGCGCCCGCTGCGGATCGACATTGACTTGCGAAAGCGCGGGGTTGCCGACCGAGACGCATTTCTATCTCGGCGCATTCGACCGCGCGGGCGAACTGCGGCCGACCCGGCACGTATTCGCCGATGAGCACCTACCGTGGTTCCCGATGGGCAACTGAGCGCGCGACCTGAAAGAGATCGCGCCCGCCCTCGCCTATTTCGGTTTGTGTGCCAGAAACGCGTAGCCGTAGACCTCGAACAACCGGGCCTTGCTCCGCCGCCGGCAGCGCCAAAGGTGTCGACCGAAGGGCCAATCCGGATATCGACAAACCCGCTCTGCTCGAGCATCTCGGGCAGGGCGAGCGCAGCGTCGAGGATTTGGCCGTGCGGGCGGGACTGACCCTGGCCAACACCTCCCGCCATCTGCAGCTGCTCCGTCGGGCCGCACTCGTTGTCGGCCGACGCGACGGCAAGCGCGTCTACTATCGGCTCGCCAGCGACGACGTCGTGGTTGGATTGCTTACTGTGCTGAGCCGGGTCGGCGAGCGCAACAGCGCCGAAATCGCCAGGATAATGGCGAGTTATTTCCGGGCGCACGACGAGTTCGAGCCGGTG
>Ga0306921_10007754_pt1 | contig 11301 bp, 9 predicted proteins | sample sta12Cox44000080_FD_203760 | JGI IMG/M metagenome (GOLD analysis project Ga0306921, IMG submission 203760) | Lab enrichment of tropical soil microbial communities from Luquillo Experimental Forest, Puerto Rico - statoxic.12C.oxic.44.000.080 (v2)... | ecosystem: Environmental > Terrestrial > Soil... | reverse complement strand
TTGATGCAGTCTGAAGGACGAAATCGTCGGCCAACGCTGCGCCCACTTCGGTAGCTTCCCGGGCATCCAACCAGTTCAGCAGCATGGTTCGATGATCACTCTCGAGTCTGTCGGTGCTTACGTTAAATGCTACCCCATCCAGAAGAAGCCGGATTTACGGGTGCCCGCAATTAGTGAGCAGCATCACAGTCGCTCCCAGGGCCCAGCGTCGTGGTAGGCCCCTCTAATGCCCCGCTAGACGGTCGGCGCAGGCAATTACGGCGATACCGGAGGCGATCAGGAGCACCTGGACAGCGCTAGTATGGGGATCGGAGCGACGGTGCAAAGCAGGAATGAGCCCTGCCACGGCGATATACAGAAAACCCGCCGCGGCAAAAGCCAGCGCGTAGGGCAGCGAACGCTGTGTCTCACGCAAGGCAAAGTACGCCACTGCCGCCCCAAGTACCGAGGCGACTCCGGTCGCGAGATTGAGCAGCAATGCCCGCCGGCGGGACAATCCCGCCTGCACGAGAATCGCGAAGTCGCCGACACGGTGCGGGACCTCGTGGGCCGCGACCGCGAAGGTCGTGAGAACGCCGAGCTGCAGACTCCCGAGGAAGGCCGCAGCGATCAACGCGCCATCGAGCGCATTGTGGAGGCTGTCACCCACGAGCACCAGCACGCCTGAGGCGTGGTCGCGGGCGTGGCCGTGGCCATGACTCGATTCGTGCGGCCCGCTGTGCTCCGCACGCGCAGCGAACGCATCGTCGGCGTGTTGCGGACAGGCCGCGGCACCTGCGCCGTGAACGTGCGCGTGTGCGTGCCACCACAGCACCATTTTCTCGATCACGAAAAACACTCCGAGCCCCGCGATCAGTGTCAATCCTATGGTATGCGCCCCCGCGGGACCCGCACCCGCGATCGCTTCCGGCAGCAGCGCCAGCAGCGCCGCGCCGAGCAACGCGCCGGTTGCGAAGCTGACGAAGTGCGGGAGGATGAGGGCGCTGTATTCCTCCCGCACCCAGAGGAAGACCACCGCAAACGCGGCGCTGGCAATACCGCCGAATGCGGCGAACAGCATGATCGTCACGAGTAAGGGCACCGGCTACTCTGCCAGCCAGATCACTGCGGCCATGCGTCCGCAGCGTCCATCCCGCCGGAACGAAAAGAAGCGTGACGCATCAGCGTAGGTGCACCAGGTACCACCGGTTACCGCAGCGATACCGAGCGCGGCGAGACGCGCCCTAGCGAGGAGCGGAAGATCGCACTGCCAGCGCCCGCGTGTGTTGATACTGAACGCGGCGGCCGCGGCGTTGTCGTGTGCGAGAAAGGCCCCCCGCACCTCATCGCCGACCTCGAAATGCGCGGGACCAATGCCCGGACCTATCCAGGCAAGCAGCCCTCCGGGGTCGACCGCGAGACTCTTGACGGTGGCTTCCAGAACACCTGCCGCCAACCCGCGCCATCCAGCGTGTGCAGCCGCAACGGCTGAGCCATCGCGCGCGGCAAACAGCACTGGCAGGCAATCAGCCACCTGCACCACGCAAACGCGGCCGGCACGGCGAGTGAGAGCGGCGTCCGCGGCGACTGAGCTGCTGGCTGCTCGAGCGGCGAGGTCGGACAAATCCAGATCGAGCACCTCGGTGCGGTGTACCTGTTCCATCCACGCCGGTTCCTGCGGCAGGCGCAGCCCATCCCGCAACCGCCGGCGGTTCTCCGCCACCGCCTGGCTGTCATCGCCCACATGCGCAGCGACATTCAATGAATCGAAGGGTGCGGCGCTAACGCCACCGCGGCGCAGAGTGAATGCCGCGCGCACCGAGCGAGGTGCGGCCCAATCGGGCGTCAAAAACTGCAGCCCCGCGCCGACCGACTGAGCGCTCATCGGTCGGCCTCAAGTGCGGCGAGGAGCTCACTCATGTCCGCCGGCAACGGTGAGTGCCAAGCCTGCTCGCGATGGGTGAGCGGGTGGGTAAGCCCGAGAGACGCGGCATGCAGCGCCTGGCGCGGAAAAGTCCGCAGCTCCGCCGCGAGTGCCGGCGAGCAGCCCTTCGGAAGACGCCTGCGTCCACCGTACACCGGATCGCCGACGATCGGGAAACCGGTGTGGGCCAGGTGCACGCGGATCTGGTGTGTGCGGCCGGTCTCGAGCGTCACCCGGACGAGCGTGTGGGCGCGAAAGCGCCTCTCGATGCGGTAGTGGGTGATGGCCGGACGCCCGTCGGCTCGCACGGCCATGCGTGTACGCGCCGTGCGGTGACGCCCGATGGGCTCATCGATCGTGCCTCCGCCCGTCATGACTCCGCTGCACACCGCGAGGTACTCGCGCATAACCTGCCGCGCCGCCATGGCGGCAGTGAGCGCCGTATGGGCTTCCGGGGTGCGCGCGATGACGAGCAGGCCGCTGGTGTCCTTGTCGAGCCGGTGCACCAGCCCCGCACGCGGTACGAGCGCGAGCTTTGGATCGAGTGCGAGCAACGCGTTCTGCAGTGTGTGGCGCGCGTTGCCGGCTCCCGGGTGGACGACCAGACCTGCGGGCTTGTCGATCACAAGAAGAGCCCGGTCCTTGTATACGACCTCAAGCGGCATTGCCTCGGCCTGCACCCGGTCCTCTGAAGGCAAACGTGCGTGTATACGCACCTGCTCCCCGCCGAGAACCCGGTCCTTACCGCGCAATGCCCGGCCATCGACCTGCACCGCTCCTGACTCGATCCAGGCCTTGAGCCGGGCGCGGGAATACTGCGGAAGAGCCCGGGCCAATGCCTGATCGAAGCGCAGCCCGGCGGCTTCCGAAGGTACGGTCAGCTCGTGCGCGCGGAACTCCGCTGACGCTCCCGCGGTCGGAAGCCCAGCTGCGGGATTCGCTATACTCCGCGCACTTGTACGGCGTGAAGCCACAGAAAGGCCCTTTCCCGATGTTCCTCTCCGGTCCGGTGCGCGGCAGCCTGGTCGCGTTGTGTGTCGTACTGCTCGCGGTTTCTGGGTCAGGGTGCCGCACCCACCGGGAGGACAAGAAGGTTACCCCGGAGGCGCTCTACAAGAAGGCCCACAAGGCACTCGAGTCGTACGACTTCAACGGTGCCATCAAGAGCTACGAGCAGTTGACGGCGCGCTTCCCGTTCACCGACGAGGCCCGCCAGGCCCGTCTCGACCTCATCTATGCATACTACCGCGCCGGCGAGGGCGAGTCCGCGACCGATGCCGCCGACACCTTCATCCGCGAGAATCCGACACATCCGCGCGTGGACTACGCCTGGTACATCAAGGGGCTGGTCGACTTCGAGCGCACCCCGAATGCGATCGAGCACCTCTTCCACGCCGACCTGAGCAAGCGGCCCCCGAGCACGGCACGCAAGGCGTTCGCCGCCTTCAAAACCGTGGTCGAGCAGTACCCGAAGAGCGAGTACGCCCACGACTCGCTGCAGCGCATGGTGTACCTGCGCGATCGCCTCGCGAGCTACGAGGTGCACGTGGCGCGCTACTACTTCAAACGGGGCGCCTATGTCGCGGCGGCCCAGCGTGCCCGGGGTGCGATCGAGCAGTACGATGGGTCGCCCGCGGTGCAGGAAGCGCTCGACATGCTCACCCAGTGCTACGACCACCTGCAGCTCGAGGCGCTCGCCACCCAGTCCCGTGAGGTGTATGCCGCGAACTACGGCGGCGATGGGCGCACGCTCGCCGCGGATGCCAAGAAATCCTGGTGGAGGTTCTGGTAGCGCTGCGGGCGCCGCGGCAGCCTAGCGGCGGTAGCCGCTGGTGATCGGATAACGCCAGTCGCGCCCAAAGGCGCGGCGACTGACACGCACACCGGGTGGCGCCTGGCGGCGCTTGTATTCGTTGCGCTTCACCAGGTCGAGCACCCTCGCAACCGTCGCGCGGTCGAAGCCACGTGCTTCGATCTCATCCACCGACAGGTCTTCCTCGATAAAGGCCTCGAGAATCGGATCGAGGATCTCGTACGGCGGCAGTGAGTCGCTGTCCTTCTGGCCCGCGCGCAGCTCGGCGGTGGGCTCACGTTCGATTACCCGTGGAGGTATGACACGGCCGAGCGAGTTGCGGTAGTTGGCCAGGCGATAGACCAGCATCTTGCTGCAGTCTTTGATCGGCGCAAAGCCTCCGGCCATGTCGCCGTAGAGCGTCGCGTAGCCGACTGCCATTTCGCTCTTGTTGCCGGTCGTCAGCAGCATCCGCCCGGTCTTGTTCGACAGCGCCATTAGCAGCACCATTCGGCAGCGCGACTGGATGTTCTCCTCGGTGGCATCTGCCGTGAGGCCTGCGAACTCCTCTTTGAGTGTCGCGAGGGTCGCCGCGAACATTTCCTCGATCGGCAGCACGCTGTACTTCACCCCGAGGAGCTGCGCCTGTTGCCGGGCGTCCTCGAGACTCATGGAAGAGGTATAGCGGGAGGGCATCATCACCGCCTGAACGCGATCACTGCCGAGGGCGTCCACCGCGACGGCGAGTGTCAGCGCTGAATCGACTCCGCCCGAGAGACCCATGACCACACCCGGGAAACCGTGCTTGTCGACGTAGTCGCGCACCCCCAGAACCAGGGCGCGGTAGACACTCGCCTCATCGGTGAGCTCGGGGGTCACGCTGCCGGGAAGGGGCACCACGCGACCACGGGGGTCGCGGGTGAACTCCACGACCCAGGTCCCCTCCTCGAAGGGCGGAGCGCGCATCACCACCTGTCCCTGGGCGTCCATGGCGAAGGAGTTGCCATCGAACACCAGCTCGTCCTGGCCACCCACGAGGTTCACGTAGGCGAGTGGCAGTCCCACCTCGCGGACGCGGGCGCGGGCGGTCTCCTCGCGCTCCCGCTGCTTGTGGATCTCGTACGGCGAGGCGTTGATGACCAGCAGGAGCTGTGCACCCTCGGCGCGCGCCAGCTGCGCCGAGTGCGGCTCCCAGATGTCCTCGCAGACCAGCAGCCCGGTCCGGAAGCCGCTGCATTCGGCGAGCGTCGGCTGCTGTCCGGCGCGGAAGTAGCGCTTCTCGTCGAACACCTTGTAGTTCGGAAGCTCGGCCTTGCGATGGATGGCCGCGATCTCGCCAGCGGCGATGAGCGCAGCGGAGTTGTAGATGGCCCCGCCGGCGTACTCGGGGAAGCCCAGCAAGATCCGCGCATCAGGCAATTCTGCGCATAGCTGCCGCAGTCCTGCCTCGATCTGCCGCCGGAAACCGCGGTGGAACAGCAGATCCTCCGGTGGATACCCGGAGAGCGCCAACTCGGGATAGAGCACCAGGTCCGCACCGAGCTCGCTGCGCGCCCGGCGCGCGCTGGCGATGACTTTCGCCGCATTGCCGCGCACGTCTCCGACCAGGAGATCAAGCTGCGCCAACGCGATCTTCAGCGTCTCACCCATGGTCGCGCGGTCATTGCCTCGACGCGGGATCCGCTCGTGCCACCCTGGGCGCTATTGTTTCACGACTCAGCGCCGCCTGCCGCGCGGCGCCGGGCGCACCGGCCGCGCGCTCCGACGACCCGCGTTACCGGATGGGCGCGCGGGTCGCTTCGCAGCGGGCTTCGCTAGCGAGCCGGCGGGACGCGCCGCCGCGCGCCGCGGGGCAGTTTTTGCCGGGTTGACCGCCGCCGTATCAGGCCGCGCCGTGCCGACGCGTCCACGTGCTGTGCGCCGGCGCAGCAGCTCATCCATGGCCGTGCCCAGCTCTGCGGGAGACTTCACAGTGCGCACCCCGGCGGCCTCGAAGGCAGCGTACTTGTCGGCTGCCGTGCCCTGCCCTCCGGCCACGATCGCGCCGGCGTGTCCCATGCGCTTGCCCGGCGGCGCGGTGACCCCGGCAACGTAGGCCACAACCGGTTTGGTGACGAACCGGCGGATGTAGCGAGCAGCCGCCTCCTCGTCGCTCCCGCCGATCTCACCGACGAGAATGATGCCCTCGGTGGCCGGATCGCGTTCGAAGAGCTCGAGCACATCGATGAAGTTCATACCGCGCACCGGATCACCGCCGATGCCGACACACGTGCTCTGGCCGAGTCCAATGTTGGTCGTCTGAAACACCGCCTCGTAGGTGAGCGTCCCGGAGCGCGACACGATGCCCACGCTTCCTTTCTTGTGAATGAATCCGGGCATGATGCCGATCTTGCACTCACCGGGTGTGATGACGCCTGGGCAGTTCGGTCCTACCAGCCGTGTCGCTGAGGTAGCGAGCACGGCCTTCACACGCACCATGTCGTTCACCGGCAAGCCCTCGGTGATACACACGACCAGGTCGATGCCGGCATCGACCGCTTCCAGAATCGAGTCGGCCGCACCGGCTGCCGGCACGTAGATCATGCTGGCGGTGGCGCGCGTCTCGCGCACCGCCTCCTTTACCGTATCGAACACCGGGAGGCCAAGGTGCTTCTGGCCACCGCGGCCAGGCGTCACTCCGCCAACCAGCTTCGTGCCATAGGCGAGTGCGGCCTCAGAGTGGAAGGTGCCCTGCTTGCCGGTGAAACCCTGGCAGAGGACCCGGGTGTTCCGATTGACCAGAATGCTCATGCCTTGCCCTTTGCCGCGAACGCCACCACCTTGCGTGCCGCATCGGTCAGGTCCGCAGCCGGGGTGATCTTCAGGCCGCTGCTCGCGAGCATCTCGCGCGCCTTGTCCGCATTCGTGCCCTCGAGCCGCACTACCACGGGGACCTGCACGCCAACCTTCTTCACCGCGTTGATGACACCGTCGGCGATGAGGTCGCAGCGCACGATGCCTCCGAAAATGTTGACCAGCACCGCACGCACCCGGCTGTTGGAAAGTATGAGCTCGAACGCCGCAGTCACGCGCTCGCTGGTGGCGCCGCCACCGACGTCGAGAAAGTTCGCCGGCCGGCCACCGTGGAGCTTGATGAGGTCCATGGTCGCCATGGCAAGGCCCGCGCCGTTCACCATGCAGGCGATATTGCCGTCGAGTGAGACGTAGTTCAGATCATGCTCGGCGGCGCGACGCTCCATCGGATCTTCCTGGCTCGCATCGCGCAGTTGCGCCAGCTCGGGGTGGCGGAACAGCGCGTTACCGTCCACGTTGATCTTGGCATCGAGCGCCACGAGCGCCCCATCGCCCGTGACGATGAGCGGGTTTATCTCGACGAGACTCAGGTCCTTCTCGAGGTAGAGCCGGTAGAGCGCGGCTGCGAGCGCCTGGAATTGTCCGATCTGCGCGCCCGAGAGTCCCAGGCCGAAGGCGAGCTCCCGCGCCTGGTACGCGCCGAAGCCGGCGGCCGGGTGCACGGTCGCAGTCAGGATCTTCTCGGGAGTGCGGTGCGCCACCTCTTCTATGTCCATGCCGCCCGCGGCGGAGGCGATGAAGGCGATGCGCCCGTGTTCGCGATTGAGGGTGAGCGACAGGTACAGCTCGCGGGCGATCTCCGAGCCACACTCGACGTACACCTGACCCACGGGCAACCCCTCCGGGCCGGTCTGCTGCGTGACGAGCGGCTTGCCGAGCATGCGCTCCGCCGCGGTGCGCACCGTATCGACCTCGCGGGCCACCTTCACTCCGCCCGCCTTGCCGCGCCCACCGGCGTGCACCTGCGCCTTTACGACCCACACCGAGCCACCCAACGTGCGGGCGGCTTCGACGGCTTCCTCGGGGCTCACCGCTACCTTACCGGCGGGTACCGGGATGCCGTAGGTGCGAAAGATGTCCTTCGCCTGGTATTCGTGCAGGTTCATGGCTCTCGGGAGGGGAGCGGGTAAAGGGGGTATCTTCCTCGAAAACGGTCGCCGCTGACCAGCCGCGGGTGCTCCGGCGCCGGCAGTTAAAGTCCGGCACTGCAGCGCGCGGCCGTGCGATACGTGTCGCGTTTCGGCCCGATGCCAAGGTGTTACAGTCGCCGCCTGGTCCAAACCCCCGCCAACACCTTGCGCTCCACGACGGCCATCGCCGCTGCCCCGTTCGTGACGCCGAGCGATCTCGCCTGGCGCGTGGTCGGGCTGCTTAGCCTGTATCGGCTGCTCGTGCCACTGGTGCTGCTGTCCATGCTGTTTTTCCCCGGCACAGGGTGGGAGCTGGTTACCGCGCGGCCGCGACTGTTCGTCAGCGCGTGCATCACCTACTTCACCGCTGCAGTGCTGCTCATTATCGCGCGCCGGCTGCACTGGTCGAGCCTGCGCATCGTGGCGCTGGTGAACGCCACGGTCGATGCGCTCGCCATCGGATTCATCGTTTACGCCAGCGGCGGAGCCTCCAGCGGCCTCGGGATACTCCTGGTGCTGCCGGTATTTGCCCTCACGGTGCTGGCGGGTCCCCGCGATGCGCTGCTGATCGCGGCGGTCGCAGCGCTCGCCATTCTGGTGCAGCAGCTGTTCATCGGCATGACGAGCCTGACCGCGGCCGCGGACTACATCACCGCAGGAGTGTTCGGAGCGGTACTCTTTCTGGTGGCGCTCGCCACCTGGCCGGTGGCCAGTCGCCTGCGCGAGAGCGAAGCACTCGTGCGCCGTCAGGAAGTGGATCTCGCCAACCTCGCGCAGCTCTCGCAGTACATCGTGCAGCACCTGCGCGAGAGCCTGATCGTGCTCGATGAGCACGATCGCATTCGACTGATCAATGAGTCCGCGGCCGAGATCCTCGGCGACGAGCAGTCCTATCCCGACGCCCTGGTCGGTGAGGCGTCGCCGCGGCTGCTCTATCTTCTCGAGTCCTGGCGGCAGCGCGCCGGCACCAGGGGTACCGCTCCGACCCCGGATCCCACGTTCGTAGCGGCGGACGGCGCGCGGCTCATCCGCGCCCATTTCGCGCCGCTCGGCGAGTCGAACCCGGGACCGGTGCTCGTGTTCCTCGAGGACACGAGCCTCATCGAGGAGCGAGTACAGCAGTCGAAGCTCGCAGCTCTTGGCCGCCTGAGCGCGAGCATCGCCCATGAGATCCGCAACCCGGTGGGCGCCATGAGTCATGCCGGGCAACTGCTCGGGGAGTCGTCCCATCTGACGGGGGACGATCGGCGACTCACCGAGATCATCCGTACCAACGCCGAGCGGGTGAGTGCCATCATCGACAACGTGCAGCGCCTGTCGCGCCGCGAGGCGGCGCGTCTCGAGCGGCTGCCGCTCGCTCCCTGGACCCAGGAGTTTCAGCAGGAGTTCTGCCAGACGATGCAGTGGCCGCCCGCGCGGCTGCTGGTGAGCTCGGTGGGCCTGGATGTCGAGGTGCGTGTCGACCCCGATCAGCTGCGGCAGATCGTGTGGAACCTGTGTGAGAATGCACTCAAACACGCGATCGGGGACTCCTCAGATCAGCTCGTGGAAATACGCTACGGACGTCTGAGTGGCAGCGATCGGCCGTTCCTCGAGGTGGCCGATCGCGGCACTGGCGTGGCGCCCGAGCATGCCGAGCGGATTTTCGAGCCCTTCTACAGCGGCGGCCGCGGCACGGGACTCGGGCTGTTTCTCGCCCGCGAGCTCGCGCAGAGCAACGGTGCGACGCTGCTTTACGAGCCGCGCGCGGGCGGCGGCAGCGTGTTCCGGCTGGTGTTCGCGGATCCGCGCCGCTGGGAGTTGCGATGAGCAACGCGGTTGCAGCCAATCGGACCGGCACTGCAGAGCGGGTGGTGCTGGTCGTGGACGATGAGCCGGATCTCCTGGAGCTGGTCAGCCTGACACTCGGGCGCATGAGCCTGCGAACCCGCACCGCGTCCGATCTCCAGAACGCCAGACGCCTGCTGAAAGCTGAGCGCTTCGATCTCTGCCTCACGGACATGCGCCTGCCCGACGGCGATGGCCTCGACCTGGTCGCCTGGATCCAGGAGCACCGCGCGACGCTGCCGGTCGCGGTCATCACCGCGCACGGCAACGTCGAGTCGGCGGTGCGCGCGCTGAAGCTCGGGGCATTCGATTTCGTGTCGAAGCCGCTGGACCTTGGGGTGCTGCGCAAGCTCGTCGGCAGTGCCATCCGGCTCAACGCCGCGGTCAACGAGGACACGACCGCATCGCTGCGGGGGCCGCGTCTGCTCGGCAGCTCCGCGGTGATGGAGCAGGTGCGGGAAATGATCGGCCGCGTGGCGCGCAGCCAGGCACCGGTGCACATCTGCGGTGAATCCGGCACCGGCAAGGAGCTCGTGGCCCGCATGATCCACGAGAGCGGTGCCCGCCGTGGTGGTTCTTTCGTCGCGGTGAACTGCGGCGCGATTCCCACCGAACTGATGGAGAGCGAGCTCTTCGGGCACAAGCGCGGCAGCTTCACAGGCGCCGTCACCGACAAGAAGGGCCTGGTGCAGAGTGCGGAAGGCGGAACGCTGTTTCTCGATGAGGTGGCGGACCTGCCGCTTCACATGCAGGTGAAGCTGCTGCGGGTCGTGCAGGAGAAGACCGTGCGTCCCGTCGGTGAGGCCCGGGAGGAAACCGTCGATGTCCGCATCCTCTCCGCAACCCACAAGAGCCTTGCCGACCTCGTCGCCCAGGGGCTCTTCCGCGAGGACCTCTTCTACCGCATCAACGTAATCGAGCTGCGTGTCCCGGCGCTGCGCGAGCGCAGCGGTGATATCGGCGAGATCGCGCACGCGATTCTCGAGCGCCTGGCGCGACGGGGAAACGGGCCCGCTCCCGAGATCTCGGCGCAGGCGGTGAAGATGCTCGAGGCGTACCCCTTCCCGGGCAATGTGCGTGAGCTGGAGAACGTCCTCGAGCGGGCCCTCACCCTCAGCACCGGAGGGGTGATCACGCCCGAACACATCCGGCTGCGCGTCGCGGCCCGACCTGCCGGTGCAGAGCCCGCGGGCAGCGCTTCACCAATCCTTGAAGGTACGACCGCGTTGGGCAGCCAGCTCGAGACCATAGAGCGAGACGCCATCGTCAAGGCGCTGGAGAAGACGCGTTACAACAAGACCGCCGCCGCGAAGCTCCTCGGCATGAGCTTCCGGGCGCTGCGCTATCGGATCAAGAAGCTCGGAATAGAGTAGCGCCCAGGCGAATGGCCTCCGTGAGCGGACTGACGCGTTACGTCACTTTGTGACGTTGAGGCCAACGAGTGGCGTCAGTCTGCGACAGGATTACGTCAAGCCCAGCGGCGATCATCCTATCAGTTCATCAGACAAATCATAGACTTAAAGATACATAGCTGCGGTCTGGCACAAGCCTTGCTCTGAATTCCCCCGGGCGCCTTTTGCGCCGCTGACTGACTACTTCAAAATTTTAGGAGTTTTCCACATGAAGGCTGTGCAAAAGGGTTTCACCCTGATTGAGTTGATGATCGTGGTCGCGATCATCGGCATTCTTGCCGCAATCGCGATCCCGGCGTACCAGGACTACACGGTGCGCTCGAAGGTGACTGAAGGTCTGAACCTCGCCGCTGCCGCGAAGACCGGTGTCTCCGAGGCGTTCGA